>Ga0207796_1000640_pt1 | contig 13544 bp, 10 predicted proteins | sample Pon1CUnioCityCA_6_FD_187274 | JGI IMG/M metagenome (GOLD analysis project Ga0207796, IMG submission 187274) | Marine sediment microbial community from Union City, CA, USA - Pond 1C Sediment 1 (SPAdes) | ecosystem: Environmental > Aquatic > Marine > Intertidal zone > Salt pond sediment ...
CCATTTGACCGAACCATCCAGCATGATCATGATGTCTCAGGGTGCATACGATAAATATGTCCAGAGTCTCACCCCGGGAGGCGTGCTTTTGATCGATAGCGAGCTGGTCAGCCTTCCGGAAGACCATCGGACAGATATCCGTACTCTGGGGATCCCGGCCACGAAAATAGCTGAGAGCAAAGGGAATAATCGGGCAGCCAACACCGCTATGCTCGGTTTCTGGTCTGCAGTAGAAGGAGTGCTGGAAAAAGAAGCCCTGGAGCAGGCAGTCGCCGAATCTGTGCCGCCTAAGACGGTGGAATTGAACCTGGCGGTGTTCCAGGAAGGATATCAGCAAGGCCTGGAAGCGATCCAGAGAGAAGAGGCAGCGTAAGGGATGAAGAAAGAGGTTTTGGTACAGGGCAGCACACCAGGAGCACTGCGGGCAGCAGAGACGCTTGCTGACTGCGGTTTGTCTGTGCACCTGGTTGAACCGGGACCTTATATCAACAGCGAGGAACTCAAAGAGATACCTCAGTATTTACGGCAGACCCGGCTGCTGGATATTCTTAAGCATCCCCAGATCAAAACCTGGATGAGCACCGAGATCGATGATTTGCAGTCGAATGGTGGGATCTGCCAGGTAGATCTCAGACAATCTCCGCGCTATATTGATCTCACCCGCTGCACAGCCTGCGGGAAATGCGTTGAGATCTGTCCGGTGACTATTCCCGGGACGCCATTGAAAGCGATTCATCTGGGGGGGCAGCCAGATTGTGCGGTCATCACCAAAGATGGACTTGCGCCTTGTGCAAACGCCTGCCCAGCAGGCATCCATGTTCAGGGATATGTGGCCTTGATCGCAGATGGGCGTTATCAGGAAGCTTATCAGCTCATTCTTGACGCGCTGCCGTTCCCGTCTGTTTGCGGGAGGGTCTGCAATCACAATTGTGAGGCTGCCTGTTCCAGGCTGAAGGTCGATCAAGCTGTGAATATCATGGGGTTGAAGCGGTTTGTGAGTGACTGGGTGCTGGAATCAGGCGTCCAGGATTCCCCGGAAGAGCCAACCGGGGATCATCCAGCAGCGGATACCGCAAATCAGAAACAGGTAGCGATCATCGGGGCTGGCCCCGCGGGTTTGACTGCTGCCCGGGATCTGGTCCGGGCGGGTTACAGGGTGAAAGTGTTTGATGCCAATCCAAAAGCGGGCGGCATGATGCGCGTGGGCATACCCCCCCACCGCCTGCTCTATGATCATCTGGATTTGGAGATCGAAAAAATCCTGGCCGAAGGCGTTGAATTGGAGCTGAATACCTGGATAGACGACGTTCCGGGGCTGCTTGAAGATGGTTACCAGGCGGTGCTGATTGCCACAGGAGCCCACAAAGCTATCAAGATATCGCTGGAAAATGCTGATCACCCGGACAACTGGCTGAGTTTGGATTTTTTGAAGAGGGTTTGCCTGGATGAGAAGATCGACCTCACAGGAAGAGAAGTGATTGTCCTGGGTGGTGGAGATGTGGCCATGGATGCTGCCCGGTCGGCGATCCGGTTGGGTAAGCCAGCGGTTACCATCCTCTGCCGGGGAATCCGGGCTTCATTCAATGAGATCAAAGAAGCAGAAGAAGAGGGAATTGAGATCAAACGCAATCGCGTCTTCAAGAAAATACTGCTCGAAAAGGGGAAGATCACAGGGGTGGAGTGCCTGGAGGCGGAGGTGGGTGAGGTGGTTGACGGCAAACGCCAATTCACTGAGCTGTCTGGTACAGAACATATCATTCCTGGCGATCTGATCATCTGGGCTGTCGGCCAGCGTCCGGATTTTAGCTTCCTGCCGCAAGAAAGTCAAATCATCCGTCATTCTTCCGGGGGCATAGAAGCGGATCCGAGCATGATGACCAGTATTGAGGGAGTATTTACAGCTGGGGATGTCCGCCGGGGCACGACCTTCTATGTTGTGGATGCGGTTGGGGAAGGCCACCAGGCTGCCAGGTCGATCATGGCTTACCTGGAAGGCGATCGAGCCCCAGCTGAGGCTGAGGACCTCAGGGAAGTCAAACTCAGCGAGGAAGAAGTACAGAGGAGGGTGGGCTTGCGCCGGGAAGCTCAAGTGAAGCGCACCCCGCTGCAGTGCATCCCAGTGGTGGAAAGGGAAAATAACTTTTCGGAAGTTGAATGCACCATGCAGGAGACGGAAGCCAGGAAAGAAGCCGGCCGCTGTCTTTCTTGTGGTCCCTGCAGTGAATGTATGGCCTGTCTGGAGGTTTGTGAGCCAGGCGCGATCATCCATCACCAGCAGGAGAGTAAATCAAGCCTGGAGGTCAGTGGGTTGATCAGCTCTGCAGGGAATCTGACCTCATCCGCTGGGGATTGTGTGATCCAGCTCCAGGGCCCTGAACCGCTGGCAGGTGCGGCAGCGGCTTACGAGATCATGAAAGGGATGCAAAAACCGATTTTCTATGATCCTAAAGAGAATGGAAAAGACGTTCGGACTGGCATGGGGATCGGATTGGCTGTTTGCCAATGCGGGGGAGAAATTTCCCGGTATATCGATACCGCCGGGCTTTGCGAAGAAATTGAGAAACGGCCGGAGATTTCCCTGGCTGTGGAAATAAACGCTGCTTGCGGTCCAGAAGGAGCGGCCCAGATCAGGAATTTGATCGCTGATAATCAACTTGGCAAATTGATCCTGGCTGCCTGCAGCTGCTGCTCTCTGGATCAGGTTTGCTACAGCTGCACCTATCAGCGAGTCCGCTGTAAAGCAAACCTGGGTGTCTTTTCCTCCTCTGCGGAGAAAGGGGAGATTGATTTTGTGAATATTCGCGAGGGCTGCGCATTTGTCCATCCCCGGAGTCGAAAGCAAGCCACCCGCTCAGCCCAGATATTAATCGAAGCAGCCCTGGGCAGGACCACCCCCGGGGATCATCCGATCCAGCACAAAACCAGTTTGCTTCCCACCACGCTTGTGGTGGGGAAGGGGGAGTCTGCAGCAAGCTGTCTGGACGCGCTGTGTGGGATGGGCTACCCCGCTGAGGGTGTGGAAGTGCTTTCCAGCCCGGTCGTGCGCAGCGGGGGGCGGTTTATCACCCCTGGGTCTGATCGAGAAATACGGGGAGATTGTTTGGTGCTGGCTCCTACCTCTGGTGCTGAATTGGATTACATCTCCAGGTCGATCCAGCTGGCGGATGGCCGGCTTTTACTGGACGGTAAAGGCCCAGAAGATGCCCGGAGGCTGGGTATTTTCATCTCTGCTCCCTCGCTGGACCCGCTGGTCAGCGGTCAGGGGGCGGCAGGTGAAGTGCTGGCCTGGGAAGGTAAGATGCGAAAGCGGTTGGATCAGCCCGGGGCCTGGGTGGATCCGCTCCTATGCCGTCGTTGTGGGACCTGTCTGGATGTCTGTGGATTGGGGATTCCAGACCTGGTAGAAGGTCGGACTGGGATCCAGGCCTGGATCAATCCCTTTCTTTGCCTGGATTGCGGTACCTGTGCTGCCCATTGTCCCTCTGGAGCCATTCAGCCAGGTTTTGAGACGGAGACTAATATCGTTGAGACATTGAAGCAGGTTTTGAGTTGAAATGAGTACATTGAGGACCGGACAGAAAGTGATCTTATTTACATGCAGCTGGCATGCCTACAGCTGCCAGGAAGAGGTTGGCAGGCTGGGAAAGCCCCAGACAACGGCTGTCATCCCTATCCGGCTTTCCTGTCTGGGGAGGATTTCTCCCGGGATCATCCTCAAGGCCTTTGAAAACGGAGCCGCAGGAGTGCTCTTGTTAGGCTGCCCAGAAGGCCATTGCCGTTATGAGAGCGGCAATCTGGAAGCCCGTAAAGTTGTCGAAGAGACGAAATCAATTCTCAAGCTGCTGGGTTATGAGGAGTGTCAATTGGACTATCAGCTGCTGCCGGCAGAGAACCCGGACCAATATTTAGAGGTCCTGCACTCCTTTATGACCCGCATACAGGACAGTCGAGTGACAACGTGAACAAATTCAAAGAAGTCATTCAAGCCAATCGTGCCTGGTATTGTCTGGATTGTGGAAAATGCAGTTCAGTATGTCCGATAACCCTGCACATAGTTGACGGATACACCAGTCCGAGATTGCTGGTTGAAGGGGCTCTAGCCAGCGGGGAGGAAACCACCCTGGAAGATCCCTTATTGTGGTCCTGTTTGACCTGCCAACGCTGCAGTGAGATCTGTCCCTCGGAGGTCAACTTCTCTGATTTCATCCAGGGCGCCCGGCAGCTGGCCCAGGATCAGGGTCGATCAGGGCGCTGCACGCACAGCGGAATGGTTCAAAGTTGGATGCGTATGATGGCTGATCCTTCCCTGGAGCAGGACCGTTTGGGTTGGCTGACCGACGATCTGGCGCTGGATCAAGATTCAGACACGATCTATTTCCCTGGTTGCCTGCCTTATTATCACGCAGCATTTGCAGAGCTGGGATTTGAAGGCCTGGAAATTGCCCGGGGAGCATTGAAAATACTCAATGTCCTGGGAATACAACCCCGCATCCTTGAAGATGAGCGCTGCTGTGGGCATGACCTGTACTGGCAGGGTGAGATGGAAACTTTCCAGATGCTGGGCAGCTTGAACCTGGATCTGATCCAAAAGAGCGGGGCCGAGCGGATCATCACTACCTGCCCGGAGTGCGCCTACACTTTACGGACAACATACCCGGAAGTGATTGGCGACCTGGGGCTGGATATCTTTCACCTCAGCGAATTCCTTGCCCAGCAGCCTTCCCTGAAAACAACCCTGAAGGACAACGGCTCGGAGGGTGAAAAGGTCACTTACCAGGATCCCTGCCGGCTGGGTAGATTTGCCGGGACCTATCAGGGGCCGCGGGAGTTGATCAGCGAGCTCGGTTATCAGCTGGTCGAAATGGATCACAACCGGAAGACCAGTATCTGCTGTGGAACAAGCTGCTGGTCCACCTGCGGGCAGGTAAACAAAGACCTCCAGTCTTCCCGCCTGGAAGAAGCCAGGCATACCCGGGCAGAGCTGCTGTTAACCGCCTGCCCGAAATGTCAGATCCATCTTAAGTGTGCTCAAAAGGAACCTGGAAAGAGCGACTCCTCCCAGCTCACTATCCGGGATTTGACGACTGTGTTGGCAGATCGATTGTAGATCAGGGAGTTATCCATTGAAAGGAGGATGACATTGACAGATCCAAATGTGCGCATTGGGGTGTTTGTTTGTGACTGCGGATCGAACATTGCCGGAACGGTAGACACAGAAGCTGTCCGGACATATGCTGAAGAGCTGCCCGGCGTGGTAGCTGCCATTCGCAATAAATATACCTGTGCTGATCCAGGACAACAGGAGATTCAGGCGGCTATCCAGGACCAGAATCTGAATCGGGTCGTGGTGGCTTCCTGCTCACCTACGACTTACGAGGTGATCTTCCGCAACTGCATTGCAGGAGCCGGTCTGAATCCTTACCTGCTGGAAATGGCCAATATCCGGGAGCACTGCTCCTGGGTGACGACTGGAAACGGAAAGGCAGCTACTGAAAAAGCCAAGCGGATCGTCAAAGTCGCCGCGGCACGGGCGCGGTGGCTGATCCCCCAGGAGGAAGAGCAGATTGCGGTCACAGATGCCGCTCTGGTGGTTGGGGGAGGAGTGGCAGGCATTCAAGCTGCTCTGGACCTGGCGGATTCCGGTCACCAGGTCTACCTGGTGGAGCGGGAGCCTTCTATCGGGGGGATCATGGCGCAGCTTGATAAGGTTTACCCTGATATCGAATGTAGTATTTGAATACTCGGACCCAAAATGATGGATGTCGGTCGACATCCCAACATCAAATTACTGGCCTACTCCGAGATTGAAGATATTTCTGGCTATGTGGGCAATTTCAAAGTCAGGATCCGGAAAAAAGCCCGCTATGTAGATGAAGCTCAGTGCACATCCTGCGGGGATTGCGTTGAGGTTTGCCCGGTGGTGATCCCGGATGAATACCAGGTTGGCCTGGGGAGCAGGCGGGCAATTTATCTGCCTTTCCCCCAGGCGGTCCCTTCCGCATATATTGTCAACGCCGAAGAATGTATGGGGCAGAATCCGATTGCCTGCGGTAAATGTATTGAAGCTTGTGAAAAAGGCTGTATAGACTTTGCCATGAGCGATGAGGTCCTGCAGGTAGAGGTTGGCGCAGTGATCCTGGCCACAGGGATGGATCTCTACGATCCAACTGCGCTGGATGAGTACGGCTATTCCAGCTACCCCAATGTGGTTACCAGCCTTGAATTTGAACGGCTGATTTGCAGCGGCGGCCCCCTGGAAGGTCATCTGGGACGGCCCGGGGACCTGAAATTCCCGCGGCGGATAGGATTCATCCAGTGTGTCGGTTCACGGACCCAGGATCCGGAACGCGGTAATCCTTATTGCTCCAATTTCTGCTGCATGAACACCATCAAAGCCACTCAATACCTGCATGATGCCTATCCGGAAGTGGAATCAACGGTGTTCTACACCGATCTGCGGGCATTTGGGAAAGGTTTTGAAGAACTGCTCATCCGCAGCAGGACATCTGGCGTGAAATACATCCGCGGTCTGCCCGGTGAGGTCACCGAGGACCCGGAAAGCGGAGATCTGCATTTGATGGTTGAGAACACCACCAGCAACCGGCTTGAATCCCATGAATTTGATATGCTGGTTTTGGCTGTCGGCGCAGTGCCGGGGCGGAACACAGAGACCATCCGCCAGATGGTCTCCCTCTCCAAGGCGCCAAATGGATTCCTGAGGGAAGCCCATCCTAAGCTGCGCCCGGTGGATACTCCCACCAAAGGAGTGTTCATTGCCGGAAGTGTGGAAAGCCCCAAAGATGTCCGTGATTGTGTTACCCAGGCCAGCGCCGCGGCTTCTCGCGCATCCATCTTATTGAACAAAGATCAGTTTTCCGTGGACGCCATCACCGCGGTGGTTGATGAGGATTTATGCACCAAATGCGGCATTTGCGCCCGGGTTTGCCCTTTCAGTGCCATCCAATGGAACAAAGGCGAGTTAGCGGAGGTCATCACGGCCGCCTGCACGGGTTGTGGTACCTGCGCGGCTGAATGCAAATTCAATGCCATTCAAATGCGGCACTTTTCTGACCAGGCAATTTATGCTCAAATGGATGCCATGCTGGAAGAGGATCCCGAGGAAACGATTGTCACCTTTGCCTGCAACTGGTGTTCCTATGCCGGGGCGGATACCGCTGGTGTCGGCCGGATGGCATATCCACCGCATGCCAATATCATCAGGACCATGTGCTCCGGACGGGTGAATCCAGAATTTGTGTGGTATGCCTTCCGCAAGGGAGCTCCGGTCGTGCTGGTCTCTGGATGCCATTATGTAGACTGCCATTATATTGATGCCAACCGCAGTACCACCCGCCGGGTAGATGGCTTGTGGGATGGGATGGAAAAAGCCGGGTTAGATCCCAGCCGGTTGAGATTGGAGTGGTGTTCTGCCGCAGAAGGCAGCCGCTGGCAGTGGATCATGGAATGTTGTGAGGAGAAGCGGGTGGCAGTCAGCTCAGCTGAGATCGAGGAATCCCGCCAGATTCTCAAGGAAAAGAAGACTCCGGGGCCGCGCAACCCCCGTCCGCGGGATGAGGACCAGCCAGCAGGCTTTCGCTGCCTGGCTTGCGGGGAAAGCTGGGATGGGATCTACCAAACTTCCCAGGAAAGGGTCTGCCCTCGGTGCCGCTCCAACAGCGTGCGGTGGATAAGGAAACGGAAGTGAAGATTGAAAGATTAAAAATGTAAAATCTTAACCGAGTGGGAGTGCTTTTCGTGCTGGACCGGCAAGAATCGAAATGGACTGAAAAGAACCGGAGATCTGTGAGATAAGAAGGACTGTAGAGGCTGGGCGGCGGTGTGCCCGGTTTACTGGTCAGCAATAGATGCAATCAAAAAAGCCCGGATAAAAGTCCGGGCTTTTTACTGTTGGCAGTTCTAGGTGGATCAGGGCGTCGGTGTGGCTTCAGCGGCGGCCTGACCTGCCCAGGAAAATACTCGGGTATCACTCTCGTTTCCAGCGATTTCCCAGATCGGATCGCCGTTCTGGTCAACATCGATCTGCCGGACAGTGCTGATGGTCCAGCGGTAGATATGGGGCAGATCGTCATTGGCCCGGAAGGAGAGAGGGATGATGAATTTTGTATCAGTGACGTAATCTACCAGCTTGCGGCCGGTGCCTTCGGTGAGGTCTGTGACTGTGATCTGGTAGGCCTCATTGGCGTTGATCAGCCCCACAGAGGACCACTGCAGAGTGACCTGATCATCACTGAGGACAAACACCGCGCCATCCGCTGGCAGCAGCAGGTTCGGTGCGGGATAGGGTGGGGGTGGGGTAGGTGTAGGGGATGGACCCGGGGTGGCATTCCGCTCACAGAGGGGGATGATCAAGGGCAATCCCGCGTATACCGTATTGCTAACCATGCCGTTGTAGAATCTAATGGCTTCTTCTGGCACGTTGTAATTCAAAGCGATGCTCATCAGCGTATCCCCTTCGTCAACCACGTAGCTGACTTTGTCGCAGGCATCCTTGGTGGCTTCAATCCCGCTCTTGGTTGCGGTTGGGAATGAGGTAGCTGTGGGAGTGGGGTGTGGGATGAGCAGCTCCTGGCCTTCAAAGAGCGTATCGCAGGAGGCGGGAATGTTATTCAAGAGCACGATGGATTTGATGGAGACCTCAAAGCGAGCCGCGATGGCCAGACAGGAGTCATTGGCAGCGACAACATAGGTCAGTGGGGTAGGGCTGGGAACAGGGGATGGGGTTGCTGTTGGCGGCGCGGGCGTTGTTGAGGGGGTTACTGTCAGGGTTTCGGTGGGCGTGGGTGTGGTGGTGGTATCCACCATGGCCCCTGTTTGCGAGAGCGCCAGGTAGACCAGCCCAGCACCGATGGCTAGGAAAATCACTACCAACCCGATTGCTACCGGCAAACCGAGGGTGATCTCCGGCATCCGGCCTCCGCTGACGACCTGGGCATCGGTTTTTGTACCGGAAAGGCTGCTCCCACAAACCAGGCAGCGTTCCGCGTCCTCTTTGACACGGGTGCCGCAGGTGGGGCAGATTTTTTTAGTTTCTTGGGCCATAAGCTTTCTCTTTCTTGGTTTGTTTGCTCAATTGACTGGGGCAATTATACCAGAAGGGAGGGGGATGAGAAGTTGCTGATTTCTAGTCCCCAAAAGGGGATGATTCAGGGGGCAAAGCTTGGTTTTTAAGGGAAAAAAGAGCTCAGACACTCCTGCTGAGCAGCTGGCGGGCGGTTTCCTCAAGGATCTCACCGGCCTCACCTTGAGGTTGGGCATTTTGGAGGGCGGTCAAGGCCTGCCCGGTGAGTCTGTCAGCCTCACTTTGCGCATAGGCAAGACCCCCTTCTGCTTCCAGAAGGTCACCCAATCGGACCGCTTTTTCCGGCGTCATATCCCCGCTCATCCACTCCGCTTGGAAGGATTTATTCTGCGAAAGTCCATACAACACTGGCAGGGTCTTTTTCCGGGTGATCAGGTCGCCAATTGTCGATTTGCCGGTCCGTTCCTCATCTCCCCAGATTCCTAAGATATCATCCTGGACCTGAAATGCCAGGCCCAGGAAGTGGCCGAAGTCATGATAGTGGGCCTGGATTTGAGGATCAGGGCGGGCGCACAAAGCGCCAACTTCCAGGCAATAAGCCAGCAGGGCAGCGGTCTTGCCAGCTGCCATCTGGAAATAGGTTTCCAGCTCGACCTGATTCTGGTTTTCAAAAGCGATATCCAGATGCTGCCCCTGAGTCAGCCGCAAACAAGTGGCATGGAATCGTTTACCCGCCTTCAGGGCAACTTCCGGGGAAACGCTTTGCGATAAGTTCAACAAAGAGGCATTGGCCAGGGCAAACATCGCGTCACCGGTGTTGATGGCCTGGGCTTGCCCCCAGATCTTCCACACCGTGGGCCTTCCTCTCCGGAAATAGCTGTTGTCTTCGATGTCATCATGAATGAGAGAAAAATTGTGGATCAATTCTACCGCTGCTGCCGCGGGGAGGGCATCCTGCCATACCCCTCCAGCTGCCTGGCAGGCCAGCAAGCAGAACAATGCCCGAAGCTGCTTTCCTTCTGCTTTCGTGCCACAGTCTTCGCCGCTCCAACCCAGCTGGTAAGTGATCATCTCCAGCAAGGCTGGTGTGCTGTGGTCCCCTGCCCGGGCGATGGCTTTTTCTAATTCCTCCCGCACAGCAGGCCGGACACTTTTTGCAAAAGCATTGATGGCGGATAAATCAGTCATGGGAATAACCTTTGACCAGCTGAATTTCCCCCAGTGCAGCCAGATTTTTCGCGCCAGCAGCAAACATGGCGATGCGAATTTCATTCGATAGGCGGACAATGACATCATGGACTGCTTCCTGGGATTCAGCCCCTGCTTTCAAGAAAGGACCGGCCAGGCCTGCCATGGTGGCCCCGAGGGCAATGGTTTTGGCAATATTCACGCCATCCCGGATCCCGCCCGAGGCAAAGATCGGCAGCTGGGGGGCGGCATCTCGCACATTCTGGATGCTTTCTGCTGTGGGAATTCCCCAACCTACAAAAGAGGATGCCACCTGGCGCTGAGTCTCGCTCTCAGCCCGGTGCATTTCCACTTCTGTCCAGGAGGTCCCGCCCGCGCCGGCTACATCAATGGCTGAGATCCCTGCGTTAAGCAGCATCCTGGCAGTCTGCTCTGATATCCCCCAGCCAACCTCTTTGGCAATCACCGGAACGGAGAGGATTTTGCAGACCCCTTCGATCTTTGCGGTCAAGCCAGCGAAGTTGGTGTCCCCTTTGGCCATAACCGCTTCCTGGAGCGGGTTGAGATGCAAGATCAAGGCATCGGCCTCGATCATGTCCACCGCTCGCTGGCAATCCTCAGCTGTATACCCATAATTTAGCTGCACGGCTCCCAGGTTTGCAAAAAGCAGGATGTCCGGGGCGACCCCTCTGACTCGAAAGCTTTCTTCCAGCTGGCTGTCTTCCAGCGCGGCCCGCTGGGATCCCACTCCCATGGGTATCCCTGCTTCCTGGGCAGCTGCAGCCAGAATGCGGTTGATCTTGAGCGCTTCAGCTGTGCCTCCGGTCATGGAGGAGATGAACAGTGGGGCCTTGATTTTCTTGCCAAATAGTGTGAAATCCAGGCGGATTTCCTCCAGGTCCAGTTCCGGCAGGGCGTGGTGGGGAAAGGAAAAGCCTTCCAGTCCGGTGGAAAGGGCAGAGCGCACATCCTGGGTTAAGTTGATGCGGATGTGGTCTGCTTTCCTGGAGCTGGTATCGGGGGTCTTCTTAGCCATAGGATATCCTTGTGTTTTGGTATGGTATCAGTCCCCCTGCAGAGTGTCAACAAACTCCCCACCGCCTGAGCCAACCTTGACAAGGCTCTCCCTGCGGTTACAATAAATCCAATTGGGGAGCGAAACCAAAACCCATTTTTCTTGTTTATTAAGATATCATAGATATGATGAATCTGGACCTCAGGAGGAGAAATCATGGCTGATACATTTGAACAGGTTAAGAATATCATTGTCGATCTACTGGCAGTTGATCCTGCGAAAGTTACCAGGGAAGCTCGCTTCCGTGAGGATCTGGAAGCAGATTCCCTGGACCTGGTAGAGCTGATCATGGAGTTTGAGGATGAATTCGGGGGGGAAATCTCCGATGAAGACGCTCAGAAGATCACTACCGTTGGTGATGCTGTGGCTTTTATGGAAGAACATATGTAAACCCGCTGCCATTGACGATCAAAGAGAAGTCTGCCGGAATGGGCAGGCTTCTTTTTCTTAATTAACACTTTAGTGAGTTGATGTCGCGAAGCGCCCGAAAGGTAAAACCACAAGTATAGCTGGTGGAAGGATAGGACCTGATAGAAAAGAAATCACGCTTGTTTCCAAAGACACAGGCTAGGGATCGCCGACCGAGTAAAGCAGAGGTTGGTTGTTGGGAATATAAGAGAAGGGGCTGCCTGATGGCAGCCCCTCTTTCTCTGGGGTCAATTTAGAGCAATTCGGGAATTTGTTCCGGGTGCTCAGCGACTTTGACGCCAGCCTCTTCCAGGGCGTTGATCTTATCCTCTGCCAGCCCGGTTCCTCCCTGGACAATCGCTCCGGCATGGCCCATGCGTTTTCCTGGAGGTGCGGTTCGTCCGGCAATAAATGAGGCCACCGGTTTGGTCACATACCTTGAAATATAAGCAGCAGCCTTTTCCTCATCTGTACCCCCGATCTCGCCGATGAGGACGATTTTCTCTGTATCTGGATCCTCCTGGAACATTTCCAGGGTATCGATGAAGTCCGTCCCGTTGATCGGATCACCCCCAATACCCACGCAGGTGGATACACCCATGCCCAGGAGCTTAAGGGCATAGAGCACTTCGTAGGTGAGTGTCCCTGAACGGGAGACCACGCCAACATTGCCGGGAATAGCGATGTTGCCCGGGATGATGCCTGCCTTGGCTTCACCGGGGGTGAGGATGCCGGGGCAATTAGGGCCCACCAGCCGGACGCCTTTTTGATCCAGGAAGTTCCTGACCCGCATCATATCGGCAACTGGCACGCCTTCGGTGATGCAGATGATCAATTCCATACCCGCATCTGCTGCTTCGAACATGGCATCTGCCGCAAATCTGGCTGGCACAAAGATCACCGAGGTGTTGGCCCCGGTTGTGTTCCTGGCGATCTTCACAGAATCAAATACTGGAATCTTGCCGTTGAGAACCCACTCGCCGCCTTTTCCGGGCGTCACTCCCGCTACCACCTGGGTCCCGTAAGCGACCATTCTCTCGGTGTGAAACAAACCTTCCTGGCCAGTAACTCCCTGAACAAGCAAGCGTGTGTTTTTGTTGACTAAAATACTCATTGTCTCTCCGTGGGGTCGTTCGTTATTGGCCCTTGGCAGCTGCCACAGCGCTCTGGGCTGCCTCAGCAAGGGTATCTGCAGTATGCATATCAGCGTCTTTGAGCAGCTTTCGGCCCTCTTCGGCATTGGTGCCCACCAGGCGGACAACCATGGGCACATCGGTTTTGACTTCATCCAGGGCTTCGAGAATGCCCTCAGCTACCAGGTCGCAGCGGGTGATCCCGCCGAAGATATTGAAGAGTACTGCTTTGACATTGGGATCTGAGAGGATAATTTCCAGGGCAGCAGCCACTTTTTCTGCAGAAGCACCGCCGCCAATATCCAGGAAATTAGCAGGCTCCCCTCCAAAGAGTTTAATGATATCCATGGTGGTCATGGCCAGTCCCGCTCCATTGACCATGCAGCCGATGTCACCGTCTAGCTTGATATACGAGAGGCCATGTTCGCGAGCCCTGATCTCAGCTTCCTGGTCAACGTCTAGGTCGCGGAGCGCTTCCAGGTCCGGATGACGGAAGAGGGCATTGTCATCCAGCACCATCTTTCCATCCACTGCCAGCAGTTCATCCTGGGCGGTGATTACCAGGGGATTGATCTCCGCCAGGGTGGCATCGCTGTTCCGATAAGCTTCCCACAGGCCGTGCGCTATTTTCCCAAAGCCCCGCCAGTGCTTCCGGGGAAGATCGATGCCGGCTGCCAGGTCTCTGGATTGGTAGGATTGC
>Ga0207796_1000641_pt1 | contig 13484 bp, 11 predicted proteins | sample Pon1CUnioCityCA_6_FD_187274 | JGI IMG/M metagenome (GOLD analysis project Ga0207796, IMG submission 187274) | Marine sediment microbial community from Union City, CA, USA - Pond 1C Sediment 1 (SPAdes) | ecosystem: Environmental > Aquatic > Marine > Intertidal zone > Salt pond sediment ...
GGAGTCGTAGTAAGCTTCTCCGATGCCGGTCATGGCGTTTGTCAGGCCGGGACCGGGTAGGGGGATGATAGCAGCAGGCATTCCGGTTGCCCGGGCATAACCGTCAGCCATGAATGCGGCTCCCTGTTCGTGACGGACTGTTATGGTCCGGATCCGGGGATGGTTGTAAAGAGCGTCGAAGATTGGCATATTATAATGACCCGGAATGCCAAAGACCATCTCTATCCCTTCCCGATCCAAACATTTGACTATGGCCTCAGCCCCAAAAATTGTTCCCATAGATTCACCTCATCCCTTATATTAATGCAAATTGGTATCAATCAAATCAAAATTTAGTCTAGGCCACGTTTAGATCATCAACCAAAAAATCAAGTTCCAGCTCTTTCAGTTTCCTGGCGGTTGGCAAGCCCCGCTGATCCAAACCTCTTTGTTTGTGAAATTCGGCTATGGCCTTGTCAGTATCATATAAAGTAGCATGGCTTTCTTTGATTTGTTTTTTGATCTTTGTTGGTAGAACGTCATCAGAGAGATCCAAACCCAATTTGGAATTGATCGCTCTGCGAAGGTACCAGCTCCTTTCGCCAGCCGCAACCAGCCTATCTGCGGAAAAACTTTTTCCGGTAACGGCGCTGAGCAGCTGCGCTGTGTAGTCAACATTCAGGGCGCCAGCCAGAAATTGGCAGAGGACCAATGAGCTGTTGGCTGCTGATAGATTCATCCCAGCAATACTCTCTCGAACCCATTCAGGATAGGTCGTATCATCATCATCCCAGGACGTCCCTTCTTCATTATGGGTTGCTCCTCGCGGAATGGTCGCATAGGCGATTTCTAATCCCCTCATAGCCCTCGGATGGTGAAAAGGCAATTCCAGACCTTTGACCTGGATAGTGAGATCGGCGCCGGCTTTCATGGTCTGTGCTGCCTGGCGGGATCCATCTGCCAACAATGCACCCAGGCCGGGCTGTTTGGCGCTGATGCGCCGGATCAACTCTAAAACCAATTCAGAATCTCCCCAGTTCAGGTCCAGATCATGGTCGATGAGTTCATTTGGTACCAGGCCTTTGTGGTAGGTTTCAAAAAGCCAGGCAATGGTTGCTCCTGTGCTGATTGTGTCTAAGCCCATCCGGTTGCAGAGATCATTGGCCTCAATCACCGTTCGAGCATCATCGATCAGGACCTGTGAGCCAATACCAGCGATACTCTCATATTCAGGACCCGAGGTGTGTTTATCTTCACCGTTCGGATTTTGGACAGTTGTGGTCCATTTGCAAGCTACTGGACAGGCGTAGCAAGTGTCTTGTTTGGGTGGGAATTGAGCCTGGAGGGCTGGTCCAGTGATCTTTGATGCATGACCATCACCCCAGTCTTTGGCGGCCAGGTCCCAGTTTTTAGCAGGCATGTCACCCATTTCAATCGCAATCGGTGTGGCTCCGGCGGTCCCGCTGCCGCGTCGGATGACCTGGATGAAGTCATGTTGGTTGAATAGCTGGATGGCTTCCTTCTTAAGTTTTGTAAATGTGTCCGGTTCTGCAAGAGGAACCTCTTTCGTGCCCTTGGCGACGATCGCTTTGAGGCGTTTGCTTCCGGCTACCGCCCCCAATCCGCAGCGGGCGGCGATATTATTACCTTTGTGATGGACAAGAGAAGCCATAGACACCAGATTCTCTCCGGCAGGTCCAATTGAGATCACCTCTGATCCGGGGTACCTGGAAATCAATTCGTTCTCTGTTGAATAGCTGTCAATGCCCCACAGGTCATCGGCAGGAATAAGTTGTACCTGATCCTCTTGAAGGACTAAGATAACGGGGGCTTGGGAGATACCTCGGAACAGTAGGGCATCATACCCGCAGCGTTTGATATGGGTCGCGAAATATCCTCCCATGGAGGATTCCCCCCATGCACCTGTAAGAGGAGAGAGGCCTGCGATCACCAAACGTCCACTCCCGGCAAAGGTTGTACCTCCGAGGGGCCCGGCAGCGAAAATAAGTGCGTTTTCAGGTTCTAAGGCTTGATCTATGGCGGGTAGATGATCATAGAGCATTTGCGCTGCTAAGCCAACTCCCCCAATTGTTTTAACTAGAACGTCCTCTGGGATGATTTTTATTTTCGTTTCCCCGGAGGTTAGGTTAATCTCAAGATATTGTCCCTGCCAAGCCTGGATCATAGATTTTCCTTAGCTAATGCCTTATGAAAGAAACGAAAAGGAGATTGTTGTCGATCAAGTTTTGATAAGGGTAAATTAATTTTGATTATATAAAAATTAAGGGGTTTGTCAAGCAGGGGAACCCTTAATATTGAGGGATTTTGTGTTTATTGGGGGTCTTTTAGGGCCTGTTTTGGATGGAATCGAAATTATATTTAGTGATTGGCCCCTGGGTGATGAGCATCGTGGATGGAGGGCTGCTCGGGGGTAAAAACCGAATACAGGGTGATTTAAGGGGTGATTTTCCCTCTATATGGGCCAAAAAAGCCCTGGTAAGCCCCTGTAGGGAGATCTTCCTTTTTCCCCGGATTGTTAAAAGGGAGAATTAATTATTGACATTTATCGCAATAATTGTATAATTAGTAAAAATATTTGAAAATATCAAAATATATATGGCAAGGGTGAAATTATTGTGAAGATGGGATCAGTTTCCCAGGAAAGCAAGTTTTCATTAGGTGCAAAGATTCGCGAATACCGCAAATCTGAGGAGTTAACCCTAACTGAACTGGCCAGCCAATGTGATATTTCGCCATCCTTTTTAAGTCAAATCGAGCGCGACCAAGCCAATCCATCCGTTGCTACTCTGCATGTTATCGCAGAGGTGTTTGGTCTGCCACTCGCGGCATTTTTCGAAGAACCCATCCAAAAGAATGATGTTCAGTCTCCAGCCCAGATCCCTGTTAAGGTTGTTAAGGCTGATCAGCGTAAAACCTTGATCTATCCCGGATCAGGAATTCGTAACGAGTTGCTTTCTCCTGATCTTCAAAGAAGGATTCAGATGATGCGCGTGATAATTCCGCCTGGAGCAGGGACCGGTGAATTACCACTCATTCACGAAGGTGAGGAATGTGGACATGTTCTTCAAGGCCAGGTGGAGATTTGGGCAGGAGATGAATCTTTTATCCTGGGCCCCGGGGACACTATCTACCAATCCAGTACCATTCCCCATCGCAGTCGCAATATAGGGGATATCGATGTAGTCATTATTGTGGCGATAACCCCGCCATCTTTTTAGAGTAGCTGACGGAATCGTGAAAATTAGGGGCATATCTATCAAGTGGATTGAACTACTTGATGTTCAAAGTCGATCGTTAATATAAGGAGCACAATCAAAAATGAGAGAATTCGACGTAATTATTGCTGGCGGCGGTCATAATGGTTTGGCTTGCGGAGCTGTGTTGGCTAAAGAGGGTTTATCTGTTTGTGTCGCAGAGCGAGGAAAGTGGTTAGGGGGCGGTGTTGTCACCCGAGAAGTTACCTTGCCAGGTTTTAAACATGATCTTTATGGGTCCTCTCATGTCTGGATTCATGCCAATGCTGATTTCGTCAAGCTTTTGCCAGAATTGGAAGAGATGGGTTTGAAATATATTTGGGCCAATGATCACATCACCGGTCATCCGGATAAAAATGGCCCCGGAATCATTGTTTATAAAGATGTAAATAAAACAGTCAAAGATATTTCCTACTATTCAGAAAAAGATGCGCAGCGATATAAGGAAATATTTGACGGGTTTGTGGATGTGAAAGATGGCTTCATAAAGAATTTCTTTTCTCCTCCTTATCCACCCAGCTTCCTTCCTTCTGTGATGGAAAATAGTGAAGAAGGTTTGGATATGCTGCGTAATTACAATCTCAGTCCCCTGGATTTCACGCTGGAGAATTTTGAGAATGAATTTATCCGGACCCAGATCCTGGGATGGGCAACTGCGCCGGGAAATAACCCGATTCAAGAGGGTAAGGGGGATATGTTCTACATCATGATCCCCGCCATCCATGTTTTTGGGGAATCTATTCCAGAAGGCGGAACCATGCAGCTGCCGGTAGCGATGGCCAAGCTCATTGAGCATTATGGCGGAACGGTGATGACCGAAGCCCCCGTACAACAGTTCATCGTTGAGGATAATGAAGCCAAAGGGATAATTTTAGAAGATGGCGAAAAGATCTTCGCTAAGAAAGCCGTTGTAACCAATATCGACCCTAAACACACCTATTTGGACATGTTTGAAGATGGGGTGCTGGACGATAAATTCATCCAGAAAGTTGAAAATTACCAAACTGGAGAATTCACGATCGTTCGGGCTCATTATGCCCTGAACGAGGCGCCCAAGTATATCAACAATCCGGAAATGAACAAAACGCCTTTCCAGCGCATTTTTGGCTCTGTGGAAGATATTGTCAAGCAATATGCTGAAATTGCCATGGGGATTGCCCCTACAAATCCATTCTTGTGGGTTGCCTGCTGGACACTTGTTGATCCCACCAGGGCCCCGGAAGGCAAGCACACCTTGATCATGGATACATTCGTACCCATGAATCTGGCTTCAGGAGAGGATTGGGAGGACATTGCAGAGGACTATATCAAGAACGTCGAACTTCCAAAGCTTCAGGAATACACAACCAACATGACAGAAGACAATATTCTGGCTGCTTCCATTGCTACCGGACCTTCTATCGAACGGGAGAACCCCTGTTTTGTGGATGGTGGAACCACGGGCGGCCCGATGCGTATGTCCCAGTCAGGTTACTTTCGGCCCTTCCCTGGGTATTCCCAGTACAGAGGCCCTGTCAAGAACTTCTACATGACTGGACCCTACACGCACCCCGGGGGAGCGATCTCTGCTGCCGGAACGATCACCGCCAATGTCGTCCTTCAGGATTTGGGAATACGAGAGGCGGAATTTTAAACAAGAACACCCAGGTTGCAGTTCCTGGATCTGAGTAGATGAACGTTTTGTTGTATCCAAATAAACTGGAAGAAGAAAATGACAAAGAAAATTGAAAAATATACCGCGATTGTCATTCAGCCCGAAGTCCATGTGGCGAAAACAAGGGATGATATCTATCGAAACCTGGAAAGGTACTGCAATTTGATAGATTTTGGCGTGGGTTATTTCTATGAACGACCTGTCCGGTTGGTGGTCTTCCCTGAGTATTTTTTACAGGGAGTTACCACGCCGGGTAAAGGTGAGGACGGCCTGGAAGCTTTTATGAAAAAGGCCATCACTATCCCCGGACCGGAATTGGATGTCCTCGGCGAAAAATGTAAAGAATACGGTATTTATATCGCGGGTGGTGGTGTTGTTGAAAAAGTGCCTGAGTTTCCAGATCGTTGGTTCAACACAGCTTTTATCATTGGGCCTGATGGCAAAGTGATCTTGCGCTACCACAAGTGGCATATCCCGGCTTCGATCGGGTTAGGCACCAGCCCTCATGATATGCTGGATGACTATAGCCGGGTCTTTGGTGATTCCATCAAAACCCGCTTCCCTGTTGTGGACACAGAAATTGGAAAACTGGGGACGATGACCTGCCACGATGGCGCCACTCCGGAAGTATCCCGCGCCTTGGGATTCAATGGGGTGGAGGTGATCTGTCACCCGGGTGCGATCCAGGAAGTGGAGGGTGTTAGCGCTCCCTGGGATTTCTGGATGTTTACCAGGCGAACACGGGCTCACGACAATATGTGTTACCTGCTTGGGTCCAATTGGGGGAAGGTCAACTATGATTATTATCCCAGAGCTTTTTGTCCTGGCCATTCCTTTATCATCGATTACACTGGCATGGTGATGCGTTACGCACCCTATCCTGAAGAGCAGATCATTGCTGCGACCATCGATATCGAGAGCCTGCGGGAGCATCGGACGATTGCTAATCATAATATGTGGATCGATGTCAGGACGGAAGGATTTCGAGAGATGTATGAAACTTCCATCTATCCCCCGAATCTCTTCCCACCTGGAAACCCACCGCGCAACCTGGCACAGAAAATGGAAGGTGCCAAACAAGTATTGAAAGGTATCTACGACCGGGGGCAGTTTGTACCACCCGCTGGTTATACAAAAGAAGATATGACCGATATCTTTGAGCAGCGCATCCGCTATGCTCAAGAGACGAATAGATTGCGAAAGGATTGAGTTATGAAGGTTATCAGCAGATTGGTAAATATGGATTTTAAGATCGGGAAAATGGCTCGAAAGGATGACCAACTGGTGATTATGAGCCACGAATCCCAACCCATGAAAGTGAAAGTATATATGAGCCCTGAGGATATCGGTGGTTTTATCCGAGCTGCTCTGAATTGGTCGGTTATCTCTTATGTACTCACTTTACCGATCACAGCCTTAAGAGCAAAGAAAAAGGACCAAAATTAAGATCGTTCTTATCCTTGGAATAATTCTAAATAAGGGCGCCAGCAAATTGGAGCAAGGAAAGTATTGTTGGATTTGGATCATCAACTTACATTGTTAGCCAACAGTTTGCTCTACTACCATCAATAAGGAGGTGTTTCATAGCTGAACTAATGAAAAAAGATCCCATGAAAAACAACACTAGATAAGTACCGAGGAGAATGCTGAAATGAAGAAAATCGTTTATCTCTTGTTAGGTGCACTACTCATTCTGGGTCTTGCGGCTTGCACATCTTCTGAGCCTGCTTCCGAGACTGAGACTGAGGTTATTACCGTTGTCGAAACGGTAGTTGTTGAAGTGGAAGCAGTGGATCCAGTGGAAGCAGAACGCCGCCAGGTTCTTATCTTCGACCTGGAGGGTGGAAAACAAGGCGACCCCGAGAACTGGAATCCTTACTCATCCGGTAGGCCCAATGTCAAGGGTATGTTCTCTATGTCAGAGATGCTCTTCTACATCAATATGATCACTGGTGAACTAACCCCTTGGTTAGGCGAAAGCATGACTCCCAATGCTGATTTCACCGAGTGGACTCTGGTTTTGAGGGACGGCATCAAATGGAGTGATGGGGAAGTGTTTGATGCGGATGATGTCTTATTCACCGTGAACATGCTCAAAGATTTTCCTGAATTGAACACGCCTAATAAATTTGAAGGCGTAACGGCTGAGAAAGTAGATGATCTGACCATCAAGTTCACGCTGGAAAAATCCGATCCTCGTTTCCAAATGACCTATTTTGAAGGCAGAGGTGATACCTCGGCGTTCCATACTGTTCCCGAGCATATCTGGAAGGATTACATTGATGATCCGGTCACATTCCGGAACTACGATCCTGATCTGGGTTGGCCTGTCTTCACCGGGGCATACACGTTAGATACCTTCACAGATTCCGAATTCCGTTTTGTTCGAGATGACAATTGGTGGGGTGCTGAGACCGGTTTTGCACCGCTTCCTGCGCCGCCTAAGTTGACTTGGATCTATTATGGAACGGAAGAGACTCGCGCGGCTGCAATGGCCAAAAATGACTTGGACACAATGAACGTCGCATCTCCAGCTTCTTTTGACACCTTGCAGACCCTGAACGAAAATGTGATTGCCTGGCTCCCAGAACCGCCTTATGGCTGGACCGACATCTGCACCAGGAACCTGGAGTTCAACACCCGGGTTGCCCCGTGGGATGATCCTGATATGCGTTGGGCAGTGAACTACGCCATTGACCGTGTCCAGTTAGTGGATATTGGTTACTCTGGCGCGGCTTCACCTTCCACTTTCCATATGCCTGCTTTCCCAGCCCTCAAGTACTACATGGATCTGGTTGATTACTCCCAGTTCCCCATTGCTACCTACGATCCTGAGCTGGCAAAGAGCGCTCTGGAAAACTTGGGTTATGTGATGAATGAAGCCACTGGCTATTATGAAAAAGATGGCCAGGAACTAGTAATGCCCATCGTCAACTTTGACGATACCATCATAAATGCCATGAATGGCGCGCTTGTGGAACAACTGCAATCCGTTGGCATCAATGCTGTTCAGGACATTCAGACGATCCCAACCTTCATTGACAACCTGATGGGCGGAACGCTAGAGACCTATATCTTCTTCGGGTCCTGTGGATCGACCACGGATCCCTGGAAATCAATGGATTCCTACAGTGTTCGCCACATCTCTGATGATGGCAGCCCTCCCAGCAGCTTCTACAGCAATGCAGGGTATTGGGATACAGACAATGCTGTGGAATACTCTGGATACATTGAGGAAATCGGATTGCTTCAGCCTGGTGATCCCCAGATCGATGATCTGTTTGTGAAAGCCGCGGAACTGTGGCTGGAAGAACTGCCAGCGATCCCTTTGATCCAGCAGCCGATCGTTCTCCCGTTCAACACAACCTATTGGACAAATTGGCCTACTGCAGAAAATGCGTACCTGCAGCCGGATCTCTCAGCACCAAATGCTTACCTACTGGTGCACAATGTCCAACCAACTCAATAAGAAGATCAGAAACTGATATTTTATCGGCGGCTTTCTAAGCCGCCGATAAAATCAATATCTAGGGCATTAATATGAAAGGTTTAACGAAGGAATACGTCCTAAAACGTTTAGGCATGTTGATCTTAACAGTGTGGTTAGGAGCAACGATCATTTTCATCATTCCACGCTTGGCACCTGGCGATCCTGTGGAGGGAATGATCGGGAAAATGGCTATTACTGGCACGCATATCGAGAACTCTGAAGAGATGATTGAAGCCTGGCGTGCACGTTTTGGTTTGGATAAACCCATCCTGGTCCAATATTTCCGCTATCTTTATAATACTTTTACCTTTAATCAAGGTTTTTCCTTATCATCTTTTCCTGCGACTGTAGACTCAATGATTTCTCGCAGTTTACCCTGGACGATCGGGCTGCTGACAACAGCTACCCTGATTTCGTTTATCCTGGGTAATTTAATTGGTGCCCTTATGGCTTGGAGAGGGACACCGAAACTCGTCAAAGCAGCACTACCCATATCATTGATATTCACCTCAATACCAGCTTTTATGCTGGGAATCCTCATGATCTATCTGTTCGCGATCAACCGAGATTGGTTGCCCTATGCAGGAGGATTTGATCGGGGACTGACAGTTGGCTGGAATTGGCAGTATATATCAAGCGTGCTCAAACATTCAGTGCTTCCGGCCCTTTCTGTGATATTGGTCACGATTGGCTCCTGGGCTTTGCGGATGCGGGGCATGATGATCACCACGGATGGGGAAGACTTCATGATCCTGGCCAAAGCCAAGGGATTGAGTCCCTGGCGGATATTTTGGGCTTATGGCGTGCGCAATGCGATCCTGCCCCAAATCACAGCTTTGGGGGTCACTTTAGGCACGATAGCAGGCGGGTTTGTCGTTGTCGAGACAGTTTTTGCCTATCCGGGTCTGGGGTATCTCCTCTTTGAGGCAATTCTGAATAGCGATTACACGGTAATCCAGGGCATTGTCTTCTATATCATATTCGCTGTTGCCCTGGCAATCTTCATTGTCGATTTAACATACCCATTAATTGATCCCCGGATTACATACAAGAAGGGATAGGAACGGAATATGGAAGAAAAGGTTCTTATGGATACAGGTAATTCCAACATTAAAACGGTTGGCTTTTGGCAGTCGCCCTGGTTCAACCCGAAGTTGATCATTGGATCAATTTTATTACTTAGCGTTTTCCTGATCAGTAATATTGGACCCATTTTTTGGGACAAGGATATGGCCCTGGTGGGTTCTTCGCCTACCAATGTTGTTCCTCTCTGGGTTACTGAAAAACCCAGCGGGTTGTTAAAAGATGCCGACCCAGCTCATCCTTTAGGAACCGAGAGCAATGGCCGCGATATGCTGGCAGTCCTACTGGTGGGAACACCCCGCACACTCCGAATTGGATTGATAGGGGCGGGTATTGGCATGCTGGTAGGCATTATTCTCGGATTTACGGCTGGCCTGATGGGAGGCTGGGTGGATTATGTGATCAGTACGCTGTGCGACACCATGGTCAGTATGCCCGGTCTGGCAGTGTTGGTTGTGATTGCTGCCTACATACCCCAGATGGAGGTGAATAATCTGGCCATGATCATGGCTATCTTTGCCTGGCCATTACCAGCTCGTTCCATTCGAGCCCAGATATTGAGTATGCGTGAGCGTGATTTCATCAAGTTAGCCCTCATTTCAGGTTCATCCAAGATAGATATTATGTTTAGGGAAATCATGCCCAATCTTCTGCCTTATCTTGCGGCTAGCTTTGTGGTCACTGTCTCGGGTGTGATTTTAGCCTCGACTGGTGTGGAAACCCTGGGACTTGGACCAACTCGTATACCAACTTTGGGGACCACGATTAACGGCGCTCTTCGGGCAACAGCGATGTTTCGCGGCATGTGGTGGTGGTGGGGTCCGCCCATTGTTGTCCTGGTAATCATATTTGTGGGATTATTCTTGATCAATGTTGGTCTGGATGAAATTGCCAATCCTCGTCTGCGGGGGCTTAAGTCATGATGGATACAAAAACTGCTGATAAAAATCTGGAAAGACGGCAAGTCGCACTGGATCTAAAAGACTTGAACGTCCACTATGAAACACCTGAAGGTGATGTTATTGCTGCCAATAACGTCAGTTTGAAAATATTTCGCGGGGAAATCCTGGGTTTGGTAGGAGAATCGGGCTGCGGAAAAACGACCACTGCCATGGCCATCCTGCGGTTGGTCCAGCCTCCAGGGCGAGTAACGAAAGGTTCTGTCGTGGTTAGGGAAGAAGTTGATATCTTTAATCTGGATGATCAGGAGCTTCGCTCCGCTCGCTGGAAGGAGATCGCCCTTATTCCTCAAGGAGCAATGAACTCACTAAACCCCGTGATGCGCATCAGGGACCAGATCGCTGACGTGATCCGGGCCCATGATGGGATGCATGCAAAATCTGAGCTCAAGGAAAGGATTGCGGAATTATTACATGTGGTTGGCCTGCCTAGCCGTGTTGGCGCTCTTTATCCGCATGAGTTGAGCGGAGGTATGAAACAGCGGGTCTGTATTGCAATGTCCATCGCTTTACAACCCACATTGGTAGTTGCTGATGAACCCACCAGTGCCCTCGATGTCATTGTCCAACGGGTGGTAGCCCAAACATTACTGGACATACGGGAAAAATTTGGCATGTCGATCCTTATTATTGGGCATGACATCAGTTTGATCGCCCAGCTGGTAGACAGGATCGCAGTGATGTATGCCGGTAACTTAGTGGAAGTATCTCCTCTAAAGAAGATTGTGGAGGAACCATTACATCCTTATACTAAGTTATTGATCGAGTCAATTCCATCGATAACTGAAAAGAAACCTATGCGGTTTTCATCAGGCATTACGCATGATTTACGCAATCCGCCACCAGGTTGTGTTTTCCAATCCCGCTGTGATCAAGTGATGGATATCTGCCACAAAGTAGTTCCTCCTCTGTTGGAGGTCGATTCTGATCTCCAAGTTGCCTGCCATTTATACGGAAATGATGAGTAAATGTTATGAATGAACCTTTACTGCAAATCAAGAAACTTACGAAAGTATATGGGTCTGGACTTACTAAGAACAAGAACACCTTAGTCGCTCTCCAGGATTTCGAACTGACCATCCCCAAAGAACCCGCCAAGATCATTGCCATCGCGGGGGAGAGTGGAAGTGGTAAGACTACCCTTGCGAACCTTGTATTGGGTTTGACCATGCCTACTTCTGGAGAGATCTTCTTCCGCGGGAAGGATGTACTGGATATGGATCGGAAAGAACGTAAGGACTATACCCGCCATGTCCAGGCTGTATTCCAGGATCCATATTCTGTTTACAATCCTTTTTATCCGGTTAAGCATATCTTTGATATAGCCCTTAGAAATTTTAAACTGGCGGAAAGCCGCAGTCAGGAAAACGAGCTGATCGAAGAAGCCTTGAATATGGTCGGCATGCAAAGTCAGGAGATTCTGCATAAATTTCCCCATCAGCTCAGCGGCGGTCAACGACAAAGGTTGATGGTTGCCAGGGCCTACCTGCTTAAACCAAACCTGATCGTCGCCGATGAACCGGTTTCGATGGTCGATGCTTCTTTGCGGGCAACAATTCTGGATATTATGCAGAAATTACGTGACGACCGTGTGATTTCTATTCTCTATGTCACCCATGATTTGAGCACCGCCTACCAGATTGCGGATGAGATCTATTTGCTCTACCAGGGATCAACTGTCGAGAGGGGCGAAGTAACAGAGGTCATCGATAATCCTAAACATCCCTATGTCCAGGCGTTGATCGATTCCATCCCTGATATCAAACAAAAGTGGTCGGGCGAGATCACTGCGCTGGATGATGAACAGCTCCGTACTCGATCAGATAGTGGCTGCCGCTTTTATTACCGCTGTCCCTACAGGATGGATCGCTGCTTAGAGAAAAAGCCAGAACTGATTTCTGTCGGAAAGGCAGACCATCACGCTTCCTGTCACTTATATTCTGATCCGCCAGACTAGCGAATTGGATTGATGGAAAATTGATCTGCTCAATAGCGAATGATATTAAGCAGATGTTTTATCGTGGGTTTTCTACCACAAAGTTCGGATTAATAGAGGAACCGGATTAAAGGAAGGAGCGATGGAAAAGAGTAATAAAACCCCAAAAACCGCCATTATTACCGGGGGCGGATCAGGAATTGGCAAGGCTTGTGTATTGCGCTTTGCAAAAGAAGGCTATCGAGTTGGGATCGTAGATATTAACGAATCCGATGGTTTAAAAACTGAAGCCCAGGTGCTGGCTGAAGGGGGACAAGCCAAGTTTCTCAAGGCCGATGTTTCCAGCGAAGCTGATTGCCAGGCATTTGCAGAGGCGGTTATCAACGAATGGGGAACCATTGATGTATTGGTCGCCAATGCCGGCGTACAGATCAATGGCGATCTCTTTGAGGCCACTGATGCAGATTGGGACAAGATCGTAGGAGTCAATCTGAAAGGTGTAGCTTATTCTTGTAAAGCTGTCTTGCCCGGGATGATCGCTCAAAAAAGCGGCGCAATCGTCATGACTTCATCGATCAATGCTTTAACGGGTGTAGCTGGCGGTAAGATGCCGCTGTATGATATGAGTAAAGCGGGCGTGATCGGGCTCATGCGCAGCCTGGCGAATGGATATGGGAAAGATGGGGTGCGCGTGAACGCGATCTGCCCTGGGGTGACAGTCACCGAGTTCCATGAAAAGAAAGCAGCAGAGCGGGGTGTGTCTCCAGAGGAATTGAGGGCGGGATTGGACGGGCATGCCTTATTAGGGAAAGGTGCGGAACCATCCCAGATCGCTTCGGCAATCTATTTTTTGAGCAGCGGGGATGCATCTCATCTGACCGGTCAGGTCCTCACGGTTGACGGCGGCCTGACTGCAATGTCGCATCCGATCTAGATCAGGAGGAAAGTTATTAATGGAAAAAATAAGATGGGGAATAATGGGGACAGGAAAGATCGCCAAGGCTTTTAGCCAGGGCTTAAATTATGTTCCAGATGCTGAACTGATCGCGATCGGGTCTCGATCCGCCAGCTCAGCCGAGAGATTTGGGGACGAGTATGGTGTTCCTAC
>Ga0207796_1000642_pt1 | contig 13483 bp, 10 predicted proteins | sample Pon1CUnioCityCA_6_FD_187274 | JGI IMG/M metagenome (GOLD analysis project Ga0207796, IMG submission 187274) | Marine sediment microbial community from Union City, CA, USA - Pond 1C Sediment 1 (SPAdes) | ecosystem: Environmental > Aquatic > Marine > Intertidal zone > Salt pond sediment ...
GGCATTTCAGTTTACCATGGAGTCACACTTGAGGATGGCGTATTTTGTGGTCCTCATTGTGTCTTTACAAATGATAAGCGTCCCCGTTCGATAAATCCAGATGGCTCATTAAAAAGCGGTGATGATTGGGTTGTCAGTGAGACCCTGGTAAAAATGGGGGCGTCAATTGGTGCTCATGCAACCATCATTTGCGGCACAACTCTTGGACAGTGGTCAATGGTTGGAGCTGGCGCAGTTGTAACAAAAAACATACCTGATTACGGTTTGGTGATTGGTAATCCTGCGCGGTTGATCGGTTTTGTCTGTCCCTGTGGGGAAAAACTTGAGCTGTCGGATGAGAGTTCAAAGCAAATACAAGAACATCAGAACATAGAAGAGGTCAAAATGACCTGCCCCAATTGCCATCGAACCATCCTTGTCGATCGTAATGATTACGAAAAATTGGTATAGTAAATTCAATTTAAATAGGAGTAAAAATAGATGATCTCAATTGCCAAGCCCTATATTGGAGAGGAAGAAAAAAACCTTGTCATGGAAGTGCTGGAATCCGGGATGCTGGCACAGGGTCCGAAGGTAGCAGCTTTAGAAGAAGCTTTTGCACAACTATGTAATGTCAAACATGCTATTGCAACGACTTCTGGGACAACCGCGCTGCATACAGCTCTTTTAGCCCATGATATTGGCCCTGGTGATGAAGTCATAACGACACCATTTACATTTATCGCTTCCGCAAACAGCATCCTTTTTACTGGTGCTACACCGGTCTTTGTCGATATTGATCCGGAGACATTCAATATTGATCCTGCTTTGATTGAAGATGCCATTACACCAAACACAAAAGCAATCCTTCCTGTTCATCTATATGGATATGTATGCGATATGGATGCGATTATGGATATTGCAGAGGAGCATAACTTGGTGGTAATTGAAGATGCATGCCAGGCGGTTGGTGCAAAATTCAAAGGTAAAACAGCTGGTAGTTTTGGGACGGGGACTTTCTCGCTGTATGCGACCAAGAATGTTATGTCCGGTGAAGGTGGTATGATCACCACAGACGACGATGAGATTGCTGAGAAATGCAGATTGATCCGCAGTCATGGTATGAAGGTCCGTTATTATCATGATATGCTTGGATATAACTACCGGATGAGCGACCTTCATGCAGCTATCGGGTTGGCGCAAATGAATAGGCTGGAAGAATTCAAATCAATCAGGCAGCAAAATGCAGCATATTTGAGTGAACATATTCATTCTGTGATTACGCCTAAAGTCAAACCGGATTACGAACACGTTTGGCACCAATACACCATACGGGTCGACGGCGACAGAGATCGCGATGCTGCTGTTAAATATCTGAATGAAGCAGGGATTGGCACTGGCATTTTCTATCCGGTCCCTGTCCATGAACAGGACTATATGCGCAAAATTGTTGGTGATTATAATTTGCCGGTTTCGGAGAGCTTTGCCAAGCAGGTTATTTCTCTTCCGATACATCCACAGGTTAGTCAAGAAGATTTAGAAAAGATAGTAGCTGAGGTAAATAAACTATGACATTGAGGGCAGCAGTAATTGGCGTTGGATCGATGGGGAAAAACCATGCCCGAATCTATTGGGAACTCCCTAATGTTGATTTGGTTGGTGTAGCAGATTTCGACCATGACACCGCTGATAATATTGCAAATAAATATGGCACAAAAGCATTTTATGATTACAGAAATCTCTTAGAAGAAACCAAACCTGATGCAGTAACGTTGGCAGTTCCTACGATATATCATCGTGATATTGCATTGGACATCATTGACCATGGTATCCCGTTGTTAATTGAAAAACCAATAGCCTTTACGATTGAGGAAGGCCAATCGATCATTGATGCAGCAGAACAAAATCAAGTGAAGTTAATGATCGGACATATTGAGCGGTTTAATCCTGCCATCATCACCCTCAAGGAACATATTAATGCAGGAAAGTTAGGACGGATTTTTCAGATGGACGCTCATCGGCAGGGACCTTTTCCAGCGAGAATTGCTGATGTGGGCGTTGTAGTGGACCTTGCTGTTCATGATCTGGATGTAATGCGGTTTGTTTCTCAAAAGGAAATTATCAGGGTTTATGCCGAAACAGAAAAACATATCCACAGCAAATATGAGGACTTATTGACGGGTTTGGTTAGGTTCTCTGATGGTATCATTGGCACCTTGGCAATTAACTGGTTAACACCCACAAAAATTAGAGAATTTATCGTTACTGGAGAACGTGGTTTGTATCGTTGTGATTACTTAACCCAGGACTTATATTTCTTTGAAAATCCTGTCTCCTCAGGTAGCGAGTGGGATAACCTTCGTGTGTTGCGAGGTGTTAGAGAAGGGCAGATGGTACGTCACATTATTGCCAAAAAGGAACCCTTAAGATCCGAACAAGAGGCTTTCCTCAATTCTATTGAAAACGATGGGCCTGTTCCTGTTAGTGGTGAAGACGGTTTGAAAGCGCTTGAACTCGCAAAGACAATTGTGAAATCTGGAACCGAACACCGAATTATTACTCCCTGAGATAATTAAAATTTTGATTATGAAACAACTCGAATCACTAAATGAAAAAATCCAGGCAAAGACAGCAAAAGTTGCTGTCATTGGGTTGGGGTATGTTGGTTTGCCTGTTGCTGCAATGCTGGCAGATGTCGGTTTTCAAGTTATCGGGGTTGATCTTAAGGAAGATCGGATCAAACTGATCAATGAAGGCATTTCACCGATAGAGGGAAAAGAGCCTGGGTTATCAGAACTATTATCATCTGTTGTGCAAAAAGGCAGCCTGACCGCTACAAAAAATTACCAGGATATTGATGACGCAGACATCATTTTAATTGATGTTGAAACACCAATTGATGAAAATCATGAACCTCGTTATGTTTCATTACGTTCAGCATGTAAAAGCCTGGCTGAACAATTAAAACCGGGTGCCCTTGTAATTGTTGAATCAACGATTGCACCTGGTACCATGGAAAAAATCGTTCGACCAATCATTGAGGAAAGAAGCGGGAGAAAATCAGGAATTGATTTCTTTCTCGGCGCTTGTCCGGAAAGGGTTATGCCAGGAAAATTATTGGCAAATCTCAAGCAAATGAGCCGAGTTTGCGGTGGTGAAACGCCTGATGTTGCCAAAACGATGGCGAAATTTTACAGTACCATTGTGCAATCGGATTTGGATACAGCCAATTTGATTTCAGCTGAGGTAACGAAAACAGCAGAAAATGCATTCAGAGATGTCAATATTGCCTTTGCCAACGAGTTAGCATTGATTTGCCAAGCAGTGGGTGCTGATTTTCTTGAAGTTAGAAAATTGGTCAATAAATCACCGGGTCGTAATGTTCTTCTGGCGGGTGCCGGTGTTGGTGGCCACTGCATCCCCAAAGATCCCTGGCTTCTGGCGTATGGTGCATGGGATGAAGTCGATATTAAGCTTATCCCAGCTGCAAGGGCGGTAAATGACTTAATGCCCCAGAAAATAATGGATGTTCTTCAGCGCGCACTTGGCAGATATGACAAGAAACTTTATTCAGCGAAAGTTGGGATTTTAGGATACGCTTACCTTGAAGAAAGTGATGATACTCGCAACAGCCCAAGTGAAAAGCTTGTTGAATTGCTTGCAGATACTCATGCAGATATTGTAATTCAGGATCCCTTTGTTGGAGGTTATCAAAGGGACGTATTAGAAACAATTGACAATTGTGACGCGATAATTGTGATGGTTGCTCATGAGGCTTACTTCAAAATCGATCTTAATCAAATCAAAAGTCGATTGGCAACCCCAATCTTGATTGATGGCCGACGGGTTTTTGATCCAGAGGAAGCGGAGCGTGCAGGATTGGATTATTTTGGGATTGGATACGGCAGATCTAAGTGAGAAGGTTAATCCAGGTGCAAAATGTATAAGGATAAAACAGTTGCGGTCGTTGTTCCAGCTTATAACGAAGAAAAATTAATTGGAAAAGTTATTGAAACAACCCCTGATTTTGTCGATTACATCGTGATTGTTGATGATCTCAGCATTGATAAGACCGTTGAGGTTGTCCAAAAATATGCGGAAAACGATGACACCCGTATTGTCCTCATCTGCCTGGAAAAAAATATGGGTGTAGGTGGAGCAATTGCAGAAGGATATAAGTGGTGTCGGGATCATCAAATTGATGCGACGGCAGTTATGGCAGGGGATGCACAAATGGATCCATCGGATTTACCGGCATTACTGGATCCTGTGGTTAGCGGTGATGTCGATTATACAAAAGGCAACCGCCTATTTACCGGCGAAGCCTGGAATAAAATACCAAAAGCCCGTTATATGGGTAATGCTGCACTCTCGTTAATGACAAAAATCGCCTCTGGTTACTGGCATGTTGCTGACTCACAAACCGGGTTTACTGTTGCAAATCACAAAGTGCTTTCAACGCTCAATTTGGACGGTATCTATAAACGGTATGGCATGCCGAATGATATCCTAGTTAAGTTGAATATTTATAACTTCAAAGTGAGGGATATCGAGATTGAGCCTATTTACGGCATTGGAGAAAAATCCGGTATAAAACCCTTATTAGTTATACCGAAATTCACATGGTTGCTAACCCGTTTATTTTTTTACAGGATGTTTCAAAAATATATCATCAGGGACTTCCACCCGCTTGTGTTTTTCTATATTCTTTCCTTTTTATTGATTACGATTGGAATTGTGTTGGGCGTCCGGATGTTGATCATTTTTCTGAACGTGAGTTTGATACCTTCAATCAATGCTCTTGCAGTTTTCTTTAGTTTTATTGTTGGGATTCAGATGCTGCTTTTTGCGATGTGGTTTGACATGGACTCCAATAAACACCTCCGATGATTATTTGTATACCATGAAGATCTTGATTGATGTCACCCATCCAGCACATGTTCATTTTTTTAAGGGGGCAACACAGGTTTGGCAAGATCATGGCCATGAAGTCAAATATGTTGCAAGGGACAAAGAAATCACAACCCAATTATTAGAAGAATACCAGATACCCTTCACCACGATCAGTAGAATTCGGAAAGGATTGTTTGGTCTATCGCTTGAATTAATCGAACACCAATTAAGACTTTATCCAATCATCCGGGATTATCAACCTGATGTGATATTAAATATTGGGGGAACTTTTGTCGCTCACGTTGGGATGTTGATGGGTGTAACAACCTGTGTCTTTACTGATACAGAGCATGCAAGACTTGCAAACTCAATTACATTTCCTTTTGCAAGCCACATTTGTACCCCTGCCAGTTTTTACGAAGATCTCGGAAAAAAGCAGGTTCGCTACAAAGGTTATCAAGAATTAGCTTACTTGCATCCCAATTGGTTCAAACCAAATCCTGAAATACTCAAAGAATTAGGCTTGGGAGGCTCTGATCCTTTCTTCATCTTACGATTTATTTCCTGGGGTGCATCTCATGATGTTGGAAAAAAGGGTTTTTCTGATGATGACAAAATCCAACTGGTTGAAAAGTTGAATTCTTTAGGGAGGGTATTGGTTACATCTGAGTCGCAATTATCAAAACAATTAGAACCATATACCATAAAGGTCAGCCCTACAAACATCCATGATCTTTTATTTTATGCCAGTATGTATATCGGCGAAGGTGCTACAATGGCAACTGAAGCTGCAATTTTAGGAACGCCTAGTGTATATGTCAATCCTTTGGGGAGTGGAAACCTCGATGAAATCATTAATCAATATCATTTGATGTATCACCTGACAAATGATGAAAATTTGGTTGAAAGTATAATTTCACTGGCAAAGGATTCGGAGTTGAAGAAAATACACAAGGTCAGACAGCAGCAAATGTTGATGGATAATATCGACGTGACAAAATGGATGGTAAATTTTGTTGAAAAAATGGAAGGTAATTAAAAATTTATCGCCAATTTAAAAATCGAGTTGTATCCAAACTTAGTAATTTTCGATGGAAGTGACATAATAAGTAATGAATCTTAAACAAAAAATTAAGGTTTTATTGATCATTGGGAGTTTGGGCGATGGTGGTAAAGAAAGACAATTGCTACTGCTGCTAAAAAACTTGAAGAATGAGCAAGATATTCGAACCTTTTTAGTTGTTATGAATTCTGGTGGAGAGCGGGAGCAAGAAGCAGAAAAGCTTGTAGATGATTTTTTAGTATTACCTGGCAAAAGAGGTATCAATCTAGTTTATCCTTTACAAAAATTGATTCAAGAAATTAAACACAAAGAAATTAATGTTGTCCATACTTGGGGAAGTGGACTTTGGGATTTGATTGGTGTAACTGCTGGACGTCTTTGTCATGTTCCTGTTATCCATAATGGTATTCGTTCTGCACCTAACCAATTAAACATCTATAACCGATTAACACAATTTGGCGCACTGATGGCAGATGCTGTTGTGGCAAATTCCCACGCAGGACTGGAATCATTTAATTTAACAAATCGGGCGAAGTCAAGGGTGATACACAATGGTTTAGAATTCTCACGATTTGAAAATATCCAGGTCATTGATAAAGGGCAGAATTTGTGTATGGTAGCAAATTTCCGTGAAGCTAAAGACCATAAAAGTGTGATTATCGCTATGACTGAGATTTTAACATTTTTCCCGGATGCTAAGCTTTTCCTCGTGGGACATAGTTATGGCACATTGATATCCAGTCAAACTTTAGTAAGTGAGCTTAATATTTCTGAGTCTGTTGAGTTTATATCTGATTGTAGTCATCCCGAGCCAATCATAGGCAAATGTCAAATTGGGATATTGGCATCAAATGAATCTGTTCATGGTGAAGGTATTTCTAATGCTCTGCTTGAGTATATGGCTCTGAGCAAGCCAGTTATTGCATCAATTAATGGGGGCAATGCTGAGGTGGTTGTTGATAATTCAACAGGTTTTCTAGTCGAGCCTGGAAATCCGGATGCCATCATTGAAAAAGTATTATTTTTATTAAAAAATCCCAAAATTGCTGAAAAAATGGGGAATCGCGGGAAAGAATATATAAATGAACATTTTTCTGAAGAGAGAATGAAAAATAATTACCTGGATTTGTACCAAGAAATGCTTTCACCAAAGGACTGAGAAAAAGTTTAATATTTCGAAAAATTTTTAATATTCAAAATAAGTCGATCAAATTTTATTAACTTTTATCAACAAGGTTCTTGTAGATATTTATGATTTTCTGTGATAGATTCGATTGTGAATATTTATTACCATAATGTATAATTTTTTGACGATCCCATTTTTGATTGAGCATCTGGTATATCTTATCAACAAAGTCATCCACTTGGTATGGATCAAAAACCTGTCCAAATTCTCCAGGCTTAATAATTTCGGGTATACCCCCAACATTACTCCCTAAGAAGGGCTTACCGCAAGCAAGGGATTCATACATTACTGTGGGCGAGCCTTCACTGAAACTGCAAAGAGAGACAACATTGCTTGCATTTATCCAGTAATTAATCTTCTGATGCAGCACATGTCCAATCAGTTTGATATTCTCATTGACTCGTAGACTGTCAATTAAGTTTTGTAAATGATTATATTTTTGACCGTTACCAATGATGAATCCTCGTAAATTTGGAAATGTTGGTAATAGTTTTGTTATACCTTTAATAAATAAATCCAAATTTTTGTTATCATCCAAACTGCTGATGTTTATTACGATTGGATAATCAGGGGGTAAATCTAATTCTTTCCTGGCTTCATCAGTTTCTATTGGATAAAAAATGTGTTGATCAAATCCAGCTGGAATAATATCAACCCTTAAATTTTTATCAATTTGTTCCACCTTTTCTTTCATAAATTGGTTCACAACGATGATATGATCCGTATTTTTAATAGTTTCATACATTTTGAATTGCCACTTTGAGCTTCTGGATAAATATTCTGTTAGTTGCATCGTGCTATGATTTGTAACAACTATTGGTATGTTGTGTTCATCTTTTAGCTTTTTCGCAATATATCCAGATGTCCAAAAATAATGTGCATGAATTAGGTCAAACGTGATGGCTTTTTGTTTTATTATTTTTTCTATTTTTCTAAATAAGCGATCACCAAGTCTTAAATAACTCAACTTAAATGGAAGGTAAAACATTGGAACTGGAATAACATGGACATTTTGGGGTTTTTTGTAAAGATCAATAGCTTTGCTTTTAGAATGAGTCCTGAGAAATCTAATTGGTATGATCTGAGAAATTTCCGCGATAGGTTTATACCGTACAAGAACATAAACATTAGCAAATTTGTTAGCAATGCCTTCAATTTGGGTCTTTTGAAATGTGGTATAAGTATGAGTTATAAAAAGAATATTCTTTGATTTCATATTTTGAATTTTGTGATTAAAGTTATAGTATTTTTTAGCCCAAAAGGGAATTATTTAGAATTAGGCTTACTTTTAATAATTAGTTCTTTTGAAATAGTCGGTAGTATACAAAAAACAGCTGAATTTATAAATAAAATTTTGATCATGCAGGTAATTATTGAGTAAATAATTCACTAATCAATAAGAGTGACAGATGAATTTTCATAAAAACCTATTTGTTCTGACCCATAATCTTTTCGACAGGCGATTTTCATCATTATACCAACAATTGATGAAGAAATTTTTGGTTGATTATAACATCTTGCTTGAAGAACAAAACCATAAATTGAGGGAAGCAATTTTATTCGCATATGAAAATGTTCCTTATTACCATCGGATATTCGATGAAATTAAAATTTCTCCTCATGATATCAACAATAGAAAAGACCTTGAAAACTTGCCTTTATTGACTAAGGAAAAAATAAGGGAGAATTTTCCAGAATTTACACCTAAAAATTTGTCCGGGCAAAGATATTATGATAATCGCACCAGTGGATCGACAGGGCACCCACTTCATTATCGATTTTCTAAATATGATCGATTGTTGGGAGGCTGCCTTGTTTATCGTGGATGGTCAATTGCTGGCTATGAACTGGGTGACAAGATGGTTTTTCTTGCCGGAATTGCTCTTGGATTAAATTTTAAAAATAAATTGACAATAAAAATCCATGAAACCACACGAAACATCAGAAAATTATCTTCCTATGCTATGGATGAGGCAAACCTTAGAAAGTACCGAGAAGTTATAAATAAGGTCGAACCGAAGTTTATTCGGGGTTTACCTACCAGCATTTTTACATTTGCTCGATGGGTAGAAGAAAACAATTTGGATGTTTACTCTCCTCAAGCAGTACTAACAACAGCAGAAAAATTATTTCCTTACCAACGACAAAAGATTGAAGAGGTTTTTAACTGCCAGGTATTTGATGGATATGGATTGAATGATGGGGGTGTTTCAGCCTTTGAGTTAGCGGACCACTCAGGGATGAGAATTGATACAGAACGGGCGGTGATGGAGATTGTGGATGAAAATGGCAATCAAATTACCAATGGAACTGGGCGAATTATTGCAACGAGTTTGCACAATACGGCTTTTCCTTTTATCCGGTATGACACAGGTGATATTGGCACTGTTAAAATTAAACCCGATGGTACACATGTGTTAACAGAGATAGTTGGACGTCAGGATCATATGCTTCATACTCCTGAAGGGAAATTCATTCACGGCACTTTTTTTGATATTTTATTGAGAGAATTAGATGGTGTCAAACAATTTCAAGTGATTCAGACTGATCTTAATAATCTCACTATAAAAATTGTAAGAGATGAAAGTTTTATTGAATCTCAATTACAATCAATATTACCAACAATTCGAGATTACAGTGAATCCTGGCAAATTCATTTTGAATTTGTTGATGAAATCGAAATGACAGAAGCAGGAAAATTTAAGTACGTAATAAATCTTTTGGAAGAGTAAACATTGAGATAGTTATTACAAGTACTTGTATTTCAGGAGTGTTATAAATTTTTTAATGACTGTTCGTTGAAATTTATTGACTTCAACTGAAGAAAATTGTCATCTATTATCGAATAGTTAAATTCTTTCGGTGGAAAATTTATTAATCAGATAATTTTTTTGTAAGAGTTTTTTGTTTGTTAATCCAGGTTATTAATACTTCCCTTAGCACCAGTTCTTGAACCCAGACCCTCCCAGGATAGAAAGAAAATTCATTATCTTCAAAAACATATTTTCCTGGTACACCATCAACAACTAATCGATCTGAAGACGAGACTCTGTTAAACAATGAAACCTCGATTACATAATACTGATCATCTCTTTGATCTTTTAACATATCAACTGAGAGATAATGTGTGTCGGGTAATTTTTCCTTTACGGATTTAGCAAAATATAGTGCTTCCTCTGGTATATCTTCTTTTATGAGAATTCCAGCTCCTGAAGCTCTAAAGTCACCTTTGGGAATCTCACGATAATAACCAAAAAACTGGTTGCCAATTATTATGACTCGTAGATCGTGTTGATAATCAGGGATAAACTCTTGAAAGAGAACATAATTTTTTTGTCGAATATAAGTGTAATTAACAGCTCGATGACCTGGACCAAATACTTTATGGCAAAAACGTTCAGCTTGCGCTCTGTTTGTAATAAGGTATACACCTTCGGAGCCAGAATTTGTCGCTTCTTTTGAAACAAGTGGATAGGTACAATGCTGCAAGTATTCCATTGTTTCATCTTTTGAAAAGCTAACAAAAGATTTTATCGCAGGTATTTCATTTTCTTCGAACAACCATTGCTGCCTTACTTTATCTTCATAGAACCATATTTCACTGGACGAAGGAAAAATTGATAGATTCAATTCTTTTTCCAGAAATTCTATTTTCGATTTTGCCTCGTATTGATCAGCAAAAGAAGAACCAGTTCGCCAAACAATTAGATCAAAATCCTTAGCTCTCTTGATAAAGTCTGATTTTTGGACATCGTAATACTCAAACGGTATCTTATTGTGCTTGAGGAAACGCTCATATTTTGGAGAGGAAGCATAAATTCCAAAATCTTTGACTAAACCGACCCTTGGTTTTTTTACAAGTTCCGGCCAATCAAAATCAACGACATCTGCAGATTCTATTAATACACCTGGGGGTGCTGGCTTTTCTCCAGTAATTTTAACAATGACGTTTCGGATAAACTTACGAAAATCACCTTTTACGTCTATTTGTCTTAAAACTCTTAATAATTTTGCGCGTAAGATTTTAAAACGCAGATTATTCATCTGTTGGAAGGTTCCTTCTTAATCGATGGAGATTAATTATGAAGTACTTAGCAATTATTTTATTTTCTTTATAAAGTTTATTGTAGTTCCCTTGTATATGATTATCAAAAAATTTAAACATCTAGTCGAAGTTTGATTTCATTTTAAGTGAATCCAACGCCGAAAATTGCTCGTGAAAAAACGGGTAATTTGCCGGCATTTGTCCCATAATCTAAATGACCCCAATAGGTTAAAGATTTTATATTCAATTTTCTTCACAGGTGAAAGTCTTTGATAATAAAAATCAAAATCAGGGTCTTCATAATCTGTCAGGAGTAACAATCCCACAATCATTGAATTCACCTTTTTATTAACAAATTTATGATATTTATTGCCTGTCTCTTCATCAAAACCATCTGTAATTCGGATTGAATTTTTTATGTTTTTCTTTCTTTTATCATAATTTCTTGCAGTATTTTGTGTCCATGAGCCAGGTGAATTAACACGATAAACTGATGTAACCTCATTTTGATACTGAATTTTTCCTTTTAATAAAGCGAGTAACGGAATTGAGACGTCCCACAAATGTCTGTAATAGTACCAATTTGGAATATAATCAAAAATTGATTTCAAGCTTACCGCTGAAATCATGTCCAATAAACTCCCTCCTCTGATAATTACATCTTTTGGAGGACATAAACCATCATTATTTATGTATCGTTTTATGCGAGGATTTTTTGATGTTTCTGGATAAATGTGTTTTGTCGCTGTAAAGCACATTGAATAATCTGGGTGAGATTCTAAAAAATTAACTTGTCTTTGTAGTTTTTTGGGATCGATCCAATAATCATCTGCTTCTACAAATGCGATAAATTTTCCTTTAGCTTTTGGAACGATAAACTTCGCAATGATTTCTACACCTTTTGAGTATTGGTTCTCTTCTTGAATTATAGGAATAATCTTTTGAGGATATTTATTTGCATAATCAAGGATTATTTGAGGTGTGTTGTCGGTGGAAGCGTCATCGTGAATAATAATTTCAAAAGAAAAATCTACTTCTTGTTGTAGACAACCTTCAATTGCATTGCCAAGATATTTTTCTGCATTAAAGGCAACCAAGCTAATACTAACTAATGGTGTTTCCATAAAGTGCCTTTCAATTTTGAGATAAGTCCATTGAAAAAATGCTTAATAATCGAGATAAACTCATCTAATTCAGGTGATTTTATGATTTTATTTAATAGATAATATATCAAAATCCCAGTGAAAATTTGTAAAGAAAATTTTACGAGATGCGATTCAATATTTAACAGTCCTATAAAATATAGAATGACACCCATTGCCATAGAAATTATAAAAGAGGGTAGTATAGCTTTAAACAAGTCAAAAATGCTGAATTTTATCAATCGCCCTGCGAGATAACTGGCGACAAGTTGGGATAAGACGGCGACAATTATTTGCCCAAGTATTAGTGGAATAATGCCATACCTATAAGTTAATAACAAAGCAATGGTGGTTAAAAGGTGTTTAAAAATACCAAATTTTAAAATGTAATCAGAACGTCCTTTAATCCGGAACATATTATAGTTTTGAACCTGTATTGGATACACAATACCAACAACACATAATAACTGGAAATAGATGATACTATTAGCCCATTTTTCAGTCAAAAGAAACAAAAACAAGGGTTCTGCTATGGCAATGAGCCCAATCATCAGGGGGAAATGCAAAAACATTGACATCTTAATTGTTTTGTTATGAACACTTTTCAAGGTTTTGTTATCATCCTGATAAGGTGAAAAAGCGGGAAAAATAACGGTAGCGAGTGCCATACTCGTTGTCGCCGTTGCCGCTGTTTCTATAGTGCGCGCCCGGTCATAATAGCCAAGATCACTGGCGGAATAATTTTTTCCAATAAATGTATTGTAAAGATTTATGAAGAATGTCTCAATTAAGCCGGCGACTAGAAGTCTCGATCCAAAAGAGAACATGGATTTTAAAGAGTGAAATGAAAATTTGCCAACAGGCCGCCAATTATTTAACAGCCACAAGATCCCAGCCTGTGCTAGACTGTGCGAGAGTGTCTGAATAACAAGAGCCCATACACCCAACCCCATTATCGCTGCAACAATGCTGCAAATCCCCGAGAATATTACAGCAATTATCCCAACAATAAATAGGTTCTTAAAATCCAGATTTTTTCTTAACATGGATAACTGTATCAAAGAGAATGCATTGATAATTAAGCTCAAAGATAATACCCGAGTTATTGGGGTTAGGCTTGGTTGTTGATAGAATTCAGAAATTAGGGGTGCTGAAAAGAAAAATAGACCTGCAAG
>Ga0207796_1000643_pt1 | contig 13458 bp, 8 predicted proteins | sample Pon1CUnioCityCA_6_FD_187274 | JGI IMG/M metagenome (GOLD analysis project Ga0207796, IMG submission 187274) | Marine sediment microbial community from Union City, CA, USA - Pond 1C Sediment 1 (SPAdes) | ecosystem: Environmental > Aquatic > Marine > Intertidal zone > Salt pond sediment ...
CCTTTGCGCCATTTTCCGTCGGATCTCCGGTGGACGGATGTCCCATCTGTCTCAGGACCGGCGACACAGGTGTTCGAATACTCTCTTCCCTGTACGGGTACCGCATTTCTGAAGGGGGGTCCTCCCCCGGCTTCACGGGCTCGCTCTGGATGAGGGCCGGCGCTCTTCTCCCCTTCTTCGTGCACAACATCAACAATATCCTGGCCCGTATCATGGGTAACGCCGAACTTGCCAGGATGTACTCCGCAAGGCCCGACGCCGCCTCCGAGAAGCTGGGGTCGGCGCTGGCCGGTGTGGAGGACCTGAGGAAGTACGTGCACAGGCTGGCCGAGATATCCACCGCGCGGGAAAGCCCGCTGCCATGGAACACTGAGATGATCGACGAGCTCGGGCTCAGTGGAAGGATGTTCTGCGGGCGGTCGGTGGAATACACTCTTCATGACTACGATGGTCCGCCTGCTGCACTGGCGGTGGGTGCCTCCAGGGTGGAGCTGACCGTGGGACTGGCCTCCGCCGCCGCCGCTGCCGGCGTGAACGGATGCGGAGAGATATCACTGGCTGTCTCTCTCAGGGACGGTTGGCTGGAATTCCACCTGACGTGGCGATCGGGTTCGGGCAGGACGGGTCTTATCGAAGACGGTCTCCTGGCTTCCGCCCGGCTCATGGCCGTATGCGCCTCCTGCTGCCGGGATTTCGATATTACGATGCTCATGGACGAATGGAACGGGGATCAGGGCGGCGTATCGCTGATGGTCCCCCTCGATACCGAAAGGTGAAATGCAGATGAAGACCATCGGAGACCCACCGTCAGGAGAGGCAATGGAAACCGCCCATGCCATACTGGAGCTGTTCGAGGCGCAGCCTTCCACCAGGCTCACCTACCAGCAGATAGCCGCCCGGCTGGAGGGAGAACACCCGGATCTCTCCGGGGCGGTGGACCATCTGGTGGAGACTGGACAGCTTTGGCCGGCGGGGGGAAGACGGTACGCCCTTCCCTCACAGCTCGGGATAGTCAAGGGCCGCATCGTAATGCGCTCCGATGGCAGCGGCTTCCTGAAGGCGGCGGGGGAGCGGATCGAGATAGACCCCAGGAACACCTCGGGAGCCATCGACGGCGATACCGTACTGGCCAGGAAGCTGGGGGAACTCGAAGGCGAGCATACCTTCAGGGGCAAGGTCGAGAGGATCATCGTGGAGGGTAGAAAAGGGGTGAGCGGGGTCCTGAGGAAGAGAAGGGACAGCTGGTACATCGATCCCGTCGATCCCGTGCTGCCCAGGAACATTCCTCTGACCGCAGGCTCCCGCTCGGGGGCGGCCACCGGAAGGCTGGTCTACGCCTCCCTCCAGAGGAAGGGGGACAGGCTCGGGGCCATCCTGGAAAGGGTCATAGGCAGTCCCGGTTCAGCCGAAGCCCTCATCGACTCTGTGGTGCTGGACCACGGCCTCTCCCCGGAATTCGATGAGGGGGTGGAAGCGGCGGCGGCTGATGCCGCTGCGGAGGCCTGGACCGATGCCGGCAGGGAGGACTGCAGGGAGCTTCTCACGATAACGGTCGACCCCGTTGACGCAAGGGACTTCGATGACGCCATCTCACTGGGAGAGAGGGACGGCAACAGGCTTCTCTACGTCCATATAGCCGATGTGGCGAGTTACGTGTCCCATGGTTCCGTGCTTGATCTGGAGGCGAGAAGGAGGGGAACCAGTGTCTACCTTCCTGACAGGGTCCTCCCGATGCTTCCCCAGGTTCTTTCCAACGGCGCGTGCAGTCTCCGCCCCGGTGAGGACAGACCGACCAGGACCGTGGTCCTGGAGTTCGACGACAGCGGTAAGAGGCTCGATTTCTCGATAGTGCCCTCCATGATCCGTTCCGACAGGAGAATGACGTATGAGGAGGCCCTCGAATACCTCGAGGGAGGGGGCTCCGACCCTTCCCTCAGGGAGCTCTTCAGGGACCTGGGTTCACTCTCGGAGGACCTTGACCGTCAGAGGGAGGAAAGGGGAGCCCTCGACCTGGACAGCAGCGAGTACAGGGTTTCATTCGATGAGAATGGGTGGCCCTGCGAGTTCAGGCCGGTTGCCTCGGACATCTCCCACCGCATGATAGAGAACTTCATGGTGGAAGCCAACCGGGCGGTGGCCGACCACTGCGGCTGGGGCGGGCTGCCGGTGCTGTACAGGGTACACGAGGAACCGGCGGAGAACTCGGTGGAGAAGCTTCAGAGGAAGCTGGATGAGTTCCAGCTGGACATACCGGGTGGAAGGATTCACGGCCCCGGGGACCTCAGGGACCTTCTCGAGGGGATAGACAGCGCCGCCCTGCGGGACCTCATCACGGAGCATGTGCTGAGATCTCTGAGGAAAGCCGTCTACATGCCCTCCAACCAGGGACATTTCGGACTGGCCCTGCGGAGCTACATGCATTTCACAAGTCCCATAAGAAGGTATCCTGACCTGCTGGTGCATCAGGTGCTCTCCATGCAGGAGCGGGGCGCGATACCCGGGGTAGGAGAGGACATGGACGGTCTGGCCCGGGCCGCCAGCGCCAGCGAGGACAACGCCGAGAGCGCCGAGAGGGACGCCACCGAGCTCATGGCCCTGCTCCATCTTTCGAAGAAGACCGGAAGCGTCTACGACGGTGTGGTAACCGGGGTCAAGGGGTTCGGTATATTCGTCAGGCTGGAGGGTGTTCCGGTGGAGGGCCTGGCTCACAGGAAGGACATTCGACGCTCCGGCATACCGTTCAGGGGTCCCGGAGGCATCTTCCGGGAGGGCTCGCGCGTTAAGGTCGCGGTCCTCTCGGTGGACGTAATGGAGAGGAAGCTCTCACTGATAACTGTTAAGGAATGACACATGGATAGCAGGAATATCTTTCTCGAACTGGCCGATGCCCTTGGCGGATGGATAAAGGAAATCGTGGGGAGGACCTCTGCCCGGGGTCTGGTGGTCGGGCTCAGCGGGGGACTTGACTCTTCGGTGGCCGCGGCGCTGGGGGCCGGGGCCCTTGGCGCCGGGAAGGTCCTGGGTCTGGTCATGCCCTGCGGCAGCAGCAGGGAGGACACCAGGGACGGTCTGCGGATAGCGGAACACCTGGGCATCGGCAGTATCGTCACCGAGCTCTCGCCGGTGCTGGAGAAGTTCCTGGAAGCAGGCGGCATCCATGATACCGACCAGCTGGGAAGGGCCAACATCAAGGCCAGGCTGAGAATGACCATGCTGTACGCCCATTCGGGGGACAGGCTGGTCCTGGGCACCAGCAACTACTCGGAGATACTGGTGGGATACTGGACTAAATGGGGGGACGGCGCGGCGGACCTGCAGCCTCTGGCGAGGCTCTACAAGGACGAGGTCAGGGAGCTGGCCGGGGCCCTGGGGCTTCCGGAATGGGTCATCGGGAGGGTCCCCTCAGCCGGCCTCTGGCCCGGCCAGAGCGATGAGAGCGAGATGGGGGTGACATACCGCCAGATAAGGGAGTACTTCCAGGGAGGGGATGTTCCCGCCGAAGCGGCGGAGAGGATAGCCTCCATGCAGGAATCAACGGAACACAAGCGAAGTCCCGTACCGTACTTCGATGCCAGGAAATGGATGGAGGACAATGACTGACAACGGCAGGACCGCACTAGTTAGCGCCTGGGACAAGGAGGGTCTGGAGGAGTTCGCCTCCGGGCTCCATGGGATGGGCTGGACCATCTACGCGTCGGGAGGGACCGCGAAGGCCATAGCGTCCTCGGGATTACCGGTGGTCCCCACCGAGAGCATCACAGGAATAGATTCCCTGCTGGGCGGAAGGGTGAAGACCCTTCACCCGGAACTGCACGCTTCCATACTGGCCGCAGGCGAGGACAGGAAGGGACGTATCGAAGAGGGCAAGCCGGTCTTCGACCTGGTGGCGGTGGATCTCTACCCCTTCAGCAGCACCGCCGGCATGTCACCGGATGATCCGGGGATGGTAGAACTGATAGATATAGGCGGCCCCACCATGGCCCGGGCAGCCGCCAAGAACTGGAAACACGTCATATCCGCCACCGGCAGCGGTGTCTTCCCCGAGGTACTGGAAGTCCTCGGGAGGGGAGCCGATGACGACGGCTACAGGCGTATGATGGCCTGCAGGACATTCGATCTCACTTCACTCTACGACATGGAGGTGGCTCGGCGTCTGGAACAGGGCCTCGTCCCATCGCTGCGCTACGGCGAGAACCCTCACCAGGGGGCGGGCGTCCATTTCAGCTGGCCGAGAAGGGGTTTCGGGCTTACCGAGATACTGGGCGGCAAGCCCATCAGCTACAACAACTACCTGGACGCCGATGCCGCATGGGAGCTTGCCCTGTCCATGCCCGGCGAGGAGCCGGCGGCGGTGCTCATGAAGCACGGCAATCCCTGCGGCGCCGGAGTCGGCCGGGATCCTCTGGAGGCTTTCCAGAACGCCTTTCGGGCGGACAGGACATCGCCCTACGGCGGCATCCTGGCCATGAACTGCCAGGTGGACATGGAACTGGTGGCGAAACTCAAGGGCCTCTTCCTTGAGATAGTCATGGCTCCCTCATACGATGAGGACGCCCTAGCGCGGCTCCAGAAGAGGAAGAACCTGAGGATACTCAGGATGCCGCCCGGCGGGATGACCGGTACTCGGCTGCGAAGCATATGGGGCGGTCTGCTGTATCAGGAGACCGACTCCGTCACCGGTCTGGAGAAGGTGGAAGTGGTTACCCGAAGGCAGCCCTCGAAGGACGAACTCAGGGCCATGGACCTTCTATGGAGGGTCTGCCGGTCTGTGAAGAGCAACGCCATAGTCATAGGGGACAGAATGGGAACCCTGGGCGTAGGCGCAGGGCAGATGAGCAGGATAGAGAGCCTGGACCTGGCCATAAGACGGGGGCTGAGGGAAGGCCACGACCTGCGTGGCTCGGTCCTTGCCTCCGACGGGTTCTTCCCCTTCAGCGACGGGCCCGACAGGGCCGCGGAGGAGGGTATCTCGGCCATCGTGCAGCCCGGCGGCTCCATACGGGACCGGGAGGTCATAGAGGCAGCCGACGGTCACGGGATGGCCATGGTATTCACCGGAACGCGCCATTTCAGGCATTAGGCGGGGCAAGATGAGACATATCCTGCTGCTCCTGACAGTTTTCGCCGCACTTCGGGCATACGAGTTCCGGAGTGCCGACTCCCTGGTGCTGGCAGGCAGGACCGGCCCTGCCCGCAGGGAGCTGCTTTCCCATCTCGAAGACGGCGGTCTGAGGAATGAGGTGCTGTTCAGGCTCGCCGGACTCTATCACGGCTGCGGAATGGAGGACCGGTGCATTCTGCTCCTCGACAGCATCGAGGCGGCAACCGGAGAGGACCTTCACGGGTGGAAGGTATCCCTCCTGGACCTCTCCAGGCGGCGGGCCGATGCACGCAGCCTGGTCCCCGACGATGAGCCCCTGCTGAGCCTGTGGCTCCAGAGGGACCTGGAGGAGCCGGAACTGCCCTCGGTGCTTCCGGCCCCAATCGATCTTGCCGAGAGGGCCGTGAGGGCCATGTTCTGCCAGGACGGCAGGATGAGCAAGGGCCAGGTGGAGCAGACGGTCCTCGATGCCGCGTTCCTGCCGTTCCTCGCGGAAGAGGTCATGGCGGAACTGGAGATAGGCATGAAGAGCGAAGGGGACTGGTGGGACCGCACGGCGGCACAGCTCCACGGGATCCACGCCTCCTCCGACCTGGAGCTCCTGCTTGCCATGAGGGACCTGCATCTCTCCTCCGGCTCCCGGGAAGAATGGGAGAGGAGGCTGGCACTCGGAGGACCGGTATCCGCCGTGGCGGCCCTGGAACTGCTGAGGCTGTATCCATCCGAATGGGCCGGTTCCTGGATGCTGGCGGACGTGCTTCTGGAAGGGGGCATGGTCTCCAGGGCCGACAGCCTGGCGGCGGCGTCCGGCGATGGTGTCTATTCACTTGGCGTTTCCATGGCGGTGCTGAGGGAAAGCGGCAGGTACGCGGAGCTCCTCGCTCTATGCGATTCAATGGGCGGAGGAATGCCGGACAGTCTGCTGGCCAGGGCGGCACTGTTCAGGGCCAGGGCCCTGAGGGCCCTTCAGCGCCCCGCAGGGGAGTATTACCGCGGCTACCTGGATTTCGCGTCACTTTACCCCTGGCATCCGACCGCTTCGGAGGCCGCATACCTGGCGGGACGTTTCTTCGATTCCGAGCGGGACTGGCCCCGAGCCTCGGACGCTTATCTCGCGGCTCTGCGCAGCGGGGACTACGGTGGGGCCAGGGCCCACTGGCGGGGAGGCTTCTGCTGTTACATGGCCGGCCGGGGGGCAGTGGGTGACTCGGTATGGTCGTCGGGCATCGAACTCTACCCCTACTCGGCGTGGTGCGACGACATGCTCTTCTGGAGGGCAAGGTACGCCAACAGGAAGGGCGACGGCGTCCTTGAGTCGAGGCTCATGGAGGAGGCCGCCTCACGCCATCCATGGGAGTTCTACGGCATCCTCGCCGCCGATAGGCTGGGGTCTTCCGGGAGACAATGGCGGATGCCGGATTTCCGGCCGTCATCGGACCCGGTCACCGCGGAGGCCGTCACGATGATGTCCCGTGGATACGGGACCATGGCTTCGCTGATGCTCCATACAACAGAGGCGGCTGAACCGGGAAGAAGGGCCATGACCCTTGCCCTGATGGGGGAACACCAGAGGTCCCTCGAGGTCCTCAGGGGGCTTGACTGGGAACTGAGGGACTCAGGCTCCGGCATCCTTCCCGACAGCCTTCTCGTCTACTATTTCCCGGCTCCGTACAGGGAACTGACCGAGACATCCGTATCGGGTCTGGGTGTTCCCGTTGAGCTGATCACCGGGCTGATGCGCCAGGAGAGCTATTTCAACAGGTGGGCCAGGTCTTGGGTGGGTGCGACTGGTCTCATCCAGCTGATGCCGGGCACCGCCGGGGACATAGCCAGGTGGTACGACCTCCCTGTGCTGTCCGGCGACGATTTCTACGATCCGTCCAAGTCCATCCTGTACGGCTCGATATATCTGGCCAGGCAACTGTCCGCTTTCCAGGGGTCGCCGCTGCTGGCCCTGGCGGCCTACAACGCCGGTCCGGGGAACGCGGCTAAATGGATGGAGGAGTTCCCTCTGGAGGAGGGTGACCCGGAGCTCTTCATAGAGCAGATACCGCTGACCGAGACCAGGGGCTACGTCAAGCACGTGCTGGCGAATTCATGGATATACGGAGGACTGCTTCGATGAGAAGACCGGCCCTGCTGATCACACTTGTCATGTTGATGGCCTCCTGCGGACGGGTGAGCAGGGAGGAGGTCCCACCTCCGGACACCGTCTCCGTGGTACAGCCGGGGCTCTTTCTCAGAGCCGATTCCATGGCCCTCTGCGGCGGCTTCCGTCCGGCGAGGGAAGAGCTGCTTCGAATACTGGCCGAGTATCCCGAGAGGAGGGACGAGGTCCTCTTCAGGCTTCTGGGGCTTCATCACGGTCAGGCGGGCGAAGACGGCTACACGGAGCTTCTCGACAGCCTGGAGCTTGCCGGGACGGGACCCCTGACAGGCTGGAGGGTGTCGGCCCTCCACCTGGCCGGAAGGCCCGGGGATGCCCTGCTCTGCCAGACCGGCGACGATCCCTTTCTGAGTTCACTGCTGATCTGGGAGGCCGAGTCCCTGAGTTCCGACCTCCGCCTTGATGAACTTGCCGGCCCGGGTCCTGCCTGGAGCATCGGGGAGACGGCCCGGGAGGGAACCCTCGACATGGAAGAACTGCGCACGATGGCGGAATACGCAGGCCTCTTCCCCGGTCTTTCATCATCCCTTTTGATGCATCTGCGCGGGACCGGCGATACCACAGGGACCTGGCGGGTCGAACTCCTGGAGGACCTCGGGCCCGGGCCCGGGAGGGACCTTCTTCTGGCCGAGCTCATGGCCGGGGAGGACCTGGGCGGCGAACTGTACTGGCTGGACATGCTTGAAGAGAGACCGGAGCTGGCGGTGATCGCCGCCGGCGAGGTCCTTCAGAGATTTCCGGAAAGCTATGTCCCCTCATGGCAGGTGGTCGACGCCCTGGTTTCCATGGGCGAGAAAGGCCTGGCGGAGGAATTCTCAGGTGCCGGCGACCGGTGGCACAGGATGGGGGCGGAAATGGCGATGCTCCTGACGGAGAGGCGTTACGACCGTCTGATGGACCTGATCGGCGACGTTGACCATTCCTGCCCCGACTCCCTCAGGGCAAGGGCTTCCCTGTTCAGGGCCAGGGCCCTGCATGAAGGGGGCTCGTCCGCCTCTCTATACCATTCCGCCTACCTGGATTTCGCCACCTCGTACCCTTGGCATCCACTGGCTCGGGAAATGGCCTACAACACCGGCAAGTACCACGACTGCGAACAGGAATGGAGGGAAGCGGCTGACGCCTACCTGGTCTCCCTCTCCTGCGCCGGTTCCTTCGCCGGTGACGAAAGGGCCCACTGGCGCGGGGGCTTCTGTCTTTACATGTCCGGCTCCGGGGAGAGGGCCGATTCGCTCTGGAATGCCGGCTGCGAGAAGTGGCCGGCGGGCTACTGGCGAGACGAGATGCTCTTCTGGAGTGCCAGGAGAGCCTCCGATGAGGGTGAACCGGGGCTGAGGGACTCCCTCCTGGCGGCGGTGTCCCGGCAGCATCCCTGGGAGTTCTATGGAATGCTGGCGGCAATGAGGCTCGGAGGGGAACCTTCGGTATCAATGCCAGTGCCCGACCTGCGCTTGCTGGAGTCACCAATATGCTCCCTTGCCGTCGCTCTCACGTCCTCCGGCTACGGTGTGGCAGCCGCGGAGATGCTGGCCGCCTGTCCAGGCACCGATACCGCCGCGGTGGCGGGAGCACTGTCCCTTCTGGGAAGGCACGGTCATTCCCTTTCGCTGCTTCGGGCCCTGGATTCGCGTCTGAGGGATGGGGGCGGGATGCTTCCGGATTCGCTGCTCTGCCTCTACTTCCCATCACCCTACGTGGAACTGGCGCGGCTCGCCACCGATACGCTTCTGCTGGAGGACTACGTGCTTCAGGGAATAATGCGCGAGGAGAGCTACTTCAACCGATGGGTCGTATCCAGGGCCGGAGCCAGGGGTGTGGTGCAGCTCATGCCCGCCACAGCCTCCGACGTGGCAAGATGGTACGGGCTGCCGCCCCTGACAGAGGAGCAGTTCTTCGATCCCGCCGCCTCGGTCCCCTACGGAGCCCTTTACATAGACAGGCAGTACCGGAATTATGACGGGGATCACCCGCTCTTCCTGGCCGCCTACAACGCCGGTCCCGGCAACGCTACGAGGTGGGTCTCCATGCATGGATGGAACAACGGTGACCCGGAGCTGTATATTGAACAGATAACGTACAGGGAGACCCGTATCTATGTGAAAAAGGTCCTGAGATCGGCATGGATCTACGAAAGGCGATGAAGAAATGAGCCACTTGCTTGCGATATTGGTACTTGGGTGGTTCGCCGAACCGCAGGTGCCCACCACCCTGGTCTATCCACCCTTCGGCCACTGCATGGGCATCTACAGGGCCGGCACGGAACAGCTGGCCATGCTCCTCGGCGGGCTGGTGCGCTTCGACGACCCCCAGGGACTGGCCTGCGTCAAGCTTGACGCCTGGGACGGGCCCGGCAGCGCAGACGATGACGAGCTGGCCGTCTACGGTGTCAACTCGGGCACTTCCCACGTGATCTACAACGCCGACATGTACAATCTCGGTCTCTACGGAGGTGCCGGTTCGGATGAAGACCAGCTTATGTCCCCCCACGGAATAGCCGCTGACCCATCGGGGATGGTCCTCGTGGCGGATACCGGGAACGGCAGGGTGGTGGTCCTCAGGAGGAGTGGCACCAGACTGGTCCCGGATGGAACTCTGGCGGCTGATTTCATTGAACCCTGGGACGTGGCGCTGGACGGTGCGGGAGGTGTAAGCGTGACCGACAGGGCCGGTAACATGGTCTACATGTTCGATTCCGTGGACGATTCCCTTCCCGATGCCGTAGAGGTCGCAGCGCCGACCGGAATAGACGCCGTAGGGGGGGAGAGGTGGTTCCATGACCGGGCCCAGGAGTTCCTGGTTGTGGTGGCGGAGAACGGCTCCTCACTGCTGCGTCTGGATGACGGTGAGGTCACCTCCAGTATCGGCGTGTCCGAAATGGACGGCACCTTCCTGAACTACCCCGCCATAGACTTCTGGGGCAACGTATGGGTGACCGACAGCGTCCAGTGCTGCGTTCACAAGCTCAACGACGAACTGACTTACATAGCCAGCTTCGGCAGCATGGGACACGGGGACAGGGAATTCTGGTACCCGACGGGCATCACCATCTGGAAGAGGTACGGCCAGGTCTTCATAGCCGAGAGGGAGGGGGCCAGGTACTTCTGGATAGGCGCGGACCTCATTGACATCGAGATAGCCACCGGTCCGCGTGAGATTGCCCTCAGCGGGACCCTCACGGAGGATGCCCTTCTAGACGCCATTATCCATGGTCCCGACGGGGAGACCACGTACCGGATGGCCGAGGGCAGGTATCCCGCCGGCCCGCTGGAGCTGACCTGGGACGCCACCACTGGAAGAGGGCTGCCGGTACCCGGCGGGGAATACCGTATGGAACTTGTGCTGCAGCCGGTCTATTCAAGCAAGGGCTACTTCCACAAGACGATAACCGAGGAGTTCGTCCTGGAGGATACCGATGTGCAGCTCAGGGGTTAGGGGGATCCTCCACTGAAGTACGCATTCCTCGTACTGCTCCTCGCGATGTCGGCTTTCTTCAGCGGTTCCGAGACCGCGTGCTTCAGCCTCGACCGGCTCCAGAGAAGGAGACTGCGAAGGACTGAATCGGGCAGAAGGGTCCTCAGGCTGCTCTCCACGCCGGAGAAGCTCCTCTCCGCGATCCTCCTCGGGAATACGCTGGTGAACATCACGGCGTCCGCCCTTGCCGCCTCTATAACATCGGAGTTCCTGCCGCAAAGCGGTGGGCTGAGCCTGGCCGTCGCGGTGGGTGCGATGACCTTCCTGCTGCTTGTATTCGGTGAGATATCCCCGAAGACGATGGCTGTCTCAATGGCCGAGCGATGGGCCTCAAGGAGTTCCGCCGTCCTCACGGTGTTCATGCGGGTTGTCTCCCCGGTGGCATCCACGCTGTCCCGCTTCTCCAGCGCCGTGGCCAGCAGGATAGGTCTGCATCGGCCCGGCGGCAACCTGTCCAGGGAGGAGATAATCGCTCTTGTGGAGCTGGGAAGGTCAGAGGGACTGCTGGGTTCGGAGGGCGGCGCCACACTGAACCTCCTCACTCTCCACGAGTCCCAGTGCACCGAAGTGATGAAGCCCAGGTCGGAGGTGGCGGTCCTCAGGACCGGATGGGACAGGGAAAGGTTCAGGGATGTCATGACCGCCACGGGATACACCAGGTTCCCTGTGCTTGACGGCCCCATGGAGAAAGTGGCCGGTTACGTCGATTCCAGGGAGTTCTTCGTGCAGGAGAAGAACAGACCCCTTCCGCTGCACGAAATGCCTTCGTTCCCGGAGAACGCCACTCTGGAGACCGTGCTCAAGGGCCTTCGCGACATGGACGAGGAGACCGGAGCCGTCTTCGACGAGTACGGTGACTGGACCGGTATAATCACCGTGCACGACATCCTGGACTTCTTCCTCTTCAGTACCGCTGTACGGCCCGGCACCCTGCCGCCGGGAGTAACGGTGAAGAACGGATGGCTGGAGATACCGGCGGCCATGAAGCTCTCGGCGCTCTCTGACCTTGCCGGAAGGAAGATAGAGGCCCGTTTCGCAGAGACCTGCGGCGGCCTGGTATTGGAGGCCACCGGGAGGATACCCGACGAGGGGGAGGAGATAGAGCTGTCCGACTATCTCTTCAGGATAGAGTCAAGGGACGGACCGAGGATAGACAGGATGAGGGTAAGGCTGAGGAACCGGGGTGATGGAACATGATGGTAGTCCTTTTCGTCCTGTCCATAGTCCTGTCCACCTTTTCCAGCGGCGCGGAGACGGCGTTCTCGGCAGCAAGCCGGATAAGGGCCTACAGCAGGCTGCGGGAGGGGCGTAAGTGGGCCCGCCTTACACTGGGCTTCATCGAGAACCCAAGAAGGTATCTGACCGCCACTCTGGTGGGGACCAACGTGGGCATGGTGCTGGCCTCCGCGATAACCTCGAGGTTCGCCGAGGGTACGGGAAGGGTCTGGATGGAGCCGGTGCTTATACTTCTTCTTTCCGTCTTCGTGCTGATATTCGCCGAGATGTTACCGAAACAACTGATGCTGGTATCCAGGGAAGCCCTGGTCTCCAGGCTCTCACTGCCCCTGATGGTGCTGCGGGTCCTCATGTATCCGGTGATAATCGTCGCGGATACCCTATCCTCCCTGATAGTCGGAAGAAGGGCCGATTCGATGGTCTTCGAGAGCAAGAGCGAGATACTCGGCCTCCTCACCGATTCCCCATCCGACGCCGGGAACATGGCCGAGCGGATCCTGAGGATGAACGACATCAGGATAAGCAACGTCTCCCGTTCCATAGCGGGGCTTCCATCGGTCCGCATCGGGGAGAAGACCAGGTCCGTAATGGAGAAGCTGATAGAGACCGGGTATCCCTTCGTCCTGGTGAAGGAGAGGGACGGAAGGACCCTGCGAGGCTACGCCGACGGCAATTCCATAGTCGGCACCGGAGAGGTCCTGGACGGGAGCGGCATCGAGGGAATGCCCTATTTCAGCCGTGAGGACGATCTCATAAGCGTCACGGCCAGCCTTCGCAGGTCCTCCGCCCCTGTTGGCATAGTCCTCGGAAAGACGGGACAGCCGGAGGGTATAGCCATACTTGACGACATTATAGATTCTTTGCTAGGTAAAACCGGGACATCTTCATCAGCCAGGGTCTCGTTCGAAAGACGGATCGAGTGGAGGGATGATGGTGCCGTCATCAGGAGGACTGGCCTGGATAGGTGACGGGGAGGCTCCCTACGGAGCGCTTTCCTCCCCGGAGGATTGCATTCCCGGAGAGGTCATCGCCGCTCTTGTGGACGGAAACCTGGATCCCTCCTCCGCATCGGCTTCCGTAGGACAGTACTGCGGCCCCGGGGTCCCGTGGGCCGTGCTCCACGACGGATCCGACCCGGTTCCCTGGCTGGAGGAAGGCGCCTGCGCTTTCATTCACCCGGGTACACCTCCCGGAACGGTTCTTTCCACTCTTGAAGGCCTGGCCAGGCTCTCCGAGGCTGCCACCACGAGGAACCCGCTCTCCGGCCTTCCCGGCAACGCCCCCATCGCCGCAAGGCTCAGCTCCCACGTCATTCATGGTGGTTTCCTCGCGGCATATTTCGACATAAGCGGCTTCAAGCCATTCAACGACTACTACGGCTTCAGCAGGGGGGACGCCGTCCTCCGTTCACTGGCTTCCATACTCAGGGAGAACCTGGCCGGCAATTTCGTCGGTCACGTCGGAGGGGACGACTTCGTTGCGG
>Ga0207796_1000644_pt1 | contig 13457 bp, 12 predicted proteins | sample Pon1CUnioCityCA_6_FD_187274 | JGI IMG/M metagenome (GOLD analysis project Ga0207796, IMG submission 187274) | Marine sediment microbial community from Union City, CA, USA - Pond 1C Sediment 1 (SPAdes) | ecosystem: Environmental > Aquatic > Marine > Intertidal zone > Salt pond sediment ...
GGTTGTTGTCAACCCTTAGCTGTCCCTTGCAGACAGGGCAATAATAATCATACCACATGGCGCCTCCTCTTTTTTGATTTATATAAAACGGATCGATTGGATTCAACGAATGATTGGAGCTGTTTCGCAGCGGCCGATTACGCTGGTTAACATCCTGGCCGTAGCCAGGACAGGCTCGCTCAGGCCTTCGCCCAGTGTAATATCCATGGGTTGAATACCCAGGATGTATGTAGGGGGATCGAACAGTTCGGAAACCCGGTCCAGCGATAGGTTGTGGGTATTGGTGGTGCAACCCCTGATCCTGCTTGCCGCCATGATCACCGTCGGCCTGATCGTTGGTGCCCTGGGCGGTTTGATCTGGAAAGACAATCGTCCCCTTGGTGTAACCGGTGATTATCTGGCCGCTGTCCTGTCAGCTGTCGTGATTGGATTCATGGACTGGTATCTGATCCCAGCCATGGGCTTTAGCGATCAAATCCGCTGGCTGGGTGTGATCCTGGAACCCCCGGCAGCGGCTTTGATCGTGTTGTGGATCATCCGAAAAGCCCGGGAGTGATCGATGGCAGCTGATGTCAAGCATGCAGGGGACAGGCTGTCCAGCCTCTTCCATTACCTGGTATTCAATATCACCATTACCTTTTTCCTGGGAGCCATCTTCTACGCCGATCCCTACCACTTCTGGGAACACGCCCTCAGTGAGCTGGGCACGACCATCACCATCAAGGGCACACCAAACCTGGTCTCCTGCATCACCATCACGCTGGGCTTGTTCATCAATGGACGGTTGATGTTGGAAATTGCCCGGATCTATCGGGGACATCCTGCGCTTCCGCATGCGGGAACTAAAAGTGGGCTGATGTACCTTGCCAGTCTGGGTTCGTTCATTTCCATCTTTCCAAACAACCTCTTCCACACCATCCACAGCGTGGGCTCGGCTTTCCACATTGGCAGTGTGTTCTTCTTCGATCTGCTGCTGCTCAAAGAAGGGCTGTCATCGCAAAAACCGATCTTGATTACCTTGATGATTGGCATGCTCAGTGTTTCCGTTTTTTCCTACGCTATCCCCTACTTCCTGGGACTGCCGATCAAACAGGCCACCCAAAAGATTTGTGTCATTAATTTGCTGCTGATCATCCTCCAAAATACCCCACAATCATCCCAGCTGGCTTCGCCTTTGCCAACTCATCGTCCAACCTGATCCTCACCTGAGAAATCCAGATCATGACCACCAGTAAAACCATCATCCAAACCAGCCATCTCACCAGGGCCTTTAAGGACAATACCGCCCTTGACCAGGTGAGTATTGCCATCTGCCAGGGCGAGCTATTTGGCCTGGTTGGTCCTGACGGCGCGGGGAAAACCACCCTGCTGCGTACTTTGGCTGGCCTGATCGGGATCACGGAAGGGTCAGCAGTGGTTGCTGGCTGCGATCTAGATAAAAATCCCGAAAGCGTCAAACCTCAGATCGGCTACATGGCCCAGGAGTTCAGCCTGTACGGGAATTTATCCGTGCTGGAGAACCTGCGATTCTTTGGAGAATTATATGATGTGCCGGCCTCGATCCAGGCAGAACGACTGCCGGATCTACTTGCCTTTGCTGACCTGGAGGCTTTTACGGATCGTCGGGCTGCCAATCTATCGGGGGGCATGAAAAAGAAACTGGCCCTGGCCTGCACTCTCCTCCACCGCCCGCCGATCCTGTTATTGGACGAGCCCACCACAGGAGTGGATCCGGTATCCAGGCGCGAGTTCTGGAGAATTCTCAATGACCTGCACATCCAGGGCACAACCATCCTGGTTAGCACGCCTTATATGGATGAAGCTGACCGCTGTTCACGGGTTGCCCTCATCTATGAGGGACGGATTGTGCAGTGCGATTCTCCCACTGCGCTCAGGAACCAGTTGGGGGGTGAGGTGATCAAGGTCGTCACCGATGACTGGCAAAAAGCCCGGGGGCTGATCGTTCCCCTGCCAGGCGTGCAGGAAGTGCAGAGCTATGGAGAAGCGATCCACGTGCTGGTTGACTCTACAGCAAACAGATCCCCACAAATCAGGGAAACTTTGCATAACAGCGGGCTGGAAATCCTCGAAATGCGCAAGATCCTACCCCGCATGGAGGAAGCCTTTATTTCCTTGATACGGAAAATGGACCGGGAACAGTAGCTATGTCAGTTCGCCATCTATGGGCAGTGATTCGTAAAGAGATCCAGCACATTCTCCGCGACCGGGGAACATTCATTCTGGTCTTGATCACACCAACCCTGGTCCTGCTGCTGATGACCTATGCCCTGGCTGTGGATATAGAACACGTGCCAATCGCCATCCTTGATTACGATCAAAGCTCCCTTTCCAGGCGATTCCTCCACCAGATCACTGCTGGAGACGACCTGGATCTTTATGCCAGCGCGGAATCGATCGCTGAGATAGAACAGATGCTTGTTCGCGGAAAGATCAAAGCCGCTGTCATTGTTGATCCAGGTTTCAGCGCTGACCTGCTTGCGATGCGAGGTTTGTCCCTGCAGGTGATCATTGATGGCACGGAACCTGAATCGGGTGGGTTTGCAGTGGACCATATCGGCTGGCGGGCTGAAACCTTTGCCAATCAAACGCTTGCCGCTCAGCTTCAAGCATCAGGCTTGGCGCTGGACACCCTTCAGCCCATCGATCTGCGGGTCCGCGGCTGGTACAATCCCAGCCTGGTCCCCCGGGTGGACATCGTACCTGGTTTGATCTCGATCGTGTTGGGTTTTCCTGCTTTGTCGGTCGCACTCACCCTGGCCAGGGAGCACGAACACCGCACAATGGAACAGCTGCTGGCAACCCCCATCAACAGGATCGAACTGCTGCTGGGAAAAATGATCCCCTACATTCTAACCGGCCTGGCGAACGTGATCGTCATCCCGCTGATCGCAATGGCCTGGTTTGACGTTCCCTTCCACGGCAGCTTCACGGTCTTCTTCCTGCTCTCCGTGATCTTCCTCTTTGCGGAATTAAGTATGGGCATGGTCATCGGTGTCTTCATGCGCTCCCAATCTGCCGCCTTAGCGCTTTCCTTCCTGGTGGTCCTCTTTCCTGGCTTCTTTTTGACGGGGATCTTCTTCCCGATCGCTTCCTTGCCAGAAATAGCGCGGCTGGAATCCCTCTTCCTGCCGGGGACGCACTATGCGATCATCACCCGGGGGGTTTTCCTGACCGGTATTGGTATGGATGTCTTATGGCCCCATGCGGTGATGCTGATCATCATCGGATTTTCATTCATCGGCATTGCTGCCCTGTTTTTTAGGAAAAAGCTAGCCTGAGGTAAGTTCATGGTCCGACGCGTACTGGCCCTGGTAAAAAAAGAATTCCTCCACCTGAAAAATGACTGGTGGCTGCCAGTATTTATGCTGCTGGGCGGCACATTGGAACTGCTGGCCATTGCCTGGGCAACCTCGAGACCGATTACTAATCTGCCGCTGATGGTCTGGGATATGGACAGAACACCTGCCAGCAGGAATTTGGTGATCTCCCTTGAGAATACGGGAACCTTTGCACTCACCGCACCCGCGGCATCGATGGATGACATCAGGAACCAGATGGACCAGGGAAATATCAATGCAGCTGTCATCATCCCTCCCGGATATGCGACGGAACTAGCAAGATTAGGCGGCGATCCAGTGCTTCAGGTCATTCTCAACGGGGCTGAAAGCACGCCCGCAAAGGAGGCATTGCGGGCAATCGAAGGCAGTACCAGAACAATCGGCCAGGGAATCACCATCCAAAAGCTGGGCATCGATCAAGCCCAATTCGAAGGCTTTGATTTCAGCCTCAGAGTCTGGTTCAACGAGTCGCTCAAACAAGCCTACTACACAACCTCCGCTGAACTGGCGTTAATGCTGGAATTCACCATCCTGCTCTTTGCGGCACTCACTTTTTCCCGGGAGCGAGAATTTGGCACGCTGGAACAATTACTGGTGATGCCTTTTTCCTCCCTGGAGATCATCATCGGCAAGTCAATCCCGGTCTTACTGATCAGCATGGCAGATTTCACTTTGATGCTGGGCATGATCCATTTTGCCTTTGATGTCCCCATTCGGGGATCGCTGCCGCTGCTGTACTTGTTAGCAGTGATTTATATCTTCGTCGAGCTGGCGAAAGGGATGGCGATCTCGGTGACATCGAAAAGCCAGCACCAGGCATTCTTGCTGGTCTTTACGATAGGGATGATTGACTTCATCTTCACCGGTTACTCGGCCCCGGTCGATTACATGCCGGGCGTGATCCAGTTCCTGGCCAACTTCATTCCCGCCCACCACTGGCTGAAGATAGTGAGAGGTATTCTGTTAAAAGGATCAACTGTCAGCGATCTGCTGCCCAGCGTCCTGGTCCTCACTGCGCTGGGGGTCGTGATCGGCTTGTTTTCATTACGCTATATTCGCAAAGCCCTGGACTGACCTATGAATAACGGACATCCCACCATCCAGGTCAAGAACCTGGTCAAGAGATTCGGAGACTTCACAGCTGTCAACCAGATCTCCTTTAATGTCAAGCAGGGAGAGATCTTTGGGTTTTTAGGTCCGAACGGATCAGGAAAGACCACCACTATCCGGATCATGCTGGGATTGTTGAAACCGACCGCTGGTTCGATCGAAGTCATGGGAGCAGACATCCCCAGCCAGGTACAGAGTGTGCTGCCCAGGATTGGATACATGTCCCAGCAGTTCTCGCTCTATAATGACCTCACTGTGCGCCAAAATCTGGATTTCTACGGCCAGGTATATGGAATCAAGTCCGAGGCGTTTGAAAGCACCATCCAGGAAGCTATCGGGCTCTCGGGATTAGCAGGCTACGAAAACACAAAAACCAGCATATTATCCGGTGGCTGGCGGCAGCGCCTGGCTTTAAGTGCCGCCATCCTGCACAAACCCCAGCTGCTCTTCTTAGATGAACCGACCGCGGGGGTTGATCCAGTATCCCGCCGGGCTTTCTGGGACCTTTTATATCAGTTGGTCGCTGAGGGAATCACAGTCTTTATCACCACCCACTACATGGACGAAGCAGAGCACTGCCAGCGATTGGCTTTCTTGCAGCACGGGCAGATCATTGCCCAGGGCACACCCATCAACATCAAAGAGAAATCATTTGCGGGGAGTGTTCTCGAAATTGAAACCTCGCAACCAGAAGAATTCATCAAAGTCCTCAACAACCAAAAAGTCCACCGAAGCCTGAAGGGCCTGTCCGCTGAGCTGTACGGTTCAGTGGTCCATGTCCTCACATCCCACCCAGCAGCCGAGATCGAAAAGCTGCAATCCATCGCCGGCGAGGCCGGGATCGGGATCCAGTCCATCACCGAGATCGACCCATCCCTTGAAGATGTGTTTATCGCGTGCATGCAAAGCCGCGAAAATGGAGGTAATCATGAAAGCTAAGCTTCTGCCAATCCTGATAACCATCACCCTGCTTTCCTTACCGGCGGGAGGCTGCAGTTCTATTTTCGGTCCAGCCGGTGACAATAACGATCAGGAACCCATCCAGGCCTCAGGTGTGATCGAAGCAGATCAAATCAACATCGCCCCCGAAGTACCAGGACGGATCAAGGAGATCCATGTTGCAGAGGGGGACACGGTAACCGCGGGGGATCTGATTTTCAGCCTGGAAGACGATCTATTTCAAGCCCAGAAAGCCCAGGCAGCTGCCCAATATGACGCGGCACTTGCCAGCCAGGAAAGTGCTATCACGGCCCTGGAGTCCGCTCAGGCCATGCACTCCAGTGCAAAAGCAAATCATAATGCAATTGAGGTCCAATATCAACAGGCCCTGGCCCAGGCGCAAATCATGGCAGGGAATTCTCGCGTCTCCGACTGGGTGGTGGATCCCCCCGGTCAGATAGAATTACCAGCCTGGTATTTCCAACAACCGGAAATGATCACTGCTGCCAAAAATATCGCTGACCTTGCCTGGGAGGATTACCAGGATGAGCTTGACAACTATCAAGAAATCGCTGTTGAAATCGGCGGAGAGGAGTTTCAACGGGCAGAAAACGACTTAGCGGATGCCCAGGCGGCTTTCCAGGTAGCGGAAACCCTGCAAAACAGGCAGGTAAATTACTGGAACCGGGAAGATATAATCGACCGGATCGATTCCCTGCACCAGGAGGCTGAGACAGCGCTAGCAGTTGCGCATACTGCCTTCAACCAAATCCTGACTGATCCCCAGTATGAGGAAATCCTGGCAGCCCGGGCCCGGGTTTCGGTTGCCAGAGAACACTACGATATCGCCAAGGATTATTTGGCAGGTCTATACACTGGTGAGTACGCTTTTGAGGTCCAGGCAGCGGAAGCCCTGGTAGCGCAAGCCGAAGCCGGCTTGCGCCAGGCTGAGGCACAGGTCAAGCAAGCTGAAAACGGATTGGTCAGCGCGGAGGCTGCGATTAAACAAGCCCTGGCGGCCCTGGAAATCATCAACCTGCAAGTGGACAAGACACAAATCCACTCCCCGATCTCAGGCGTGGTCTTATCCCAAACATTCAACGCCGGGGAAATGATCAGCGCAGGCCTCACCGCCCTGACCATTGGCGACCTGAACAACCTGACAGTCACTGTCTACCTGCCGGAGGATCGCTACGGTCAGGTCGACCTCGGTGACACAGCTGAAGTGTCCATTGATTCCTTCCCGGATCAGACCTTTGACGCTGAAGTGGTTTATATCTCCGATGAAGCCGAGTACACGCCCAGGAATGTACAAACCCAGGAAGAACGCCAGAACACGGTGTATGCGGTCAGGTTGAGGGTCATGAACCCGGCTGGCACCCTCAAACCGGGCATGCCCGCCGATGTCGTTTTTTATCCTTAATCCTTCTTCCTGAGGGAATTTCCCACAAAAAAAACCTGGCTCAAATGAGCCAGGTTTTTCTATCTGCCCAAAAAAGATCATTCTTCCAGCGCTTTGTCCAGCCTTTTCAAATCAAGATTTTCCTTGACATAGCCCATAAACTTATCCAGTTTTTCCTTTTGTCCCAGCCTGGTCTTACCAAAGATCCGATCCAGGGATTCAATGGTCTCCATGGTGTTTCCAGTCACCAGCAGGATGGGCACCTGCATGTTCTCCGCTTGCTTGATGATCAAGTTGCTGGGGTGAAGATTCCCGGTCAGGATCAAACAGGTTGTGGAGGTTTCCATGGCCGCCAGCTGAATATCCGTCCTGTCTCCCCCTGTGATCACCGCTTTGTTAGGCTGTTTGCGGAACCTTCTTAAGGCGGAATCCTCAGTCATGGCCCCGACCATCAAAGCCTCTACCAGGGCTTCCCTATCAATAAATGAGGTCAAAACCTCTGCGTTGAGCACATCAACGATCTCCCCCACAGACAGAGCTGCCAGGGAATCATCATCGGGAAGCACGCCCAAGACAGGCACGCCCCGCTTTTCCAGGAAGGGGACGACCAGATTACTCACAAAACCCATCGCATGTTGGGGTACGCGGTTGATCACCACGCCAGAGAGAGAATTCGGCAAGCGGAATTTAGCGGCCAGCACATCATCAAGCAAACAGAAATCATCGCAGAACTTGACGACCACAATGATTGCGCTGCCCAGCTCTTTGGCCACATCCGGTGTGGCCAGGTTCATCCCATATCCTTCCCGGAGGCTTCCGCCTCCCTCAAGCAGCAGCAAATCCCTGCGCTGCTCTAATGACTTGGCAGCTTCCAGCACCTTTGGCATATAATCCACTTCTTTTGTGCTGGTCATATACTCCCGCAGCATCTCAGATGTGACCACGACCGGGGCCATCTCCCAGGGTTTGGCATTGATGCCCAGGATATCGATCACAAAAGCTGCATCCTCATCAGCGATCTTATCGCCAGTCCTCCAGGGTCTTAAGCTGAACGGTTTCAGATACCCAACATTGAGTCCGCGTTCTTGATAGATCTTTCCCAAAGCCAGGCAGAGGGCTGTCTTTCCAGAGTATTTCTCAACGGAGGTGATATATAATGACTTCATTTTCTTCTCCTTATCTTTCACTTTCTAAAACCAGCCGCATATCAATTGCCAGGGCCCCCTGCCCTTCTGGATAGACTATCAGCGGGTTGATATCCAATTCAGCTATTTCGGGGAAATCCTGCACCAGCTGTCCTACACGTAAAATGGTGTTGACCAGGGCTTCTTTGTCAACTGGGGGTTTGCCTCGAACGCCTTCCAGGAGCGCTTTGGAGCGGATTTCGTTCAACATTGCCTCCGCTTCCAAACGTGTGAAAGGAGCCACCCGGAAGGTGACGTCTTTCAAAGCCTCCACGTATATTCCTCCCAAGCCGAAGGTGACCAGGGGGCCAAACTGGGGATCCCTGTTCATGCCAATCAAGACTTCCAATCCACCAGGAGGTGCCATCTCCTGCACCTGACAGCCCCAAATTTCAGCCTCTGGCAGATACCTTTCGGTCCGGAAGATCATCAGATCAAATGCGTCCCGCACCTGATCTGCAGATTCCAGTCCTACTTTTACACCGCCGACATCTGTCTTATGCAGGATGTCTGGAGAGGCGATTTTCATCACCACAGGATAGCCCAACTGACCAGCGATCTCAACCGCTTCATCCGCGGTCCTTGCCAGTTCGGATTGAGGAATATTAAGATCATAGGCCTTCAGGATATCCCAGGCTTCAGCGTCACCGATCGAATAACGCCCATCCTCCTGCGCGCCATTGATCACCTTCCTGATCAACTGGTTATTCACTTCAAAGCGTTCGAAGACTGGATCCTCCCGTTCGGTGATCATGCGGTATTCGGACATGGCTCTGAAAGCCAGCGAGGCCCTTTCCGGAAAGGAATAGTTGGGCACATTATATTCACGGAGCACCTGGATGCCTTTCTCAACCTTTGCTTCCCCCATAAAACAAGCCAGGACAGGTTTGTCGATCTTTTCCGATATCTCACCAACAGCTTTTGCTGTTTCCGCGATCTCAGTCATCGCTTGCGGTGTCAGGACCACCATGATCCCATCCACATTGGGATCCTTGGCCACGACTTCCAGTGCGAACTGGTAGCGGTCGCCTTTGGCATCGCCCAGGACATCCACCGGGTTGGCTGCTGAGGCAGCATCCGGCAGATATTGTTCCAGCTCCTGGATGGTTCCTACCTCCAGACTGGACAAGCTCATCCCGCTGCGTTCCAAGGCATCCGTAGCCAGGATACCGGGACCGCCCGCATTGGTGATGATCGCAATCCGATCATTCTCAAGCAGCGGTTGATATCCCAGAGCCAGGGCCATGTCAAACATGCCGGCCATGTCGGAAGCCCGCAGCACACCTGCCTGTTGAAATGCCGCCTGATATGCTTGCTCTGACCCTGCCAGCGATCCGGTATGGGAAGAAACCGCCCGGGAGCCAGATTTCGTCACCCCAGACTTGATGGCAATCACAGGTCTCAATTTAGTCACTTCCCGGGCTACTTCGATGAATTTCTGCCCATTGGGCAGTCCCTCACTGTACATCAAGATCACATTGGTATCAGGATCATCGGCCCAGGCTTGCAGCAGGTCGATTTCGCTCACATCTGCCTTATTGCCTAAGCTGACAAATTTTGCCAGTCCCAATCTGCCTGCCTGCGCCCAATCCAGGATGGCTGTCCCTAAAGCTCCTGACTGGGACATAAAAGCCATCGGGCCTTTGGGAGGTGTCCCGGCAGAGAATGAGGCGTTGACAGGTGTGAAGGTATCAATGATCCCCAGGCAGTTAGGACCGATCAGCCGGATGTCGTATTCGTTGGCGATTTCTACTAACTCGAGCTCCCGGTTCAAACCCTCCATGCCAGCTTCCCGGAATCCAGCACTGATGATGACCACTGCTGGTATGTTCTTTTTTCCGCATTCGACCAGCACCGATGGGACATAGTTATAGGGGATGACAATCACTGCCAGATCGATCTCATCCGGGACATCCAGAACCGATGGGTAAGCCTGGTAGCCAAGGATTTGATCTGCTTTGGGGTTAATTGGGTAGACTTTGCCCACCTCGACATACCCCCCTTCGACCAAATTCTCTAAGACAGCATAGCCCAACTTATCGGGCGATGTGGATGCACCCACCACGGCTACTGACTTTGGAGTAAAAAATGCTTCCAGCATAAACACTTCCTGAACACTAACGATGAGTTTCCCTGAAAATCGAATATCCTGCTTGGACCGCTGCCGGATATTTTTAGCCTGCCGCTATTTCCGAGGTTTGGATAGACAGCGGAACACCGCGGGACATTATACTCTAATTTATTTTTCTGTGTGCCCTCTCCCTTTCCAATCCAGGAACTTCTCAGGAAATCCATAACAGTGAGATGCAGTACGAGATCTGCGATGAGGGTTGCACCTATTCTTGCAGGGCAAATTACCCATACAGGTCGGGATTGCGGTCCGTGAGAACGGGCATCCATTCCCTGGCAGTGGTGGATTCTTCAGTATCGATCTCAGTTAACAATAAATCTGGTGAGGCCTCTCCCTGGACCAGGATCTTCCCCATGGGATTGATCACCGCGCTGTTCCCGCCCAGCTGTTCCCCTTTGCTGGTGCCCACTTTATTGACAGCTGCCATGAAGCATTGGTTTTCAATGGCCCTGGCTAACAGCAAGGCATCCCAGTGGGCAATCCGGCGCCTGGGCCACTCAGCCACAAGTAGGATGATCTCTGCGCCTTTGATTGCCAGAGCCCGGAACAGTTCAGGAAACCTCAAGTCATAGCAGAGCGCCAATCCCACCTTTCCCCAGGGAGAGTCGATCAAAACCAGTTGGGTGCCAGGGGAGAGATAATCTTTTTCCTGGATGAGACCGAATAAGTGGGCCTTCCGGTAATGGCCCAGCTGTTTGCCGCAGCCATCCACCAGCAGAAAAGTATTGAAATATTGATCCCCTTCGACTTCAAGCAGCGATCCTCCCAGGGCAATCTGATGCTTTTCAGCTAACTCTCCCATGCGGGCAAACCAGCCCCCATCCAGGAAGCTGGCGTGGCGCTGGGTATTTTCCAAATCATATCCGCTGGCCCATAATTCTGGCAGCAGCACAAGCTCCGCTCCCTGCCGGGCTGCTTCTTTCACAGCTACCTCGGCTGTGGAAAAATTCTTCTCCGGTTGACCCAGTTCCAATGCAATTTGGGCTAAGGCGATCTTCAAATTCATATTCCCTGCCATGGTCAAACCTCTGAGGTAGCGACTGGCCGGTTTGGATCAGTGATCCATTCACTCCAGGAACCTGGATATAATAAACCCATCTCATATCCTGCTTCCATCATGGCGATCAGGTTATGAATCGAGGTGACCCCGGATCCGCAGTAGACAATCACCTGGGAGGGAGGGATATCAGCCAGCAAACGATCAAATCGTTCCTTCAGGTTCTGTGGGCTTAAGAAAGTTCCTTCGGGGGTTAAATTGGCTTCATAAGGCGCTGTCACCGCTCCTGGAATGTGTCCTGCCCGGTCATCGATGGGTTCTTCTAAACCCCAGTACCTTCTTGGGGCCCGGGCATCCAGCAATAGATAATTATCGTCCTCCCGAACCTGTTCCACAAATTGGGCGTCTACAATGTACTCGGGGTGTGCCGCTGCCTGGAATTCCTTCCGCTCTCTGGTAGTTTCTCCGTTTTCCAATGCATAACCACCTTCCAGCCAGGCCCGCCAATCCCCATCCAACACTGCCACTTTTTCATGGTCCAGCCAACGCAGCATCCACCATGCCCTGGCAGCCAGCGCCCCTCCTTTATTATCATAAGCGATCACCTGGGTTGAGTGATCGATGCCCCAGCAGGAGAGGCGTTCAGCAAAGGTATCGCTGGCTGGCAAAGGATGTCGGCCGGTTTTTCCTGGTTGGATCGCTCCTGATAAATCCCTATCCAGGTGAACATAAATCGCTCCCGGAATGTGCGAGGCGAGATATTCCTGATATGCGCGCTCTGGTTCCTGCAAATAGAATCTGCAGTCCAGGATGGCCCAATTGGGATTTTCCAGATTGGCCTGGAGGGTTTTCGCAGAGAGTATTGTTTTATGAGCCATGAGTAAATATCTCCGATCCTCAACGGGGGTGACGGCTACCCTTCACCTTTTTGGTATAGAGCGTGCTCTCTGATGTATGCTGCCACTTCTGATCTCAGGAAGTGGTCATAGGGGGCTCCCGCTCGAATCCGCTGCCTTATCAGGCTGGATGAAATTTCCACCATAACACCGGAGAGAAAGACCGTCTTTTCCTTCAATCCGGGTATTTTTCCCTCTAAAGCCTCTAAATCTGTCTCGATCCCGGGCCGGGTTGCCACAGCCAGGCGGTCAATAGCAGATATGAAACGCGCTGGTTGGTGCCAGTCTGGAAGATCGAGGAGGGAATCCTCTCCGATGATGTAGGTCAATTTCATCTCCGGCTCTTCCCGTTTCAGGATCTCAACGGTGTCTGCCGCGTAATAAGGAGGGGGACGCTCCAGTTCCAGTCTGGAAACCAAAAAATGCTCATAGCGGGCGGTTATCAGATCCAATAAAGCCAACCGACTCTCGATAGGGGTGATCTCCCGGTCGTTCTTATGGGGCGGATCAGGCGTGATCAACCAGCTGACCGCATCAAGGCCGAGTTGGACCCCTGCTTCCCGGGCTACGATCTCATGTCCCAGGTGCGGGGGATCAAAGGTGCCGCCAAAATAAGCTACGCTCTGGATATCACTCATTCTTCCCATTCCAACTCATGATCACCGATGACGACTGTATCTCCAGCCTGAATGCCGGCCTCTCGCAGCGCTCGGTCCACTCCCATGATCTCAAGGATTTTTTGGAAGCGCCGGATGGATTGAAATTGGTCCCAGTAAGTCATGGCTGCCGCGCGTTCCAGCCCTTCTCCGGATAAACGCCAGCCGCTTTCTGTTTTTAATATCACGAATTCCCTGGGGTCACTATCCAGGGTATATACTGGCATATCGTCGTCAACTTCCCGACTGTATTGGTATTCTGGTGTTTCTTTCAGCAGTTCTGCGGCCCGGTAGAGAATGGGTTTCAGGCCTTGATTGGTTATTGCCGATACCTGAAAAACGTCCTGATACCCTTTAGCCTTTAGCTGAGCTTCGATCCCCGGCCATTTTTCCTGCACCTCCGGGAGATCCATTTTGTTCAAGGCAATGATCTGCGGTTTTTCTCCCAGGGCAGGGTCAAACAAAGCCAGCTCAGCATTGATCTGGGCAAAATCCAGAAATGGATCTTCTGCCGTGCCATCCAGCAGATGGATCAAGACCCGGGTGCGCTGAATGTGGCGCAGGAAATCGTGTCCCAAGCCTTCTCCCCGATGTGCGCCTTCAATCAAGCCCGGAATGTCCGCCAGGACCAGCTGCAGATCATGCTCCAGGGTCACTACACCCAGATTCGGCTGCAAGGTGGTGAATGGATAAGGGGCGATTTTCGGCTTGGCATTGCTGACCACAGAAAGCAGGGTGGACTTCCCCGCATTCGGCACGCCAATGATCCCGATATCCGCGATC
>Ga0207796_1000645_pt1 | contig 13455 bp, 10 predicted proteins | sample Pon1CUnioCityCA_6_FD_187274 | JGI IMG/M metagenome (GOLD analysis project Ga0207796, IMG submission 187274) | Marine sediment microbial community from Union City, CA, USA - Pond 1C Sediment 1 (SPAdes) | ecosystem: Environmental > Aquatic > Marine > Intertidal zone > Salt pond sediment ...
CGGCTTCGGACGCGCCCGTCCCGGCGGTGAGGCGCCCTCCCCTCAGACGCCTTTCCCGATTGGCTCTCTCACGAAATCGTTCACCGCTGTGGCCGTGATGCAGCTCGTCGAGGCTGGAGAGATCGACCTGAACGCCCCTGTCCAGCGCTACCTGCCCTGGTTCCGGACGGCAGATGCCCAGGCTGCCGCCCAGATCACCGTGCGTCACCTGTTGAACCAGACCAGCGGCCTGTCCACAGCGTCCGGTTGGATCCCTCTGGCCTCCTTCGACGGCGGTCTAGGCGCCGTAGACCGTCAGGCTCGCGCGCTGTCAGCGGTCGAGCTCTCGCACCCGGCCGGAGCCGCCTTCGAATACAGCAACTCGAACTACAACCTGCTGGGCCTGATTGTCGAGGCCGTCAGCGGTGAAGCGTACGCGGACTACGTCCAGGACCATATCTTCACCCCGCTGGCCATGCGCCACAGCACCACCTCCCAGGCCGAGGCCAAACAGGACGGTCTGGCGGTGGGCCACCGTTATTGGTTCTGGTTTCCCTTCGCCGCGCCCAGTCTTCCGATGCCAAGGGGCTCCCTTCCATCGGGGCAGCTCATCGCCAGCTCGGAGGACATGGCCCATTACCTGATCGCCCTTCTGAACGGCGGCCGCTACCGGGACGCGCAGATCCTCTCGGAGGCCAGCATCGACGAGCTGCACCGCGGGGTGGCGGAGAGCGTTGAGATGGGCATGTCGATGGGGACGTACGGCATGGGCTGGTACCTCGGCGAGGTCGGCGAGACGAAGGTTGCCTGGCACACCGGCACGGTTCCCGACTTCTCCTCTTACATGGCGCTCCTGCCAGAGCAGCAGAAGGGCGTGGTCCTGCTCGTCAACGCCGGCCATTTTATGATGAACCCTGTCATAGGGGAGGTTGGGGAGGGTGTGACCTCGTCGCTCGCCAGCGATCAGCCCGGTGCAGCACGGTTTGCTGGCTTCATCCCCTGGGTCATGCGTACCTTGCTGCTCATCCCGCTCCTTCAGGTCATCGGCGTCGCGCATACGCTGCGGCGGTTGCGCCGCTGGCGTCAAGATCCGACGAGCCGCCCGAGCGGTAGACGCAAGTGGGGGCTCCATATCTTGCTCCCCCTGATCCCCAATCTGTTGCTCACGCTGACCTTGATCCCTATGCTGGGCCCCATGCGCGGGTTCTGGAGCCTCTTCGCGCCCGATTTCTCGTGGATTGCCGTGATCTCTGGCGGCTTCGCTACCATATGGGCCATCCTGCGCACCGGGCTAGCGCTGGGCACCCTGCGGAGGCCCGAGCCGTGAGGATGGGCGCCGCTCTGACAGCGCGTCCGCCCTCTTCGCGCCGCTCCGTTTGGATCCGTGATCCAAAGGCCGTGCGACGGGACGGAAGGTGCCCTATCGCCATCCCCGCTCACCGTAGCCTGCCGCCTGCGGGGGCCCATGGATTGGCAATCCACAGGGAGCGGAGCGATGCGGCATGACGTAGGAGAGACCTCTTGATGCAACCAGCGCCATCCCAGATTGTCCTCCTGGGCACCGGCACGCCCATCGCCGACCCGGCGCGCTCGGGGCCCGCGGTGGCCATCGTCGTCGGCGAAACGCCCTATCTGGTCGACGCGGGACCGGGTCTGGTGCGCAGGGCCGCGGCGGCTTGCGCGGCGGGCGTGCGCGGGCTGGCGATCGATCGTCTTGATCGCCTGTTCCTTACTCACCTTCACTCCGATCACACCGTCGGTCTTCCGGACCTGCTGTTCACTGGATGGACTATGGGGCGACGGTCGCCTCTGGAGATCTACGGTCCACCGGGCACCGAGGCGATGGCGGAGCACCTCCTGGCTGCCTACGCCGAGGACATCCGCGAGCGTCTGGAGGGACCCGAGCCGACCAGCGCTGGTGGTTGCCGCGTGCGGGTCACCGAGATCGAACCTGGCCCCATCTACGAGGACCGCAACGTGGCGGTGGAGGCCTTCGCTGTCGACCACGGCACCTGGCCCGCCTTCGGCTACCGATTCGAGACCCTGGATCGGACCATCGTCGTCTCGGGTGACACCGCGTTGCCCCACGAGAACGTGGAGGCCTATCGAGGCTGCGACGTGCTGATCCACGAGGTGCAGTCGTCGGCGGGGCTGGCGAGGCGGTCAACAGCCTGGCGGCGGTACCACGCCAGGTACCATACGGCTGCTCGCGAGCTGGCCCAGGTGGCGTCACAGGCTCGGCCGGGCCTGCTCGTCCTCTACCATCAGCTCTTCCACGGCGTCACGGAGAGGCAGCTCCTCGCCGAGGTTCTGGATGGCTACGACGGCCTCGTCGTCTCCGGACGAGATCTCGACGTCTGCTGAGCCGGCAGTAGGGTAGCAAACCCGACCTACTGCACCAGGGGCCTCAGCGGTTCTGTGACCCGCGCAGCCCCCGTGGCCCCTCTAGCCGCGCACGAGCCGCCGTCGTGCAAGAGACGTTGGCGGCGGTTGTACCACGAAGGACGCGAAAGGGCACGAAGATCACGAATCTACCGTTTCGCGCCCTTCGCTATGCTTTCGGCATTCTCGCGATCCAGGTCGCCCGCGATGACGTCGACCGAAGACACTTACGGGCTGTCTCCCGCATTGCTCAACCAACGCAACGAAGACCCTCGTGGGGTGTTTCAATGCGCGCAAGGCCAGGATGTCAGCATCGCCTGCAAAAGGATACGCCTGCGTCAGGAGAGGTGTCCCTGGTGAAATTCCCGACGATTTGTGGAAACAAGGAGGAGAACGTGTACAACACCATTCACGATGTAGCCATCGTCACCGACAGCACCTGCGACATACCGGCCGAATTGGTGGAGCAGTACCGTCTGACCGTCGTTCCGCTCTACGTGCTCTGGGGCGACGAGGAGCTGGTCGACGGTGTGGACATCGATGTGGACACGTTCTTCGCCCGTCTGCCGGACGATCCGATCCACCCGCAGACCTCCCAGCCGACGCCGGGAGATTTCGTGCGGGCCATTGAGAAGCTCGATGCCCGGGAGGTGTTAATCATCACCCTGACCAAGGCGCTCAGCGGGACGCACGAGTCGGCAGTTCAGGCGCGGGAGGAGGTCGATGTGCCGGTCCACGTGTTCGACTCCCGTTCGCTGAGCATGGGGTTGGGCTGGCAGGTGCTGGCAGCGGCGCGCGCCCGCGAGGAGGGCGCTGACGTCGCGGGCATGATAGCCGCAGCGGAGTATGTGCGGGAGAATACCAGCCTGCTGCTGACCGTCGACACGCTGGAGTATCTCCACCGCGGGGGGCGCATCGGCAGCGCTGCCAAGCTGCTCGGCTCGGTGGTCCAGTTGAAGCCGCTCCTGAGTGTCAATCACGAGTCTGGCACCCTGGAGGCGGTGGGTAAGGTCCGCACGCGCAAGCGGGCCCTCCTGCGCATCGTGGAGGGGACGTTTGAGCGGATCGACCCCAACAAGCCGACACGGGCTGCCGTGATCCACGGCGCGGCGCCGGAGGACTCACAGGAGCTGCTGCAAGCCCTCAGGCGGCGGTGCCCGACGGTCGAACCGCTCGTGAGCACCGTCACGCCGGTGCTGGGGGTCCACGGAGGACCGGGCACCGTGGGCATCGCGGCGTATAACCGAGAGGACTAAATGGCCTAGCAGCCGCGAACGTTGCGCCCCACCGACTCTCCGGGGCGCGTCGCCGTGCATGGGTAACCGGAGCGCGCGCACGCGTCACTCGGCACTCGGCACTGAGAGATGCCTTGCCTCCGTCGTGCCGAGGGGCCTGCGCCAAGCTTGTCCTATTGAGCAACTGATGATAAGATGGTTGTGTGTCATTACGACGACCATCATCCCTCACTGGGCTCCTCATCCGGTCGGCGTGAAAGCATACGCGGTCTCTCTACCTCCGAGCGGTGCGCGGCTTGGTCGTCCAAGCTGTGCACGACGGGTTAGCTAGGGGCGCTAGGTTTGTTGGTAGCGCTGCAACGCGACCTCAGCCAACCCTCCATGCTGTTGCCAACGTCACGGAGCGTTAAGAATGGCCAAACGTGAGTTCGACGCGCTGGAGATAGCGAAGCGGCATCTGAAGCAGGAGATCGAGGAAGACCAGGAACGCCACGACTACGTCGTGCTCTGGCGCCACTACGACGATGGCGAACGGGAGTGGGACAGGTACCACCTGATGACCCGCGCCTCCGCGGAGATGATCCTGACCTCGATCTCCGTCTTCGAGCCCCACTGCAAGCGGGCGAAGATCTGCACCTTGGAGACCGATCAGACGGAGCTGGGGGAGTACCCTTGGACGTCGTCCCGATGACCTGTTGTGCGAGGGGCAGCGCCTTGGCGGCCCTCCGCCTGTCCTGTGCGTAACCGCATCACGATCGGCGCTGAGCCTCCGTTCGCACGCCCAGCTGTGGCTGTACTGAAAGAAGGTCATGGGTCGCCGAGACCCTTAGGGTCTGTAGCCGGTTCTTTTAGTAGGGCCAGCTTTGAACGCCTGACAGAACTATGGCGCGCTGGCGCGTTACTCAGGATGCGAGGAACCTCGATCCCGGAGGATGAGACGCTGCGCACCGTCGAAAGACCCGCCTATCTGCAGCCCATCACGCTCTACGCGGCCTACACGCCACCCGGCATCCTGGAGGAGGCACAGGGAGGGATCGTCTTGATTACGCCGGTGCATCCCAACGCTCCCGAGGAGGAGAAAGAACAGAGACTCCAGGGCCCGTGCGTCAAGCCGGACGGCCCGGTCCAAGGGTCGCATATTGTGGAAATGCACAATAGGTTCTCCTGCAAGCACCGCTGTCCTCACCGATGGAAGGCGGCTGCCCGCGTGATATCATGTAGTTGATGGGGACGTGTGTCCCAGTAGGAGCGCCCTGGCGGAATGACTGTCCGGGGAGAGGCAGAGGAGGATGACAGATGTATCGTATCTACGCGCCCAGGTCCTTGCTGGGCATACTCTTCGGGATCGTCATCGGCCTTTCTTTTACGTTCGTCGTGGAGCAGGACATACTCGCCGTCGTGCTCGGCTCCCTGGCTGCCGCCGCTATCGCCGGACTCGATGAGGTCAAGGCTGCCGTCCTGGTTGGGTCCTTCACCGGGGCGGGGCTCGGGCTGTTTCTCGTGGCCCGCGGCGAGCGTTTCTTCACCGCCCGCTGGATGCCTGCCGGGCCGGTCGGCATCCTGGTTCATCTGGTTCTCGGCGCGATTGTCTCCGGTCTAGTTGGCGCCCTCTACAGCTTCGTGACCGCCAAGCTGAAACCGCTTTTCGATGAAGGACGCGGGCCGCACTTCTGATCGGATGATCGGACGGGCGCTGGCGGCGGAGGCGGTGACGAAGGTCCGAGACGTGAGCGGGTTTGGAGGTGAGGGGATGGTCAGCAAACTGCTCTCCATGTTGAGGAGGCCTGATAGCTTCTTCGAGGCGGTGCGGGAGGAGGGGTACCGCCAGCCGTTTCGCTTCCTCCTCGAGGTCTCCGCGGTCATCGCCCTCTTCACCCCAATCGTGAACGCCTTGGGCTGGGAGAGCACCGACCGCACGTCCACGCTCCAGGCCCAGATCCTGGCTTGGCGCATCACGGAGGAGGAGCTGTTGCCGCGCCTCGGGGCTTGGGCCTACGTCGTCGAGGTGCCTCTGATCCTGGGGCTGACCCCGCTCATCGCTCTCGCCCTGGCCGCCTTCATCCATCTCGTCTACCGACTACTGGGCGGGCAGGGGCCGTTCCTCAACGCCTGGAAGGCGACCTGCTACGGCGTGGGGCCCTGCGTGATCCTCGGCTGGATCCCCTACTGGTCGCTCTTCGTCGGGGCCTGGTCCCTGGTGCTGCAGCTCTACTACGGGCCGAAGGTGCTCTATCGCATGCGGGAGGGGCGCGCGGTGGTGATCCTGGCCCTCTTCCTGGGGGCGACGTTGCTGGAGTTCGCCACCAAGGGGACGACGGTGGGGTTCTGACGGGAAGGCGTCGGGGACTGAACCCGATTTCGTGTAGAGGCGTGCGATTGATCACTGGCTCAGTGGCCTATGCTTGGGGCGCGGCGATTTCGGACGCTTCGGAAGTCTATCGACGGGTATCATCCTGTTAATCCTGTGAATCCTGTTCAGACCGGATCTGAATGTTGAAGGAGGACCACATCGAGTACCGAGCTCACGCAGGCGATAGGCTCTCGGAGATCGGTGTCGGCTGCTATGGGATGAGCGGCGCCTACGGCGAGAAGGACCCGCAGCGGTTCGTCGACGTAGTCCATCGAGCCTACGAGCTGGGCGTGACCTTCTTCGACACGGCCGACGTCTACGGCCCCGGGGAGGAGATCCTCGGGCGCGCGGTGGCTCCCTTCCGTGACGACGTATGGATCGCCACCAAGGTGGGCGGGGGCGCCGACGGCAAGCCCGACTGCTCGGCGGGGCACGTGCTTGCCTCGTGCGACGACAGCCTGCGGCGGCTCCAGACGGACGTCATCGACCTCTACCAGATCCACTTCAACGACCCTGACACCCCGGTGGAGGAGACGGTGGAGGCACTGGAAGCCCTCAAGTCGACGGGAAAGATTCGACACTACGGGGTGGGCCATCTGCCTCTGTCGAGGATGGAGACGTACTTCGGCACGGGGGATGTCTTCTCCTCGCTGGTGGAGCTCAGCGCCGTGTCGCGGGGGGCGCGTGAGAGCACAATTCCGTTGTGCCGGGAGCACGGCGTGGCCGTGATCGCTTTCAGCGTCACGGGGCGCGGGCTGCTCACCGGCAAGATCGGCCCCGAACACGTCTTCGAGGAGGGCGACATCCGGAGCATCGACCCGCTCTTCCAGCGCGAGCGGCTCGCCTCCGGCCTGCGGGTGGTGGAGAGGCTGCGCGCGCTGGGGGAGAGGTACGGCAAGACGCCCGTGCAGGTCGCCATCGCCTGGGTCCTGGGTCAGCCGGGCGTCGTCTGCGCCCTCACCGGTCCCTCCACGATTCCTCACCTGGAGGAGAACCTAGGCGCTTCCGGCTGGGACCTGCCGCCCAGTGAGCTGGAGGCGTTGGAGCGATTCCTGGAAGAGGAGGAGGAGCGCGTACGTCGAGAGCAGCTTCAGAGTGTCCGGGCCATCCTATTGGGCGAGCTCAGCGAGGAGCGCGCCTTCGCCGATCTGGTCTACGTGGTGGAGACCCTGGTGGAGCGCGATCTGGCCACGGAGGAGGAAATCATGCCCGCGTTCCAGAAGCTCTGGTCCCTGCGTGGGCAGCAGGACCCCGCTACTCTGAGACGAATGCGGGAGATCCAAGGGCAGCTTCGCCGGGGGTTTGGCCCGTCAGTCGGGGCAAGCTCGATTGGGCCGTAGAGCGGCGTGCTCTCACCACGTCTCATCGCCCACGGACCGAGCCTGGCGAGGGTTGCGGAGCCAGTCTCTTATGCGACGAGCACGTTTGGAGCGGTAGATCCTGCACTGGGCAGGATTGCGGACATCTTCTCGCTCCAGGCGACGTTCAGGATCGCGGAATTGGGCCTGCTCGTCAGCATGTCCTTGGTCCTGTTCTTCCCGAAGCGATAGACGCGGGAGAGAGCCGCAGCCAGGTAGGACCAGGCGTAAGGACACGGATCCAGACAGACACACAGGGTCTCCACTATGAGAGTCAGCTACTACGGATACAACGCTTTCGTGATTGAGGCCGCGGGGACGAAGCTGTTCATTGATCCGGGACAGGACCTGCACTGGCGGCGGCTGAACGCCCTGATTCCGCGTCCCCTCTGGTCCAGCGCCGACGTGATCCTGGTGACCCACGGGGATGCCGACCACGCCGAGTACGTGCCTGGCGTGGCGAAGGCCAGCGGCGCGCCGATTCTGTGTGGAGCGGAACTGGCGGAGACTTGGCGCCGGAACGGGCTGCCGGCCGTGCCGGTGACCGTCGGGAAGACCGCCGAGGTGGCCGGGGTGTCGGTGCAGGGTGTGCCGGTGCGACACGGCGGCCTGCAGGTGACGCTCTTCGGGCGCTCGTTCACCGTCAAACCCGCCGCCGTCGGCAAGGGAGCTATCGGCCTGCTGTTCAGCCTGGAGGGGCGTCGATGGCTCAACCTGGGGGATACGCTCCTTTTGGAGGGCGTCTGGTGCGGGCTGGACCCGGACGTGCTGATGGTGCCCATCGGGGGCATGATGACGATGGACGTGGAACAAGCGCTGCGGGCGGTGGCGATGATCGATCCAGAGGTGGTGATCCCCATGCACTACGACTGGGACATCCTCTTCTACCATCGTCCAGCTGACGTGGAGCGCTTCGCTGCTGCGGTGGAGGCGGAAGGCCGTCGATGTCTCCCGCTGAAACCGGGTGAAAGCGTTGAGGTATGAGCGCCGTGGCCGGATGCTGTGAGAACGGTGCACGTGAAGGAGGGTCGCCTGGTCGGAGTTGGCTCTCCAGCCGGGCTTCCATCGTGGAACCAGCCGCCTTCTCACGGCAGATCGCGGCCCACGACGTGCTGTTGTGTTTCTCAGAGAGGATCTTCTCTCATCTCATCGATGCCTTCAGACTGGAAGATGCAGACAACGGGCCACGCTTCCCGGGGGCACTGAAAGGCAAGGTGGGCAAGGGAATCGCTATCTACCAGGGGTGCTTTGGCGGCCCGGCAGCTGGCGCGCTGATGGAGGCGCTGATCGCCTCTGGGGTGCTGCGCTGCCTGATGGTGGGACAAGCAGGGTCCGTCTCACCTCGTTGCCGGATCGGCGACGTGTTTCTGCCCACTTGGGGCGTGCGCGAGGAGGGAACGTCGTACCACTACCTACCCCCCGACAGCCGCTGCGAAGTGTCCGGTGCGCTGCTGAGCGCCCTGAGGAGTTATCTCGAGGGGATGGAGACGGTGGAGGGCGGCGTCTGGACCACCGACGCGCTCTTTCGCGAGACCGCGGACAAGGCCCGCAGGTTTTCAGACCAGGGCGCGCTGGCTGTCGAGATGGAGTGCACGGCCCTGATGGCAGTCGCCCAGTACCGAGGAATCGACTTCGCTGCCGCTCTGGTCATCACCGACGAGCTCTTCCGTGGAGCATGGGTGCAGGGCTTCCGAAGCGAGGAGGTCGAGCGGGGCCACGAACTTCTCTGCCGAGCGTTGGCGGAGGGGTTTCGTCGGAATGGACGGTTCGTAGCAGAATAAAGCACGAAGCCGGGGAGGCGGAAGACGGTCAGACCGGCGCGCCTCAAGCTGGCGGTGAGGCCGCCGCCAAGGGTCAGAAGGCGCCTCGGCCAATGCTCTCTCTCGGACACGATCCAACCATCTAGTTGATCCCGTTCATCCTGTCGCCATGGGTTCCTGACCCTTCTGTGGAAGTGAGGTCTGTGTTGTGACCACGATCCGACGTATGGAGGAGAACGACGCCGAGGATGTCCGCCGCGTGGAAGCGGCGGCCTTCGGGGCTTGGCTGAACGAAGCGCGGGGGAGGGAAAGCGAGCTCGCGCCGCGCACGCGCACGAACGTGCTTGTGCTGCGCGAGATGGATCCCCAGGGCTGCTTCGTGGCCGAGGATGAGGGGGATGTGGTTGGGTTCATCTTCTCGCGCACCTGGGGCAGCGTGGGCTGGTTCGGGACCTTTGGGGTGATGCGGGAGCACCAGGGCCTCGGCATCGGTCAGCGGCTGATGGCCGCCAGCCTGACGTACCTGCTTCGCGATCCTGACCGTACGATCGGGCTGGAGACTATGCCCGACAGTCCGAAGAACCTCGGTCTCTACCTGAAGCACCGGTTTCGGATACGCAAGCTCACCCTCAAGCTAAGCAGAACCCTGGCCTCCTCGGCTGCCGGTGAGCTGGTGCTGCTGCGCTGGTCGGACGTCGATGATGAGACGCGGGCGCGCTGGCTGGCCGATCTGCGAGAGGCGACAGACCGTGTCCATCCCGGGCTCGACTACTCGAAGGAGATCCTCTCGACCGCTCGCTACAACCTCGGGGAGACCCTTGTCCTAGTTGAGGGTGGTCGGGCGGTGGGTATGGCCGTCGTCCGCTTGGTCGCCATTCGCGAGCAGGAGCATACGCCGCGGGCCGCGGCTCATCCGGTGGTCCTCCATCCAGACCACGCCGAGGAGGGCACCCTTCGCGCTCTCCTGGAGGCGGGCGAGGCGCTGGCCCGCGCTCGCGGTAAGCGGGAGATCGGCTTGCCCGTCAACGCGCGCCACACGTGGGCGCTGGATCAGGCGCTCCAGTTCGGCTACCGGGTCGAGGGATCCAGCGTTCGCATGGTCCTGGCGGGGACGGACGAGGGGCCGGGCAGGGACTGCCACGTGAACCTATCGCGCTTGGCGGCTTGATCGAGAGATTCACCGTGTCTTGCCAGGCTTTGCCAGCGTAGCGACCTGGGCCGCGTGCGAGGCGCTCTGGGGTCGAGACCAGTGGATGGTGCCCTGGGGTGGTGCGAGGCACCTGAGGGCGGTCGGTTTCATCCCGACGCGCTCGCTGATATGGTGTCTGGCCAATCTTGGAGACTAGTTGGTGAAACAGTGACTGAGGCTGGGATGTGGTGGGAGGGGTAGCCATGCGCAGAGAGACGATCGTGGGTTTGGCCGTGTTGGCGGCGTCCGCCCTGCTGGCGGTATGCCTGCTGCCGTCCGGCAGGGGCGCGGCCGCTGAGACGGACGGGGAGTGGCCCGACGTGCAGATCACGGTCGATGAGGTGGTCGCCTCGGGCCTCGATCATCCGGTGCAGGTGACACACGCTGGCGATGGATCAGGCCGGCTGTTCGTGATGGAGCAGTCGGGGCGGATTCGGGTGGTCAGCGACGGCACTCTGCTTGCCACGCCCTTCCTCGACCTGACCGATCGCACCAGCCGCAGCGGCGAGCGGGGCCTGTTGGGCGTGGCCTTCCATCCAGCGTACGCCACCACGGGCCATCTCTACGTCAACTACACGCGGAACTCGGACGGCGCGACGGTGATCGCGCGCTACGCTGTCTCGGCATCGAACCCAGACCGGGCTGATCATGACAGCGCAGTTGAGATCCTGGTCGTCCCCCAGCCCCACGCCAACCACAACGGCGGTCAGCTCCTGTTCGGACCTGACGGCACCCTCTACGTGGGGATGGGCGACGGCGGCAGCGGCGGCGACCCCCAGGAGAACGCTCAGGACCCCACCAATCTGCTGGGCGCCATGCTGCGCCTGGACGTGGACAGCGGGGCACCCTACGCCATCCCGCCCGACAACCCGTACCTGGGGCGCGCCGGGCGAGACGAGATCTGGGCCATCGGGCTGCGGAATCCCTGGCGCTTCAGCTTCGACCGCGCCAACGGCGATCTCTACATCGGGGACGTGGGGCAGAACGCTTGGGAGGAGATCAGCTACCAGGCCGCGGGCACGCCGGGGGGCCTCAACTTCGGCTGGGACTGCAAGGAAGGCACCCACCCCTACGAGTTCGATGCCGCCTGTTCTGAGAGAGATCTCACCGATCCTATCGCTCAGTACAGCCACGACGTGGGGCGCTCGGTGACCGGCGGCTTCGTCTATCGCGGACGAGCTTATCCCGATCTCCAGGGACGCTACTTCTACGCCGACTACGTTGGCGGCAAGATTTGGAGCCTGTACAGGATAGAGGGTGGTTGGTCCACGCCAGAGTTGGAGCTGGATACCGCCTTCAACATCAGCGCCTTCGGCGAGGACGAGGCGGGCGAGCTCTACGTCTGCGATTGGGCTGGGGGCACGGTGCGGCGTCTGGCCGACGCGCACGGGCCGGCGCCCAGGCTCAACCAGTCCACCAAGCGGGTCTCCCCGGCCAGCGTCGGTCCCGGGGAGCTGGCGACCTACACTATCGCGCTGGTCAACACCGGCGGCGGCGTGGAGAGGGCGCTCGAGCTGACGGACACCGTGCCCAGGGGACTGAGCTACGTCCCGGGCTCGCTCAGCGCCACGAGCGGGAGCGTCGACGACGGAGGCGCGCCCACTCTGCGTTGGCAGGGGCCCCTGAGCGCGGAAACCAGCGTGACGCTCACCTACCAGGTCCGGCCGACGGGGGCGGTGACCGGCTCCATCGTCAATCGGGCCGTGGTGGGCGGGGCGGTCGAGCCGTTCGAACTGGCAGAGGCGCTATTCGTCCCACGCTCGGTGCTTACGTCGACGATGGAGGACCTGGTGCTTCCGGGGACGCAGCCGGGACAGCTGAACGATCTGATCCCGGACTCTGTCGACTGTGACACCTGTCACAGCAGTCCGATCTACGACCGTTGGCGGGGCGCGCCGATGAGCCAGTCGGGCCGGGACCCGCTGATGTGGGCCGCGCTGGCCGCGGCGAACCACGACGCCCCCAACGCGGGCGACTACTGCCTGCGCTGTCACGCGCCCAAGGGCTGGCTGGAGGGGCGGAGCCACCCCGCCGATGGTTCGGCGCTGCAGGGATCGGACACGGCCAACGGCGTGGCCTGCGCGGTGTGCCACCGCATGGTCGATCCCCGGCCGACGGCGAGCGAGATCGCCTCAATCGACGAGGCCGTGCGCGGCAACTTGGCCGCCACAGTGCCTGTGACGTACGTTGGTAGTGCCACGGTTATCCTCGACCCGGAGGACAACCGGCGGGGGCCATTCGCCTTCGCCCGCCGCCTCCCGTATCACACCGCCTTTCAGACCGCTTTCCTGGGCCAGTCGAGCGACGCGGACACCCGCGCGCGGCTCTGCGGCACCTGCCACAACGTGGACAACCCTCTGCTCTCGTGGGACGAGAAGCGGGGCCAGTTCTGGCCCAACGACATGAACATGGGGGCTCCGACGTCCGACCTAGAGAACGGCAGCCTGTTCCGGATCGAGAGCACCTACGACGAGTGGCGGCACAGCGCCTACGCCGCCGGCGGCGTCGAGGCGCCGCGCTTCGCCGGGGAGGATCCCGACGGCGTGGTGGAGGCGTGTCAGGACTGTCACCTGCGTCGTATCCCAGGCGTGGCCGCCGACGTTCAGTTCGAGCCGGTGACCCGCGACTGTGCGACCACGGGCTGCCTGCCAGAGCACACCATGGTTGGGGGCAACGCGTGGCTCCCGGAGCTGCTCCAGCAGGAGGACTGGCGGCTGAGTGCGGAGGGCGAGGCCGAGTACCTGGACGAAGCGCTCCGGGAGGCGCAGGCGATGCTGCGGAGGGCGGCCACGCTGACCGTGACGCTGACGACCAGCGGCACCGGGCGGACGGCCACCGTCCGTGTGGTCAACGAGACGGGCCACAAGCTGCCCACCGGCTATCCCGAGGGGCGCCAGATGTGGATCAACCTGAGGGCCTACGATGGGTCGGGCAATCTGGTCTATGAGTCGGGCCGCTACGACGGCGAGGAGAATCGCCTGACTCGCGATGCCGATGCCAAGGTCTATGAGGTGAAGCAAGGGATCTCGGAGGAGCTGGCGGCGCTGGTGGGGGAGCCGGCCGGGGCCTCGTTCCACTTTCTACTGAACAACGAGGTGGTCAAGGACAACCGCATCCCGCCGCGCGGCTACACCCAGGCCGCCTTCGACGCGCCGGGGCTGCGGCCCGTCGGGGCGACCTACGTCGACGGCCAGCATTGGGA
>Ga0207796_1000646_pt1 | contig 13434 bp, 12 predicted proteins | sample Pon1CUnioCityCA_6_FD_187274 | JGI IMG/M metagenome (GOLD analysis project Ga0207796, IMG submission 187274) | Marine sediment microbial community from Union City, CA, USA - Pond 1C Sediment 1 (SPAdes) | ecosystem: Environmental > Aquatic > Marine > Intertidal zone > Salt pond sediment ...
AGCTCAGCGGATTAGAGCGTCTCCCTGCGGAGGAGAAGGCCGCGCGTTCGAATCGCGCCGAGGGTGCCATGATGATAGAGAGGCTCCTGCACTAGCAGGAGCCTCTTTCTATCTTGGCCTACGGGATGCTGGGACTCAGTCCACCGGCATCGACCAGTGCATGGCATCTCACGGGAAAATCTTGCCCGGGTTGAGGATGCGGTTCGGATCGAACGCTTCCCGGATCTGCCTCATCAGCGCGATCTGGGCCTCGTCCAGCGCCAGCGACAGGTACCTCTTGCGCGTGGCTCCGATCCCGTGCTCGCCCGTGATCGCGCCCCCCAATGACAGCGATAGCCGGTAGGTCTCCTCTGTCACCGCGGGCATCAGCGCGGCCCACTGCTCGTCACCGATCTGGTCCTTGAGCACATTCACGTGCACATTTCCGTCGCCTGCATGACCAAAGCTCACGATGCGCACGCCGTGACGCTTGCCGATCTCTTTGATCCCCTTCAATAGGCGGGGTAGCTCGGCCCGGGGCACGACCACATCCTCCATATGATTGACTGGGCTTTCCTGGTTCAGTGCATCGATGATCAGGCGCCGCGCCTCCCACAGCCGGTCCCGGGTGGGGCGGTCTTGGGCCACCAGCACGTCCCGTGCCCCGTGCTCCAGACAGAGGTCGCCGACGATCTCCATCTCGGCTTCGACCGCATCCTGCAGGTTTCCATCGAGCTGGATCAGCAGCTGGGCCGCTGCATCGCAGAAGGGCACCGGCTTTTGCAGCAGGCGCTCCACTGCCAGCATGCTATCCCGCTCCATGAACTCGATCGTTGTCGGCAGGATGCGCTGCGCGATAATCGCCGATACCGTGTCCGCCGCAGTCTGAAAGTCGTCGAACGGCACCAGCAGGTCCACTTGCACCTTGGGCAAGGGCAGCAGGCGCAGGATGATCTTGGTCACCACCGCCAGCGTCCCCTCAGACCCGATCAGCAGTTGGATCAGGCTGTAGCCGGTCACATCCTTCACCAGCTTGCCACCCATGCTGGTGATCTTTCCCGAGGGCAGCACTACCTCCAGCCCGGTGACGTAATCCTTGGTGATGCCGTACTTGACCGCCCTTGGCCCGCCTGCCCCCTCGGAGACATTGCCGCCGATGGTGCACGAGTCCAGGCTTGCCGGGTCAGGTGGGTAGAACAGGCCCTCCGCCTCGACAGCGCGGTGGATGTCGCCCGTGATCACGCCCGGCTCGACCGTCACCATCAGGTTCTCGTGGTCGATCTCCAGGATCCGGTTCATCTTTTCTGTGGAGAGCACGATGCCGCCGTGGAGGGCGACCGCCCCTCCGCTCAGCCCGTACCCGGCCCCCCTGGGTGTGACCGGGATGCGCATCCGCTGCGCCAGCTTCAGCACCTTCGAGACCTGCTCGGTGCTGGTGACCTTGACCGCTACCTCGGGATCGGCCCGCAGGCCCACCGTCTCGTCGTGTGCATACCGCTCCAGCGCTTCCCCCGCCACCACGACGTTCGCCTCGCCAACAATCTGGCGCAGTGCCTCCACGACTCTATCGGTGACAGGGTGGTATTCACTCATATCCCGGCGTCCCACCGGTCAGTCCAGCACTCGCTGGGCCGCAGCCAGGCCGGCCCCGAACTCGAAATCGTACCCCGCCTGGGCCAGTCCATGCTCCACGGCGCCTATTGTGGTCAGGATATCGGAAGGCGAGACGGCTCCCATATGCCCGATCCGAAAGTACTTAGCCTTGATCTCGGGGTGCAGCCCGCCGGCCAGGATCACCCCTGCCTCGCCGACATGCTTGAGCATCGTCGCATCCACGCCTTCTGGATAATAGGGTGCAGTGAGCGTCGTCGCTGTTCTATCGGCGCCCACCGGCACCTGGGTCAGTCCAAGCGCCGTGATTCCTGCCTTTAGCGCATCGCTCAACCATCCGTGCCGCGCAAACCGCGCCTCCATCCCCTCTTTTAGGATCTGGCCCAGGCTGACGTTCAGCGCCCAGATCAGGTTGACCGGGGGAGTGCCATAGTAGCTGGGCCGCCGTTCCTCGTATGCCTTCATGATCGGCAGCCACTGGGTCCAATCGGCATAGTAGTTCAGCACCGGCGTCTTGCGCTGGTGGTAAACATCCATGGCCCGCGGACCCGCTACGACCAGGGCCAGTCCTGGCGGCACACCGATCGCCTTCTGCGATGCAGTCAGCGCCAGGTCGATGCCCCACTCCTCTTGGCGCATCTCCTCGCCAGCCACCGAGCACACGCCGTCCACCACCACCAGCGTGCCGTATCGTTGCCCCAGCGCCGACAGTCCCTGCACGTCTGCGGCCACGGCGGTCGAAGTATCCACGTGTGTGATCGTCATAACCTTGAATTGCGCTTCGGCCAGCGCTGCTTCCACCTCATCCAGTGGTGGCGCGTCGCCGATAGCCGGGGCCCGCACCTGAGTCACCTCAGCGCCATAGCGGGTCAGGATCGCGGCAAACCGATCCCCAAAATAGCCGGTGTTGACCACCAACGCCTTGTCGCCCGGCTCCACCAGGTTGGCCGCAGCCATATCCATCGCCAGTGAGCCCGATCCAGCTACCACGAACGGCTGTCCGCTGGGGCACAGAAACACCTCGCGCAGGCGCTCCAGGGCCTGTCCAAAGGCCTCGACAAAGTTTGGGGCGACGTGGCTCGCCGTGGGCATCCCCATTGCCCGCATCACCTCCGGTGTGAACTCGATGGGGCCCGGGATCATCAGCAGCTTGCGGTTCTTCATGTGAGCACGCCTCCTTCTTTCAGGATCCCTCGCAGTGTCTGGCCTTCTTCCTCGCTGATCCCCAGTAGCGGCGACCGCACCGGCCCGCCGTAATAGCCCAGCATGTCCATCGCGGCCTTGAGCCCGGCGATGCCAAAGCGACCGGTCACCGCGTGGTTCACGGGGATCATCCTCCGTTGCAGCTCGGCGGCCTCTGCCAGCGCCCCGGCCTCGAACAGGCGCATGACCTCCAATCCCATCTCCGGGGCGATATTGGCCAGCGCCAGGATGCCACCGATGGCGCCAACTGCGAGCCCCGCCAGAAAAAAGCCCGCCGATCCGGCCAATACCTGAAAGCCGGGGCCTGCCATCCGCACCGTTTCTGCCAACTGCGTGATATTGCCGCTGGTGTCCTTCATGCCGGCGATCTTTGGATGCTGCGCCGCCCGCGCCGCTGCCGCCGGTTCCACATTTACGTTGGTGAACTTGGGTACGTTATAGATTAGGATCGGGATCGGTGATGCGTCGGCCACCTTGGTATAGTGCTGTACCAGGCTTTCCGCCGTCATCTTGGGGCTGTAGTAGTGTGGTGTGACCACAAGCGCGGCATCAGCGCCCGCGTCCGCCGCTCGTTGTGTGGTGGCGATCGTCTGGCGTGTGGACTCGCCTCCTGTCCCGGCGATCAGCAGCTTCTCCGCAGGGATCGCCCGGCGCGCCGCTTCCCACATACGTGCCTTCTCCTCCTCATCCAGCAAGACGCCCTCGCCGTTGGATCCGAGCACTATATATCCCCTCAGGTCGTACTCGTTCCAGCGCTCCAGGTTGTCTTTCAATGCCCCATAATGTACTTCACCACTCTCGTCAAATGGCGTGGGGATGGGCGGCATGACCCCTTTCAGTGATATGGTGGACTCGCTCATGCTACTTTGGCCTCCTTGCCTGGTTCATGGGTGTGGTTAGCGTGCGGTAGTTCGCCCCGGCTACGACAGCACCGGGAAGAAGCATATGCCTGCCGTGCCCGGGCCCGTGTGGACGCCCAGTGCAGGGGACAGCTCGGCGATCAGCGACTCCACGCTGTTTAGCCGTCGTTCCAGCATCTCCCGGATCTTCTCCGCTTCTTCCTGTGCCGCAGCGTGGACGTACGCCACCTTGAGCTTGCCCCCGGCACCCACAGCAGCCTCTGCCATCTCTACCATCATCTGGTAGGCCTTTGTCCTGCTCCGCGCCTGGCCCAGGGGCACGATGATCCCCTCCTCCATGCCGATCAGTGGGCGGATCCTCAGCAGGCTGCCAACGAGGTGCTTTGCCCGCCCGATCCGCCCGCCCATATACAGGTACTTGAGGGTATCGGCCGTCTGGATCATCGTCGTGACCGGGATCATCTCCTTGACTCGCGCCACGATCTCTTGCAGCGACTGGCCTTCCACAGCAGCCCGAGCAGCTTCGATCACCATCCAGCCCTGGCACATCGATACGTTGAGCGTATCGATCACCTCGATCTGCAGCTCCGGGAGTTTCTCCCGCAGCGTCGATGCGGCTACTGTGGCGGCCTGGAAGGCCCCGCTGCCCTTGGACGTCATGTGGATGCTCACGATCTCGCGCACCCCTTCTCCAGCCAATCGCTCGTACAGCTCCACGTAGTCTCCCGGTCCAGGGCTGGCAGTCTGCGGAAGCTCTTCGGCACTTGGCAGCCAGCGATAGAATGCTTCCCGAGGCAGCGTGACCAGGTCGCGCAGCGCTTCCTGCCCGCGGTGGATATAATACGGTACCCAGCGGATCTTGAGTGTCTCTATCAGCGCCTCGGGAATACTGGCCGTGCTATCAGTTACGATCGCGACGTGGGACATCATCCTCTCTCTCCGCGTGCATCACAGCACGCCCCTGCGCAAAGTGGCAGAAGGATATTATGGCTCGATTCTACCCCAACCAAGGGGGGAAAGCAAGATCTGAAATCAACTCAGGCTCCTGCTGGACAGCGCGAGTCACGATTCACCTTCCTAGACGCTCCAAGCCTCCGTAGGTGGCCGCTTCCAGGAAGTTTGTGTTTACATACCTCAGAATAGATACGTGCTTCCCACCACCCCCAGCACAAATTCGTCCGGCATCCGGCGGGAGAACTCTGCAATTGCCTTGAAGCCGGTACAGTGGGAGGGCACCACCATCTTTGGCCGCAGCGCTGCAATCTCATCGATCGTGCGCTCGATCTCGTCATCTTTGGCCGGAGCCAGGTGAAAGCCTCCCAGGATGGCGTGGACCTCCTCCACCCCGCTGATCTCCCGCGCATAGTTCACCGTGTTTACAATGCCCGAGTGCGCGCAGCCGCTGAGCACCACCAGCCCCTTGTCCTCTATGTGGATTGCGATCGCCTGGTCGTCCTCGATGAGATCGCGCATGAACTCGTCACCCTCCCGGTATGCGGCGGACGGCGGCGTGCCAGCCTTCTCGTAGCTGCGCCGGGGAACCGTCCCCGTGGTCCAGCAGCCCGGGCCAAGCTCGTACGGCCCCTCCGACAGCGTGATCTCCGCTCCAGCAGTTTCCCACTCCTCCCGCGGCGCGATGTGCGGCCCGAACTTTCGTCCGTCCCGGGCAATGCCCCATCGCTCGCGGAACGCGGCCGGGTGGGCGATCAGCGGCACCCGGCGCGCTCTTCCCCACTCGCGCATCTCGTCCATCGGCGCATCTGCCGGCCACTCTCGCGACTCTGGCCTCCTTGCGATCTGTTGCACGACCTCGGACATGGCGGCATAGTGATCGCGATGACCGTGGCTCAGGGCGATGGCGTCCACCGACGACAGATCGAGCTCCATCAACCGCGCGTTCTCCAGCAGCGCTGTCTTGCTGACGCCGGCATCCCACAGGATCCGTACCCCGGCCTCCTTGAGATCCACCAATGCCGCGAATCCGTGCTCCGCCAGCAGCGGTTTCTTCGTGAAGCGCTTGACCGTCTCGCTCGAACGGGCCAACAAGTCTGCGCTGTTCTCAACCAGTACCGTGATCGCTACGTCGCGCGTGCTGCAGAAGCCCTCAATCCTGCCCACTGGATCCTTCCTCCCTTTCTCCTCGCACCTGCCGCCAGAGCGATTCCACTCGCTCCACGACCACCTGCACCTTTGCTGGTTCGCTCAGCGTGCTCGCCCGCCAGCGCAGATAGGCCCAATCGAGGGATCGTGCCGAGGCCATCATCGCCTCCACATCCTCCCAATCGTGCTTGCCTTCTTCCGCACCCCGGCCCATCATGGCCTTTAGCAGGATATTGTCCTCCCGCGGGATCACGGGCACCTGGATGCCGCCTACCTCGTGGCGCGTAACCCGTGATTCCATCTCCCCATCCAGGTCTATCGCGCCCAGGCCAGCCAGCAGGTCGACACCGGCTAGCCCCACGTGCAGCAGGTCTTGCTCCCGGGTTACCTTCGCGCCGGGAAACAACGCTCTCAGCCGTTCCCCTTCCTCCGCGGGGACCAGGATATCCAGGTCCGTCACCGGTCGGTCTGCCCCGTACACGCTCGCCGCTGTGCCCGCAAAGATCACCCACAACATGCCCGCCCCGTCCAGTCTGGCGGCAACCTCCCTCAGTCGCGCCATCCCTTCGAATTCGTCCGTCACTGGATCGTCTCCTTCTCTCGCAACTCCTGCCTTGAATCAGTCCAGGAACTCCATCGACATCGGGTAGGCTGAGAGGATCTGGCCCCCATCGGGGGTGACAAGGTAGATGTCCTCGTTGCGCACCCCGCCAAAGCCTGGGATGGCCAAAGTCGTGTGGCCGATGGTCATCGTCATCCCTGCCTGCAACTTGACGTTTCGATGCGGCTTGATGATGGTCGAAGCGGGTGTCTCCTCGAACCGCAGGCCGATCCCGTGCGAGATGCCCTCCAGGTGATGGTCCCCCAGCCCATGCGACTCGCAGATCTCCTTGCCTCGCGCGTCGAGTTCCCGGACAGAGACTCCTGGCTTTATCATCTGCCGCGTTGCTTCGATCATGTCGGCGTAAGCTTCCAAAAGGTTGCGCTGCGTGCCGTCTGGCGCTCCTACGACAAAGGTGCGGGCCAGGTTAGCCCCATAGCCCTCCACCTGTGGCGTGAGGTCGATCACCACCAGGTCTCCAGTCTCCAGCGGCTTGGGGCTCACGCGCCCGTGGATCATGCACGTGTCCCGCCCGACGTTCACATGGAGCGGCGTACTGGTGCCTTCAGCACCGGCCTTCATCATCGTGCACAATGCCTCTGCCGCGATCTCGTGTGCGCTCGTGCCGGGCTTGATCAGTTCGCGTGCGCGATCCATCCCCATGCCGGCGATGCGCTGTGCTTCGGTTAGCAGCTCGACCTCTTCTGGTTCTTTGACCATCCGCAACGCATCCATGACCGGATCGGAGGCGACCAGCTCAAAGCGCGGGTTCATCTTGCGGAACATATCGACCAGGAATGCCGGCGTGTCGAACCACATCTGCATTCCGATCTTTGGTATCTCACCCAACCCCGCAGCTTGCGCCGGCCCGAGCAGCTCGCGGAAGGTGCCCGAGACCGCCGCCATCTGCTCCCCTACGTGGGTAAAGACCTTGACAGCCCCATCTTGCACGTACGCTTGGATGGCGGGCTCCTCGCCCGCGAAGGCGATCAAGACAGGGGGACCCTCGAAGGGCAGGATAGCTCTGGGTTGCGCCCAGTCCCGCCCAAAGAAGTAGCGGTAGTCGTCGTGGTTCATGATCATGATACCCGCCATCCCCTGCTCGCGCATGAGGGCCTGGGCCTTTGCTATGCGATCAAATCGGACGGACATCTGTCACCTCGTGGTACTACCTCTGTGGGCTCAAGAGGAGCTTGGCTGGGTTTGGACTGCTTATAGGATACTACCAAGTGTGAGGATTCGCAAAGAGCTGCAGCGCGTGGTTCCCTAGCGTCTTCAGTTGGCTCCCTTCACGGCGCGGCAGCGCAGCCGTAGTGCCCTTGCTTGGTCCTGCGTAGGCGAGGGTCGGGACATCGGCCCTCCAGGCAGGCGTATCATATCCCAGTGTCTACGAATCTACGCCGTGTAACACTAGCGTGCCAGCCTCACGACTCTTGGCCTTCGGGCTCGGGTTCATAGACTTCTCCGCGCAGGGCGGCGTCGCGTGCTGCCACCAGCTCTTCCTCACCATACGGCGCGATCAGGCAGCCCGATGCCCCCACGCTCTGTGCCATTTGGGAGGCCCGGGCGTAAGCGGTGTGGAACAACACAGGGACCATCTCTAGGTTCGATGCCATTCTGATACGGCGATAGGTCTCGAACCCATCCCAGCCGGGCATCATGATATCTAGCACAAACAGGTCCGGAGGGCTCTTCTTGGCAGCGTCCAGGCCCTTCGGTCCGCTGTTGGCATACCGCACGTCGTCGTTGCGCGCCCGGCCCAGCATCATCTGCACAAGCTCGCCCATCGCCGGATTGTCGTCGATGACCAGCACCGCACAGCCCTGCTCGCTGGTTGAGGCATCCATCGACGCCAGCTCAAAAGGCAGTGACGGATAGTAGGTATCGCCCCGCAGCAGTGCGTTGCGGGCGGTGATCAGATTCTGAGAATGGACGGCGCTGTACAGATAGCCAGAAGCGCCCGCGAGCCGTGCTTCCGGATACACGATCGTGGGCGATAGCCATCCCACCAGGAGGACCGGGACGTTCTGAAGCGCAGGGGTCCAGTGCAGCTTCCGGCAGAACTCGTATGCGTCCAGGTCGAGGGTGGACAGGCTGTAGATGATCAGATCGGGTGGGTCCTTTTCGGCGTCGGCGATGGCCTGCAAACCGCTGCTGGCAGTGCGCAGTTCGTCGTTGCTGTATCCACTGAGGTCCAGCCTGTTGCGGATGCTTGATTTCCAGTCGTAGCTTGATACTGCCAGGATCCTGCAGCGTCTTGTCTCGCCCATTCATTCCTCTCCAGAAAACGCCAGTCCGGGGAACCGGGGACTTGAGTCTCTTCCCATTCCCCCTCAAATTATGAACTCGCTATGCCGTGTAGCTCAAAGACACCATCACATCTGGACCGTGCCCTCAGGTGCCCGTTTTGCACTGAATGCCTCACAGATGCGCACCGCCGCTTCTGTTCGTTGGTGCGGGTTCATGCCGTGTCCAGTCCTCGTCTCCGATGCCTGTGCCTAGCGGCGGCGCTTGCGGGCCAGGGACAGCGCAGCGAACAGGCCCTTGTCGCGAACCGTCTTGATGGCGATGCCCCGTGACGTGATCTCAAAGTATTTTCGGCCGAAACGTGCCAGCTTCTCCTCGTCCAGTTCGATGCCAAGACCGGGGACCTCGGGCACCGCCACCGTGCTGTCTGCGGCAACCTCGATCGGATGGGTTAGCAGGCCATCGCGCGCCTCCGGGACCCAGCCTGGCGGTTCGTACGGATACTCGATAGGGTGGTCGCGGGTACCGGCTGCGTAGACGTGCAGGTTGATCAGGAACCCCAGGCCGTTGGTCCAGGTGTGGGGCGTGTAGCCCAGCCCCTGCTCAGCACAGGTGTCCAGTACCCTCTTGGCATCGCTGATGCCGCCACCCATCGTCGCGTCTGGCTGGTAGATATCGTAGCTGCCCTTCTCCAGCATCACCTTGAACTCGTGCCAGCCGGCATTCATCTCTCCCCCGGCGATTGGCACCGCAGAACGGCGGCACAGCTCCGCCTGCTGGTCGTAGGCATACATATCCAGCGGTTCTTCGATCCAGCTCACATCCAGATCGGCACAGGCTCGGGCGAATTCGGTGGCCCGTTCCAGCGTCCACAATGGGGCATCGTCGATGAGGGCCACGCGCCAGCCCTGGTTGGCATCCACGCCCAATTGCATGCTGCTTCCCACCGCGCGTCGAACCGTTTCCACCTGGGCCACGTCCTCGGCGGGGTCAAAACTGTGTACCCTCAACTTTACCGTGCGGAAGCCCATCTCCCGGAGCCGGAGTACCTCCTCGGCGCGCTGCTCGGGGGCATGCACCTCGCCCGTGGAGGCATAGACCTCGGCGCGCCCGGCCTCCTGCCCGCCCAGCAGCGCCCACACCGGCTTGCCCTCAACCTTGCCCAGAATGTCCCAGAAGGCGGCCTCGATCCAGTAGTTGCGCCAGCCGAGATAGCTGGCCTCCCGTATGCGCTGGCGCGCGGTGGGGATATCGGTCGGATCCAGCCCGATGAGGTATGGGCCCAGCAATCCGCCCAAGCCCTCACGCTCCTCCTCAAATGCCACGCCGGCAGCCAATCCCTGCACCCCATCGTCGGTCGTCAGGCGTAGCAGGGTGAAGCGGTTTACCGTCTGGGGATAGCCCGGGATCCAGGCAGGGTAGAACGGCTTGGGCAGCGGAATGGCCACGTGATAGAGTTCAATGCGGTCAACCTTCATCGGTGCACTCTTTCTCCTCGCAGAGACTGCCGAGTCCGTCGACACAATTATATCACAAATTGGCCTTCAATGCCTAATTGCGTGTTCCCGGCTTCAGAGCCTATGTACAGGGTACGAGACTATGCCTCGGGCTCTATCTGCTCTGCGTCCCCCACCACCGGCTGCCGCCGGATCCATTCCTCGTGCGAGGCCATGTCGCGATCCAGGAACGCCCGCCGCAGAAGGACCTTCAGCCGTTCCGGTCCGGGAGGGGGGAGGGGGCGGCGGTTGGCCTCCAGCCGTTTCGCCAGCGTGATGAGGATCATGGCGCCTGCCAGTTGCCCTACCAGTACCGGCCCGCCCAGCAGAACCGGTCCCAGCATGATCGGCCCGTTGAACAGGTGCGCCAGCAGCGGCATGCTGAGCAGGGTGAGAAGAAGCCAGGGTGCCGAGTCGCCCAGTTGCCAGCCGCTGCCCAGCAACACGACCATCCAGAGCGCCCCAGGGGGAAACAGGGCCAACCACACTCCGGCAAAGGTAGCCATCCCCCGCCCGCCGTAGAACCGGGTGTAGATAGGCCAGTTATGGCCGATGACGGCTGCCAATCCCGCGCCAGCCGCTACCAGCACGCCCAGATCCAACCACAGGGCCAGCAGCGCCGGCAGGGTAGCCTTTAGGGGGTCGAACACCAGGATTGGCAAGATCGCCCAGCGGCCCACGTGCTCGAATACCATCGACCCGCTCAGGGTGCCGCTGCCGTACTGGCGCAGGTCCTTGCCGCCCAGCATGCGCCCCAGGATATAGGCTGGCGATACCGAGCCCAGCAGGTAGGCTCCAACGATCAGCAGTAGAGATGGGACTAGCATACTGTGCCTCTCAGGGTTTATCGAATGCGCTCAAACCGGATGCGGCAGCGTAAAGAAGAACGTGCTCCCCTGGCCCGGTTCGCTCTCCACCCAGATCCGCCCGCCGTGAGCGCGAACCAGCTCGCGCGCAATCGTCAGGCCCAGGCCGCTCCCCTGCGCCCGCGGCTGTGGTCCGCGCCAGAACCGGTCAAAGATGCGACTCAGATCCTCCTGGGCGATCCCGGGCCCATCGTCAGCGACCGAAACGCGCACCTCCGCCGGGAGCGCCTCTGCACGGACGGTGACGCATCCGGCTTCCGGCGCGTGGCGCAGCGCATTGGATACCAGGTTGGCCACTACCTGGCGCACGCGCAGCGGGTCGGCCTCCACCATGGACAGATCCGGGGCTAGTTCCAGCCTTAGCTCCTGCCCCTGGCTGCGGGCCTGCAGGTCAAAGCTGGCAGCAACGCCCCTCAGCAGCTCTGCCAGGTCCAGCGGCTCGCGCTCCAGGCGCAACTGCCCGGCCTCAGCTTGGGCCAGCGCGCGCAGATCGTCCACCAGGCGCGCCAGCAGCAGCGTCTCCTCTTGCACCGAGGCCAGCGCTTCCGGCGTTGGCTCGTAGACACCATCCAGCAGCGCCTCCAGGTCGCTCCGGATGACGGTCAGCGGCGTGCGCAGCTCGTGGGCAATATCCGCCATCAGATTGCGGCGCAGCGTCTCCTGTTGAGCCAGCGACCGGGCCATCGAATTGAAGGCCTGTCCCAGCTCGCCTATCTCGTCGTCACTGCGCACCCGGACCTGGGTCATCTCCCCGTCCGCAAGCCGGTTCGCAGCGTCAGTCAAGGCCCGAATGGGGGCAGCGAGCTGCCGTGCCAGAAGCAGGCCAAGCGCCAGAGCCACCACGCCTGCCGCCACCCCGGCCCACACCAGCGAACGGTTTACCTCGTTCAAGAACTCGGACTCGAGCGATTCGTGTACCGTCCCCTCGGCGGCGACTACCAGCGTTCCAACTTGCTCTCCCTCTACCTCGATTGGCACCCCGGGGGCAAGCTCCGCGTCCGAGATTTGCTCGCCTTCCAGTCCGCCCTGAGAATCCAGAATCACGAGCCCGCTGGTGTCCGCCAGCAGCAGCCTGTCGGTTGACACCCCGATTCCCTGGCCCTGGCCTCGACCGGGTCCCCGGCCGGTCGTGGTGGGCTCCTGCGCCAGGGTGGCCCACCAATCTTCTACACCGGCCCAACTCCCGGAGCGGGCGTAGTAAGCAGCGAACTCGGGCGCCAACCGCTCGGCCCGCGCTTCCTTGCCTTGGCTCACATAGATCTCAAATTGCCGGGTCGTGATGCGATTGGCCATCACGGCGACGACGCCCACGGCGATGGCTGCCACGATCACAAAGGCCACCAGTAGCTTGATCCACAGGCGTGGGGAATGGCGGATTAGGGTCTCTTTCGGGGCTCCCGGCGGAGTGTTGTTGTTCTGCGCTGTTCGGCCTGCGTCGCTCATTGCTCGACAAAGCGGTAGCCGACGCCATAGACAGTCAGCACGTACTGCGGCTGCTTTGGGTCGGGCTCGATCTTCTGGCGGAGGTTCTTGACATGGGCATCGACGGTCCGCTCGTACCCCTCAAACGCATATCCTTGCACCCTGTCCAGCAGCTCGAGCCGGGTGAACACGCGGCCCGGGTACCTTGCCAGGACCGCCAGCAGATCGAACTCTGTCGGCGTCAGCTCCACGGCCTCATCTTCCACCGTAACCAGGCGCCGCTCCAGGTCGATGCGGATACCGCCGGCGACGATGGGTGGCGGAGCTTGCTCCCGCTCTCCTCCGGTGCGGCGCAGAACGGCGCGCACGCGGGCCACCAGTTCGCGGGGGCTGAACGGCTTTGTCATATAGTCGTCCGCCCCCAGCTCCAGCCCAATTAGTTTGTCCGTCTCGTCCACACGGGCGGTCAGCATGATGATCGGCACGTCCGAGTCGCGGCGCAGCGACCGTGCCACGTCCAGGCCGTCCATCCCCGGCAGGCCCAGGTCGAGGATCACGAGTGCTGGCTTCTCGTGCCGGTACACCGTCAGGGCCATCTGCCCATCCTCGGCTGTTAGCACGCGAAATCCAGCGTTCTCCAGATACGCCCTCGCCGTCTTGACGATCTTTGGCTCGTCGTCTACCACCAGTATCGTCTCGCTGCTCATCTCCTCACCTCTCGACTGCCGAGCCAGCATACCCCAACTGCCTGTCTGTGTCAAATGCTCTGCAAAGATGACGGTGGTGGGTTGTCGTCCGTTCCAGTCTATCAGGCTTGCCGTGGACCACAGCCCGCGACAAGGGCCCTGGCTCGGCAGCCTTGGCACGACTACGGAAGCGCCCTGCAGGCGCCACGATCGATCAATGCTCCGCCTGGTACTGTTCCACCACCTCGCGAACCGTCGTCACCTCGATCCCATACCGGTTCGCCAGGTCGCGCATCCATAGCCCTGTATCGATATCATCAGGCAGCCCCAGCTCTGCGATCAGCGTCTCCAACGGAACCTGGC
>Ga0207796_1000647_pt1 | contig 13408 bp, 10 predicted proteins | sample Pon1CUnioCityCA_6_FD_187274 | JGI IMG/M metagenome (GOLD analysis project Ga0207796, IMG submission 187274) | Marine sediment microbial community from Union City, CA, USA - Pond 1C Sediment 1 (SPAdes) | ecosystem: Environmental > Aquatic > Marine > Intertidal zone > Salt pond sediment ...
TCCCGCGAACGCCACCGCCCGCCACATCGTATGCGCTACCCGGTCCACCAGGGCCCGCCACGCCACCTGCCCCCACTTCGGTTTGCGGTACGCAGGCATCTCCAGGACAAAGCCTCCCGGCTCTCCCCGGAACACGGTTCTGTTGAGGGCCAGCGTGGCCAGCGAGGCCGCCCCCAGGCTCAGGAACACCAACGAGAGCATCACCGGAAACGCTCGCTCGCCGAACAGGGCAATCACCAGCGCGATACCCGCGCCGTAGCCCCCACTGCAGATGATCAGGGGGCTGGTCAGAATCGCGGCCAATCGGATCTTCTTGTTCTCGATGATGCGCGAGGCCATCACGCCCGTCACGTTGCAGCCGAAAGACATGCCCCACGTGAGCGTCTGCTTCCCCTGGGAACCCAGGACCTGCATGGGCCGGTCGAGATTGAAGGCTACCCGCGGCAATAGGCCCACGTCCTCCAGCAGGGCAAAGGCCGTGAACAGAATCAGCATCGGCGGCAGCATGACGGTGATCACTGTCCCCACGCCCACAAGCAGGCCATCCACCAGCGCGCCGGTGACCCACCAGGGCGCCTGCACGCTCGTCAGCCAGGTTCGGGCGGAACCGACGAGCCATGATAGGCCAGCATCCAGCCATCCTCCCGCCATCTCACCCCCTTGTATGGTGATCCAGAAGATGCCGAGGAACACGGCCAGCGTGATGGGCCAGCACCAGATCCGGTGGGTGACAACCCCATCGATCCGCTCAGTCAAGCGCTCTTCCTCCGGCCTCAGCCGGCTGGAGACGCGGTGCACGACGTCGTGAGCAAACTCATACCGGCGTCGGACGATCTCCACCTTGGCATCCGGCCGGATCCCCTCGCGCAGGCGTACTCCCTGCCTCAGGACAGTCCGCAATGCCTCGGGCGAGGCAGATGGCGCGCTCAGTTCCAGACACGAAAGATCCCCGCGTTTGAAGGCCTCGACGATCTCCGGGTCGTCCTCCAGGAGCTTGAGTGCCACCCAGCGACCCCGCTCCTCAATCCCCACACGGCGCAGATCGTCCCGCAACGTGTCAACGTATCCCTCGACAGTCAAGCCGTAGTCGATGCGCACCGGATCGGTCTGCACGCGTCCCTCGGCCACGTCGACGATTGCCTCCACCAGTTCTGGAAGTCCCTCCTTCTCCGTGGCCACCGTCGGCACCACAGGCACGCCCAGATCCTCCGCCAGCCTGGCCGTATCGATCTCCCACCCCTCCCGCTTCACCTCGTCCATCAGGTTCAGGGCGATCACCACCCGCTCACTCAGCTCCAGGATCTGCAGCGTCAGGTTCAGGTTACGCTCCAACGAGGTCCCGTCCACCACGGTCACCACCACATCTGGCTCGCCCGACATGATGTAATCCCGGGCGATCACCTCCTCGGGCGACTGCGCAGCCAGGCTGTACGTACCGGGCAGATCCACCAGCCGAATCTCCCGCCCCTCATGCGCGAACCGCCCCTCGGCTCTCTCGACCGTCTTCCCCGGCCAGTTGCCCACGTGCTGCCGGCCCCCGGTCAGCGCATTGAAGATGACGCTCTTGCCCACGTTCGGGTTGCCGGCAAGGCCGACGGTCAATGTCCCGCTATCCATTCTCCGCCTCTTGCACGAGGATGCTGTTCGCATCGGCGCGGCGCATCGCGATGCCCGTGCCCTTGATGCGATACTCGATCGGGTCGCCAAGCGACGCTTTCCGCACCACTGTCACCTCGGCGCCGGGCACGAAGCCCATGTCCAGCATGCGCCGCTGGTGCTTCCCACCGCCTCTGATCTCTACAACCTGGGCTTGAGCACCAACCGGCAAGCGCCCCAGCTCCAGAGGCAAGGCGGGCGCTGGCACGACAAACACATAATCAGCAGCAGATCGTGCCACCGGTATGACGAATGTTCCACCCTCGCCGTCGATCCGCAGCCGCAAGACGTCGGCCTCGCGGTCCACGACCGTCACCTCCACACCCGGTCTGAGCCCCAGAGCCACCAGCTGCGCCAGGAGCAGCGTCGACGCGTCATCCAGGCACACAATCCGCAGCCGGCTCCCCTCCTCTGCTTCCTGGGACAGGGGCCGTCCTGGCGACGACGGTACCTGGCAGCTCGGGGCTGGTATGGCGTGTCCGTGGGGATCCCATGCCGGGTGCTCCAACTCGGCATCCAGCCGTTCCAGCTCCGCCGCCGTCGTGGTGTGCTCGCGGTGGTGAGCTTCGGCGTGGACCGCGTCCAGGGCCATGCCCTCCTGGTCCACCAGGTACCGCTCCCACAGCCGATGCGCGCGGATCAGCTCTTGCGCCCGCGCCTCGCCCTCCTCCGTCAACCGCGCACCGCCTTCGGCGCGGTCCTCAGCCCACCCGAACGCCACCAGGGCCTCCATGCCCTGCCTGACGGCGGGTTCGCACAGGCCGACAGCCCGGGCCAGATCGGCGACGCTCTCGAACGCCTCCGTCCCGTGCTGGGCGTAAGCTGCTTTCAGCAGATCCTCGGCCTCAACCCGCTCATGGGGTAACGCGCCTGCCGACCGCTTCGCCGCCTGCTCCCGTCGCCACTGAAGGACCGTCCACAGCCAGACCACGGCGAGCAGCCCCGCCACCGCAGGCCAGAACCAGCTGAAGAAGTCCGACAGCCTCATTCTCTATCCTCCCGGCTCCTCAGTCGACCGAGAGCAACATCTCCTTGACTCGCTTCGTAATCCTCAAACCCTCCTCGTAGGGGCGCTGCCACATGTTCCGTCCGAAGATCAGTCCCGTCGCCCCCGCCTGCACGCAGATGCGAGCCTTCCGCAGGAGGTCCTCGTCGCTGATCTTGCTCCCGCCGGAGAAGAGGACCATCGTCTTCCCGGCCGACGCAGTGACCTTCTCCACTGTCCGCCGATAGGCTTCTTCCTCGTCCAGCGCCTGCCACGCCTCGTAGAGCTTCCGGTAGGGCTCCGGGCTATCCGCGTTTGCCGGATCGCGGAACTTGGGCACGTTCAGCTTCACCACATCCGCGCCCAACTCGTTTGCCAGGCGGGCGGCGTAGTCCACGGCATAGATGCTGTCGCGCCCTCCCTTCCTCTGAATCGCCTCGCCTCTGGGATAGCTCCACACAATGAGCGGCATCCCATACCGCTCGCATTCGCTCCGCACGCGCGTCAGCTGTGTGAAGTCCTCGCTCTGCCGGGGCGACCCGACATACAGCGTATACCCAACGCCATCGGCCCCCAGCCGGACCGCGTCCTCAACCGTAGCATCCAGCGTGGACAGGGGGCGATCGCCCGAAGGAATATGCGGCCGGCCGTTCACCTTGAGGATCAAGGGCACGTCGCCGGCATAGTCCCGCATGTATTTGCTAGCCAGTCCGATGTGAAAGACGATGCCCGAATAGCCCCCCTCCCTGGCGAGCCGGCAGTGGTAGTCGGGGTCGGCGCTTGGCGGATTGGGGAAAAAGTCGATCGGTCCGTGCTCCACACCGTGATCAATCGGTAACAGCAACAGCGTCCCATTCCCGGGACCGTGCTCATACAGCAGCCGGTGCAAGCGGGTCCGCTTGCCCAGGCTGAGCTCCAGATCGTCCAGCGCGGTTCGTTTCGCCATGTCACCCTCCTGATGCTGATCGATGCTTCCGCTGAAGCACAACACCCGATGCCGGGCATGGATCGCTTAACAGCAAGTCCTCCGGGCGGCTGGACCGCCAAATCCGTCCGCGAGGACAGCGGTCACGAAGCCCGATCCCGACCATGCTGCATCGGCGGCGGCTGTACCCTCTGTCTATTCGGTGACTCCCACGATCCTCAAGTCCGTCACCGTATTGCGAATGCGTCGCAGTTGCAATACTACACCTCTCGCCCAATCTGTCAAGTCACGGCCTGAGGCCAGATCCGCTGCCCATCCCTCCCTGGCGATGAGCGCGCCAGTATTGAAAGTTGCCCTCCCCATCCCAACCTGCGTAACGCCTCTTCAAGTGGCCTGCGCAACGGGCTGGCCCTCCGATCTGCGACAGCGCGCCATCCTTCGTAGCGCTCGCCCCCTGAAGCCGTGGCTAGGCCCCGCGCGCCCGCCGCGACGGAGGTCTCTCACGCTACGCAATCGCCCCTGCCCCAGCGTCTGCCTGTTCCCAGTCCCGACCTCCCTCCATCCCTACCCGGGTCCCTTTTAGCTTCCTCATGTAGAACGGGTGGCCTTCGTATTCGGCCCCAATGAGCTGACCCTCCGCCACCAGGTCACGCACGACGTCCCACCCCACCCCTGCCCGCTCCAAAAATCCATCCACCGCCTCCTCGCGCATCGGGTGCACCGCAGTGATGCTCAGCAGGTCTTCCTCCACATCGCCCGTCAGCGTGAACTCATTGCCCTCATACCCGATCAGATACTCGACGTGATCCACCCGCTCGCTGATGATCTGAAACGCCCGATTGATCGTCTCCTCGTTCGGTCCCTGTGCCCAGGGCTCCGCCGGCGGCCGGGTGGGGATTGCCAGGTAGGCCCGATCAGCCCCCAGGCGGGACAGGAACTCGGCCACCTCTGCCACGGCATCCTCGCCGTCGTTGAGCCCATTGACCAGCATGGTCTCTGTGGCCAGCACGCCATCGTACTGCTCTGCAAAGGCCACCATCCCCGCCTGGATATCGTCCAATCTCAGGCTGCCGTGGGCCCGATTGACGCGTCGCCACATCGCCGGCGACGCTGCGTCCACCTTCAGCGAGACCCAGTCCGCCCTCGCCAGCGCCTCCCTGACGTCTTCGCGCCACACCAGAGATCCGTTGCTGATCACGGCCGTCTTGATCCCCAGTGGGCTCAAGTCTTCGATCTCCCGCCCCAGGTTGAGGTCCAGAGTCGGTTCTCCATCGGGCACGAACGTCAGGTAGTCAATCGCCTCCCCCATCCCTCTTGCTCTTTCCACCTTGTCACGAACGTGCTGAATCACCTCCTCCGGCTCGAAGAACGCCCGACGCTCCATTTCCATCGTGATCGTCTGCCCCAACTGACAATAGACACACGAATAGGTGCACACCTTGGGCGGGATGTTGTTGATCCCCAGGCTGCGTCCCAGGCGTCTGGATGGAACCGGTCCGAAGGCTATCATGGTCTTATCCCCCCTTGTCGATCACCCACCGGCCTGTGGCGTCCTCTTGGCGCGGGGCACACGGCCGGTGCTTGCCTTGCACCCGCCGGCGCTGCCTTACACCCGCCGGTTGAGTAGGGCGTAGGCCATATCGAAACCAAGGGTGCAGTGCCTGATCGACCCCGCTTGGTTTCGATACGCCTTCGGCTACTCAACCGGCGCTCCCCTCGCACTCGGCCGGCGCTCCCCTCGCACTCAACCGGCGCTGCCTTGTATCCGCCGGTGGGACACCGCTCGCCTTGAAACGCCCAGCAGTCTTGAGCTGAACTGTGTTCAGCTTGCCAGAAACTGCCAAGGCGAACGCAGTTCGCCCAACTACCGGCGAGCCAATCCTGGCAAAGATCAGCCAGTCCCGTTCCCGCTCTCCGCGGATCCGTGATCCGCGGGCGGCCCGCAGGGCCGCAGACACCAGCAACACCCGTGGAAATCACGTTACGACCACTGACAACTGCTAAAATAGCCGACATCCCCGACATCACGCGGGAGCAAGCACACCACTGCCCCCGCTGCAGGTAGGATCACGGGCCGCTCGCTTTGCACCCGCCGGTTGAGTAGGGCGCAGCCCGTATCGAAACCAAGGGTGCAGTGCCTGATCGACCCCGCTTGGTTTCGATACGCCTGCGGTGAGGTTCGAACGGCCCGTGGCGCCGCAGATGGTCCGCCAGATCCCCGGCGGCGCGACGGGCGCCGTCGAAGCCGGGATCATCAAACAGATCGCGCGGGCCCACCAATCGACCGCCAGCGAGCTGGAAGCCGAGCGAAATGACTCGAGGCGGGCCGTCGAACCGGCTCGGTTTGGCCTGCGCCACGGACACCGGCATCAGGGGGCCGAAGTGCGAGCATCTCATCCAGCGCCATCTCACCCCTGTCCACCCGCCACCACGCCAGATCGCCGAGCTTGTGCCGGGTGCCCACCACGACGACGTTCTCCCGGCCCACCTTCTTCATCACCGTTAGCGTGAGCCGCTTCCTCCCCCGACTGAAAAGGATCAATTCCAACGACACATCAGACCTGGCTCTCGAACGTCGCCCTTTGCGACAGGCCACTCACCGATCGGTTGTAGTGGATTCTGTTGATCACTCTTGTCAACGTGTCCGACAGACACTTCACGGATAGGAAGGGCAGATCCTCGAACGCCCTGCTCTGCGGGATGCTGTTTGTCACCACAACACCCCGCAGGTTGTACCCATCCCGCAGCCAGGCTATCCGCTCCAGGGCAACTTCGCGGCACAGGTTGTGGGAGACGCCGATGATGATCTCCTCGATGCCCTTGCTCGTTGCCAGCGTCTCGATGACGGCCTCCATGGTCCCGCCACTGCTGATCATATCATCGAGCACAATCGCCGTCCGCTTTCCCTTGAAATCGCCGATAATCTCAGTGATCACGGCTACCTCGCGGCGAGGCCGGTATTTCGACGCGATCGCACACTGGAGATTCAGGGCGCGGCCGACGTGGGTGACCAGCTTGGAAGCGCCAGCGTCTGGCGCCACCACAATGACGTCGTCCCGACCCTCAAAACGGCGAAACGCCTCGGTGAACATCGGCAGCGGATCCAGTGCATCAACGGGCACACCGCCGTAGAACCCGTGGATCTGGCAGGCATGGGGATGCCACGTAACCAGCCGGCTGACGCCTGCTTTAATCGAGAGATCGGCCATCAGCTGGGCTGTGGTCGGCTCCCGCTCACCCCTGGTCGGCTTGTCCTGCCGGGCGTAGGCCAGATACGGCAGGACCCCTGTCACATAGTTGGCGCCCCATTCCCGAAAGGCCCTGGCGGCTGTCAGGAATGCCATATAGTTCTGATCGACGCTCCGACCCGAGGCTGGCGCATACAGGTCCTGGAACAGAAACACGTCGTACCCACTCACGTCGACATCGAGTCGGACACAGGTCTCGGAGTCGGAGAACTGGAAGTCCACACCGCTCAGATGACGGACGTGCCCTTCTGAACCAGCCTCTGATAGGAACGCCTGGTATCGGGCTGCTACCCTTTCCGCCAGGCACCCTCCCGAGTGACAACTCGCGATCAGCAGCCCGCCTCTGGAGGACTCGACCCGTTCGGCCTGCTGCCGGGTGAAACACTTGGGCGTGATGAAGCCAGCGTCGCCAGCCGTTCTCTCTTGCCCCATCATAGGCGACCCCCTGTTGAAGCTATCCACGAAACACCAGTCCGGAGCCCTGCTGCGCTCGCCACCGCTACCGGTACAGCTCGACGTGCTACAGCTCCCTGGCAGTGACGACGATGACGGGCACGGGACTATGGGCCAGCACCCGGTGGCTGACGCTGCCCACAAGCAAGCTGGTCAGCCCACTCTGACCGCGAGTGCCCATCACGATCAGGTCAACTTCGTGGGCCCTCGCCACCCTTAGGATCGCCGCGGCTGGGGGCCCCTCCAGGACCTCGGTCTCCACATCAAGACCCGCTTCCTCCAGCTTTATCACGGCGTCCTGCGCAATCTCCCTGCCCCGATTGATGTGATGCGCCAGGATGTCGCTCCTCATCGAGTCCGCAACGTACCGGGGGACGGGTTCGAACGCATGGACCACGATGACCCGGGCGTCATCGCGCCCGGCGAGATCGCGTGCGTATCTCAGCGCCCGTTCTGCGTCGCGAGAGCCATCCGTCGCGAAGAGAATCTTCTCAAACATCTTCACACCTCCCTCTCTCCATGGGCCGCTCCGCCGTCGGGTCGAACCGCTCGACCAGACAGGGTTTCCGCCGCTCGGGCGGTCGGATCCGCGGTGAATCACAACCAGTATATCATCCTATATGTTAGATGTCAATAGACAGTACACACTATGAAGGACTGATCTCTGCCAGTGGCAAGACCTCCGAGGTCTCCCCAAGCCCCTCACCACAGAGCCGACACGCACGCCACAGCAACCCGGACACCGTCGCCAACAACTGAAACCTCGGACGTCTTGGCGCTCACTTCGCCACCGCGGAACTCCGAGGCTTTCAACAGGGCGCTGTTGACGCAACTGGCAGGCCCTCCAAGACGAGCCGCGCCGTCCAGCCAATCTCGAGGACCTCGAAGTTCTTCATCGCCCCGTTCGCGGCCCCTGTCGGCTGTGGTATACTGGGTGGCTGTTGATGGCTGGTAGTGCTATGCGAAGAGTCTACACAGGAACATGACGCGCGAGAGGTTGTCTTCCGAGTCCTACACGAAGCCGCCGCACCGCAACGGCTGCCCCTGCCTCACTCTCGCTGCCGCTGCTCCGTCCCTGGCGGTGGCGCTCTGCTGCCTTCTTTGCGCCTGTGTGCCTACAGAAACGCCCCCAGCGCCGGTGGAGACAGGCGATCCCCCTGCCGTCCCATCCCGGGCCGCCAGCGGGTCCCCCACCGCCCGGGTAGTGCCCATGGCCAACCTACCAGATGACGCAACGGAGGCCCTGGTCCTCGATGTCATCGACGGCGATACCATCACGGTGAAGCTCGAGCAGGCAGTCCACACCGTCCGCTACATCGGCATCAACGCACCGGAGCGCGACGAGCCCTGGGGTCCCGCAGCGACGGAAGCGAATCGCAACCTCGTCGACGGGCGCGTCGTCTTTCTACAGCGCGACATCTCAGAGACCGATGAGTTCGATCGTCTTCTTCGCTACGTCTATCTGCCCGACGGCACCTTCGTCAACGGGGAGCTCGTTCGTCGCGGCATGGCGCGAGCCAGGGCCTATCCGCCCGACACCACGCGTCAGGCGACGCTCACAGAGATGGAGCAGCAGGCACGGGCCGCGGGACGTGGGCTCTGGCAGACTATGGGTGGTGGGGACCAACCCGCTGGGCCCGATGTCCGCATTGTGGCCGTGGACAAGCGAGCCGAGGTCGTAGACATCGCCAACCTGGGGTTAGGCGAGGAGGATCTGACCGGCTGGACGCTGGTCAGCGAGCAGGGCGATCAGGTCTGCGCCCTCTCCGGCACGCTGGCCCCTGGAGCCACGCTCCGCATCTGGGCGCTGGCGCGCGATGCCCATCGCGGCGGCTACAACTGCGGGTTTGCGGACCCGATCTGGAACAACAGCCAGCTGGATCGGGCCACGCTGTACGACGAAGACGGACGGCTAATAAGCACGTATCCCTGAGCCGGGTGGTCAGGTCCAACGTCCCCTTCAGGTGCGTCGCACCAACTCCAGCGCCGCCCTACTCCACGGCAGCGTTGTAGACCACTTCCTCCGTGTCAAACACCGCCCAGGGCTTGCCCTCGTCGAACCAGGTCACTTCTGCGCCCGTGGGCGCCACTGTGCCCTCAAGCGCCTCCCATCGAGTCACCTCGTTGATCCACAGGGTCTTCTCCTCGCTCTCCTCCCCCTTGTACCGCATCGACTCGAAGAAGCGCAGCATGCCCGTGGCGGGGTCGAACCGGGCCACGAACCGCTGCTGCTTCTCCCCGTAGGGCACGGCCAGGACAGCCGTCTCCTCGTCGACCGGCTCCCACGCCACCCGCGGGTCCGTGAGCCAGACGGACGGGTACCAGATCGCCTCCGCCCACAGCGCCAGGTTCGCACCCTGATCGATTTTCGCTCCCTCGCTGATGCCAAAGGGGAGCTCCAATCGGGCGTGCCCGCCCTCATACACTTCCTTGACCGTCATCAGCCGCAGGCCGAAGATGGTGGCCTCGATGTCGTGCCGGTAGCGCTCCCCCGCCACGTGCGTGAAACGGAACCGGGCCGGAAAGCTGATGCCCATGATGCGCAAGCGGGCGCGCCCACTGATCACAGCCGATTCGACCACCGGCACCCGGTCACCGTAGACCTCCCGGAAGAAGCGCTCGACCGGCGCGGGCAGATCCTCAGGCAGCGAGACCATCTCCGGCGCCGTGCCCGCCTCATCGAGGGCGGCGAAAGGTCTCGCCTTGATCCGCAATCCCACCCAGCCCAGCAAAACGATGCCTGCTAAGACGGCAAACACAACAAAGACAATAGACCCAATAGACATGATCCTCCTCATGACCGGCATCTCCTTTCATCCACAAATCTCCGATTCCTTAAGAAAAAGTGCTCGTAGCCGCCGGCCTGCCTCGACCGGAGCCGCGAGATCCTGGGGGCTCGTTGGGCAGCCCCAGCGCGCGCCGCCCCTCCCGGACGAAAGCTGCCGGCCCTTCCCTCCGGCCGATTGGCCCCACTTGCGGGATCCAGCGACCCGCGGCCCTCGCGAACGGAACAGCCCAGGGCGATGGCCACCGGTTCCGCATCACTGGCTCAACCCCGTCCGGTGCGAGAGACGCGCCGGACCGAATACCACCACCACGACGGCGACCAGCGCCCAGAGGAATGCCACAGCAAGCCACAGAGGCCGGGTCGTCGGGTAGGACGCCGTGGGCAGGATGGGAAGCACGCCCAGCGTGGTGTTACTCGCGGCGTGGAAGAGATGGGGCATCAACAGGCTGCCACGCGTGTTGTTGTTCATCCAGGTGTAGAGCACCGAAAACCCCATAATCTGGAGCAGGAACAGGGACACAGGAATGTGCTGGTGAAAGTTCCCCACCATCCAGAACAGGGGCAGATGCCACAGCCCCCAAACCAGCCCCAGGATCAGGCTCGCTCCCAGGGCGCTGAATCGCGCCTGAAGATGCGGCAACGCGAACCCGCGCCAGCCGATCTCCTCCCCCACGACGCTGGTGAAGAGAACGTAAAGGAACGCCGGCACCACCAGGTAGAGCTGAGCCGGATCGTTGAAGGTCCCAGCCCGCCCGCCCAGCGCAACGTGAAGGCCAATGGCCGCCAGAACCACAACCGCCGTGCTGATGAAACTGAAAAGGTACCAGGACGCGGGCACCCGCCACATAAGCAGCCGCCCGCCCAGGTCGCGGAGCCCGCGTCGGCCCTGGAAGATCACGGTCAGCGCGAGGGCCGCAATCGTGGGCCCAAACGTCCCCACCTTGTACAGCGGGCGCTCAATCCTCAGCAGCGCAAGAGGGATCCAGACGGCCCACGAGACCGCGAACGTCACCGCGAAGAACGCCAGCGCACGCCGCGGCGGAAACTCGCCCGGATTCTGGATTGGACCCTTCGCCTCTTTCATCGAGTCACTCCGAACCTGTGAGCCGGCCAGAGCCGATGTTGAATGCTCCGGTCCCAGCGCGGCTTGTCCCCAGCGGTGCGACGAGGGCCACTGCTCCCGGCCTCGCATCCACGCACCGCGGGACGATGAGAGCTCACGATTCCAGTTATCCACCTCAACACGCCCCCCCTTTCTGCAACGCCTATCGTGCCCCGGCCTCACCCACCACCACAACCACACCCACCGTCGTCACAAACAGCAAGACCGTCTCGACGGCAAATAGCTGCGGGGAGAGCGGCCCGACGAGGCTCAGCGTGAAGTTGTAGGCAAAGTGAAGCAGGATCGCCGCCAGGATGCTCCTGTCGTTCCGGTTGTAGACCAGCCCGTGGAGAACGGACAGGGGCGCCGTGCCGGCCATGAAGAGCCAGAACGACGGAGTGAAGACGCCCCACTCGGATTGCGTGGTCCCCGCCATGAAGAACAGCGGCAGGTGCCACGCCCACCAGAACGTGGCCACCACGAGACTGGACACCAGGGGGGACATCCGGGCTTGCAGCCGATCCTGGGCGAAGCCGCGCCAACCGAGCTCCTCCGACAGTGGCCCGGCCAAAACGCCAATGATCAACAAACCCACCAGCGAGAGTGGATTCGCCGCAATCTGCTCCAGAGTCGGCAGCGCTGGCGGCTCGTTCATCAAGAAGCCATTCACCAGCAGACTGATGACATACAAAGCCGGGGGCAGAAGCAGGATAAAGGCGTACCATCCCGGCGAGATCCGCTTGCCATCTACCACCCGCCGCCAGAATCGACGGCGCCCCACCCTGTCCCTCCTCCGGTACACCATGATCACCCCGGCCACCGAGGGACCAAAGCCGCCCAGCAGGAATGGGATCACCCAGAGCGATTCCGTGGGCCGCCCGCCGAAGATGGCCGTCGGTACCCAGAATAGCCAGGATATCCCGTAGGTCAGCGCGAGGAAGATCGCTAGATCTCCACGTGACGGTGCATTGTCTGTCATGTTGACTCACTCCTCCCTGGCATTGCCCGGCCCCACCAGTCTGCGGCGCCGCCAGCGTGCCTGATCAGCCGGCGCCGGACCAGCCCTGCAGAGCGACGACTGCGTGCCTGCCTCCTCCCAGCCTCCGATCGGGCACGCTGGCGCGGCCACTTCCTGGCCACGACCATGGGCCAGCGACCGAGCACGGACCCGTTCTCGTCGATCCGGGTGACCTCGACGATCATGTCGCGTCGCCCCTCGGACGGTGTGACGATTCATACTTCTGCGAGTGGTCCGCGGTCTCCCCCGCCACCGGCCGTTGCGTTGCCGACAACCCTTGGTCCTTTCGTAGCTCGAGCGCCAGGCACCGCGCCCAGCCGCCCCCGGAGCCCTCAGGGTCGACGGGTGCAGTATAGCGTGACGCGGTCACGACCGCAATACCCGGCTGGGGAGTCCTCACCCTGGTCGACTGGGTAGGCCGTCCCGCGGTGATTTAGATGCGGGTTCCCACTATGCGCCGCGTCCGGGCGTGGACGCGCATCTGCCCCGCACCGCGTTGACTTGACGGGCCAGGAGACCGGTTATAGAATCCTGCCAGTTTCTGTCCGTCACGTTTCTGTCTCGACCAGGGAACGCCCTTTGAGCTCTCTCCATCGGGTCGTTTCTTCTATCGTTCCACCCGACGCAGGAGGCACGGCGAGCTGGATCGACCCTCCACCAGAACGGCTCTTCGGCCTCCAACAACGAATCACGTACGCGCTCGTGCTTCTTCCCGGCAGCAAGAGGATCATGAGAAAATCCGGCCGCAACGCACCATCGCACGACGACCAGGCTGGGCAACGGGCCGCGACGGGCTCCACCCGACGCGGAACTCACATCACAGAAAGGAGTACGGGATGAGCGCGAGAAGAATCTTCAGTCAGTTCCTTGCGGCGGCAGTGTTGTTGCAGATCCTCCCGGGGGCCGCTATGGGTGTCGCCCGGGCGGCGCCACCGCACGCGCCGCTGACCACGGACGTCAGCGGAAACATCACCGCGGACACCACCTGGACAACGGCAGGAAGCCCCTACGTCGTCACCGACGACGTGATCGTGGACGCCGGCGTCACCCTCACCATCGACAAAGGCGTGATCGTCAAGTTCAACGATTTCTGGGACAACCTGTGGGTGAACGGCACGCTGGTGGCGCGGGGGACAGCCGCGTCGCCCATCGTGTTCACCTCCCTTAAGGACGATGATCCCGCCCACGGCGGTGACACCAACGGCGACGGCGGGGCGACGAGCCCGGGACCCG
>Ga0207796_1000648_pt1 | contig 13398 bp, 13 predicted proteins | sample Pon1CUnioCityCA_6_FD_187274 | JGI IMG/M metagenome (GOLD analysis project Ga0207796, IMG submission 187274) | Marine sediment microbial community from Union City, CA, USA - Pond 1C Sediment 1 (SPAdes) | ecosystem: Environmental > Aquatic > Marine > Intertidal zone > Salt pond sediment ...
CACCCTCCTATCGAACAATGCCACCACCGACACTAGCGACGACACTACCATCGGCAGCCAGACGATCAGTGGCGGCCTCACAGCCGGTGTCGCGAGGACGCTCACCTTCGCCTGGGGCACCACGGAGGCCAGCCTCGGCGAACACATTCTCACAGCCGCCCACGACGTCACCGATGACGACGGCAGCAATGACTCGGCGTCGACCACGGTCTCCATCATAGAGACTGCGTCCACGATGCACGTCGGTGACCTCGACGGGAGCACGCACGTCAAGGGCAAGAGCGGCAAGTGGGAGGCCTTCGTCACCGTGAGCATCCACGATGAGGAGTGCAGCATCCTCGCAGAGGCAACGGTTTCCGGTACCTGGAGTGGCGATACTGGCGGCAGCGTCTCCGGGGTCACCGGAAGCGACGGCACTGTCACCTTCAGCACCGGGGAGATGAACGTTGGCATGTCTGTCACCTTCACCGTGGACGAGGTGACGCACAGCTCGCTGGCCTACAACGGAGAGGACAACCACGACTCGGACGGCGACAGCGACGGCACCACGATCGAGATCGCCAAGCCCTAGCCCCCGACGGCCGATACCGGGGCCCCAGGCGAGGGGAGCACGGGCGGCCTCTGCGGGACCCGGAGTGCTCCTTGACTGCCGCCGGATCGTCCGCAGATCAGGGCCCTGACGAAACAGCTGGGGAGGCTGCATGAGGCGCAGGGGGACATCCATAGACTGATCGAGCGCACGAACGGGATGGGAGGTACTGCCGTGTTCGCTCTCTTCCTCATTCGCTGTAGTGATCGGGGGGTCTATCAACGAGCTGGGATACCGGCGAGGGACGGGAACAGCGACCCAGGCGAACACTCGAAGTCGGTCCTATCATCGGTCACCGTAGCCGCCGTCGGCTCGCCCTCGGCACCCCTCCCAGTCGACCCGAGATACGCCTACCTGCCGCTGGTGCTCTGCAACTCGTGAAAGCAAAGTGACCGGCACGTTTGAAGTGCCGGTCACCGCCATGGCAGCATCCCACGGCATCGAGCTCTCACTGCAGGACCTCTCAGAGCAGAAATCCTGTCAATCCTGTCTAGAAGCCGTCCCTCAACCTAGCGATGTGCCCCATACACCGCAGGCCGTTCCGCCTACCCTTGAGATACATCCAGATGCGTCAGCAAGCTCCGCACCCGCTCCACAAACGCTCCCGGCCGCAGCACCGTCACGTCCGGATGCCCCGGCCTGAAATCGTCCACATTGAACGTCACCAGCCAGGGGCAGCTTTCGCGGATGGCTGCCACTAGAATCGGAAGATCCTTCGGGTCGGCCATTCCCCTGTAGGCTGAAACCTCCTGTCTTGAGGGGGTGGGCACCAAGCGAAGCGCTCGCTCGACCAGCAGTCTGAACGTAGTGATAGCCTCTGGGATCTTCTGGGCCAAGTTGCGTTCGGCCTCAGTGATCGCCTGCTGCGGCGTGACTGCGTCGATCAGCGTGATCTCGCCCATCCGCAGGACGACCAAGCTGGCGCTGTGTTCGCTGGGGGACGCGGCTCCCGCGAAGATCACATCGGCATCCACCAGCAGGCGAGGCTTACTCGCCGGACCCATGGGTCTCAGCGTGGTAACGCTCTCGCTGCTCCCGCAGACCTTCCAGCAGGTGCTCGGTCGTCAGCCCCGCTTCCAGGCGCAGACGTTCGATCTCCTGCGCTAGCTCGGGCACCAGACTGACCATCCGTGTCAGGACGAACACGCCATCCAAATCGATCAGGCGGAAAGTGTCCCCCTCCTGGATATTGTGCCTTTCTCTGAGCTCCGCTGGCAGCGTGACCACGCCCCGCTTCCGCACTTGAACGGCTGCTTCCTCCATCTCACACACTCCCATCTGCTTTTCATAGCCAGCTGATTATCTGCTATATCAGAGTATACCACCATGGAATGGCATCCGCAACACCGGGTGCACTGCTACTTGAGAGGTCCCCGCGTCCTCGGCTCCGGGATCCAGGGACGCATACCTGTTCCAAACATACTGTAGCTTCTGGATTGTGCTTAATCTATGTAAGGATGCACAGACCGTCGTCGCGACGCCTCTAGCGAGCCCATGCACGGCTTCAGTCCCTACTGAGAATCCTGTCAATCCTGCTAATCCTGTCCAAAAGCCCCCTCAGCCTCGCCTCCCATCCGCTCCGCCGTGCCGCGATACAGCTCCAACCCCTGGCTGAAGATCACCACCTGGGCCGCCAGCAGCCATACGAAGAACAGGCTCAGCCCGATGGCTACCCCGTTCAGGATGGTGGGCAGGTTATCCTGCGTAGCGCTAAGGATCGCGCGCAGCTCATCCATCGACGACTGCGACTGCACGATCATCGCCTCGTACTCGCTCAGGCTCGACGAGATCACCACGACGCTGTCGGACATCGTGATCAAATTCGCCTGCACGTCGACCAGTTGCTCGTCGGTGGTGCTCAAGCCCTCCGACATGGTGATGAACGTGTCCGGCAGCTCCTCCAGGTTGTAGGCCAGCTCGCCCAAGGAATCGGCCAGCTGGACCTCCGGGTCGTAGGACGCCTCCGGCTCCGGCAGGAGACCGCCCAGCAGCGGCGTTGCGCTGATCAGGGAGCGAAAGGCTTCCAGCGACTCGATGGCCTCCTCCAGCACCGCGGCGGCCTGTTGAGCGGCGTAAAGCGAGTCGCTGGCGGCCTCCAGGGTGGAGGGTAGCGTGGTGGCCATGACCGTGTTGAACTCATCAAGCACGGGCTGCGTATCGTCGACGGTCGTGGCGGTCGTTCGCAGCATCACCGAGAGCGCATCCACGCTGTCGGTCGTGGCCCCCAGCGCCTCTCGGGTGATCTCCATCACGTTCTGACTGGTCACGACGCTCTGATTGAGGGTGTCGAGGGTCGTCCCGGCCGTGGCCGCCACGGTCGGTTTCGCCACCCACACCATCGCCAGTCCCGCCACGCTGAGCACCAAACCCAGGATGCCAGCTACCATGACCAACACCCCTAGCACACGCCTGATGATCTTCATAGTTCCTCCCTCCTCGTCTCTGTAGTGGTGAACGCCGCCCGAACTCCCCTCACCGCCCCGAGCTCACTGACCAGTCACCCCGAGCCCACTGACCAGTCATCCTGAGCCTGCCGAAGCATGACGCCCTAGCGGAGTCGCATCGCAGGGTTGTCCCCGATTCTACACCGGCACCCCCTCGAAGTCAAAGCACGCACGCCCCCGAGTGCGTAGACCAGCCAACGGTTGAAGCCGTCGGCTGGGATCGCAACGTGCGTTGAAACGCACTAGAGGCCCAGTCCGCACCGTCGAACCTGTTTCAACAGGTTTGCCGTGACAGCCGCCGAATTCATTCGGTCGGCTATTCGGGTCGGCCATTCGGGTCGGCCATTCGGGTCGGCCATTCGGGTCGGCCATTCGCGTCGCCTATTCGCATCGCCCATCCGGTCGGCTATCCAGTCGGCTCTCCCCGACTGACCGCCCTGCAACCAGCCCGTTCCTCGTCATTCGATCCCTTCCTCCACCCTCCCCCGACCCTAAACGTCTCCACCGCCGGACCTTTGTTGGCGCTTTTCCTGCAGGCTATGTATACTACGGATCAGAGAGCAGCTCCTCAGCGGTGCTGATCAGCGATACCTGGATGCTAGATGCGCCGTCGAAGGCGCAGGCTAGGGAGGTAGCTCATGAACGCGATCACCATCTCGCGGCAGTTGGGCAGCCTGGGCACGCGCATCGCGCGTGAGGTGGCCCAGCGCCTGGATTATCGCCTGGTCTGGCGCGAGGTGATCAACGAGGCCGCCCGCCGAGCCGGCGCGCCCGAGGTGGCCCTGGCCACCATCGACGACCTGGGGCTGCTGGGCCTCCAGCCCTCCCAGGAGGCGCTCCAGGCCTACGAGGAGGCCGTGCGCGAGGTGATGGGGGACCTAGCCGACGAGGGTGAGGTGGTGATCGTCGGGCGGGCCGGTCAGGTTATCCTGGCGGGCCGCGCCGACGTGTTGCACGTCCGCATCATCGCCCCGCCTGAGGTGCGCGTGGGGCGCATCGCCTCGCGGCAGCAGATACCCGAGGCCGCGGCGCGGGCTCAGATGGAGGAGAGCGATCGCACAAGGCGGGCCTACCTGCTGCACACCTACCAGGTGGCCTGGAACGACCCGCAGCTCTACGACCTGGTGCTCAACACCGCGCGCATGACCGTGCCGTCCGCCGCGGATCTGATCATCCATGCCCGAAGGGCCGCCCGTCGTGAACGAGATAGGGGGTAAGTGACGTGACCGAACCCGTGGCATCTCGCCCCGCCTTCGCCCATCCCACCGAGGAGGCCTTCGCGCGCATCCTCGACTACTATGGGGTCGACTGGGTGTACGAGCCGCGCACCTTCGTACTGGAGCGTGACGAGGACGGCAACATCGCGGCCGGCTTCTCGCCCGACTTCTACCTTCCCGACCAGGACCTCTACGTGGAGTTGACCACCGTACGGCCCAGCCTGGTCACGGTCAAGAACCGCAAGGTGCGCCAGCTCCGGGAGCGGTATCCCGACGTGAACATCAAGCTCTTCAAGCGGCGGGACGTGCGGAAGCTGATGATCAAGTATGGCCTGGATCAGCATGCGGAAAAGATCCTAGGCACCGAGGCCCAGGAGGACGTATGAGGTGGTATCCCCCAGAGGCGTATGCAGCGTTGACGGCCGACGTCAGCGAGATCATCATCTCGGCGGAGGAGATCGATCAGCGCGTCGAGGAGATGGGGAGGAGGATCTCTGAGGACTACGCGGGGCGGAACCCCATCCTCATCGGGGTCCTCAAGGGCGTGGTGCCCTTCATCGCTGATCTGCTCCGGGTGATCACCGTCCCGGTGGAGATCGACTTTATGGCTGTGTCCAGCTACAGCCCGGAGGCCCGCGACCGGGGCGTGGTGCGGCTGGTCAAGGACCTGGAGGTGCCCATCACCGACCGTCACGTCCTCTTTGTGGAGGACGTGATCGACACCGGGCTGACCTTGAGCTACCTCCTGCGCACGCTCCGCGCCCGCCAGCCCGCCAGCCTGGAGGTCTGCGTCCTCTTCAACAAGCCCAAGCACCGGCTGGTCGACGTGCCGTTGAAATACAAGGGGTTCGATCTGCCCGACAGGCTGGTGGTGGGGTGGGGGTTGGACTACCGGGAGCAATATCGCAACCTACCCTACGTGGGGCTGTTGAAGCCCGAGGTCTTCCAGGAGGATGTCCAGACCTAGAGCCCGTCGAGAGCCACACAAAAAGAGGAGCCCCAAGTAACCTTCAGGTCATCCTCATCTTCCCTTTCGGTTCCTGCCTGTCTTCCTTTCGGAAGATCAGACTAACCTAATCGGTCTCTCCCTCGGCTCCATCTCTTTGGCTTACTTTCCGATGATCGCCCTTACGTACGAGCCATCACCTTCCACTTCGTCGCCAAGACTTCTCAACCTTGGGAGCGGCTTGACCTTGGCTGTGCTTTGATCTCTCCCAGCCTAGCGTTGGTCTTGCCTGATGAGGTCGCCTTCCAATTTCTCGGGGCTCCCTCTCGCATTGGGGGCCTTGGCCCCCTCTGCATTCGTAAGTATATCACACCGATTGCCGCTTGTCAAGGTTCTTGCCAAAATTGCAATACACTCTTGCCTAAATGCCAGAAAGACCACTGCGTCCGCGCGATCCCTGTGCACTCATGTCTCAGGTCAGGGGCGCGCCGCGCCATTGGGACTACGCGAGCGCCAGCATCTCTGCGGCCCTGTCGGCAGCGCGCACGGCCAGGATCTCGCCGTAGTAGGGGCGGAAGAGCTCCTCGCCCGGGAAAGCACGGCCCACCAGGTTGGGATCCAGACCACCCCTGACGGCCTCGATCTCCAGGATCCGACACTCGTAGGTGATCGGGCACTCGGCAATCCCCGGCGTGCTGACCCTCATGCTTGGCTGGGCGGTCAGGCCACACGTGGCGAACTTGTCGTGATCGCGCCCTGACTGCCGGCCGCAGAAAGCGACGGCGTCGTACAGGTCGGGGGCTGGGACGTTGACGGTGAAGGAGTCGCTCTGCTCCAGCCGGCTAAAGGTATACCGGGACGTGCGCACCAGGACGGCGAAGATCTTCATGCCCCACATGTTGCCCACCATCCCGCAGGCGAAGGTCATGGCGTTAGGCGGCCCTTCCTGCCCCTGGGACGCCAGGAGCAGCCCCGGGTCCGCCAGCAGCGCCAATGTCTCGTCCACGTAGGTGCCGAAGGCGACCGTCCTCTTCTCCATTCTAACCCTCTCGCTTGTCTACTTAGCGAATGTGCTGCTATCTTGGTGCGAAAAGCGTGCGGCTTCCCCAGGGACTTCGCGCTGCCCCAAGCCGGATCCGGTGAGCCTCGTCGTCGGCGCAGCCCTCCCTAGCGGCGGCGTGCCGTCAGTCGAAGTCCACGTCCACGTCCACCTCGAGCCGGGCGCGGATGCCCTGGTGAACATCCTTGACCAGCTGCTCGTAGATCGCGTGGTTGGCGTGGCGGAAGCTGCTCATCCTCTGCGCTGCCAGCCCGGCCTGATCCTGGAACGCGGCGATGCGTTGGCAGTCCGGCTCCAGCTTCTTGCCCAGGAAGAACGTGGCCGCCTTGCCCCGCTCGCCTTCCACAAAGAAGCCTTGCTCGAGCATATCCTCCTCGATCCGAGCGATGACGCCGCCCCAGGGATCCTCGCTGATCGGAACCACGCCTGCGACGATGTCCAGAACAGGCTTCGGATCCTGGCTCCCTTTGAGCGACTCGAGAATCCTCGCCTCAAGGCCACGGGCCGAAGTGGCGTTTATGAGGGATGCCACGAAGACGGCGGGGCGCTTGCGCAGGCCCAGAAGCACACGGCGCTTGCCGATGGACAGCCGGATCTGTTTCGCCTCGGTCAGGCCCACGAAGGCAGCGACCATCGCTGTCTCCGCCAGCTCTCTCTTCTTCACCCTCACCTCGCGGCACGGCAGCTTGACGCCGCCCCGCCGGGGTCGGTCCTCCAGGAACTGATCGGCATAGACGTACACGATACTGCTGGTGTTGATGGACATCGTATCTCTCCTAGGAGGGGATGGGATGCCTATCCCATCACTGACGTGACGTGGTGGACGCTCCAATGGGCCCGGAAGGCCCTCTCATCGCCGCGTCGGTGCCATAGACCAAGAAAGCCCCACCGCAAGGGCAGGGCTCCAGGTGATCAGACAGCTTACCGGCGCTGCCACGGGATTGATAAGAAGAGAAAAAGTGGGCCGGGCAGGACTCGAACCTGCGAAGGCTGAGCCAGCGGATTTACAGTCCGCCCCCTTTGCCGCTCGGGACACCGACCCACGTTTCGCTGCCTGGACCTCAATCCTGAGCCGGCGATGGGATTCGAACCCATGACCTACTGATTACAAGTCAGTTGCTCTACCGACTGAGCTACACCGGCAGCGACCGGAATTATACCATAATCAGACCCAGCGTCAAGTGCAATTGGTCCTCGTTCCACCAGCTGGCGTAGTCGTCACCAAGCTTGCTCAAGGGGCACCTTGCCACGCTTGGTGAGAGGCCAACCTGCTTTGGCCGCAGACATTTTTTAAGTAAGCCCACCCGACGATGAAGTCGTCGGGCTGGGGAGCAGCGGGTGATGAATCACCCTTGAAGGTGGGCTTTCGCGGTGCTTCGGGGGTAGCAAGCCCGATTCATCGGGCGCTGCTTGCTAGCACGGGCACTTCATGCCCGTGCGGTGAGCGGTGAGTTGTGCGTTCAAGTTGTCTGCTTTGGCGGGCCCTTAGTTGCGGATGGAGCTGCTCGCTGATACCATGGGCAGCGAAAGGCACTACCGGAACGGGATGAGCGTGTCAAACCATCTCGCTCAGTCACATGGGCGCTGATACGAGAAGCCTTCAGAAGGGAGAGGAGGAGCTGATGAGAATCGACGACGTGACGACGCTGCGCAATGGTGTGGAGATGCCCTGGCTTGGGCTGGGCACGTTCGAGCTCGAGGAGGGCGGCGAGGTCGAGCGTGCGGTTCGCTGGGCGCTCAACCTCGGCTACCGGAGCATTGATACAGCAGCCGCCTACGGCAATGAGGAAGGCGTCGCCCGTGGCATCCGGCAGTCCGGCCTGCGGCGGGAGGACATCTTCATCACCACCAAAGTGTGGAACACCGACCAAGGGTACGACACGACGCTGGCTGCCTTCGACCAGAGCCTGAGACGGCTGGACATGGACTACGTCGACCTCTACCTGGTGCACTGGCCGGTCGAGGGCAAGACGGAGCAGACCTGGCGGGCTCTTGAGGATCTCCTTGAGGGCGGGCGGGTTCGAGCCATCGGCGTGTGCAACTTCCTCATCCACCATCTCAAGGATCTGATGGAGATCGCCCAGGTCGTGCCGGCCCTCAACCAGGTGGAGTTCCACCCCCGGCTTCAGCAACCCGAACTGCACGCATTCTGCGAAGAGCACGACATTCGACTGGAGGCCTGGAGGCCCATCATGAGGGGGCGCGTCGGCGACATTGCGGAGCTGGTCGAGCTGGGCGACAAACACGGCAAGAGCGCCATCCAGGTCACCCTACGCTGGATGCTTCAGAAGGGCGTCGTGACCATCCCCCGCTCGTCTCAGAGGGATCATATCGCGCACAACGCCGACCTGTTTGACTTCAAGCTGGGCACCGCCGACGTGGCCGTCATCGATAGCTTGGACCGCAATCGACGCCTGGGGCCCCATCCGGACGAGTTTGCGGCTGGTTCGTGACCCTCTGTGGTCGCTAGCTGGCACGGGGCTTGCGGTCGCGCGGCGGCGCCTGCCAGGCTCAGGCGAGCGAGGCACTCGGATCGGTCGGGCCTTCCTGCCGACTCGTCGAGAGAATCATTGAGGCGGTGGGGAGGGAGCGCCTGACGTCCGCAGGGATCTGCGGCGCGCCGGGATGATTTAGCCGGTCGGGGGTAGCTCGATGGGCTCCGGCTCGCCCAGGACCGGCACGGGGTGCCGCACGTTCAGATCCCACCAGGCCAGCATCAGCGCCAGATACTCCCGGGTCTTCCAGATCACCTGCTCCGAGGCGTAGATGCGGCGGTCGGCCGTGACGGCGACCGCGTCGATGCCCAGGGCCTGGCAGGTGTAGACCGACCGCGCCGTGTGGAAGCGCTGCGTCACCGCCACCAGGCGCTCGACGCCGAAGATCGCTCTCGCCCGGTAGCAGCTGTCGTACGTGCGGCGGCCCGCGTAGTCGAGCACGATGTCCTCCTCGGGGACGCCCAAGCGTAGCGCGTACGCCTTCATCGCCTGCGGCTCGTTGTAGTCCACCCGGCGGTTGTCCCCGCTGCAGAGCAGCTTCTCCACCTTCCCGGCCTGGTAGAGCTCGGCGGCGGTGACCACCCGGTCGGCCAGGATCGGGGTGAGGCGGCCGTCGGGCCACAGGCCCGCGCCCAGCACCAAGGCGACGGGGCGGGGGGGCACCTGCTCAACCGTCTCGAAGATCTGATCCTGGTAGCGGCGCTCCACCCAGGACCGCAGGCCCAGCACCAGCCCAAGCCCGGCGCCGCCAGCGATCAAGGCCAGCAGGACCATCCGTCTCAGGAGCTTCATCCCACAAACAGAGCCGCCACCACGCTGGCGAGCAGCGTCACGGCCACGTATCCGTTGATGTTCAAGAACGCCACGTTCAGCCGGGACATGTCGTCCGGCCGCACCAAGACGTGCTCGTAGATCAGCAGGGCTGCCACGATCACCATGCCCAGCCAATAGGGCCATCCGAGTCCGACCCATGCGCCCAGCCAGAGAAGCAGCGAGAGGGTCACTAGGTGGCACAGCGCCGACAGCCGGAGGGCTGCAGCGGCGCCGAAGCGGGTGGGGATCGAGTGCAGCCCGGCCTGACGATCGAAGGCGACGTCCTGACAGGCGTAGATCAGGTCGAAGCCGCTGATCCACGTGGTGACGGCCCCCAGGAGTAGCCAGGCGGGCAGGTCGCTGGACGTGAAGAGGGAACCTCGCACGGCTACCCACGCCCCCATAGGCACCAGGCCATCGGTCAAGCCGAGAACGAAGTGGGAGAGCCAAGTAATGCGTTTCGTGTAGGAGTAGCCGATCAGGAACACGGCAGCGCCGGGCAGCAGCGTCAGAGGAAGCGGGCCGAGCTGCCAGGCTGCCACGGTCAAGATCATGGCTGACAAACCGCTCCCCACCCACACCGTGACCGGCCTGACCCGCTCCGATGGCAGCGGCCGGCTCGCGGTGCGAGGATTGTCTGCCTCGATAGCGCGGTCGATGATGCGGTTGGCGCCCATCGCCACCGTCCGCGCCGCGGCCATGGCCACCGTGATCCAGAGGAACTGGTGCCAAGTGGGCCATCCATCCCGCGCCGCCAGGAGCATGCCCAAGTAGGCGAAAGGTAGCGCGAAGACGGTATGCTCGAACGTGATCAGCGCTAGGAAATCACGGATCCTATCCAGGACTGTTCCGGGTTTTGCAGTGTGCATCGTCTCTATAACCTCTGCTGTGGATCCTGTCTGCTCCCTAATCACCCGCAGAAGCCGAGGTGGAGGTCGTCAGCGAGGGGAAGAGCTACGGCGAGAGCGACCGCGGCGGAGTGGCGTTCGACGGCGAACGCATGCCTACGTTCCGCGGCCGTGCTCCATCAGCGCCTCTCTCTGGCGCTGGACGAGGCGCTGGATCTCCTGCCCGCCCAGATCCAGCATCCGATCCAGGCTCTGGCGGGGGAAGGGGGCACCCTCGGCCGTGCCTTGCACCTCGATGAAGCGTCCGCCCTCCGTCATCACCAGATTCAAGTCGACGTCGGCCTCGCGGTCCTCCGCGTAACAGAGGTCGAGGCGGACCTCGCCATCCACGACGCCCACGCTGACGGCAGCGATGGGCCGCTTGAGCACCTCTGGTGGCAGCGGCGTCTCCTGAGCCAGGCGGCGGAGCGCCAAGGCCACCGCGATGTAGCCGCCGGTGATAGAGGCCGTGCGCGTGCCCCCGTCGGCCTGCAGGACGTCACAGTCCACCACCACCCGACGCTCCCCCAGGAGCTCAAGGTCGACGGCCGCTCGCAGCGAGCGTCCGATGAGGCGGCGAATCTCCTGGGTACGACCGCTGAGCCCATCGGTCTCGCGGGGCCTACGGGTGTGGGTGGAGCGCGGCAGGAGGGCGTACGTGGCGGTGAGCCAGCCGGTCCCTCTCCCTTCCATCCACGCCGGCACCTCCCGCTGGACGGTGGCGTTGCAGAGGACCCAGGTGTCGCCCACCTCCACCAGCACCGAGCCCTCCGGGTACGCGACGTAGTCGAGCGTAAACGTGACGGGACGAGCCTCGTCGTTGTCACGACCATCGGGTCGATGGCTGCTGGGGCCTGAAGAACCGTTGTTCATGGTGGGTCAGATTATACCACGCGGGCATCAAGCGACAAGCAAAGATGCACCCGCGCGCCCACTGGACAACTCGTCTGTGTTGGCTATAATCTCGTCTCTCAGTAGGCCGATGGATGGAGCCGTGGAGGTAGCGATGTCCGATCCAGATGTGGAGCTGCGTGCTTTCTCGTGGGATGACCTGGCGACGGTGGTGGATCTGATCAACCGCAGTGACGCCGCCGACGGCCTGGACCGTGGGACCAGCGACCAGTTGCTGCGGGCGCAGTGGGCGTCACCGGGCGCCGATCCTGAGCGTCACGCCTTCCTCGCCGTTGTGGATTCAGAGCTGGTTGGCTACGGCAGGATCGACCTTCGGGCGGGCAATGCGCAGACCGGTTTCAGCAAGTTTCAGTGCTACGGTCGCGTGCTTCCAGCGTGGCGTGGCCAGGGCATCGGCTCGCGGATCCTCTCTGAGTGCGAGCGACGCGCCCGATCTCGCATCGATGAGGCGCCGACGCCGACGGTCTACTTGGAGACCTCCGCCGACCAGCGCCAGAAGGACGTGGCGGAGCTCTACGCCGCCTTCGGCCTGCAGCCGGTGCGCTACTTCTTCGTCATGGTCTACGACGCTCCCGAGATCCCGGACGAACCGCAGTATCCTTCAGGCTACAGTGCGCGGGGCTTCACAGCCGATCAGGATGAGGAGATCACCTGGCAGGTGCTCAACACTGCCTTCGAAGATCATTGGGGACACGTCAGCTTTCCCTTCGAGAGCTGGCTCCACTGGATCGAGAGCGGTCTGTTCGACCCCGACCTCGTCTTCCTCGGCCTCAGTCCAACCGGGGACGTCGTGGGGGAGTGTCTTTGCCTCATCGATGCGGAGCAGAACAAGTGGCGCGGTCGTGAGGACGGCTGGATCGACTCCCTGGGCGTCCTCCGAGGCCATCGGGGAAGGGGGCTTGGTCGGGCCCTCCTGCTAGAGGGCATGCGCGCGCTGCGGCGCGTCGGCTGCACGCATCTGAAGCTCGGCGTCGACGCCGAGAACCCGACCGGAGCTCTGGGCCTCTACCGATCGGTGGGCTTCCAGGAATCGAAGACCGGCGTCACCTTTCAGAAGACACTGCGACAGTAACCACGTAGCTCAGGTCTGCTACCCGACGTCCATGTAGGTCGGGTTTGCTACCCGACGTCCAATGTAGGTCGGGTTTGCTACCCGACATCCAGTCCGCAGGTCGGTCTTGCTACCCGACGTCCGTGTAGGTCGGGCTTGCTGCCCGACGTCCAATGTAGGTCGGGTTTGCTACCCGACATCCATGTAGGTCGGGTTTGCTACCCGACCCTCGATCTCGAAGAACACAGAACGCCGATCAGCCGCCCGAGTCCGCGTTCCATAGCCGAAGGCTTCCTAGCAGCACGGCCCCGACCGCGCTCAGCGTCAGGTTGACCAGCTGATCGAGCCGCCAACCCGCGACGGATACCATCTCGTCGGCCCGCAGGAAGCCCAGGCCAAAGGTGCCCAGGCTGTGGAGCGTCAGCCAGAGCGCGAATACCGCCCCGCGCCGTCGCAGGCGCCGCTCTGCGATCAGGACCGCCCCCAGCACCAGGCCACTCCACCCCGCGCCTAGCAGCTGTACCGCCACCCGGGGCTCGCGGATGCCGTACAGGTCGGGGAGATCCCTGCTCAGCGTCCAAAGCAGCCCCTGCCCCGGGTAGGTCTCTATGCCGTAGGCGCAGCCCCTCGCGTGGCATGCCAGCCAGGCGAAGACGGCCACCGTGGCTGCCCCCGGCGTCAGCATGTCCAACAGGCGTGTCGGCGACATGCGTCGCGCAGTGGCCATCGCCGCTGCGCCCATCACCCCACCGAGAAGCGCGCCCTGCCACAGCAGCCCGCCCTCCCACAGCCGCAGTGCATCCTGCGCGTGGTCTGCGTAGTAGGCCCAATGGATGCCCACGTAGGCTGCCCGCCCCAGGATGAGGCCCCCTAGCGCCGCGGCCAGCGCGGTGTCCACGGTGCGTCGGGGCGCCATCTGCCGTCGCCGCGCGCTCAGCCACACGAGCACTGCGCCGATGACCAGGCCCAGATTCATCAGGGCTG
>Ga0207796_1000649_pt1 | contig 13383 bp, 10 predicted proteins | sample Pon1CUnioCityCA_6_FD_187274 | JGI IMG/M metagenome (GOLD analysis project Ga0207796, IMG submission 187274) | Marine sediment microbial community from Union City, CA, USA - Pond 1C Sediment 1 (SPAdes) | ecosystem: Environmental > Aquatic > Marine > Intertidal zone > Salt pond sediment ...
CTTTGATGCCGGCAGTGGTGCCCTGCTGGCTGCCACCCGCGATATCGGCTCTCTGCCCAGCCGGGCCGCGCTTGATGTACTGGGCTATCGCCGCCCTTCCCTCTTTTTGGCCGCCAGCCAGGATGATCCCGACCGGATTTACACTGCGCGCTCTGTGACTACGGCCGCTGGTGACCCGCTTGCCGTCATCGAGGTCTCCCGTGATGTAGGCGCGAACGCCTCCTTTCTGAGCGCACTGCGTCTGGTAGTGGCCGGCTCGGGCGCCATTGCCCTGCTCGCCGCTCTGGTGGGCAGCCTCTTTCTGGCTCGCTACATCGCCCGCCCGCTCCGCCAGATGGAATCCGCTACGGGAGCCATTGCCGGCGGTGACTTTGAGCGCCGTATACCGGTGACCTCGGAGGATGAGATCGGGCGTCTGGCTCGCAGCATCAACCGCATGGCGCGTGACCTGGCTCGCCTAGAGGCTGCGCGCCGCGAGTTCATCGCCAAAATCTCCCATGACCTGCGCACGCCGCTCACCGCTATCAAGGGCTTCGTCGTCAACTTGCAGGATACGGCCCCCGCCGAGGTACAATCGACCCTGGCCACCATGGACCAGCAGACGGACCGGCTCATTCGCCTGGTCAATGACCTGTTGACCCTTTCGCGGCTGCAGCGCGGGGAGCTTCAGCTGCAGGCTGAGCCCGTTGATCTGGTCAGCGTGGTCCGCTCGGCAGCGACCCTTGCAAGCTCCAAGGCCCATCGCCTGGGAGTGAACCTGAGCATGGACCTCCCGGGCGAGTTGCCGCTGGCATCAGCTGATGCCGACCGCTTGCAGCAGGTTGTCGTCAACCTGCTCGACAATGCCGTCAGGTTCACGCCACCCGGCGGCGCCGTCCAGGTTCGCCTCGTCGCCGAGGGCCACAGTGCCGTCTTGCGCGTGCTCGACGAGGGACCGGGGCTGACCGACGAGGAGGCGGCCCGGGCCTTTGAACCCTACCACCGCGGACCTGAGGGAGGCGCCGGGTTGGGATTGACCATTGTCCGCGAGATCGTCGCCGCCCACGGGGGCCAGAGCTGGCTGGTCGCGCGCCCGGAGGGGGGCGCCGAGGCGGGCTTCAGCCTGCCCATATCAAAGCCCGAGCTTGTCACCCCCGCAAAGGCGGGCGTCCATACAAAGTGACAAGGATCGATTGACGCTTTTGCGGGAATGACCGGTGGGGTAATATTCCGGTAACAATCCTGTCATGCTGAGGAAATTCCCCTGTGGTATGGTGAGTACAGGTAGGATCGAAGCGTTGTGGGGTTGAATCCGCACAAGTCGAAAGGGGGAAAGCCGATCATGAAGACAAGAAAGTGGATCGTTCTGAGCATATTGCTCGTCCTGGTGGTGGTGCTGGCTGGCTGCGGCAAGCGGATCACCGCCGAGGAGATCATCGACAAGATGCAGGAAACGGTCGACAGCACTCAGGATGCCCACGCCGTCGTCACTGCTGAGGTCAACGTCCAGGGCATCGATCTGTCAGTGAGGGCCGAGTTGTGGGAAAAGACACCTGACAAGTTCCGTGCCGAGGTTTTGGAGGCTTCGCAGGCCAGCCTGGTGGGTACCACACTGGTGCACGATGGCGCCAACGGCTGGTTCTACGAGCCGGCCCGCAACCTGGTGACGGTTGGTGCTGTCGAAGACCTCGACACGCCGCTTCCCCAGGAAGTGCTGGTCGGCCTGCAGGAGATCATCCAGCACGTGCTCAACGCCGCCGACGTGGAGCTGGTGGGCGAGGAGACCGTCGCCGGTCGCCAGGCCTACAAGCTCGAAGCCAGCCCCAAGGAGGATAGCACTGAGCAGCTCTTCCCGGGCAACGGGACGGCTACCGTCTGGGTGGACAAGGATCAGTGGATCGTACTCAAGGCGGCCTACGTGGCTAGCGCATTTGGGCAGGGAACGCTGGAGGTTCAGAGTTTTGAGCTGAACCCCGGTCTGTCGGGCGACCTCTTTGCCTTTGAGGTGCCCGAGGGGGCTACCGTGGTCGACGTTGAGGCTCAGGAGCCTGTACTCCTTACGCTGGACGAGGCCAGGGAGCAGGCGGGCTTCCCGCTGCTGGTCCCAGCCTACGTGCCCGCGGGCGCTACGTTGATCGAGGTGTTCCGCGCGGACCAGGCCTTTGTCCTGCGCTACGATCACTCGCCCGAGGTATCGTTCACCGTCTTCCAGGGGCCAGAGGAGGTGGGTCCGCCTTCGCTGGGGCAGACACAGAACCTGGCCGTCCGGGGCCAGGAGGCTACGGCAATCACGGACGAGACGGGCGGAAATACCTTCCTCTATTGGTCTGAAGGTGACATAACGGTTACCGTTGCCGGGCGCATCAGCCTGGATGAAGCGCTCAAGGTAGCAGAATCACTCGAATAATCGATCGTGTGCTTCAGGTGGCGCATGCCAGACCGACTTGGGTGGCATGCGCTACCTGCATCGCATTTGTGACACAACTGGGACCGGCCTGATGCTTGCATCGCTTCTCTTTCTTCTTTTCTGCCTGTCTGACTGGCTGCTTTTGAGGGTGCTCCCTCATCTGCAGGTCTCCTTTGCGCCCAGTTTCGGCATGCCATTGGCCGCGAGCCTCGCTGTGCGCTCTATGGCCTTTGCTGCCTTGACGGGTGCCTTCTGGCTGGCCCGGATGAGGGGCAAGCCGGCGACAGGCGCAAGGCGGGGCCGCCCGGCCCTTGGGCTCTTCCTGTTCATCAATCTGGGCTTTAGCGCTGTGCAGGTGGATGCCTACGTAGTGGAGCCTCTTCTCGTCGAGACGACAGAGCTCGCCCTGGAGTTCGACCAGCTTGAGCCCGACAGGCCGCCAGTCCGCATAGTCCAGATCGCGGACCTGCACATCGCGCGCGCTGGCCCTCGCGAAGCACAGGTCGTTCAGAAGGCGAATGCCCTGCGCCCTGACCTCATTGCTCTCACAGGTGACTATCTCAATCTCTCCTATTTTCGGGATCCCGTTGCCGCCGAGGACTTTCGAAGCCTTGTTGCCCAACTCGAGGCGCCCTATGGCATCTATGCCGTGCGTGGTACTGTTGAGCCAGTAACAGAGATCATGGCCTGGCTGGTTGAGGATACAGACATTGTCTGGCTGGAGCAAGAGACTGTTACCGTGGATGTGCGCGGGCAGTCAATTACCCTGGTCGGTGTGGCCTGCAGTCACAACCAGAACCTGGATATCCAGCGCCTGCGCCAGACCTTGGACGAGATGCCATCAAGCGACATGACCGTGCTCCTTTTCCATTCACCCGATCTGATCCTGGAGGCTTCGGAGCTCGGCGTTGACCTGTTCCTCGCCGGTCACACCCACGGCGGTCAGATTCGCCTGCCAATAATAGGCGCTGTCGTGACCCATTCGATCTACGGCAGCCGCTACGCTTCCGGTCTCTTTCAGGAGGGCGACACCACCATGTACGTGAGCCGCGGGTTGGGTTTTGAGGGCAGCTGGCTGCCCCGTGCCCGCTTTCTCTGCCGGCCGGAGATCGTGAGCCTCGACCTGACAGCCCCGTAACTATAGGAGCCAGATATTGGAGAATGATTCCGTGAGTGAACCAACACCCGCCGCCATCCGCACGGTCGACCTCACCCGCACCTTTGAGGTGGGCGAGACCACTGTCGAGGCGCTGCGCAGCATCAATCTGGAGGTCGACCGGGGCCAGTTCGTGGCCCTCGTCGGCCCGTCGGGTTCGGGCAAGTCGACCCTGCTCAACCTCGTCGGTGGGCTGGACCGTCCCACCAGTGGCGAGCTTTGGGTCGGCGGGGTGGAGTTGAGTGCCAGTAAGGAAAAGGCCCTGACCGAGCATCGCCGGCAGCGTGTCGGCTTTGTCTTCCAGTCCTTCAACTTGCTGCCCCGCCTGACCGCCGTCGAGAATGTGGCCCTGCCCCTCATCTTTGTCGGTGCGGCAGAGCGGGAGCGCCTCGAGCGCGCCAGGCAGCTGCTGGGCCAGGTCGGCCTTTCTGACCGGCTGGAGCACCGGCCCACCCAGCTCTCGGGCGGCGAGCAGCAGCGCGTGGCCATTGCCCGGGCCCTGGTGAACCGTCCCGCCATCATCCTGGCGGACGAGCCCACCGGCAATATCGACACGGCTACCGGTGCGGATATCATGGCCCTCCTGCGCCGCCTCAACCGCGAGCAGGGCGTGACCCTCCTGCTTGTGACCCACGACCCGGAGGCTGCCAGCTTTGCCGACCGCGTCATCCAGTTGCGCGACGGGCAGATTGCCGGACAGGAGGTGGCATCATGAGATTCCGCGACGTCTTTGCCAGCGCCCTCGGCAACCTCACTCGGCACAAAGCCCGCACCGCCCTCACCACCGTCGGCGTCATCGTCGGCATCCTCACCATCGTCACCATGGTCTCGCTGGGCATTGGCGTCCAGCAAGAGATGGGCGACGCTTTTAACAGCGTGGGGCTCGAGACTGTCCGCCTCTATCCCGTCGAGGCTGAGGCCGATGCCTTTAATCCCCTCGGCCAACCCGAGCGCACCAAGATCCTGACGCCCGAGCTTGTGGACCAACTGGCGGCCCGCGATGACGTGCTGGAGGTCACACCCTTCCTCCGGCTTCCCGGTGGCATCCGTATGACCCTGAGCCTGGACGGTCGCGAGGTGCAGGCTGCGCCCTATGGGCCAATGCCGGTCGACGTCCTGGATCCCTTCGAGGCGCCGCCCCGCACCCTGGCTGGCGTCGGAGAGCCGCCCGCTTCTGGCGGTGGCATCGTGATCACCAGCGCGCTCCTGGAGGATCTGGACGTCGCCGAGGACGAATACGCTGCCCTCATCGGCCGCGACGTCGAGCTGGTGCTGCACGCGCCCAGAGGTGAGTCCCAGGCCTTCCAGCTCCAGATCGTCGGCGTCGAGGAGCAGCGGTGGCGTGCCTCGGTGGCCATTGCTTCCCCCGACCGGCTGGGGATGCTCCAGTGGTGGTACAACGACCCGGACTATATGGCTCATCGCGGCTACGACGAGGTTGCGATTCGCGCGCTGTCTCTCAACGATGCGGTGCAGATTGTGGATTGGCTCAGCAGCCTCGGTTTTGACGTGCAGTCCCTCAAGACCATGCTGGACATAGCCAACCGGGGCATGATCATCCTCCAGACGATGCTGGGCTCGGTGGGCGCGCTGGCGCTCCTCGTCGCCAGCATCGGCATCGCCAACACCATGATCATGTCTGTCTACGAGCGCACCAAAGAGATCGGCATCCTCAAGGCCGTGGGCGCTGCCCCGGGCCAGATCCGGGCCCTCTTTGTCATCGAGGCATCACTGATCGGCCTGCTGGGCGGCGTCGTCGGCACCATCCTCGGCTGGCTGTTGGGCAAGGGCCTCAACTGGCTGGCCCTCCGCGTCCTGGAGTGGCAGGAGGTGACTATGGAGGGTACGTTCTTTGTCGTGTCCTGGTGGCTGGTGGCTGCCGCGCTGGCCTTTGGTACCCTTGTCGGCCTGCTGGCTGGCCTCTATCCCGCCGCCCGCGCCGCCCGCCTGGCCCCCCTCGACGCCCTGCGCTACGAATAGATTCCTTCGATGGCCAAAGGTTTCCCGACCGAGGTCTAACAGAGAAGCTAGTTAATGATTGGACAATCTTCCGGGAAGCTCCAAGCTTCCCGGAAGATTCGGTTGTGCAGCTTTTGCCTGATTCGTCAGCAAGAGCAACCCTCACCCCTGGCTCGCTGCGGACCACCGAGGCCCAGGACCCTAGCTCGCTGCGAACCACAGTCCGCAGTTGAGTTCCTTGACGCCCTGCGCTACGAATAGGGGTTCCCCTCTCCGACCTGTCCGCAACCTGTCCGTAACCTGGCCGCAACCTGTCTTTCAGGACAGGCGACAGGCGACAGGCGGGAGACGGGCTGAGGGTGAGGGCAACCCCATGCACATGACGGGCCGCTGCCCGCAGTTGAGTTCCTTGACGCCCTGCGCTACGAATAGGGGTTCCCCTCTCCCGCTGGGAGAGGGCAGGGTGAGGGCAAACCCACTAGATCGAGCGCTTGGCCGGTCTGTTTAGATGGTTCAACCGCTCCAGTGAATCCAGCGTGGCCATTACCAGTACCTCGTCGCCTGCCTTCAGCTCAAGGTGGAAATCAGGGTTGAGGTCTGTACAATCCCCTACCTGGTGACAGACTACCCGTAGATCCAGGTCCGCCTCCAGTCTTTCCAGGGACCAGCCGGCAAGCGCCGAGTTCGCCCGCACATGCACTTCGCTAAGGTTGAGCAGGGTGTCACCCACGTAGAACGAGTGCTTTACGTTGAATCGCATCGAGGCCGCCGCAAAGATGGGTGCGGCCAGGGCCGAGGTGCTAAAGGCGGTGTGGATGCCGAATCCCTTTTCCACTCGCCTGGCCAGATCCGAGTCGAACATGCGCATGACGACCTTGATGTGCGGATTGATGTCACGCGCATCCAGTGCAATGTCCAGGTTGGTCAGTTCGTCGTCGGTGCAGGGGATGATTGCGTCGGCCCGCTGGACACCGGCCTGGATCAGGTTGCCCGAGCGGCGGGCATTGGCGATGATGACCGGAATACCCAGCCCCTTGGCCTTTTCCACAAAGCGCCCTTCAGGATTGCGCTCGATGGCCACAACCTCCCGCCCGTACCTGAGCAGCTCCTGGATCACCCGGTACCCAACCCGGCCTGTGCCGCAGACGATCACGTGATTATCGTACGTTGAAGCCATAGCCACCTGCCATTTCTGCCCCCGGTCGCGCTTGCTGACCAGCGCCACGCCAAAGCGCAGCACCCCGTCGATGACCGCCGCCAGTCCCAGGATGGGGATGAGAAAGTATAGCACCTGCAGGCCCGCTTCTCTGGGAAATTCCAGAGAGGGGCTGAAAAAGATCAGGCTAAAGGTCCCGTACAGCGCTTCTGCAAAGTCGACATCTTCGGCCTGATAGTACCTGTCTAACAAAAGGGCCCCACCAACCAGGATGACAAAGAAGAGGAATAGCGGGATCCACGATTCCTGAAAGAGGACGCGTATATCGCGCAACTCGGCGCGGATGATGCGGCGCCAGCGGCGTCTCACCTTACTCATTGCTCCGTCGTTGGCATTCACCATAGCATTATCTCGCACGAAGCCATGATCCAAAGCTGGCCGGCAGCAGCATGGCTACGATGGGAGCAGCCGTGTTCGCATGTTGGGTCGCGCTGCCGCCCCGGCCAGTGCCTTGCCCCGCCTGCGCCGGCGCGCAGGGGGCAGGACATAACGGCATCTGCCAATACTATACTACCGATCGGCCACGATGTCAATGGAAAGATCTTGGCGGTGGCCCGCCGGGTGTCCCTACTCTGTGGACGGTCTATCCAGGAACCTCTGTCATCTCGAGTCGCAGCAGGACCGGAACGCAGGGGGAGGTCCTGCGGAGGTTCCTTGGTAGCCGCACCCCAAACGCCATCGCGCAGTCGCGGGAACTTGCGTTCGCTGGCAAGTTCTGGCATACTTCTTGCCAGGTTCAGTTCCCTGCCTGTCTGGGTCACGATCCGTAACGAGCTGGCTGCTTCCGGGTTCTGACTACACGGGGAATCTGCATCCTCTATCGATTCCAACGTCGAAATCAACGGATACGGCTTCTGTCAGGGGACGGACGGCGCGGTCCCTGTGCCCGTCGCGCGCGTTTCCAGCCGTACCGAAATCATGTCAGGAGAGAAGCTATGGCAAACATACAAACGCACAGAGGAGTGATCGGCATCCTGACCGGCGGGGGCGACGTCCCCGGGTTGAATCCCGCCATTCGTGCCGTCACCATCCGCGCCATCCGCGAGGGCTACAAGGTCATCGGCATTCGCCGCGGTTGGAATGGCGCCATCAGCATCGTGCGCGACAAGGATGCCGACAACAGCAACAACTACCAGGTACTGAGCGAAGAGATCGTGAACAAGGCCGGGCGCACCGGAGGTACCTTCCTGCACACCTCCCGCACCCGGCCCAGCCACGTGCCGGCGGACCGGGTACCCGAGCACCTGCAGGATACCTATTCGGACAGCATGAACGACCTCACGTCCGAGGTGCTCAAGAACCTCGATTTCCTGGGCGTGGACTACCTGGTCCCCATAGGCGGCGATGACACGCTGAGCTATGCCGTTCGACTCTACCAGGAGGGTGTTAGGGTGGTGGGCATCCCCAAGACGATGGACAACGACGTGCCCGGCACCGACTACTGCATCGGCTTTAGCACGGCGGTGACCCGTACTATTCAGATCACCAACAACCTCCGCACCTCCGCTGGCTCGCACGAGCGTTTCCTGGTCATCGAGGTCTTTGGCCGCTACGCAGGCTTTACCGCCATGCTGCCCACCATGGCCGGCGCCGCCAATCGCTGCGTCATCCCCGAGTTCGAGTTCGACATCGAGCGCCTGACCGAGCTCCTCTCCGAGGACCGCCACAAGAATCCCAGCCGCTACTCGGTAGTCATCGTGTCCGAGGGCGCCATGTTCAAGGGCGGCGAGATGATCTTTACCGACATGGAGCGGGATGCCTACGGCCATGCCAAGCTGGGCGGCATCGGCGACCTGGTCTCGGTCAAGTTAAAGGAGGTTTCGCCCAAGTTCAACAACGGGCAGCGGGTCAACGTTATCAACCAGAGGCTTAGCTACATGGTGCGCGGCGGCGATCCCGACGCCATCGATTCCATCGTCCCCATGGCCTATGGCAACCTGGCCCTGGACCTGGTCCTGAGCGGGGTGCATGGCCGGCTGGTCGTCCTCCGGAATGGCCGGTATGACAACATGCCCATCGACGTCGTCATCAGCACCAAAAAGCTGATCGACGTCGAAAAGCACTACAACACGGACCGGCTGCGTCCCCAGTACAAGGCCTTTGCCATGCAGCCGCTCTTTATCCTAGCCGACGACTGAAGATAAGGCGGGAACCGTCCCGCATGCTGGGCCCCCCAGGCCAGTAGATCGCAAAACAAAAAAAGCGCCTGCTCGACAACTGTCCAGCAGGCGCTTTTTTGTGGGATGTCGATAGCCCGTCCTTCATTTGCACTATTTACACTATCTTAACTTGACAAATTGCGGCCTGTTTGGTATACTTTTTTCGGATGTCAGGCAGCAGCCCGGCGCTCACGCATTTGTGCGTGCTGTGCCATGATTCAACCTGCTGGACCTGTAGAGACTCGCTGCCGCCTGCCATTCAAAAAGGAGTGACATACAATGCATCTGTTCAATTCTTCTCTAAACACCCGAGGGTTCACGCTTACGCTCTTGCTCGTGCTGCTGGCCCTGACGGTTGCGGGCTGTAGCCTCGTTGCGGGACCTGATGAGAGCAGCGGGGTAGCGCCTGAAGTCCCTGACCCCGGCGCAAGTGCTGGCGAAGAAACCGGCAGCCTCGTAATCTCTGCTGTGACCGTACCAGCTGCCCAGGCAGGCTCGTTCACCTTTACCGGTGTGCCATCGGGGACCATATCGGTCGAGAACACGCTGGTTGTTGCGGACCTGACGCCGGGCACTTACACGACGACTCAGGTCGATCCTGCGCCCGACTTTGATCTTACTGCTGTCGAGTGCGATGACGGCGACAGCGCCACACCGAGCAGCGGCGATGCCCAGACGCGGACGGCCGTACTAAACCTGGACCCAGGTGAGACGATCAATTGCACCTTCACCAATGCCCAGCGCGGCTCGGCCGTCATCGCCACCCAGGTCGACCCGGAGGGCTCCGAGGGGAGCTTTCTCTTCACCGGCGTGCCCTCGGGAACGATCCCGGCCAACGGCACGTTGGTGGTCGCCAATCTGACCCCCGGCACCTACACCACTACTGAGTTCAATCCGGCACCCGAGTTTGACCTGACGGCTGTCGAGTGCGATGACGGCGCCAGCGCTACAACCAGCGGCGGCGACCCCTCTACGCGGTCAGCGATCTTTCAGGTAGACCCCGGCGAGATGGTTACCTGTACCTTTACCAACACCCGGCGTGGCACGGCTATCGTCGCCACCCAGGTCAGCCCGGAAAGCGCTGAGGGCGAATTCCTGTTCACCGGGGTGCCCTCGGGAACGATCCCGGCCAACGGCACGTTGGTGGTCACCGGTCTGCCCCCCGGCACCTATACCACTACCGAGGCAGACCCCGAGCCCGCCTTTGAGCTGACGGAAGTCTCCTGTGACGACGGCGATGGCGGCCTGGCCAGCAGCGGCAATGCGTCTACACGCACGGCGATCTTTAACGTGGACCCCGGCGAGACAGTCCAGTGCCTGTTTACGAACGCGCTGGTCGAAACAGAGGAAGAGTTGGCCGAAGTGGCAGGCGGCGATGGCAGTTCTGGTTCAGAGGCAGAGGGCCCAAGCGGGACCAATCCCTTTGATGATCCTGATCCCGCCATGGAGCGCTTCCCGCTGCCCGAGGACTTGCCGCCCGACGCAGGTACCTATTCCGCGCCCAAGGCAGGCCCCTGGACCGTCGTGAATTACGCTGGCAGGATGAGCTGTGACGCCTTCTCCCTGGATATTCCGGCGAGCCCGCCCGAAAGCGGCATCCTTGAGGTGCTGGATGGTGGACAGACGCTGATCGGTTCCGGCTTGCAGGAGGACGAGGCCAGTATCACCATGAACGCCCACCCCGAGATCACCGGTCGCTATACTGGCGCCTTTGAGGGGACCGAACAGGGTGTGCCAGTGACGATCAACTACTTCTGGCAGGTGGTCACCGATGAGCACATCGTCGGCTTTTTGACGGCATCCGTCACGTCCGAGGGGGTTAGCTGCGAGGTATACCGCTCCTACGAGCTGACCTACACTGGCTGAGCGAGAGCTGGGCCAAGGCTGCCGTTAATAGTATTTATTTATATAATCTTAAGTTGACAAATTCGCGAGTGTCGTGTATAATGCCAGACAAGCGGTGCATTTGAATAGGCCCGCTCACCTTCAAAGCTGATTTGCGAGGAGGGAGAATGACAGACGAGATCTTTGACTTGATCCGGAGCCGCAGGACCATTCGTAGATTCACCGATGAACGGGTGAGCGATGAGCAGGTTGAGACGCTACTGGAGATGGCCATGTGCGCACCGAACCGGCTCGACCGGCAGCCCTGGCACTTTGTGGTCATCCGGAACAAGGAGTTGCAGAAGCAGATAGGGGATGCCTATAGGGTGCGTCCATACCTTGAGCAGGCATCGGTTGTGATCGCCGTGGGGGCCAATCCTTCCGTCTCTCCTACCTGGCTGATGGACATCAGCGCTGCCGCCGAGAACCTGCTGCTGGCAGCCACGGCCATGGGATTGGGTGGGGCATGGGTTGGCGCACCAGACACCGCCTTGTGGGATGAGACGGAAGGCCTGCTAAGGGAAGCGTTGAGCATACCCCCACACATCCGGATACCGACCCTACTGGCCCTTGGGCATCCTGCCGAGGAGCCGCCCCCACACGGGAAGCATGACCGCTTTGTGAGCACCAAAGTACACTATGGCAAATGGGGTGAGGCCGGCTAGACCAGATCGGCGGAGGGCTTTGATTCCTCTATCGTGGAGCTCAGACTGGATCCAGAACTGGGCCAAGGCCTATCCGGCATCTATCCGTGCTCTTGTCTTGCATTGCCCTTTTCGCGAATACATAGAGGACTACTATGAGCAACTCACAAGTTTCTGATCCACCCATTTCACTGGTCCTGATCCACCGGGCAATATCCCGTGGCCTGGACGTAGGCCGCCGGTATGCGGAGAGCTTTTCCCGGGATGGGTATCCCGATCCGGCGACAGGTGCGGGCTTGACACTCTACCTGCAAACGCTGGCTGGCATTCTCCATCAGCACCACTCGGCGGAGGATGAGATTGCCTTTCCTTTCCTCAGGGACAAGCTGCCCGATCTGCCGTTCGATGACCTGATCGCCGAGCACGAGCAGATGGAGGAGATTCTCGGGGAACTGGTCTCGATCCTGGAGAGGCTGCAGGGCGGGGCTGGTGAAGAGCTTGTTCTGAACGGTGCCGGTACTGCCCTGTCACGGCTGGCCGAGATCTGGCCGGGGCACATCGATGCTGAGGAAACAGGCATCAGCACCGGTAAACTGGTTTCCATGGTGGGCCCGGAGGCACTTGGCAGCTGGCTTGCGGAGATGGGCCAGCACCGCCCGCAGGGTGCGCCTCCCGATCCGGTCGGAATCCCCTTTTTCCTCTACAACCTCTCTGAAGGGGACCGGGCGATCATGGCCCAGCAGATGCCACCTGCCGTGGTACAGGAGCTCGTTCCAGGGCCTTGGAAGGAGTATTGGGCTCCGATGAGGCCATTCCTGTTGGACTAGATGTCGTGGTGGATGTGGGTTGAGTGATTCTTTCGGTTACGTTGTGCCGAGGCTGCCCGGCGCTGAAGCACCGGTCTGAGAGAGCCAAGCCCGCTGAAGCAGGCTATTCTGTCCATTTCGACTGATTTAGAGCGCTCTAGCGTCCTTTGTCGCCCCATGGGCTTCAGCCATCGGCGAGCCGTGCAGATGAAGCCACGCATCGTTACCGGATCATTTCCTTCACCGTCGTAAGCCCTCGGCAACTAGCTGCGCTTCGTCATGTGCTCTTCCGCCGTCGCGCGTGCCTCTGCCGCTCTTTCGAGGCGGCTCGAGTATCTGCGCGGCTGCAGCCTGTCCTCTGGCTCGTGGTGAGTTGCTCACAAGTGGCCCCGTACCGGAGAGGAACAATCCACTAGCCTTGGTGTTGGCTAGCCATTTCCTCAACATCAGCCATTGTGAATTTCTCCAGTCTCACGATCCTGGCGTCGGGCCTCACCGACGGAGGCAGGGCGTATGTGACATCCTCCCTGTTCTCCGCCTCCATCGTCAGCCAAGCTCTGTGGTCTCCATCCATGCATCCCCAATCGGCATTCGCCAAAAAGTGAGACCCTGTCTCCAGGAAGGTCTGGATGGCACGCAGGCACGCAGCCTTCTCGGCTTCGTGTGGGACCTCTATAAGATATTTCGCCATATTGTACACCTCCTCAACCCAGTATACGCCAATATGATAAATTTGTCAAATGAAAATCATATAAATTAGGACTTGAGGGATCTTCCCCGGGTCGGGCGAATGCCCTCGCTCACATTGAAGGGCTGCTATCAGGGGCGGGAGGCGGTCACTCTTGGCGGTGGCCTGGGCCCGGGTCACTGCCGCGCTTTGGGAAGAACTCCAGCGGCATGTGGCCTGTCGTCCTACGGATCTCGGGGTGAGTCTTTCTGAATTCCTGCAACTGCTGCACGTGCGGTCCCAAGGTCGCCCCCACACTTCTTCATGGAGATGCGCAGCAGAACAACTACATCAGCACCGAGCTGGGACCGGTGGTGATCGATCCGGCAGTCTACTACGGACACCCGGAGATGGATCTGGCCCAGGTCGATCTCTTTGCGCCGGTGCCCGAGGATCTCTTTGACGGCTACCGGGACGCACGGCCCATCGATCCGGGGTTCTGGGAC
>Ga0207796_1000650_pt1 | contig 13370 bp, 12 predicted proteins | sample Pon1CUnioCityCA_6_FD_187274 | JGI IMG/M metagenome (GOLD analysis project Ga0207796, IMG submission 187274) | Marine sediment microbial community from Union City, CA, USA - Pond 1C Sediment 1 (SPAdes) | ecosystem: Environmental > Aquatic > Marine > Intertidal zone > Salt pond sediment ...
CAGCATGACTCCCAGCGTCATTCCGTGGATGCAGGTATGCAAGGGCGATCTCATCGCTTCCGTGTTGTGTTGACCGAGTAGGAAATGTGCTCCGTCCTCGGCGAAGACCATCGAGTCTCAACCTCGTCGTCGAACGGCCTAGGCCTATCGAACAGTATATCGTGGTCGATCTTCGATACAAGCCTGCGTGCGCCCACTGGGGCAAGCGGCTGAAGCTTTGGACCGATGCACCACAGGAGCAGAAAGGCCCCGTCTCTCGCATCGGGTGGGGCCAGGGGCCGGCCCAGTCGACCAGAACCCTGGCCCCCACACGCCCGACTAGTCGTGGTCAGGAGCGCGGACGAACAGCCCCTTATTGACGGCCTGGCCAGCAGAGGTGACGGAGACTTCCCCCACCATGGCTCCTCCCCCTCTCGTGTGTACCTCAAAGGTCGTTGCCCCAGAGGTGGGACCGGCTACCACCTGCCGCTCCCAGGCGTACGTGTACTGGCAATTGCCGCCGAATGCCCGGGCGTAAATGGTGACCTTCCAGCCGGTCGCCGTCCGGGCGCTATCCAGAGGCCAGGCATCGAGCCGCAGCGGCCCTCCCTGGCAGCCTACGGGCGCCACGGGCGTCGCCGGTCCCATAGCCGCACCGCCCACCCGCTGCCAGCTCAGCCGCACCATCGCTGCCTGGAACCGTTCGAAGTACTCCACGCGCACGGTGTGGCTGCCCGGAGACAGCGTGATGGTACCGGTACGTGTACCCCGCATTGGGATCCAGGCGTCGATGATCCGCTGCCCATCCACGCTCACCCGTACGCCATCGTCGCTGGTCGTGGTGAAGCTATACCGTCCGCCGTCGAAGTTGAAGGTACCGGTCCAGCGGACGGAGAAGTTGTCCGGGTTGATGCCGACTACCGGCGCGCCCCAACCCCAGTTGAAGTCCACGGCCTGATCGCTGCGCACGACTGCCGGGTTGCCGGACAGCTCCCGGTTGTTGAAGTACTCGCCCTGCCAGGAACCGATCTGAACCGGGACGGGTGTGGGCGCCGGGGTGGGGACCGGCGTCACCATCCCAGCCGGATCCATCCAGAAGCGGATGCGGGCCCCGCCACCCTGCTCGAAGTACTCCACCCGAAGCGCGCGGGCGCCGTCCAGGTAGATGCCGTCCACGTAGTGGTACTCGTAGGCCATCGGCCTCCAGAAGTCCATCACCAGCCCGTTGTCCAGCCAGACCCGGAAGCCATCGTCCGAGCGAACGTTGAATCGGTAGTATCCGGGGGTGAATTGGACGCTGCGCGTCCAGACAGCGGAGAAGTTGTCGGCGGGCATCCACCCGGCGGGCGCTCCCTCTCCCCAGTCGAAGTTGATCTCAGCGTCGTCGCGGACGAGGGCGGGGCCTCCCCGTAGCTCCGCGTTGTCGTAGTAGCGGCCCTCCCACCCAGCGAAGCCGCCTAGCCGCTTCCACCAAACGTGAGCGCTGGCCTTCCCGCCGTGCTCGTAGTACTCCACGGTGACGGTGTGCTGGCCCTCGCCAAGATAGATATCTCCGGTGTTGGTATTGGGCAGTTGCTGATTCCGCCAGGCATTCACGACGAAGTTGCCGTCGACGAAGATGCGCACCCCATCGTCGCAGCTGGCATAGAACCGATACGTGCCACCATTGAAGCCCAGACCGCGGCTCCAGCGCACCGAGAAGTTGTCCGACGGGACCTTGGCATGTGGGCTGCCGTCTTTCCAGTCGAAGTCGACAGCCGCATCGTAGCGCACCAAGACCGGACTGCCAGACAGCTTCCGATTGTCGAAGTACTCGGCCCGCCAGGCAGCCCCGCCGCTCACCCTTTCCCAGGCCATCTCGACGGACGCGCCGCCGACGTGCTCGAAGTATTCAACCCGCACCGTGTGCGTGCCCCGGCTTATGGTATGATCCGCGAAGCTCCAGCCCGCCTGGCGATCTTGCCAGTCGTTGACCACCAGCGTACCATCGACCCAAGTCCGGATGCCGTCGTCAGAGCGATAGGAGAAACGATAGGTACCGGCATCGAACCATTCAGTTCGTGTCCAGCGCGCCGAGAAATCGTCGACGGGCACGCCTCCTCCCGGGCTGCCGCCGCCCCAATCGAAGCGCAACCTGCTTTCATAGCGCGTCAACGTCGGCGCACCGCTCAGACTAGGATTCGCGAAATACTCGCCGTACCAGGCAGTCTGAGCCAGCGCGGCGGGCGCCGGCGCAACCAGGCCGAGCAGGCCCAACACGGTGAGAACAGCAAGAACGACACGTAACCCTCTGCTCTTCATGTTTCCCTCCTGACTTCCCATATGGTGCGACCGCCCGCTAGTTGTCCTCTGTTGCGTCTCGACCAGCGACGGGCGTTCGCGCTCTCCATACGTGCGCGCTCAGCGAACGTGACCGACCACATTGGCTGGCCATGGGCTCCGCTGTGCTCCAGCAAACCAGCGGTCCTTGATTCTGTCAATGCCGGCTAGGGGTTCGAGCCCGGGCGGCAGATTCGCGGAACCTGGGCTGGGCGGCCAGTCATCGTGCCAGCTCCCAGCTTCGTCCCGGCTGTAGCTGGCGTTCGGCGCCAGCTGGCCGAAGACGACGGCGTCCGCGACAGCACCCTCCGGATCCAGCAGGCGGACTGCATCGCCCGTGTCGTCCAATACCAGACCCGTCGTCCGACCGTGCAAGATCGTGAAGGCAGCGGCAGGTATAACCGCCTCTTGGGGGAACCGGTAGGGCTCACTGCCACCCTCACCGTCGTCAAGGAACCAGCCGCTCAGATCGACAGCGACCGGCCCCGGGTTGTACAGCTCGATCCACTCGTCCAGCTCGTCGATGATGCCGTCCTGAGCCGGCACGGGGAGGACCTCGTTGATACGCACGCCGGTTGGCTGGGGCTCCGGCGTCTGGGTGGGGGTGGGCGTCGGCTCCGGTGTCGCCGTAGGTGTAGCCGTGGGCTCAACCGTCGGCGTCGGGGTGGATGTAGGTGTAGCCGTGGGCTCAACGGTGGGCGTCGCCGTAGGTTCGGGCGTAGAGGTTGGTGTGGCCGTTGGCGTGGCGGTGGGCGTCGGAGTCGGCCAATCGCCTACCCGTTTCCACCAGAACTTGGCCAGCGCTTCCCCACCGCGCTCGTAGTACTCCACCGCCACCGTCTTCTGACCGGCCAGGTTCAAGTCGACGACGTACACCTCGTCCGCATTGGCGTCGTGCCATTCATTCAGCACCAGCTCGCCGTCCACGTAGACGCGAATCCCATCGTCGGCCCAGGCGTAGAAGCGGTAGACACCATGATCGAAGGACATCTTGCGGCTCCAGCGGACCGAGAAGCCGTCCAACGGGAGCCCCGGAGCAACCGCCCCGCTGCCCCAGCGGAAATCGATGCTCTTGTCGTTGCGCACCAGAGCGGGCTTCCCATCGAACCTGCGGTTGGGCCAGTATTCGCCCTTCCAGTCGGGATAGGATGCCTTGACTTTCTCCCACCAGACTCGGATGCGGGCCTCGCCAGTTTGCTCATAGTACTCCACGCGCAGGGTATGGGCCCCCCGTGTCAGTGCATGGTCCCTCGTCACCTCGCGGCGCCCGCCATCGCGCCAGGTGTCGAGGATCAGCTGGTCATCCGCATACAACCGCGCCCCGTCGTCCACCAGAATGTGGAAGCGGTACGTCGCTGCGTCGAACTGAGCTGTGCGGGACCAGCGGGCGGAGAAGCCATCCCCTGGCAGCCCCGCTGCCGGAGAACCCCAGCCCCAATTGAAGTCGAGCGCCCCGTCATTTCGCACCAGCGCCGGGCTCCCGCTCAGCGACCGATTGGACCAGTACTCGCCGCGCCAATCGGGGTACGAGCCAACCTTGTCCCACCAGACCTGGATGAGCGCGTCTCCACTACGCTCGTAGTACTCAACACAGACAGTATGGAGTCCAGCAGGCAGCTTCCAATCCTTTGCCAATTCACGGTGTCTGCCGTCCTGCCAGGAATCGATGACCAGGACATCGTCCACGTACAGCCGAACGCCGTCGTCCACAATTGCGTGGTAGCGGTAGACCGCCTCATCGAACCAGAGGCTACGGGTCCACCGAGCGGAGAACCCGTCAGCCGGAAGGCCAGCGGCCGGTGCGGAGGTGCCCCAGCTGAAGTTGATATTGGCGTCATTCTGGGTCAAGGTCGGCCTACCCGCCAGGTCGGGGTTCGAGAAATACTCCCCGCGCCACTGGGGGTAGCCGTCCGCACGCTCCCACCAGAAGTGGATCTGAGCTGTCCCTCCGTTCTCGTAGTACTCGACGCGCAGCGTGTGAGCCCCAGCGCTCAACGTCCGATCGACGGTGTAAGTGACGCTCGGCGCGTCGTGCCAGCGATCGATGATCAGCACGCCGTCCAGCCACACCCGCACGCCATCGTCACTGAGGGCGTAGAAGCGATAGGTGCCGCTCTCGAAGGCCAGGGTGCGGGTCCAGCGCGCGGAGAAGGTATCGACCGGCAACTCCGCGGCTGGCGCTCCCGCTCCCCAGACGAAGTTCACGCTCACGTCGTCGCGGGTAACCGCCGGGATTCCCGCTAGATAACGGTTGTTGTAGTACTCGCCGCGCCAGCTCCGGACCACCGGCTGTGATGTCGGCTTGACCGTCGGAATCGCGACCGGCGGCTGTTCGTTCACGGCCGTCGGCGCGGGCGTCTCGCTGGCCAGGGGCGTCGGCTGGGCAGTCGGCATACGCGAGGGTGTCTCCTCCGCCAGAACCAGGAGGAGGGCCACGACCTCGTCACCCCTCGTGGCAGATGATGCTCTGACCAACACGCTGGAACCGCCAGGCTCGGCCAGATTGCCGGGGAAGCGGAACGCGGCGGCGAAACATCCGTCCTTGTGGACAGTTGCCTTCGCCACCAGGCGCTCATCGCCGGTCGGCGCAATCAGGTGGACATATGTCTCATCCCCAGGCATCCAGCCATCGCCCGTGACGACGAGCAGTCGTCCTGGCTCAGCCTCCCCCGGTGACACCTGAATGGAGGGGAAAAGCGCGGGTATGGACGTGGGCGCGGGGGTGGCAATCGGCACCGGCGTCGGCTTGGGCCTAGGACTTCGTGCCAGGGCAGTGAGCCCTGTCAGCACGCCCAAGACACCGACGACCAGGACCAGCGCCCCAATCCCTATCAGAAGCAGCTTCTCCCGGAGGGAGAACCTCGACCGTTTGCGGTTGACTCTCTGTGACATTCCTTGATCCTCCTGGATCCCAAAGATCGCTGTGCCGGGGCTCACGGGCGATACGGCACAGCCCAGGGCCCCGGCATGCCGGGAAGCGGAAGACGTTACCTGCAGATGATGTTGGAGATTCTCCAGCTCCCGCCCATCATCTCGAGCTCAACCACGACCTCCCTCACGAACTCGACCTCCGTGCCGGGGTTCCAGACCTCCTGCACCGTCACCGTGGCCTGATTGCCCGAAACTTCCGCATCGCCGATGATCAGATCGCCGGGCACATCCTGGGCGCAGAGGAACGGGTCATAGCCACCTTGTTCGAAGGAGGCGACGACGGTGTCTACCTTCTCCACGAATCCTTCCGTCAGGTACTGGCTCGACCGATGAGCGCCGTCGGCTATCACGTTTCCCGGGTACTGCAAGTACCAGTCGTAGAACCTCTCCACCACCTCTTCGGGCGCAGCTGTCTTCGCCCTGGTCAGGGCGCGTACAGGTGCACACCCGCTGACGATGATGGTTAGCACCATCAGCAGGCCTAGTATGGACAGCCGAAGTCTGTTCTTGCTCATCTGTATGGTCTCCTTCTTCTGCTTTCGAATATCGGCGGCTGCCACCGCCCTTGTTCTACTGCTCACTTTCCTATGCACCGATGCGATCGTACCATACTCTGGGTTCGCCCGCGTCGGTCAGAAGGTGGATTCTAACTCAGACAAAAGCAGGTCGTTGTTGCAGCGATCAGCTACGTCAAACGATTGGCTGAATCGCGACAAATGACGATGCAGCCTCCGCCAGAGCGCGTGCGAACTGGGATGCCACCGGGACGACCCATGCAAAGCCAATGAGCAGGAGGATGATCACCAGTATGATGCCAACCCTCTGCCAGCACCAGATTGACCCCCTCCGTGTCTCGGCTGTCTCCTCTCCCAGCTCTTCATGCCGCAGAGGACAGGGAGCCTCGAATGGTTCTCGACCAGCAAGAACGCTCATGGTCAGGTCCTCCGTCCCGGCCTCCGGCCGGAGCCTCTACGCTACCTGCACGGGTGAAGCACTCGCGGTCACCAGCACCACCGATACCTCAGGCCAGGAGTGGCTACGATTCCAATTCTGACATCACAGGTTGGGGGAGCAGCCTCACGATTGCAGCGACAAGCCTCCCCGCCGGCAAGCCCTCGAGAAGCACCGTGTCAGCGCCAGTAGCTTCGGCCTCCGCTTGCTGCTGGACATTGCTCACCAGAACGATGGTCCGGGCCCGCGGCCAGCGGGCCTTGGCCCCCCTCACGGTCAGCCACAAGTCATCGACGGTCATACCTGAATCCAGCAGGACCAGAGCCGGAGTGGGGTTGAGATCGACCGTCAGGGCGGAATGGGCGTCGCTCGCGACGCTGACAGCTCCTATCTGAGGCATCGTGCCGACCAGGGCATACAGACCGTCTTGCAGCGGCCCGGGTGCGGCTATGATCAACGCTGCGCTACCCATTCCTGTCACCAAGCCTTTCTCGCTATTCCCACCAGAACTGACATAATCATATCAACTCTCGGCTGGCCCTGCATCGGTCACCAGATGGATACCGGTTCATACAAAAAGACCGCCCGTGAGCGGTCTCCCCTGAGTCAGATAACCTAGTCATCTGCGACAGATGACGGGGTCAGCTACGACGTGGGCGGGTCAAGTCCAAGATCTCCTGCAAGAGCAACGGCGTAAGTGATTCCCGGGTCATGTGGGTTCTATGGCCAGGGTAAAGCGGGAGGCACATTTCCTGACGAACGAGGGTCGTTCCAATGATCTAGCCTTGAATACCCATTTGACTGGTTCTCTGGCCAGATAGTCGAGGACGATCACGCTTGCTGGGCGGCCTACTTGATCAGCGTGGGTACAACGATACCAGTCAGAACACCGAGCATATCGACAGCCCAGTGGGCGATGACAAAAGGAATCAAACGTCGCGTCCGCAGGTAGACGACGGCCATCACAACGGCCAATGGCAAGAAGGATACGAACCGATTGAGCAGATACCGCCATTCACATATCAATGGCAGGGCAATATGCTGGATACCCCAACCGAATGCTACGATGGCAATCGCAAATCCCGGCTTGGGAAAGAAGCTCTCCAACCGGGGTAGAGCGTAGCCTTGGTAGGTACACTGTTCCATCACACCCCAGACTGCGGGGAAGACGAGCAGACTATAGGCAGTGGCCCATGGGGGTAATGGATGATAGACCGATGGAGGCTGCGGGCTGCCGAAGATCAGCGCACTGCCAGCGGTCATCCCTGCCATTGCCAATGGGAAAACCCACAGGATGAAGCTCAACCCAACCAGTACGTCATGGCCGATCTGATTTCGGTCGAAGTTTAGCAGACTCGAAAGCCCAAGCCTTCCCTACTAATCAACCAGCGTATGGTGATGAAGCAACCTAGATCGATCAGTGTGCCGTAAACCGGCCACCAGTCTTTGGGCAGCCCGTCAGGGGGAAGGGGATGTCCCGAAAAAGACCGCTGCAACCAGGCTTTGTGCAAGCACTGCAAAGAGCAAACGAGAGAAGACAATGACCAACGGCCATTCCCAGGTTACTTGCCCTGCGTCCACTCGTTTCTGTGTCATAGTCTTGGAATTGAGATCGATCATCTGCGCAACCTCACAGGACACGTTCGAGAACCTTGCTTTCCACTGGATAAGTCGTGGCCCTTAGACGCTCCTTGATGCTCATCACAGCTACAAACAGCAGACCGGCCGCAGCCATTGGGAGGGTCAGCACCCCACGATCGGCGCCATCCTGCCGCCAACGCTGCTCAAGATGGAGAGTATCTCGGCGTGCATATCCGGTTCGACGGTTGACTGGATGATGGCGAAGAACGGGCCTGTCGTGAAGCGACTGATCAGACCGAAGAGCAACGCGCTGCCGTATCCTATCAAGACTGGACTGGATTGGACACACTGACCTCCTCCGACAATAAGTATCAGTAGATCCAGAATTGCTTCCAGGGGATTGCCAAATCCCTGCTCTTGGAGCGGATCTGGCGATCGGGGCACCGGTGCCCCGGGCCGGGCAAACTTGGGTTTGCGGAATCTCGTGGTTCGTGAGACCCAGGTGTCGGCGCCCGTACACTACCCGCGGAGGGTACCGACGGTGATTTGCTGGCCGAACACGGCCCAAAGCAACGCGACGTCCACGAGGAGGGGAAGAACGGCCCAGCCCGAGAACCAGATGACCTGCAACACTATGGAGCATAGGGCCGCAGCGACGATGAGCCACCTGAACCAGCTCTCCGGCACGCCCCAGCGCAAGAGGGCCGCCGCGGCGAGAAGGAAGAGGGTGCCGGACACGATTCCCAGGATAGGCGTAAGGGCATCCAGCAGCTCGCCCGAGGGGAGAAGAGTGGGCGTCTCGACCGCGAAGGGCCAGAGCAAGCGACCACCAACCCACCAGGGCGCGGGCGTCTCCCCGGGCTGGAGCGGAACGAGGACAGTGAGATTGAGCTGCGCACCGAGCAGCACTAGCACGAGAACCAAGATCCACATACGACACCTCCCTATGAGCTGTTATGTTGTTGTAGGAACGCCAGCAGTTTACCTCTCGCCCCGGCGTTGAGGTCGATCATGAGCGCGAGATGACCGCCCTTCTCCATGGGCACCAACCGGGCCCCGGAGATGCTTCTGGCGGCGAACTCACCGTGCTCGAAGGGGACGAGGGTATCGTCGCGGGCGTGCAGTACGAGGGCGGGCACGTGAATGGCATGGATCTGGTCCGCATCCACCTCCGACATGACCTGTTCGAGAAGCTGTCCTTGTTTCCGGGCACCCATCGGCTGGATGCTTTTCAAGAAGGCACTCAGACGCGCCATGTCTCGCGGTGGGAGCTCCCTCTGAACGTCACCGGGAACGCCGAGCGCCGCTAGGAGCCCCTCCGGGGTCAGGTGGACCATAGACCAGAAGACACGATCATTGAGGAACACCTTGAATACGGTGGCGAGGATCAGGCCGCGGGGTGGTATGGCGTGGCTGGCGGCACTGATCAGCGCCAACGACTTGGTTCGCTGTTGATACCGATGGGCGAATAGAAGGGCGGAGGGACCGCCCATCGAAACGCCCACTACGCCGACCCGATCGATGCCCAGGGAATCCAACAGACAGGCATAGGCGTCGGCCTGGAGCGAAGAATTGGCGCCCTCCGGTGCGGGTGTGCCCAGGAAGCCGAACCGGGATGGCGCGATCCATCGATAACCGCCGCCGATGAGCCTGGCGAAGTATTCGCCCTGGTCGTAGCCACCGCCGGATCCATGCACGATGAGTATTGGCGCACCGTCACCAAACTCGGCATACTGGATGGGTCCGCAGGCGGTTTCAATGACCTTGCCGCCGCTGGCGACCCGCTGGTACGCCAAAGACGTGTCGTGACGGTACTGGCTGCAAGACAGCGCAGGCGTGGTCTTCGAGCCGCCCAATACGCTGCCCTGCTCCAGTCCGCCTGCGTGGCCTCCGGAATGACGCGTCATTCTCCCCCCTGAGCAATGATTGCCATGTCTCAACCACATCAGTATACAAGATCTCGACCTGGTGCGCATCGGAGCAATGATCTATCGTGGCTGAGTCAAAAGGACTGCTCTGAGCGGGGTTCTCGGTGGGTCAAATGACTGGTTTGGTTCCGCCTGAGGAACCCAGGAGGGACACGGAGCGACGAAGGAGTGATCCTTGTGTGGCCTAGTGATCCTCCGGTGTCGCCCACCACATCGAGACACCCCGGCCCCGCGCAATGTAGTTCCTGTGACTATCCCGGCGACGTGCGCTGGAACTGAGGCCCGGTGGTCTGCCCGATCGATTCTAGGAGAATTCTAGCCATTCCCTTATCAAAACGACACCGTTGCACGGTATATTGGCAACTAGTGATGAGACGTCCCATCCTGCAAACTCGACCCCCGGCCTGCAGCGCACCCCAATCCTGGTCAAGCAAGCTGCCCTGGTTGTCTAAGCCTCTGAAACAGCCGTGCACGCAAAGTCCTATCCCAGCCTTCCACGCAGTCATATTGAAACGGGAGGAAGCCGCGAGCAAGAACGGCCATTATGGGAGCAGGACCGGTCGCCTGAGACTATCGTGGCCGGTAGCCCTAATGCTCGTCGCGGTACTCTTCACCTCGGTCGCCGCCAGGGCCCAAGAAACGATGACCGGGATGCCTTCGATGTCGCCGCCCGCGACTGCTTCGGCGAGTGACCAGATTCCTACGTTCCCGGCCCCTTCTGGCAGGGCCTCCGGTGTCTCACCCGCTACCGCTTCAAGCTCGCTCAGACCCTCTCCCAGGAGAAGATGCGCCTCCATTCCTGTCATCGGCCAGATTGCCTGGAGGCCGATTGGCCGAGCTGATTGAGTCGACTGACGGGCAAAAAAGGGGGCCTCGAGGCCCCTTGGAGGAATAGGTGCATCAGCTAGATGGGCCTTCCGGATCCAGGATGACGCGTTTGAGATCGTTTTCATCGAGAAGTTGCTTGCCCGCGGAGGCGCCGAGCAGGAGAGCACTGCGACAGACATTGTTGATGCGGCGGGCCACGCCCTTGGTTTGATCGTAGACGCCGGCGATGAAGCTGTCGCTGATGAGGGAGCCTTGAAAGCCCGCCACGTGTAGATGGTGCTTGACGTACCCAGCGGTCTCCTCCAGGTCGAACGGGGGAAGCTGGTGGCGGACGGCGATGCGCTGATAGAAGGCTTCGTAGGCGGCGAACTGGAGTTTGTGGACGAGATCGGGTTGGCCAAGGAGTACCAGAGTGACAGGGGAGACCGAGTCCATTCCTTGATTGAGGAGAAAGCGGAGCCGGTCAAAGAGCTCGCCAGGCAGCAAGTGAGCCTTGTCCACAATGAGAAGCACTTGGAAGCGGAGCGGCTGTAGCGGCCCTGGCGGGCTAGGTCGGCGACGGTGGAGTGAAACTGAGGGAGGAGGCGCCGGAAGCCAAAGGCAGAATCGCTAAACTCGCAAACCGAAGCGATAGCCGCGTCGGCTGCAAGCGTAGTTAGCCTGCCACGAGTGGTTACCAACGATCTCATTCGGACTGTCCACAAACCCCTTCCTCCAAGACCACTCTATCATCGCCTTACCTTGTGTCCACCAAGCTGGGGGAGGGTCGAACCTCAGTGGCGACTGTTTTGCGCTTTGAGCTCAACGATATCAGAGTGATCACAAGAGCGACTATTACATAGACGGCGCTGCTTCCTCCAAGGACAACGAGCTCGTTTACTTCCAGCAGTCTGCCACTGAAGTTGAGCATCTGATGCAGCAGTATTGCGTACAGCAGATTCCCGCCTCGGCCACATACGTAGCCAATGATAACCGAGAAGGAGACGAGACCAACCATGAAAAATACGACATAGAGAAGCAGATCAATACCCTGAAAACCGGACACGAACCAAAGCGGCAGGTGCCACAGCCCCCAGATCACGCCAACGATTAGCGAGGATCCAAGCTGGGAGAAGCGCTTGTTTAGCTCAATCTGCAAATAACCGCGCCATCCGAGTTCCTCCCCAAGCGGTCCTCTAATCAGGCTGTCGACGAACATTACAAGAATACCTGCGACCGACAGATCCGCAACGAGCTCAAGAAGCACCCTACCGGAGACAAGTGAGTAACCGATCCAAACGACGATTGTTGCGACAACTGGGAGTAGAATCGATGCCAGAAGAAGCAGCATCCTGATTCTTGTCGCAAACAGACCCGCAATGTACCGGTAGAGAGACCTGCCTGGATCCACCCTGCGGTGGATGATCGCGAAACCCACCGTAGGTGTCCAGGCCATTGCGATTTGGACGAGCGCGACGATGTAGTTCGGAGCGCCAACATAGACAAGAACACCTACCAAGGCGAAACCGACAAAGAATAGTACAAAGGTCAACAACAGAAAGAGATACGACGTCTTCATAAGGTCCTCCTCGTTTGAGACTGTATGTGCCATTCAGTGACAAGATCTCGGACGCGCCGTTCAAGTCAACTAGACGATGCCCCCGGCTATCGCCTCTCCGAGCATCCCCCAACCAACAATCAAGCGTTTGCGCTCTCTCTTGTCCATGGCGCGCCCTGGGATGCAACAGGCCTCATCCACCAGCCGCCCAACGACACTAAGCTTAGCCACGCACCGAGCGGGCCTACCAGAGCGAGCTGTCAGACGGGCCGCCGTCAATTGGTCCCGTAGGTCTCCTCTAACACTCGCGACATGAGGGACGCGAAGGCCGCCGGTTCATCGAAGTTCGGACGGTGGCCCGAATGCTCGAGTATGATCTTCTCCTTGCTCGGTGCATCTACCATCTCGAACCATTCCTTGGCCAGGACCGCGCGGCCACGGGCCTCGTGCTCACCGAGGACCATGTAGAAAGGGACCTCGAGGCGCGGTACGTCCTGTTGAAAGTCGATAGTCTGGAGCTGCGGATAGAGGACCGAGAACGAATCGAGGAATCCGCGGAAGGCGTTGATCCGGTCCATCCACGTGTACTCGGGGACGAAAAGGATGGCCGGCATCTCGTTGCTCATGTCGAGCTCAGGATACTGGTTCCAGTCATGCTCGTGGGCGATAGCGGGCTCGTAGTCGAGCAGCGTCTCGTAGGGAGGCGGTCCATTCTCGCGTAGCGTGGCAGCCAGCGCGTCGCGGCCCGTCTCATCGGCCCATTGCAGAGTGTCCTCGTAGAACAAGATGTCAGTTTCCCGCTGGCTGACCATCTGTCCGACCCCGACGAAGGCGTGATAAAGCTGGGGATGCGCTTGCACCGCGAGCACACCGAGCGTGGAACCCCAGGATTGACCGACCAGGTAGATCTTCTCCTCGTCGAAGCGGTTCCGCAGGTAGTTCGTCACGTCGATGGTGTCGGCCACCATTTGCTCAAGCGTCAGCGTCTCTACCGGATCGAGGGCGTCATAGGACTTGCCGGTGCCGCGTTGATCCCAGGTGGCGACTACGAAGTCCTGTTCCAGAGTGACATCTCCGCGCACCGCGCCGAGATCCGTCCCGCCGGGGCCACCCGCCAGATAGAGCAGGACTGGGCTGTCCACACTGCGACCGCGGATCATCAGGCTTTGGTCATGGCCCCCGATGCGCACCTCGATGAGCTCGGCGATGCTGCCGGGTAGCGGCTCCCCGTCCGGTCCGACGATGGGGGCCGTGGAAGCCGGACGGGCGATGAACACGGCCAGCGCGACCAACCCCAGAGTGGCGGCTCCGGTAAG
>Ga0207796_1000651_pt1 | contig 13367 bp, 11 predicted proteins | sample Pon1CUnioCityCA_6_FD_187274 | JGI IMG/M metagenome (GOLD analysis project Ga0207796, IMG submission 187274) | Marine sediment microbial community from Union City, CA, USA - Pond 1C Sediment 1 (SPAdes) | ecosystem: Environmental > Aquatic > Marine > Intertidal zone > Salt pond sediment ...
GTCGGCTGACACCGCAAAGCGCGCTGCGATGACCTGGAGCCCCACGCATGCACCGCGGAACCTGTTTGAACAGGTTTGCCGGGACAGCCGTCGGATTCATCCCATCGGCTGGAGCCTCAGCGCGGCACCTGGGCATTGTCGAAAGCGGTGTAGGATGCTATAATAGTATGCGAAACCGAGCAGGTGCTGCGGTTTCGCCAGGAGCCGACAGCCCCGGGGATGGGGATGCTCCCATCGCTGCTGGTTGACGCTCCTGAGCTCGCCCTCGAGCTGGTCGGACGCGCCGTTCGACCGGCGGACGCACGTGGTAGCTGGTCCCACATAGGAGGCTGGACTAATGAACGCTTTCAATCGAGTTATGCTTGTGCTGCTGTTGATCGTGGCCATGGTCGTCTGCTCACTGGCTTTCGTCGTGCCGCTGCGGACGCTGCAGACGATCTCATACCAGGCGGACGCCTTGGCGGACCTGCTTGCCCGCGTTAGGTCGGTGGTGCGTCTCCCCGTCGGTATCCTTCTCGCCGTGATCGTGAATCTGGTTGGCCTTCTGTTCATTGTTCTCGAGGTGCGGCGGCCCGCGGCAAAGTCGATCAAGGTGGAACAAGCCGCTGGCGGCGAGGTGACGCTCAGCGTGGCGTCCATTGCCGATCAGCTGAAGGCTGAGATTGACCGGCTTCCCGAGATCCTTCAGGTCAAGCCGAAGGTGTCCGCCAAGCGGAAGGGCGTCGTCGTCGAGGTCGACGCCAAGATCGAGGCCGAGACGGGGGTGCCGAACAAGGCGGAGCGGATCGTCGAGACCATTCGCCACGTCGTGGAACAGAAGATGGGCCTCACCCTCGCTCGCCCTCCCAAGGTCAATATCGAGGCGGTGCGCCGCGCTTCTGGCGCGAGACGGGGGGCCGAGCGACCTGCTCCACCTCCGGCGACGGAAGAAGCGGCCGCTGGTGCGACCGAAGGAGAGGGTGAGCTTTCCTAGACCATCGTCCAAGAAAGAGGTGGTGTGAAGACCCCTGCCGTGGACGATGACGTCGTGAAAGGCGGTCCGGACCCTCTGGACCTGGCCGCGCGCGTGGAGAGCGTGCTCTTCGTGGCGGAGGAGCCGGTCTCCACCTATCGTCTAGCGCAGGTGCTGGAGGTCACGCCGGAGAGCGTCGAGCAGGCGCTCGACGCCTTGGCGGGCCACTACCAGAACCGAGGGCTGCGCTTGCAGCACCTCAACGGTAGCGTGCAGCTCACCACGGCGCCGGAGGCCGCGCCTCACATAGAACGTTTCCTGGGCCTGGAGGCGCGCGTTCACCTCTCACAGGCGGCCTTGGAAGCCCTGGCTATCGTGGCCTACCGTCAGCCCATCACGCGTCCGGAGGTCGAGGCTATCCGCGGCGTGGGGTCCGACAGTGTGCTGCGCACGCTCCTGAGCGCTGGTCTCATCGATCGCATCGGGCGTGCCGATGATGTGGGGCGTCCCTTCCTCTACGGCACCACGCCGGAGTTTCTCCAGCATTTTGGACTCCAGAGCTTGGACGAACTGCCGACGTTGGAGGAGGACGCCGAGCTGGTACAGACGTCCTCATGATGCCGCCCCCCTTCATCCTGAGGCGCTGTTCGGGAGAGATGAACCTACGACTGAGTGGCGATGACGGTGTCTCGCCTTGGAGGGGGGCGACCTCCCTGGCCGAGCCTTGGGGCTTCTGCGGCGGTTAGTCCGCGGGTTCTTCCTCCTGGAGCAGGTCCCTGGCCTCCTCGGCACGATCCTGGGGGACCAGGATGCGCACCTGTCCCAGTCCATCCACGGTAATGCCGTAGATCTGTCCCGCACTCTCATAGTCCAGCAGCACGGGGATGCCGGCTGACTCCAACTTGGTCTTGAATACCTGGGCCTTCATCAAGCCCGGGACGGTGCGGATGGTGGTTAAGTCTGGGAACCGTGATCGTTTTCTTGTCATGGCTAGCCTCCTTCGCCTCTCTTAGTGTCCTTCAAGTTGCGACATTTGTCAAATGTCCTGAAGATGGTATAATCCGCGTTGGTGTGTTAGCGAATTTCATGGAGGAAACAGCAAGTTGATTCAAAGGAAGACTCAGAATCCGACCTACTGGGCTAGCTACGCGATCGCATCTGAGGATCTTCAGTATCTTAGCACCTTGCTCGTCGAGGACGAGCTGCCGCGCTCTACAGAGGAGCTGAGCCAGGCGCTGGTGCGACACCGTGCCCGGCAGGAGGAAGCGCTCATTGAGCGCGCTCTGTCGGAAGGGACCCCCTATCGCCCTAAGCAGGGTTATGAGGTGGGGGAGCGCGTCGTCTTCCCCGCTCTCGGCTACCGCGCCGGTGCGGTCGTCGCTATCCGACCTGGTCACAACCCCGAGTACGACCCGTTCAAGGTGATCAAGGTTGAGTTCGATGAAGGGGAGGAGCGTGAGTTTGCCGCTGAGTTTGAGAACGGCCATCCTCTCAATCAGGAGGGCGCCACGGCCACAGACGCCGAGGATCACCATTCCCCTGATGAGCTGGCTGCGCTCTACGGCCCTCAGCTTAAGGACCGGCTGGAGGAGCGGCTCGAGTCGGACCGCGACTTCATCCGCTTGGCGGATCAATGGTTCCGCCGGGATCTGTTGGTCGAGGTCCATGAAGGACACCTCAACCTGGCCGAGGCGGTCTTGGACGTGGCCGGCGGCGGCCCCCTTCCGACCGAGGCTCTGCTGGGCGATGTGGAGCTGCCGGAGGAGATCTCCCCTCAGTTGCGCGTCTTCTCCCTGAACTACGCGCTGCAGCAGGACCAGCGCTTCGACGAGGTTGGGCCGGCCGGGCAGGTGCTGTGGTACCTGCGGCGCTTGGAGCCGGAGGCGATCGAATCGACGCCGCTCTATCTCCGGTACGAGCCGCTGGCGTACGAACCGCCTCTTCTGACCAGCGAGATGCGCTCGCTGGAGCGAGAGCTGGACGACGAGTGGTCAGATCTTGAGCCGCCGAGGGAGCTATCAGAACCGGTCGAGGTGGTGCTCATCTATCCCCATTGGCGGTCCGGTACCCTGCCGCTTTCCAGTCGCCTGTCTGGGATCTTTCCATCGGCGCGCACCGAGCGCATTCGATTCACCTTCGTCGACGGCGGCACGGGGAAGGAGATGCCTGGCTGGGTGGTTGAAGAGGGGCGCTACGTGTACGGCCTGGAGGCCTGGTATCAGGAGAACAACATCCCTGTCGGCGCCTATTTGGAGGTCTCCCACGGCGAAGAGCCAAGCAAGGTTGTCGTGCGACCGCGCAACCGTCGAACCAGGAGGGAATGGGTGCGTGTCGCCACATCCCGCCAGGGGAAGCTGGCCTTCGAGATGCACAAGGAAGACATCGCCTCCGACTATGATGAGCTGACAGTCCTGGCGACGCGCGATCTGGGGGCACTGGAGAAACTCTGGAAGCGTGTGCGGCAAGAGGACCGTTCCTTGGCCCAAGTGGTCGGGGAGGTATTCCCGGAGCTGGTCAAGTTGAGCCCGCAGGGGAACGTGCACGCGGCGACGCTGTACAGTGCGGTCAACGTGATGATGCGCACCCCGCCTGGTCCGCTGTTGGAGGTCCTGGTCACCAGCGACCGGTATGCGCCGGTTGGGAACAACTACTGGGTTTTGCACACTGGAGCAAGTGGAGCATAGATTCTGGCTATGGCTGAGATGACGATTCCGGCATCACTGCGCGAGGTGGTCAAACCCACCCTCGACACTCCTCTTCACATCGACTACGGCTGGTGGGATCGAAACGACCTGGATATCGGGATCGAGCTGCGAGCTCACCTCTGCAAGGAGCACAAGCAGGCCTTCGGCCGTTCTGTGGGTGCCGAGGAGAAGATCGACTGGATTGATAAGCAGACGGGTGAGGTGCGCCGCGTCAACGGCTTGCAGCATGTCCTGCACATCCACTGCAGCAAGCAGCCTGACTACATCAACGATGACCTATCCTTGGTTGACGCTGTCTTCCGCGTCTTTTTGGCCAGAGGAAACAAGCCGCTGAGCGCCAGGGAGCTGGGCAGCGTCACCGGGCGCTATCCAGAGAGAATTCTCCGCACGCTGACCGGACGGCGCATCTATAAGGGCATCTGTCCCGTTCGCTAGTCCTTTCTTACTTTCGATCCTTAGCGCCACGACCCACGTCGTGGCGTTTGCCATGTCTGCTTGGTAGCTTCACCTGGCGTTCTCTCTCCCCAGGGAGGGAACGGGGGATAGGCCTCCTTCATCCCGCGTGGGGGCATCCACTGGATCTCGGCAGTTGCCCGGCGCGGGGCACAGTTTGGCGGCAGGTGTCAGCTCTACTGCGAAGTCGATTGCTTGACAGCGGGGGGGCTCTCGGTTAGAATAGATCGTGCAGGCCCCAGTAGCTCAATTGGAAAGAGCATCGGACTTCTAATCCGAGGGCTGGAGGTTCGAGTCCTCCCTGGGGTACTGAGAACCGGCTCGATAGCTTTGATGAGGTCTCGCGGATTTAGCCCCCACACCGCGGGGTGGATCGTCTCCGTCACCTGTGCGGTCGACACATGGTGGTAGACGCTGTGGATGGCAAGGTCGACTCCCGCGAGCGTCTCATCCTCAGGGCACACAGCGTGTGCCCTTTTCTGTTTCTTAGGTGGAACCGTCGCCGTTCGTAGAACTGGAGGAGCCTATGAAGGTCGTCAGCGTGGAACAGATGCAGCGCATTGAGGCCGACGCGAACGAATCCGGCCATTCTTATTCAGCCATGATGGAGCAAGCAGGGCGCTCTCTGGCTGAGGCCATTGCCGCTCGCGAGGACGTCCCTGGCAAGCGCGTGTTGGTCTTGGTCGGCCCAGGGAATAACGGCGGGGACGGGCTGGTGGCCGCGCGCTATCTGAGCCGCGCCGGGGCCCAGGTGACCTGTTATCTGTACAGAGATCGCAGCCCTGCCGAGGATGAGACCTTCCGTCTGGTGTCGGAGGGCGACCCGCAGGTCGTGCTCGCTGACCAGGACGAGGCCTGGGAGGGACTCGGCGGGCTCGTGGAGGAGACGGACATCCTCATCGACGCCCTCTTGGGCACCGGCACCCGTTTGCCCCTGCGCGGTCCCTTGGCCGAGATGCTCGATGCCGTGGGGACGGTCGTGTCGCGCCGACGGCGCAGGGCCGAGGGGACGTCAACCTCTCTGGTTCCCGACGCTAGCCTCGTCGATGAGGGCGGGCCGTTCGTGGTCGCCGTCGACGGGCCCACCGGCCTGTCGTACGACAGCAGTGAGCTTGACGCGGCAGCGATCCCCGCGGATCTCACGGTGACCTTCGCCTATCCCAAGCTCGGGCATTTTCGCTTTCCCGGCGCTGGCGCGTTGGGCGAGTTGGTCGTCGCCGATATTGGCATCGATCCAGCCCTGGCCGACGACGTGGCTCTTGAGGTCGTCACCGCAGCGACAGCACGAGGGTGGCTTCCTCCTCGTCCGCCCGATGCGCATAAGGGAACCTTTGGCAAGGCGATGATCGTCGCCGGCTCGGTCAACTACACCGGCGCTGCCTATCTGGCGGCGGCCTCGGCGACGCGCGCCGGGGCCGGCCTGGTTACCCTGGCCCTGCCCAGTACGATTCACAGCGCAGTGGCGGCTCGTCTGGCCGAGGCGACCTATGTGTTGCTGCCCCACGCCATGGGGGTCTTGAGCGCCGATGCCGCCAGCGTCCTACGGGAGGCCGTGGAGGGCTACGATGTGCTGCTCATCGGTCCTGGTCTTGGCCGTGAACATGAGACGTCGCTCTTCCTCGAGAGCATCTTGGGGGTCGGGGAGCGGCGGCGCTCCATGGGGTTTCTCAGGTCCGAAACAGGGGCGGCGGCTCGGTCCGAGCTGCCACCCTTGATTGTCGATGCTGACGGCCTCAATCTCCTGTCCGGGCTGGAGGACTGGCCGAAGCGGCTCCCCACTGGGGCCGTGCTGACCCCTCATCCAGGCGAGATGGCGCGCCTGATGGATGGCTCTGTCGCCGAGGTGCAGGAGGACCGAGTGACGGTGGCCCGCACTCAGGCCGTTGCGTGGGGCCAGGTCGTCGTGCTCAAGGGGGCCCACACCGTCGTGGCGGCACCCGATGGTCGGACGGTCATCGAGCCCTTCGCCAACTCGGGATTGGCGACCGCTGGCACCGGCGATGTCCTGGCCGGGACGATCGCCGCCCTCCGCGCCCAGGGCTTGGAGGCCTTCGAGGCCGCTGCAGCAGGGGCGTACCTGCATGGGCTGGCCGGTGAGATGGCCCGCGAAAAGATCGGCGCCGTGGGCATGGTCGCCGGGGACGTACTGGCGTCTCTGCCCCAAGCCTTTCGGCGCCTTGGTTCAGCTTGACCCTCCCACTAGGGACAGCAAGAAGCCCCTTCAACGCTTGAAGGGGCTTTGACCAAGTGCTGCTGCGAGGGGCGTCATCCCCCCCTCGCCCTTCTTGTTTGCTCGTCTGATTCGCGCAGGCGGTCGAACACGCGTCAGCCAGCTTGACCCGGTCTCGGCTGGAGTGGCAAAACCACCCGCAAAGGTCGGCTAGGCTTCCGCGCCAGCCTCCGCCGCTTCCTCCGTCACCTCTTCTACCTCGGGTACCTCGATCTCCAGGTCCTCCATTTCCTCAGCGGCTTTCTTGGTTTCCTGGATCGCCTTGTCCATGTGCTCTTGAGCTTGCTTCAGGACCTCCTGGCTGCGCCGTTGCGTCTCCTCCGCGCGGCGCTTGATGTCCGCTGCTACAGCGTCCGCCTTGGCGCGCGCCTCAGCCAGCGTCTCCTCGGCCTGTTCGCGGAGCGTGATGGTCTGTTCGCGAATCTGGTCTCGGGTCTCCTCTCCCGACTGGGGGGCCGTGAGGAGCGCTGCCGCTGCACCTACCAACCCACCCATCAAGAAACCGAAGAAGAATGCCCCGAACTCGCTACCGTTGTTCTCACTCATGCTCTACCTCCTATCCTCTGTTGAAAAACCACTGCGGTGACGCGCTGTCTGCTTCCCGGCGGGCGATCTACCTACCGGCGCTGAGCGAACCGTCCAACGGCAGCCAACTCACCGGATCAGGCCCCTGCCAGACGTGTGAGTGGCTACCCAGTAGGCCGTACCACACTATGTCTCATCGTCGCTTCTGCGCAGACCGCTGACCTCTCGGAAGATGCGTCCGATGCCGGCCAGGTTGCTGGACAATTTCACGACGGGCGAGACGAGGTTGTGGCTGACGAATTTGGTCGTGCCACGGACTGTGGTCACGGTCTCATTGGCTGCCTCTAGCATCGGCCTGATCTCATCTCGCAGCAACACGATCAGGGATTGGAGTTGGAGCGTCAGGACGATCAACAGCACGCCAATGATCAGGGACTCGAACGCCACGAATACGATAGCCATATCCCGCAGCAGCCCTGTCACAATGCTGCCTGGGGTAGGACCTACGCCGGCTCTCGTGGCCTGGTAGGCATTGATCGACAGAAAGACCATCAGGACCACTAGCCCGAGCAATAGCAGGCCAGCGATGATCGCGCCGCCGATGAACCAACGACGGGCTCGTACCTCCGCCGCCGACTCGATGTCGACGGGTTCCACAGGCTGCGGGGATGGCTCAAGGGTCAGGTCTTCGCGCGTTCGATTCTCCATAGTAGGCCGATTATAGCACAGAATTTTGAGCTTCACAAATGGTTCCGCCACCCAAAACCACGTCGCCCTGGTACAGGACGAGGAATTGGCCCGGCGTGATGTCCCTCTGGGGCTGGTCGAAATGGACCTCCACCCGCTGACCCGACATCGGGTTCACCCTCACCGGGGCCGGCCGCGCGCGGTAACGAATCTGTGCTTCCGCGCGGAAGGGCTGCTGGCGAGCTTCTCCGCTGACATAGTGCATGTCCTCGACTGAGCATTGGTCTCGTCCGAGCTCGTTGGCTGTGCCGACGATGACGGCGTTCTCCTCCGGCCTGAGGGCCAGCACGTACAGCGGCTCCGCCGCGGAGATGTTGAGGCCCTTCCGCTGACCGATGGTGTAGGCGGCCAGCCCGTGATGCTCACCCAGCAAGCGCCCACTGGCATCGCGGATGGGCCCCGGTCTCAGCGTCTCCGGTGCATGCTGCGCCAGGAAGGTGCGGTAGTCGCCGTCCAGCAGGAAGCAGACGTCCTGGCTCTCGGCGTGCAGCTCCACCGGGAGAGCGTACCGACGGGCCAGGCGGCGGACCTCGACCTTGGTCAGCCGGCCGAGAGGGAAGCGCGCGCGTGCTAGTTGTTCCTGCGTCAGGGCGTGCAGGAAGTACGACTGATCTTTGTTGGCATCGCAGCCGCGCAGCAGCTGATACCCCTCATCGATCCGTCGGATGCGGGCGTAGTGGCCTGTGGCCAGGGCGTCAGCTCCCAATGCCAGAGCCCGCTCCATCAACAGACCGAAACGGATGAAGCGGTTGCAGCGCACGCATGGATTGGGCGTCCGTCCAGCGGCGTATTCGGCCACAAAATAGTCGATGACGTCTCGCTGGAAAGCCTCTTGGGCGTCGAGCACGTGGAACGGTATGTCGAGGTGGCTACTGACGCTGCCAGCGCGCGCGATAGCCTCGGGGCCAGGTACGGGGGGCTCATCCGGCTTAGCTCGGAGCCGCAGGGTCATCCCGGCGACCTCCAGGCCCTTCTCTACCAGCCGCGCAGCGGCGACGGCGCTATCGACACCGCCGCTCAGCGCGACCGCCACCTTCCGCGGCGCGGTCGGTCCGGTCACCTCTCCTCACGCAGTCTCTGGATGATCTCCGGGAGTATGTCTAGGACGCGGTCGACACCGGCCTCGTCGTTGGCTCGCCCCAGGGTCAGGCGCAGGCTGCCGATACCCCACGCCGGCTCCAGACCCAGCGCCTTGAGAACAAACGACGGCTCTGGCTCGCCCTCGGCACAAGCTGCGCCGGAGCTTGCCGCGATGCCCTCCAAGTCCAGGGCCTGGACGATCGACTCCCCCTCGATGCCGAGAAAGACGAAGCTCGCGTGGTGCGAAAGACGGTGGATGGGATGGCCGGTGAGGCGACTGTCTGGAACGCGTTCCAGAATGCCCTCGATCAGCCTATCGCGCAGGGCGTGGAGCCCCGTGTCCTTCCCCAGACGCCTCTCCTCCGCCAATCGGAGAGCGGTCGCCAGGCCGACTGCGCCGGCCACGTTCACCGTGCCCGGTCGGCGCCCCCGCTCGTGGCCGCCTCCGCTGATGGCCGGCACCAGGGGGGTATCGCGCCGCACATAAAGAAGGCCGACGCCTTTCGGACCATAGAACTTGTGGGCCGAGAGGGCCAGGAGATCGATGTGCATATCGTCCGGCCTCAAGGACAGGCGACCAGGGGCCTGCACGGCGTCGGTGTGAAAGAGCACCCCGTGCTCCCGACAGATCTGCCCGATCTGAGCCATCGGCTGGACCGTGCCGATTTCGTTGTTCGCCATGATCACGCTGACCAGGATCGTGTCGGGACGGAGGGCAGCGGCCACGTCGTCGGGATCGACGAGCCCATGTCCGTCTACCGGCACGCGATCCACCTCGAAGCCGAACAGGTCCCGAAGCTGATCCAGCGTGTGACCCACGGCGTGGTGCTCAATCGGCGTACTCACGATGTGGTTGCCGTGGCCCGCTTGGCGGGCGGCCCAGGTGGCGCCACGCAGCGCCAGATTGTCGGCCTCGGTCCCCGAACCGGTGAAGACGATCTCGGAGAGGTGGCAGTCGAGGGTCGTGGCGACCGTCTGGCGCGCGCGCCCGAGAGCGCTGGCCGCCTCACGCCCGAAAGCGTGAGATGACTCGCTGTTCCCGAAGACAGCGTTCCAGTACGGAGCCATCGCCTCCACCACGTCAGGGTCAACCGGGGTCGTCGCGGAGTGATCGAGGTAGATGCGGCGTTTACGTAGGTTTATCATAGCCCTCCCATGCTTTTCGCATTCTAGCACAGCCCTTGAGCCGCGTCAATCGAGGGCAGGTGGTTGACCAGGGCAATAGCATGTGGGCTCAAAGCCCTCGTCCCGAGGGCGTCGCAGCCGAGAGTATTGGAGCCGTGCGTACCAACTACGTCCCCGAGACGGGAACTGCGAGCATTTCCTCAGGTCGCGCCTTCATATGTAATTGCCCTGGGTGATTGACTTCTTTGCCCAGCTTCGCTATACTTTGCTTGTATCTGGTACGGTGTGATAGTGCTTCGATGCTTGCTCCATGCCATCGAAGCCTGTAAGGAGGTCATCTGCGATGAAGAGGATCCAGCCTGTCAGCCTGCCTCTACTCGTACTCATGCTCGTCGCGACGACGCTCGGGGGGTGCGCAACGCCCACCGCTCCCCCGACCACACCGGCGCCCAGCGAGACGGCGCCGCCATCGACTGCAACACCGACCCCCGTGACGGAGGCCCCCACAGCCACGTCAACGGAGGTCTCCAGCGGTGCGACCAGTCCGTCGCCTACCTCGACGCCGTCGAAGAGCTCGGAACTCGTCTTTGCCTCTTTCGAGAAGCCGGCGGTGGAGGCCGAGCCGGTGATCCACCATGAAGGGATCGCACCCGATCTGAGCAATGTGCAGAATCCCTTCCTCCTCTCCGAGGCTCAGCTGAATCAGCTGGCCGAGGATGGATTTGTGGTTAGCCCCGGCGGTGAGAAGGAGTTCTTCACCCTCTATGAGCAGGCCCGCTACAGCAACGTACCCATCTTCGTCACCAGCGATTCTCTGCTCCACGTCTACCACCTGCTGTTCGACAAGGTGTTGCGCACGGCCGAGGTGGAGCACTTCATTCCCCTGCTCCGCAACCTGAACGCCGCCATGCTGGCCCGCACCGACCAGGTGTACCGATCGCTGGAGGGCACAGAGTGGGAGGAGGCCGCTCGCCGGACAGTGGCCTTCGTCGGCGTGGCCAGCCAAGCGCTCGACCCCGATGTCGAGATGCCGGGCTACGTGGCGGACATAGTGGAGGAGCAGCTCGCTCTGATCGAGGAGGCGTCCAGGATAGCACCCTCGCCGGTCCTGCCCACCTTGGAGCATGGCGAGGACTACACCCAGTACAAGCCGCGGGGCCATTACACCAAGAGCGACGAGCTGAAGGCGTACTTCAAGAGCATGATGTGGTACGGGCGCATGACCTTCCGCCTGAAGACGGACGATCCGGCGGCAGGGCGCGCCGAGACGCGTTCCGCTCTCTTGCTGGTCCACGCCCTCCGCACCGCGACTGTGGACGGGCGGCCGGCTCTGGAGAGCTGGGCCGATCTCTACAGCCCCACCGTGTTCTTCGTCGGGCGCAGCGATGACCTGACCGTGCTCCAGTACGGTGAGGTGATGGACCAGATCTACGGGCCGGACGTCGCCCTAGAGTCCTTGACCGATGAGGCGTCGCTGGATGTTTTCATCGAGGAGGCGAACAAACTGCCGCCGCCGCGCATCCTGGGCATCGTCATCGGGGACTGGGAGGACGTCGAGGAGCAGACCAAGGGGTTGCGCTTCATGGGCCAGCGCTTCGTTCCCGATGCCTTCATCTTCCGTCAGCTGATCTACCGGAACGTCGGCCAGAGCACGCCGCCGAACCGGCGGGGCCTGCCGAATGGGCTGGACGTACCGGCTGCCATGGGTTCTGCGCGCGCCTACCAGCATCTGGATGCCATGGGCGAGACCGATTTCGACAACTACGACGCCCAGTTGAACAAGATGCAGGCCTGGATCTCAGGCCTCACCGTCGAGGAATGGACCGAGACGCTTTACAACACCTGGCTCTACGCCTTCCAACCGCTGCTGGAGACGCCCGGCGATGGCTACCCGGCCTTCATGACGTCCGTGGCGTGGGTGGACAAGCAACTCAACACGGTGATGGGAAGCTTCGCCGAGCTGAAGCACGACACCATTCTCTACGCCAAGCAGGCCTATGCGGAGCTGGGCGGCGGGCCACCTCCACCTCCGCCCACCCCGCCCAGGGGCTACGTGGAGCCAGTGCCCGAGTTCTACGCGCGGCTGGCAGCGTTGACGGAGATGACGCGCGAGGGCTTGGACCAAAGAGGCTTGCTCGTCGATCAGGATCGGTTCAGCCTGCAGCGGCTGGGAGAGTTGGTGCGTTCCTTCCAGACCATGGCGGAGAAGGAGCTGCGCGGTGAGCCGCTGACCGACGAGGAGTACGAGACCATCCGCTACTACGGCGGCGAGCTGGAACAGTTGACCATGGCCTCGGCCGACACGCCGGGCGGGGACGAAAGCGGCGGAGCGCAGCTGATGCCCGAGGAGGAGCCGCAGGCCGCTGTCATCGCTGACGTCGCCACCGATCCGGATCCCGACGGTGACGGTGCGCCCAACCCGATCGTGCTCGAGGTCGCCGTGGGACGGATCAACCATCTCCACGCCGTCGTGCCGCTGATCGAGGAGGATGGGTCGATCACGCTCCAGGTTGCCAAGGGTGGCATCTTCTCCTACTACGAGTTTGAGTGGCCTGGCGATGACCGTCTGACGGACGAGCAGTGGCGAGAGATGCTGGATCAGGGCCAGGCGCCGCCGCGGCCCACCTGGATCAGTAGTTTCTATAGCGAGGAGGGCGAGCACACGGCGCTGCGGCTGGGCGTGTCTCGCTACCAGGACGCCGTGGTGGACGCGTTCTGGTATGTGGAGCCGGATCGGGTGGCGGGCGTGGAGGGGCGAGGCCAGGAGCTGTTCTCCCAGGTCGAGACGCTGCGCGCGGAGCAGCGCTACCAGGGTCGCACGTTGATGGGCGTTGACGTCCGCTCCTTCGACCGTCAGTCGGAGGATCTGGCCGTGGTCACGGTGCGAGAGACGTGGCAGGACGCGCTCTACGAGGGTGAGTGGCCCGACTACGGTGTACAGCCCATCGCCGAGCGTGGCCCCTATACGCTGGATGTGACCTATACCCTTGAGCAACGTGAGCAAGGGCGCTGGCAGGTCACCCGCGTTGTCTATGCCAACGATCCTCCCGCGTGGCCGTGAGATGGCGAGAGGGGGCCATGAGGAGAAGGGGCGAGAGGGAGACGGGGCGATCCTGAGAGGGCATCTGTCCTCCCGCGGGCTGTTGGCACTCCTTGCGTCCTGCCTGATCCTCATCTCCCTCGTGGCTGGCCTCCTTCTCGTTCGCCCTGCCTCGGGCGACGCCCCCGACCTTTCGGGCTACCCCTGGCTGTATCTGCGCGACGGCGAGCCGCTGGCCTCCGACGAGGGGGCGATCGAGGTGGTCGCTGTCGGCGATGTGATGCTGGGGCGCGGCATAAGCGTGGAGGCGGACGTCTTTCGGGCGGTCGCTCCCTGGCTTCGCGCCGCCGACGTGGCCCTGGGGAACCTGGAGTGCGTCCTGGTCGGTGACCTCGGCGACGCAACCAGGCCCTCCGCTGACCCGGAGGGAATCGCCAGGACGGAGATCCTGCTGCACGCACCGCCGCAGGCCGCAGCGCAACTGCGCGAGGCGGGCTTCGACGTGATGGG
>Ga0207796_1000652_pt1 | contig 13361 bp, 12 predicted proteins | sample Pon1CUnioCityCA_6_FD_187274 | JGI IMG/M metagenome (GOLD analysis project Ga0207796, IMG submission 187274) | Marine sediment microbial community from Union City, CA, USA - Pond 1C Sediment 1 (SPAdes) | ecosystem: Environmental > Aquatic > Marine > Intertidal zone > Salt pond sediment ...
AGTTTTCGGATCCTTCAGAGCAAAGTTTTACACTTGTTGAAGAGTTGTTGGAGTTGGAAGTACAAAATTCAATTTACACCACTTGACAAGACACTACCGTTTAATGGCTGCTATTTGTTAATGAACAATTATTTAAATAAAATTATCATAATTAAAGGCAAAAATCTTTTTCTTAAAGCAAAAAAGTTAATAAGATCTTGTGTAAAGAATGAAAAAATTAATCATTCTATTCTAGTAAATTCATTTCCTAAAAGTGGAACACATTTACTGGAACAAATAGTTAAACCATTTCCAAATTCGGATAATTTTGGCTTTTTCATTGCTTCAGCACCTTCCCGACCTCATATTGTAAGGGATGAAGTAACACATAAAAAATTAATATCTAAAATTATCCCAGGAGAATTGGTAAGAGGCCATCTTTTTTATTCTAGTCAAAATGCTAGATTGCTTCTTGAAAAAAATGTTATCCAGTTTTTCATATATCGCGATTTACGAGATGTAGTGGTTTCTGAAGCGCTTTATTTGACCTACATGAATAAGTGGCATCAATTGCACTCATATTTTGCAAATAAGCTGCATGATGATCATGAAAGAATAAAAGCGGCAATAACAGGGATTGAATCTAATAATTTTTATTACCCTGATATCCGAACCCGGTGGGAAAATTATTCAGGGTGGCTGAAAGAAAACCAGGTGTTTTCTGTAAAATATGAGGATCTAATATCAGACTGTAGAGAGATCTATGTAAGAGAAATGATAAAATTTTATCAATCAGAATCAAATTTAAACTTTGACACGGATTTACAATTAAATGAATGCCTAAAGGCGATAAACCCTGAAAAATCCCATACCTTCCGAAAAGGCGGATCTGGGAATTGGAAAAAGCATTTTTCAAATGAGCATAACCAACTATTCAAGCATTATGCTGGTGACATTCTTATTGATCTTGGATATGAAGAAAATTTGAATTGGTGATCTGCAAGAGCTTTAATCATTTTATATTATCCTTAATAGGTTTCTTCAGCTTAATAATTTTTTACTTATTCCATTTATGAAAATTCTTTTTCACGATTACGGCGGTTATCATTTTACCTATCAATTAGCTTGGGCTTTATTAGAAAAAGGTCACACGGTCAATTATGCTTACAGCAAAACCACCCAGCAGTTGAAGCGGTTCAGTGATAAGAGGGCGGAAAATCTTGAAGTCACTGGAGTCACCCTCGATCGGGCTTTTGATAAATACAATTATTTTCAGCGCTGGTTTGCTGAACGGGACTACGGCAAAAGAGTTGCCTCGGAAATTGTCAGATTCAAACCCGATGTGGTCCTCTCTGCCAATACCCCCCTGGATGCCCAGCGGATCATCCAAAAAGCCAGCAAAAAGGTAGGTGTTGGTTTTGTTTTTTGGCTCCAGGATGCAATTGGCCTGGCAACCACCAAAGCCTTAGAAAATAAACTCCCCTTGCTTGGGAAAGTCATCGGATTTTATTACCAGCAGTTGGAGAAGCGGATGCTCCGCAAAAGCCAGGGTGTGATCCTGATCTCCGAGCATTTTTTACCCTTGATGGCGCGTTGGGGCGTGCCGAAGGAAAAAACCGCTGTCATACCCAACTGGGCACCCCTGGACCAGATTCCGCCCCAGCCCCATGACAACTCCTGGTCCGAAAAGGTGGGCTTATCACAAACCTTCAATTTTCTTTATACCGGTGTTTTGGGGCTCAAACATGACCCCGCTATCTTTTTGTCACTCGCTGAACATTTTGCCGGAGTTGAGGATGTGAGAGTGGTTGTGGTTTCTAAAGGCGAGCGTTTTGAATGGCTTAAAAGTGAAGGAGAAAGGCGCGGTTTAAAAAACCTTATCCTTTTAGATTTTCAGCCGACAGAGGTCTATCCCCAGGTACTGGGGTCAGCAGATGTCCTGGTCTCAATTCTGAGTCCCGATGCGGGGGAATATTCTGTCCCTTCAAAGGTCTTGAGTTATTTATGTGCCCAACGCCCCATTTTGCTGTCTGTCCCTTTGGACAACCTGGCATCCAGGATCGTCCTGAATGCGAATGCGGGGTTGGTGGCAGCGCCGGGAGACAATAAAGGTTTTTTGGAAAAAGCCCAAGAATTGTACAAAAACCCGGAAATGAGATATGATTTTTCCCGCTCAGGCAGGGAATACGCTGAAGAAGCTTTTGATATTGCCAGGATCTATCAGAAATTCGAGGCGATCATATTTTCATTAGATAAATTAGACAGATGAGTAAAAAATTTATTATTAGAATTATTATTTATTGCATTAAATTATTGACCATAGGAGGTACAAATGGATAAAAGAGAATTATTTTTCCCCGAAGTAAATTTTGGGGGATTTTCGAAAATTGATGGGACTGTGGCTTTTTATACAAGAGTCAACTCGATTATTAAGCCATCATTTGTAATCTTGGATGTTGGTTGTGGTAGAGGCAGATATAGTGAAGATGCTGTGATCTATAGAAGAAATCTTCGTATATTTAAGGAAAAAGTTAAACAAGTAATTGGTTTGGATAAAGATCCCCTTGCAAAAAACAATCCATACATAGATAAATTTAATTTAATTGATGATAATTATTGGCCAATTGATGATAATTCAATCGATATGATCATATCTGATTTTGTTTTGGAACACATTCAAGATCCGGATAATTTTTTTCACGAAGCCAACCGTGTTTTGAAGGATAATGGATATTTGTGTATAAGAACAACAAATCTATTGAGTTATGTAGCAATATTTTCAATCATAATTCCAAATAAATATCACTCAAAAATCACATCATTTGTTCAAAATAACAGAAAAGATGAGGACGTTTTTCCAACTTATTATAATTGCAATGCAATGAATAAAATTAAAATTTTTATGAGAAAATATTCGTTTGAAAGTGTTGTTTATAGCCATGCAGCTGAACCATCTTATATGGCGTTTTCCAGATTTTTTTATTTTTTTGGTATTTTATTTCACAAGCTTCTTCCCAATTTTGCAAAACCAGCGATATTTGCTTTTGGAAAAGTACATAAATCGTATTAAAAAATTAAATTACTACTAAAAACCAATATTGGCCTAAATATTGGCTAACAAACCTAACTTAAAAATTTATTAATTTAATTACCAATTTAGGACAAAAAAATAATATTCCATCTAAGAATTACTCTTGGTGTAGTGCGGCAGCACATGGTTTTTACATTGACTTTTGATAAGGACGAATATTTAGTTCCCTCCAAGGTCTTGAGCTATTTATGCACCCAACGCCCCATGTTACTGTCTGTGTCGTTGGATAACCTGGCTTCAAAGATAATCATGCAGGCGGATGCGGGGTTGGTCGCTGCGCCGGGAGACAGTGCAGATTTATTAGAAAAGGCTCAAAAATTGTACAAAAATCAGGAAATGAGATATAATTTATCTCTCTCAGGCAGGGAATATGCTGAAAAAGCCTTTGATATTGCCAGTATCCGTCAGAAATTTGAGTCGATCATTGACGAAATTTGATTTATACAGGGAGGTTAAATTTCTGCGACGATGGAATTAACAAACAAAAAACTTATTGAGGAAAAATTCTCCAGGGCAAATTGTAATGGGACCGCTGGCATGTTGCGCAGGGGTTTTACCCGCGTCTGGCTTTTTTTTTCTGATCTGGCTGCGTTAGCGTTGACCTGTTCCCTGTCATTGTTTATAGCCCGACTAATGGGAAGAACCATTGATTCCAAATATTACCTGGTGATGGCAGTTTTATCGGGGCTGTTAATTGGAATTTATGCCGTGACCCGTTTGTACCCCGGGATTGGCTTAGCCCCCCCGAATGAAATCAGGAAACTGACCCGGGCGACTTCCGGCGGCATGTCATTGGTTGCCATTTACCTGTTTGTGTTTCAAGAGGGTTTAGCTTATTCCAGGTTGGTTTTCTTGTTATTCTGGTTCTTTGCCCTCTTTGTGGTCCCGATCACCCGCCTGGGCTTTCGTAAGTTAGGCTTATTCCTTAAAACCTGGTATGAGCCGGTCGCCATTATTGGCAAAGGGGAAGAAATCAATTATCTTCGGAATCATCTTGAAAGGAACCGGTTGTTTGGTTATGTTCCAACCATCCTGGTGGATTTTGATCCCGGGGGATCGATAAATAATGCTAGTGATATCTTGCTCCCCATAATGGACGGTGAGCTGTTGATGAAACATAAATCTCTCCTTAAAGGGATGGGGATCAGAACCGCCTTTATCCTGGTGAATAACCTGCCAAAGACCCTCCAGGAGTTGATCTTGTACGAGGAAATATTCGGTATCAATAATGCAATCATTATCTCCGAGTTGAGTCACATTGGTGGGTCTGCTATCATGCCTTATGACCTCCAGGGCGTCCTGGGGTTGGAGGTGCAAAGGAACCTTTTCATGCGGCGGTACCGGATTATGAAAAGGTTGTTGAACATTGCAATCACCATGGTCAGTTTGCCCTTTGTGGTCCCATTGTCCGCACTGCTTGCCCTTGCCATCCGCCTGGACTCCGATGGGCCTGTATTTTACAGCCAGGAGCGTTTGGGCAATGGAGGGAAGCCTTTCCAGGTATGGAAATTTCGCACCATGATCAAAGGGGCAGATGAGGTTCTGGCTGAATACCTCAGCCACAATCACGAGATGCGGGCAGAGTGGAAGAAGACCCACAAACTCAAAGATGATCCCAGGGTGACCCAGGTGGGAAAATTCCTGCGAAAGACCAGCCTGGACGAACTGCCCCAATTGTGGAATGTGTTAAAAGGGGAAATGAGCCTTGTGGGCCCGCGTCCGATTGTGGAGGATGAGATAAAGCATTATGGCGATTCTTACAGGACTTATACCAAAGTAAAACCCGGGATGACCGGCTTGTGGCAGGTCTCTGGCCGGAATGATACATCTTATGATTATCGCGTCTCCCTCGATGAGTACTATGTCCGTCACTGGTCAATTTGGCTGGACCTGTATATTCTGCTCAGAACGGTGTATGTCGTCATTCACCGGCGTGGGGCGTATTAGTGGTAGCTGATAGGTGGTAGCTTGTAGCAGGTAGGAAAGCAGACGGGGGACGGGTCACAATTTTCATAAATTGTGCATACTCCTGATACGGCTTGTTGCCGTTCAGGCTAGGACAGGTGACGGGGATGAAGGCTTAAGGCCATTATGCCCCAATATTATGTCATTGCTACAAGATGAGCGCCTTCACTCAAAGAGTGCTCTTCGAGCAAGGTGCATCATCGCAGTGCCAGGCGGCAAGAGCCGCCAGGTAATAGAAGCGTTCTGTATGGAAGTAATCTTAACTGGCTCGTAGCAATACAATGGTGGATGGATTTTTCTCTGCCCCTTATGAAGTGGGGTGCTGGGGGGGTAATCCCATCAAATATTTCCAAAAATTTCCGCTTCCACCCCGGCATCCTGCGGGTCATAGGTCAGGTTTCCAACCTGACAAAAAACCCAAATCTTAAGAGAACACGATCCAAACAAATACCATTTGAGCATGAATTAAAGTTTGTCACGTAGGTTGCTCCGCAACCATACATGACCTACAAGATGTGCATCTCATCCGTCTCCTGTCTCCGGTCTTCTTCCCGACATATAACCATTTTATTTTTTAGATAATCATATCATAATTTTTTTTTGGAGGTTCGTTTGAAAAAAGCATTGATCACAGGGATCACCGGTCAGGATGGATCCTATTTGGCAGAACTTTTATTGCATAAAGGTTATGAAGTCCACGGCATTATCCGACGATCCAGCACCTTCAACACCCGCCGGATCGATCACATTTACCAGGACCCCCACGGCAACGGCGGCAAGGTCCACCTTTACCTGCACTACGGCGATGTCACCGCTGCTGACAGCCTGCTGGATGTGATTTACAACGTTAAACCGGACGAGGTCTATCACCTGGCTGCCCAGAGCCATGTGCGGGTCAGCTTTGATATGCCGGAATACACCGGCGATGTGACCGCGCTGGGCACCACCCGGATCCTGGAGGCGATCCGCAAGGCGGGGATGCAGTCCCGGTTTTACCAGGCGTCATCCAGCGAATTGTACGGGAATTCGACCCCGCCACAGAACGAGGAAACGCCCTTTGAACCTCGCAGCCCCTATGCAGCCGCAAAGCTTTATGCTTATTGGCTGACACGCAATTATCGTGAGGGGTATGGGATGTATGCGGTCAACGGGATTTTGTTCAACCACGAATCCCCCCGGCGGGGTGAGACCTTTGTGACCCGCAAGATCACCCGCGCGCTGGCGAACATCAAGGCTGGCAATCAAAAATACCTCTACCTGGGCAACCTCAAGTCCAAACGGGATTGGGGTTACGCGCCTGAATATGTGGAAATGATGCACCTGATGCTCCAGCAGGAGGACCCGGATGATTACACCGTTGGCACAGGAGAAGCACATACCATTGAGGATTTCCTCGACGAAGCTTTCAGTTACGCCGGCATGGACTGGCATGATTATGTGCGGATCGACCCCCGCTATTACCGTCCCACCGAGGTGGATTACCTGGAAGCGGATCCCTCTAAGGCGAAAAAGCAGTTGGATTGGGAGCCGATGATCAAGTTCCACGAACTGGTCAGAATCATGGTGGATGCAGACCTGGCGCTGGTCGGGCTTGAGCCCCCTGGCGCAGGGCAGATGATCCTCAAAAACCGCTTCGATGGTTGGCATCGCTGGGAGAACCAGGTTGTGTCGATGGGGAGATGAAAAAAAGCTGAAAGCTATATGCTGATCCCTCTCCCTTTGGTCGGGGATCTTGAAGCTGAAAGTTTTTAGCTTGTAGCTGGTAGTTTGTAGTTGGTAGCTGGTAGTTTGTAGCTAGTAGCTGGTAGCGTGTAGGAAAACAGACGGGGGACACTCTTTTTGTCATTGCGATCGAAGAGAAACAATCTCAAGATTTGATCAAAAATTGTAGGGCGGGATGTGAATTTGCATCCCGCCGTATTCCTTTAAATAATAAATTTTCTTTAGATATTGTGTAAAATGTTGTATATACGGTGCGGTGACAATCCCACCGCACCCTACAAAAACTCCCGTCCCCAGCAGTTTCCCGGTCATCCGTCCCCTATCCCCGGTCTTTCGCTTTTGCTATACTGATTTATCCTCTCACTGCTGAGGTTCCAAAGAATCCGAAAGCAGCTCCAACTGCAGGGCGGCATCCTCCGGTAAGGGTTCAAACAGCGCCGCTGTCCGGTATGATAGCCATGCGGTGGGATATGCCCGGTCTTCAAAAGCCCTCTGGCCCTGGGTCAGGAAGTACGCAAAGCCGTAGCCTGCTTCAGAAAGGCGCTGCACAGCCTGTGCCTCTTCTCCCAGGTTGAGGTGGGCATAGGCCGCTTCCAGGGCTCCCTTGGGATTTTCCGGGTGAGTCCCAATGAAGGCGTATAAGGCATCGATTGCCTGGCCATATTTCCCTTCCAAGCAGTAAGCCCTGCCCAGCTGGTATAAGCTTTGCCCCTGGAAGGGTTTGTACTCCCGGGCTTGTTCCAGCAGCGCAACGGCTTCAGACAGCCCCTGGTCCTCAGGCAGGTCCATCAGCAAGGGCATCTGGCAAGCCAAAAAACGGGAGGCTGGTTCCCCAATGGCCTCAATGTAGCTCTCAATCCGGGTGCCGGCCCGGGCTTGCAAATTTAACACCTGCAGCGGCCGCCAGGCCAGGGCGATGATAATCACCAGCAATAGGGCTGCTGCCCCAATTTTGGCGAATGATTTTTGAAAAAAGCTTTGGTTGGTTTTCATGGGCAATCAATAACTCCTGGGTCGACAGGGCTCTCACCAGGTAATTATAGCATCCCTATCGGCAGCAGTTTGTCAAGATGTTATAATTTACTCTGGGTTGACAATAGGATTTATCTGTGAGCCTGGCAGCGTCCAGGTTTGTTATTGAAGCACAAAAGGAAGGATTATGGCTGTTGCCATTATTACGGGTTCTGCAGGTTTGATTGGCTCTGAGGCTGCTGTTTTTTTAGCTGAAAAGGGCATGGATGTCCTTGGGATTGATAATAACATGCGCCAGGTCTTTTTTGGTCCGGAAGGGGCCACTTCGTCCAATAAAGACCGCCTGGAAGGTCAGTTAGGGAGCAAGTATGTCCACTATGACCAGGATATCCGGGATCAGGCCTTTATCGAAAATTTATTCAGCCGTTTTCAAAAGGATATCAAACTGGTTGTTCATGCTGCAGCCCAACCATCCCATGATTGGGCTGCAAGCCAGCCTACTACGGATTTTACGATAAACGCAAACGGCACCCTCAATCTGCTTGAGGCGACCCGGCATCATACCCCTGAGGCAGTCTTCATTTTTACCTCTACCAACAAGGTTTATGGAGATCGTCCTAATCGTCTGCCCTTACAAGAGGAGGAAACTCGTTACGAGATTGACCCATCCCATCCCTATGCCGAGGGCATCACGGAGGGGATGTCAATCGATCAATCTTTGCACAGTATTTTCGGCGCGTCAAAGGCTGCCGCTGATCTTTTGGTCCAGGAATACGGGCGGTATTTTGGCATGCGAACCGTTTGTTTCAGGGGGGGATGCCTGACCGGCCCCCATCATGCCGGGACCCAGCTCCATGGGTTTTTAGCTTACCTGATGAAGTGTACTGTCACCGGCGAACCTTACACCGTCTTTGGGTATAAGGGCAAACAAGTCCGTGATAATATCCACAGTTCTGATTTAATTGAGGCTTTTTGGGCATTTTTTAATAGACCCCAGGCAGCCCAGGTCTATAACATTGGCGGCGGTCGCTATTCAAATTGTTCCATGCTGGAGGCCATTGAAATCTGCCAGGGGATCGCTGGGCGTCCTTTGGATTGGACCTATGATCCTGAAAACCGGGTGGGGGATCATATCTGGTGGATCAGCAGTTTACAAAAGTTCAGAGATCATTACCCCGATTGGCGGGTCCGGTATGATATTCCTGCCATTCTTAATGAAATCTACCAGGTTAATCACAAGCGCTGGCTTTTGGAGTCCGGGCGATGATTGATCTGGGGAAAAAGAACATCCTGGGGGTTGGTGTGAATGCGATTGACTACCAGGCTGCCCTCATAGATATTTTGGAAGCAGCCAGGTCCGCTCAGTCCTTTACGGTTTCCGCCCTTGCAGTTCACGGGATTATGACGGGGGTTCATGACCCAACCCACCGTTATCGTCTCAACCATTTAAACATGGTCGTCCCGGATGGGCAGCCTGTCCGCTGGGCATTGAACTGGCTCTATGGGGTAGGTTTACCGGACCGGGTTTACGGTCCGACTTTAATGTTGAAATTATGCCAAAGGGCTGCCCAAGAAGGTTTATCGATTTTTCTTTATGGCAGCACGCAATCTGTTCTGCAAGATTTAACCACCAACTTATTGGTGCATTTTCCCACATTGAAAATCGCCGGCTCAAGACCGTCCCTGTTTCGTAAGGCGACCATCCAGGAGAAGCAGGCGATTGTTTCGGAAATCCAGGGATCCGGGGCTTCCCTGGCCTTTGTAGGGTTGGGCTGCCCAAGGCAGGAGGTATGGATCTATGAGCACAATAATGATCTATCCATGCCGTTAATCGCTGTAGGAGCCGCTTTTGATTTCCATGCGGGGCATTTACCCCAAGCACCTCAAAGCCTTCAGAAAATTGGTCTGGAATGGTTGTTCAGGTTGTTCAAGGAACCCAAACGTCTCTGGCGGCGGTATCTCTTTTTAAACCCCGAATTTCTATTTCTATTATTCTTGCAATGGACAGGGCTTGAAAAGTTTGATCCAGCTTCGGCGGTGCCGCCGGGTGAAGAACTGCGTTTTGGCTGAGGTTGATATTACCTGTAAATCATTCAACAAACCTGGTCTTTTCCCAGAGATCAATTTGCCAGCACCCGTGAAGCAGATAAACCCTCAGACACAAGTATAATTAGCAATGGAACAACAATTTCAAAGATATCATGGGAAATGCTGTGTACCTGGCTTACGCCATATGGCAAAAGAAGATTGATGATCAGAATTTTTTGTCAGGTGAAACTTATGGTTGAAGGAATTTTATCTTCTCTCATATCCAGCAGTGTTGAACTGATGCAGATTCGCTTTTTAGACGAACCTGAGGGCTCTGGAGGAATTTATCAACCAAACTATGTCGATTTTTAAACGCACGACTGAATTTATAAGAAATAATACTATTTGGGTTTTGTTAACCTTTGGCCTGGGGATTGGGGTGCTGTTTATATTTTCAGTCCCCCCCTGGATGCATTATGATGAACCCGGCCATTTTGAATATGCCTGGCTGATCGCCAACCGGCCGGGGCTGCCTTCAAGGGGCGATTATGACCAGGGGATGCGGCGGGAGGTATCCGCCTCGATCGTGGCGAATGATTTAGAGGAACACGCTGGCATGACCTCAGATCCCCTTGAAACCGACCAGCCGATTGAGATCTTCCTGCCCCAGGTGGAGGATCATCCTCCGACCTATTATCTGCTGGTGGCGATCCCCTTAGCCATCTTCCGCTACAGTGACATCACTTTCCAGCTCTACCTGGCACGGTTTGTCTCCCTGTTCTTGTTCCTGGCATTGGTTTGGGTCGCTTACAAGGTGTCCCGGGGGATCTTTGGCGAGGGGCATCCTGTCAATTGGATGGCACCCCTATTCCTGATCACCCTCCCGAGCTTTGTGGATATCATGACCGCGGTGAATAACGACAGTGCAGCGAATTTAGCCTTTGGATTGTTCATTTGGGCCAGTGTCCTGCTCATCAAGAAGGGGTTTTCTAATTTTCGACTGCCGAAGCTGATTGGGACCCTTGCATTATGCTGGCTGACCAAGAGTACAACCTTGCTGGCCTTCCCCCTGAGTTTGATTGTGATCTTGTTAGCTTTAGCAAAAAATAAACGTGTTTTCTGGGGATGGCTGGCTCTTGGTCTGGGGATATTGGGGTTGGCTGCCCTTTCCATTTCATGGGAAGGCGGAGCGCCGGCTTATTTCTATTCTCGCCAAATCGGAAGGTCACCCCATCGAGAAATTCTGGCTTCAGCACCTCTGGGAGAAGCTGTAATCCTCCAGGAGGGGGGTGATGGGCCTTTTTATGCGATGCTCACACCCGGTGAACGGGCGTCCCTGGCCGGTGGGGAAGCGACGCTGGGCGCCTGGATCTGGGCTGATCAACCCACGGTTTTGCCCGCACCCAGGCTTCAAGAGGGGGAAGTTTGGATTCCTCCCCTGAACACCACACCCATTGAACCCAGCGAGGATCTTTTGATACCTGGTCCCAGGGACAGGGGAAGTCTCGAACCTGTTTCAGTCCCCTTTTCATCGGGTCAGCTTGAAATTGGGACGGAGCCGACCTTTTATACCTTCACGGTTTCCGTGCCGCCGGCTGGGGGCAACATCAGCTGGGTCAGTTTCCCGGCTGCGAGTGAAGGAGATCAGGTCTACTGGGATGGGATCCTCCTGGTACCCGGAGATTATCACGATGGGGGTTCACCGAATTTTGATACGATTGATGCCGAAACCGGGCTGTGGGGCGGTCAAGAATTCACCAACATGGTCCGCAATGGATCTGGCGAGAAAGCCTGGCCGGTCTTCTCCGATCTGTTTAACACCCTGGTGAATATCCCCAACCGGATCGTCCCGTCATTATCCTTGATTCTGTCGCCATTAGATTTAGAGGCGACGGGGATTTATTTCCAAATTGCCGGGGAACGGATCTTTCGGACTTTTTGGGCGGTCTTTGGTTGGGCAAATGTCGCACTTTACGGCCAGAAGCCATACCGGTTTTTCCTTGGGGTAACCCTGGTTTACTTGATTGGGCTATTATTTTCACTTTTCCAAAAGGACTCTCGAGATTGGGTGAAGATAAGGACCCTATTTATGCTCACAATCATCCTTCAGTTGATTGTGGTGATATTTAGAGGTGTGGGATCATGGTTTTATGAAACTTACATTCCAGTAGGCCGCTACATTTATCCGGCTATCATTCCTGTGAGCCTTTTGTTTGTCAATGGGATTAATCATGTTTTTAAATCCATCGCGGAGAAAACGCGCACTCGCAGATGGGTCTTTTCCATTCTATTCGTGAGTTTCCATATAAGTATCATCCTCTGGGCGATCCTCTCATTATGGATGTATTATTCTGGAAATTGAGCCTTTGTCCTTTCATTCTTTTGAATAGTTAAGGATGCTTTTGGAATTTGTTCAATAGAAATATAAATGAAAAATTTCCTCAATTATGTCGCTGATTATAAGAGTCATCAATCTTTGGCATTGAAAATGCGAAAGAAGCGATTTGCCCTATTTTTGGCCATGCTGGAAACGATTCCCAAACCAATGACGATATTAGATATCGGTGGTACCCAATTGTTTTGGGAGAGAATGGGTTTTACCGATTTAAGCCAAACGAGTATCACCATATTAAATCAAGAATTGCCAGTAATAAGGCATCCTAATTTCTCAGGTTTGGTTGGCGATGGGACAAATTTATCGTCAATGCCCGATAAATCATTTGACGTTGTCTTTTCTAATTCTGTCATCGAACATGTGGGTGATTTTAATCAACAACGGTCAATGGCTGAGGAGGTACAACGTGTTGGTCATTGGTATTTTCTTCAAACGCCTAACTATTATTTTCCAATCGAGCCCCACTACTTAATTCCCGGTTTTCAATGGCTGCCGATGAAAATAAAGATTTGGCTGCACACCCATTTTGACCTTGGCCATATGGAAAAAATTGAAGATCCCCAGGAAGCAAAAGTACAAATTGAGAAAATTAGGCTATTAAAAAAGGCTGAACTCAAAGTTTTGTTTCCGGGTGCGAATATTTATGAAGAAAAGGTTTTGGGATTGACAAAATCCTTTATTGCCTACAATAAAAATTTCTTGGATAATTGAGAAATTTCTGGGTTTATCAGGTTTCCCAAACACAATACTTACAGATAATCTCTCTTAAAAAACCCAGCCCTTATGGATTTCTAAATCCTAAGGGCTGCTTTTCTGTTTGAACAATGTTTATAAAAATCTGATGCTGCTCAAACCTTATCCGTTATCTCCTCAAGCAGTTCCACAACCGTCAGGACCTGTTCCCGGGTGACTTTGTCTGAAGGCACGCCTTTCCCAACCTGACTTGCTCACTGTTCGTTATTTTTAGTAATTTTAGCGGTAAAATCACGATTTTCAGGACACTAACTCAAAAAAAATAATATGGCATAAAGCACCGGATGAACATGCCTTCTCCTTGAGGAGAAGGTGGCACGCAGTGCCGGATGAGGTGTTTCTTTAATAATTTCTCTTACGTTTATTGACTTTCATTTGACAGATTCACCACCTCATCAGTCGTCCAGGCCGACAGCTTCTCCTCGAGGAGAAGCCTAAACAAAGCTTTTCCTTGGC
>Ga0207796_1000653_pt1 | contig 13355 bp, 15 predicted proteins | sample Pon1CUnioCityCA_6_FD_187274 | JGI IMG/M metagenome (GOLD analysis project Ga0207796, IMG submission 187274) | Marine sediment microbial community from Union City, CA, USA - Pond 1C Sediment 1 (SPAdes) | ecosystem: Environmental > Aquatic > Marine > Intertidal zone > Salt pond sediment ...
ACCCGATCAGGACTCGCTCGCGACCATCTCGGCGTAGGCGTCGGCGTCCATCAGCGCTTCGATCTGTCCGGGATCGGAGGGCTGGATCCGGAACAGCCAGCCCTCGTCGAACGGGGACTCGTTCACGCGCTCCGGACTGTCGGCAAGCTCCTCGTTCACCGCGACCACTTCGCCCGAAACCGGCGCGTAGACGTCGGACGCCGCCTTGACCGACTCGACCGTCGCGCAGGACTGTCCGGCATCCACCGCACTGCCGCTCTCCGGCGTCTCGACGAACACCAGGTCCCCGAGCAGGGACTGCGCGTGATCGGTGATGCCGACGGTCACCGAGCCGTCCGGTTCGACCCGAACCCATTCGTGACTCTTGCTGTACTTCAGATGCTGGGGTGTGTCGCTCATGTTTCTGTCCTCGATGGTCAAGCGTATGACGGGTCGTGCAGGACCGGGCGGAAGTGGAATCAGGAAATCTTCGAACGGCCGTGACGCACGAATACGGGTTTCACCACGCGCACGGGCAGCGCCTTGCCGCGGAGTTCCGCCGTGAGTATTTCCGCGGTGGACGCCGACGGAATCCGTGCCAGCGCGACCGAGACACCCAGCGTCGGCGAGAAGCTGCCGGACGTGACGACGCCCTCGCCTGCCGCAGTCTGAACCCGCGTGCCGCCGCGCAGGACGCCCCGTTCGGTCAGCACGAGTCCCACCAGTTTTTCGGGCACGCCCGCGGCGCGTTGCCGCTCCAGTGCGGCACGTCCGACGAAGTCACGGTCGGACGGTTCCCAGGCGACGGTCCATCCCAGGTTGGAAGCCAGCGGCGTGGTCGTCGTGTCCATGTCGGTTCCGTAGAGGTTCATTCCGGCCTCCAGGCGCAGCGTATCCCGCGCGCCGAGTCCGGCCGGGCGCACGCCGGCGGCTCGCAGTCCCTCCCAGAAGCTCTCGGCCTGTTCGGCGGGCAACATGATCTCGAACCCGTCCTCGCCGGTATACCCGGTGCGCGCCACCAGCCACGCATCGTTCCACACCGCGTGGAACGGCTTCAGTTCGGCCGCTGTGCGCAGGGCTTCCGGCAACAGCGGCAGCGTGCGCTCCACGGCCTCGGGGCCCTGAACCGCGATCAGCGCGAGTTCGGGGCGCGGCGCGATGGTCACCGCCCGTGTCGCCGCGACAGTGCGCATGTGTGCCACGTCGCTCTCGGCAGTCGCGGCGTTGACCACCAGCCGATAGTCCTCCTCGCCGCGGAAATAGACGATCAGGTCGTCGAGCACCCCGCCTGCGGCGTTCAGCATGCAGCTGTACAACGCGCGGCCCGGCGTTTGCAATTTCGCCACGTCGTTGGCGAGCAGATGGCGCAGGAACGAACGGGCGCCGGGTCCCCGAACGTCCACGACCCGCATGTGCGAAACGTCGAACATGCCGGCAGCCGCACGCACCGTCTTGTGCTCTTCCAGCTGTGAGCCGTAATGCAGCGGCATCTCCCAACCGGCAAAATCCACGAGGCGGGCACCGGCACGTTGATGCGCGGCGTGCAGCGGCGTGATCTTCAGGTTCATCCAGTCTCCTTGCAGCAATCCACGAAAAAAGGGCGGCCGGCGGACGCATTCGCCGCCGGCCGCCCCTCTGTCCTGAAACCTGAGAGTTTGCGTCGCAAACAACGCCCCCTTCGGTGGGCCACTGAGGGCCGCTCTCCAGAGTCTGCCTGATTGCACCTTCCCGGTCCGGGTGGCCTGAGCGATTCCGGGCGGACGTTGCGCCTTCGGCGGCCATCCGCGGGGCGGACGGCACTCTTCCGGGTCGGTGCGGCCGGGGGACGGAATCCCCAAGACCGACAGTTCGGGCAGTCTAGCCCAACGCGTTCGCCAGGTGAAACCCCGACGGCTTCGACGAAGGCGCATTTGTGCCCGATTCATCGAAGGCGCTCACAGCTTCGGTCGGTAAGTGTCTGACACTGAAACCCCAGTGAAACTTTTCCACAAATGCTGTGGATAACTCTGTGGATGATGCGCCGGAAAAGCCTTCAGGGGCTTATGGTAGTTGGGGCTGAAACAAATTGGTCATTTTTTGATCGAATGCGCTAAGGGTTTGTTTACACGATAATTAATAAAATCGTAATGATGCGGCGCAAGAACGCGCATCGCCGCAGTGCGCCTGACTTTCGCATTGCCGACGCGTGTGCATAAGAAAATCCTGAAGAGGGCTGAAAACACGGGCAAAGCCCTCCGTGCGGAACGGATTCCCTCAGTTCAGACCCAGGGCGCGGAGCGCCAGGAAGCGCTTGACCCACGGCGTGCGATCGACCTGCTGGACCCCCGCCGCCCGGGCGTGCACTGCGACCGACCCTCTCGAGCCGAACAACCAGCGCAGGGCCTCCATCGAACGCAGCATGATCTCGTTCTCGACCCGCCGGGCCCGGGTATACGCGCGCAGGGAGCGGGGATCCGCAGGGTCGCTACCGGCACCCTCGGGCAGGACGTCGAGCAGGGCCCGGACATCGCCGAAGCCGAGATTCAAGCCCTGCCCCGCAAGTGGATGAATGGTATGTGCGGCATCGCCGAGCAGAACCAGGCGGCCCCGCACGTAGTCGTGCGCCTGTCGTCCGACGAGGGGGAAGACGAACCGCGGTTCGGCCGCGACGATCCCGCCCAAACGTCCGCCGAACGAGCGATCGAGACGTTCCGAGAATTCGGCGTCGTCGAGCGCAAGCACCTCGCCCGCCGCGTAGTCGGGCATCGACCACACGATCGACGAACGCCCGTCGGCGAGCGGCAGAAAGGCGACGATCTCTTCGTCGTTGAACCGCTGCCACGCGGTGTCCTCGTGGGGAAACCGCGTACGGACCGTTGCGACCACGCCGCTCATCCGGTACGGGTTCCGCCGGACGCCGATCCCGGCCTGCTGCCGCAGACGCGATTCGCCGCCATCCGCCGCCGCCAGCAACCGTCCGCTGAGACGCCCGCCCCCGTCCAGATGCAGGTCGACACGATCGGGACGCCAGTCGACCGCGCGCCAGCCGGTTCCGGGAAACAGGTCCACGCCCGCCGCCTCCAGCGCCTCCCAGAGACTGGCTTCCAGCGCCAGCAGTTCGACCGTCCAACCCAGCGCGGGAACGCCCAGAGCGTCGGCGTCGAAGCGGATGCGCGCCGCACTGTGCGCGTCCCAGACCTCCATCCCGTGAAAAGCGTGTGCGCGACGGCTCATGATCGCCGGGCGCACACCCAGGTCCTCGAGCAGACGCATGGACGCGGCGTTGAGCGTCGTTACCCGAGTGATCGGCGTGTCCAGCGTGAAAACGGGCCGGGCATTGCGCTCGACCAGCGCGACCCGGCGCCCCGCGCGCGCGAGACCGAGCGCGGTCGCGGCTCCCACCGCGCCACCGCCCACGATCACGCAGTCATGGATCTCGCCGCTCATGCGGAAGCCTCGACCGACCCGGGTGGAGGAATCGCGCGCAGGCTGCGGCGCGGCAAGGCTTCCAGGCCCATGGCCCGTTCGGCGAACAGACTGCGCAGCAGTTCGATCCGATCCAGCAGCAGCAGACCGCCCCCCAGCAGATGCGGCGTCAGCGCGTCGTGCACGCGCAGGCGGCGCGCGAGGAAATCCGTCGCCGCGACGACGCGATCGATATCCGGGGTACGGATCTCTTCGTAGCGGGCGAGCCGCTCCGGCGCGCCGGGATCGCCCGGGGGTTGCAGCAGCGCGACCAGCACCGCGACGTCGCGGAGGGAAAGGTTGAGCCCCTGCCCTGCCACCGGATGCAGCCCATGGGCGACATTGCCCGCGAGCACCAGCCGCTCCGCATGCAGTCGCCGCGCCCGGACCAACTCCAGCGGGAACCGCGCCAGGGGTCCCGCCGCTTCCAGGCGACCCAGACGCCAGCCAAAGAGGGCCTGCAGTTCGGCGATGCGCGCGGCTTCCGGCAACGCCGCGCGCGCCTCGCAGGCTGCGGGCGGCGCCACCCAGACCACGTTCATCGATCCGCCGGGCTGGGGTAGCAATGCCAGCGGGCCCTCGGGCGTGAAGCGCTCGAATGCCCGCCCCTGGTGCGCCCGCGCAGGCCGCACGTCGAACACCAGCGCATCGGCATCGTAGCGCCGGTGCTGGATCTCGATGCCGGCCGCGGCCCGCGTGGCCGAGTGCGCGCCGTCGGCGGCGACGACCAGCCGCGCCGCGAAACGTTGCCGCCCCGCCATCCCGTCCAGCACCACCTGCCGACGCTCGGCCCGGGCCGGCGCGAGTTCCGCGAAACGGGTCTCCTCCAGTACCTGCACCCCGGCCTCTGCCAGGGCCCGCGCCATGACGGCGTCGATCGTGGCCGCCGGGACCACCTGTCCGAGCGCCGGCACGCGCTGGCTTTCGGCGTCCATCGACACGCTGCCCAGTGTCCCGGCCCGGGTCACGTGCACCTCCCGGATCGGCGCCGCGAACGGTTCGAGTGCCGCCCAGTATCCGAGATCGTCCAGCAGGGTGACCGAACCGGCCGAGAGGGCATAGCCGCGGGTTTCGGGCCGCCCGGGCGCCTTGCGCTCCAGCGTGCCGCGTTCGGCCAGCACGACGCTGCGCCCGGTGCGGGCCACCACGCTGGCCAGCAGCGCCCCGACCGGCCCGGCCCCGATCACCAGGCAGTCGCAATGCTGGGCGCGTCCGGACATCAGTGGGCCCGGGCCAGCATCGGTGCGTCCCCGGCCATGCACGACTCGATCTCGGCCACGGTTCGCGGGCAGCCGTCGCTGAGGATCTCGCAGCCATCGGCGGTGACGGCGACATCGTCCTCGATCCGGATTCCGATGTCCCGAAACCGTTTCGGTGCCCCGGTCCGAGGCCCGAAGTACAGCCCCGGCTCGACCGTCATCACCATGCCCGGCTCGAGCAGCCGCCAGGCTTCCCCGATGCGATAGTCGCCGACGTCGTGCACGTCGAGCCCCAGCCAGTGGCCGGTGCGGTGCATGTAGTAGGGCTTGTAGGCTTCCGATCGAATCAGCTGCGCCGGGGTGCCCCTCAGCACGCCCAGCTCCCTGAGCCCGCGGGTGAGGACCCGGATGGCCGCATCGTGCGGGTCGTTCCAGTGATTCCCGGGAACCACCTTCGCGATCGCCGCCTGCTGCGCCTCCAGCACCAGTTCATAGGCCTCCTTCTGGGCCGGGCTGAACTGCCCGGAGACCGGGAAGGTACGCGTGATGTCGGAGGCATACCCCTGGTACTCGCAGCCCGCGTCGATCAGCAGAAGATCGCCGGAACGAAGCGGTGCTCGGTTCTCGACGTAGTGCAGGATGCAGCCGTTCTCGCCCCCGCCCACGATCGAGTGATACGCAGGTTCGGTACCATGGCGTCGGAATTCGTGCAGCAACTCGGCCTCGATCGCGTACTCGTGCAGGCCGGGCCGACACGCCTGCATCGCCCGGATGTGGGCGCCGGCGGAGATCCGCGCCGCGTGGCGCATCATCCGCAATTCCGCGGGCTGCTTGAACAGACGCTGCTCGTGCAGGTGATGCTCCAGCGCCACGAACTCGCGCGGAGCCCGGACCCCGGAACGGCCCTTCGCCCGAACCTGGTTGACCCAACCGAACAGACGATGGTCCAGCGCCTCGCTGCGGCCGAACGGGGCGCAGAGGGTCGAACGGTTCTCCATCAACCCCGGCAGGATCTCGTCGATGTCGCCGATGGGAAACGCGCAGTCCGCGCCGTAACCCGATACCGCGCCCTCGGGACCCGCCCGGCGCCCGTTCCAGGTTTCCATGTCGGGATCGCGGTCGCGGCAGAAAAGTACGTACTCGCCCGCATCCCGCCCCGGTACCAGCACGGCATACGCTTCCGGCTCCGGAAACCCGGTCAGGTACAGAAAATCGCTGTCCTGCCGGAACGGGTACTCGACGTCGCGATTGCGCAGACGTTCGGTGGCCGCGGGCACGACCACGATGGCGTCGCTGCCCAGGGCCTGCGCCAGTCGCCTGCGGCGTCGCGCGAATTCCTTTACGGTCAGTCCGGGAGCTCTCATTGCAGCGGGATCGGGGATCGGGGCGTTTCCGGCGCCAGTTCGTCGGCGAGCAGCATCACGCCCACGCGGACGTACTCGCTGAGCTCGGCCAGGGCCTGTTCGTTGGCCTCATCAGCCGTCGGATCTTCCTCGATACGCGCAATTTCGGCAAAGTCACGCAGGATCTCCGTGGCCTCTGGCGACGGCCGCAACCCGCCGGCCCGCTGGCTTTGTCCCAGCCCTCCCAGGAAGCCATCCACCCAGGCGCCCAAAGCGCGCGCGCGGGCGTCGATGTCGATGCGGTCGTCGGGCAGCAGGGGTTCGAAACCGAGATCGATGTCGTTGAGCGCCCGCAGCACCTCCAGGCGCAGGGACTCCAGAAGCGGGTGCAGCCTCTGCAGGCCTTCGCCGTGCCCGGGCTCCGGCTCGCCCAGCACCCGCTCGAGCTGGGCGCCACCCAGGCTGGCATCGGCCACCAGGGAACCCGTCAGCAACCCGTGCGCCGCAGGGCCCGAGCAGGTCATCCCCGCGTCCCGCAGTGCCCGTTCCAGCCGATCGAGGTCCATCCGCGCCGCGGGCACCATCTAGAAGGCCTCCAGGCGGGCTTCGTACGGGAACAGGAGCATGCGGTACATCTGATCCCCGAACTGCATGTGCGTGAATTCGGGTTCGCCAAGCCGGATGGTGTTGCCGCCCTTGGCCGAAAGACCGCGCACCCCGAACTGCCGCGACTCGACCAGGTCGACGAGCAGCCGTTCCAGTTCCACCCGCGCGATGGTGCCGGTGTTGTCCACGACCCGGCAGGGCTTGCCATTGTGGGCGATCGACTCGACGATCGTCGCACCCGGGGCCGGCGGCGGTATCTCGCTCATCGTGCAGTCTTGCTCCCGTCCGCGTTATGCTTGCGGGCATTGTCGCGCCGGCCGCCACCCCCCGCAACCGATCCCCGCCGCGGTCCACCTTCCTGCGAACCGGTTGACGCTTGGCGGGGGCAATCCTAGACTCGACCTCTATTGTCGTTCGCAACATCAATCAGACGCTGACAAAGCTCGGGAGCACACGATGGAAACCACCAACCCGGCCGGGGTGGATGCCGCCGTCGAACGCCTCGAAGGCGCCGTCGCCCGGCTGGCAGAACGCTGCGGTGCGCTGTTCGAGGAAAACCAGCTGCTGCACGAGCAACTTCGGCAGTTGCGCTCGGAGCGCGCGGTCAGCAAGGAACGCAACGAGCAGGCCCGGCATCGGGTGGAGGGCATGATCGCCCGGCTGCGGACCATGGAGCATCCCGAATGAGCCAGCCTTCCGAACCGGTCCGCGTCAGCATCCTCGGCAAGGAATACCAGATTGCCTGTACCCCGGAGGAACGCGCCGACCTCTTCGCCTCCGCGGCCCTGCTCGATGAGCGCATGCGGGCGGTGCGCGATGCCGGCCGCGTGGTCGGCGCCGATCGCATCGCGGTCATGGTCGCCCTGAACCTCGCGCACGAAATGCTGCAGGGACGGCGCAGCCTCGACCAGGTCGAAACACGTACCCCCGAACGCCTGAACGCCCTCGCCGACGCGGTTGAAAAAAGACTGCGGGAAACTGCACGCACCGCTGCCAATGGTCCATAATAGGATTCTGGGCGTGTTCCTGCGCCGCTCGTGAATGGCCTGGTGGTACCCTTGAGCCTAATCGTCAACCACGGGATCCGAGGCCTTTCGGGTGGTTGTGCATGTCCGCCCCGTGCGGAAAGCCTGTAAGCCCGAAGCTTCGTCCCACCTGAACCGCTGGTTCAAGGTCGACGGCCACCACGGCGAGCGCGGTGCACGCCCCCTCTCTTCCCACTGAACGATCGATCGTGTCCCCGGATTCCACCGCACAGACCCGAGCCCGGCTGCGGCGCACGCGGGCCGAACTGTCCGAGCGCGCACTCGCGCGAAACTCCGCGGCGATCTGCGATCACGCCCAACGCTGCCTGCGACTGCTACGGCCGCACACCCTGGCGGGCTATTTCGGGATTCGCGGGGAGATCGACATCACGGGACTCCTGGAGTCGGAAGCTTTGCACGGCACCCGGCTCGCGATGCCCGTGCTGGAGCGGCATCGTCCCGGGCAGATGCATTTCCGCGCCTGGAAACCGGGACAGAGGCTTTGTCGCAACGGCTTCGGGATCGCGGAACCCTGCCCGGAGGCACCGCGCGTCTGGCGCCGTGAACTCGATACGGTCCTCTTGCCCCTGGTCGGCTTCGACGCGAACGGGCACCGGCTGGGCATGGGCGGCGGCTATTACGACCGGTACTTCGCCCGGAGCCGCCTGAGCCGGCAGCGACGCCCCTACCTGGTCGGCATCGCGCACGACTTCCAGCAGGTGCCGACGCTCACGCCGAATGCGTGGGATGTTCCGCTGGATGCGGTGATCACCGAATCGGGCTGGCGCCGCTTTACCCGATGACCGGCCGATTCCGCCCCGCGGGACGCGGATTTGGCGACCTCTGCCGACGATTTCTGGTACACCTTTGCGACCGCCTGCCCGGATACCTGCAATCCCCACGACGCACCTGGAGTGAACGCGAGCGATGGCTTACTGGCTGATGAAATCGGAACCCGACGTGTTCGGCATCGACGACCTGGAACGTGTCGGTGTCGAGCCCTGGGAAGGCGTACGCAATTACCAGGCGCGGAACATGATGCGCGACGAGATGCGCGCGGGGGACCGGGTCCTCTTCTACCACTCGAACACCGAGGTTCCCGGAATCGTCGGGGTAATGCGGGTGCATCGCGAAGGCTATCCGGACGAGGCCGCGTTCGACCCCGAGCACCGCTACTACGATCCCAAGAGCGACCCGGACCATCCGCGCTGGTACCGTGTCGACGTCGCCTTCGAGGAGAAATTCGCCGAGGTCATCCCGCTTGCATGGCTGAAGGAACAACCGGAAATGGCCGACAGCCCGCTGGTGCGCAAGGGCAACCGCCTGTCGATTCTTCCCGTGACCGATGCACAGTGGGACTTCATCCTCGCGCACGCCGAGCGGAAATGAGCCCGCGGACCCCCGATCCCGGTCCGGCATGACGACGCTGTACTACTTCACGCACGCCCCGCAGGCACAGCGCATCCGGCTTGCCTACGGAGCCAAGCGGGAACCGCTCGCGCTGCAACCGACCGGCTGGTTCGACGACGAGACCTTCTTCGATCTCGGGATCGCCCGACAGTCTCCGGTGCTGAAGGAAAGCGACGGGCGCCTGCGCACCGACAGCGTGGAGATCCTGGCGGACATCGATCGCCTGTGCCCCGGAACGCCCGCGCTGCGCGACGGCATCGTCGAGGATGCCGCCTGGCAGGCGCTGCTCGACTGGCGGCGCGGAGTCGACGCCGTGCTCGAACGCCTCTATGCCCCGCTGGCCGCCGGCTTCAAGGGCATGGGAGACGACGCGGAGGCCCTTGCGGACTACAAGGCGACCGTGCAGCGCCGCTTCGGCATGACCCTCGAGGAACTCGCCAACGACCGCTACGACGGTTTCGCCCAGTTCACCCGGCTCAGCCGTCTCCCCGAACTCGCGCGTCATCTCGCCCGTGAACGTTTCTATCTCGGTCGGCTGAGCATCGCCGACTGCCTGCTGGCGGCCGACCTGTATCCCCTGCAGATGCACGACGGCATCCACCTGCCCGTGGACATGCTGTATTACCTGCAGCGCGTCGAGGAAGCCTGCGCAGTCCGGCTGAACCGGGACTGGCTGGCCCAGTGACCCCCCGCTCAAACCCCCAACGGAGATTCCACCATGACCCTGGAACAACTGCTGCAGTACCTCGACCACCACCTCGACGAGCGTTTCCTGGACGGCGACGCGGCGCAGTCCCTGGCCAAGGCCCGCGACGGCAGCCACCAAGATCCCATCGCTGCCGAGATCCTGACGGCGCTGATGAGCGGCGCGGGCGCGGATACGCCGCAGGCCGAGCTCGAGCGGGCGGCCGCGGTCAAGGCCATCGGCCCGGTGCGGCTGAAATACATGAAGGACGACGCCCCGGTGGAGGGCTTCCGGCTGGTCGAAAAGACGATCGTCACCATCGACGCCGCCTACAACGAGGAGGCGCTCGCGGCGAAATAGCGGCCAACCGCTGACCGGAGCTACCGCAGGAAAAGCGGGTAGGCCGGGTTTGCGGTCTCGTTCCAGCAGGGATAGCCGACTTCGTCGAGGAAACGCCGAAAGCGCTCGGCATCGGTCGCCGGCACCTGCATCCCGACCAGGACGCGGCCGTAGGCCGCTCCGTGATTGCGATAGTGAAACAGGCTGATGTTCCAGTCCGCTCCCATGCGGGTCAGGAAATTCAGCAGCGCGCCGGGGCGCTCCGGAAACTCGAAGCGATACAGCGTTTCGTTCTGGACGTGGCTCGCATGCCCCCCGACCATGTGCCGGAGGTGCAGCTTGGCCACCTCGTTGTCGGTCATGTCCAGCACCGCGTAGCCGTCCGCGCGCAGCCGGTCGAGCACTTCCCGGCGTTCGCCGTCCCCGCCCTCGAGCTTCAGGCCGACGAAGACCTGGGCATCGCTGTCGTCCGAGTAGCGGTAGTTGAACTCGGTGATGCCCCGCTTGCCGATCGCCTTGCAGAACCGCCGGAAACTGCCCGGGCGCTCGGGAATCGTCACGGCCAGCAAGGCCTCCCGGCGCTCGCCGATCTCCGCACGCTCGGCCACGTGGCGCAGGCGGTCGAAGTTGATGTTCGCGCCGCTCAGCACCGTCGCGAGCCGCGCATTCTTCAGCCCCTCGCGCTGCACGTATTTCTTCAGGCCGGCGACGCCCAGCGCCCCGGCGGGCTCGGCCAGCACCCGGGTGTCGTCGAACACGTCCTTGATCGCGGCGCAGATCTCGTCGGTATCGACCAGCATCATCTCGTCGACGAACGCGCGCGCCAGGCGGAATGTTTCCTTGCCCACCTGCCGGACCGCGGCGCCGTCCGCGAAGATGCCGACCTGGTCCAGCACCACGCGGCGACGCTGTCGCAACGCTTCGTACATCGACGGCGCGTCCGCGGGTTCGACCCCGATCACGCGGATCTCGGGGCGCAGGCGCTTGATGTAGGCCGCCATGCCGCCCAGCAACCCCCCGCCACCGACGCAGACGAACACCGCGTCGAGCGGGTCCGGGTGCTGCCGCAGCAACTCCATCGCGACCGTACCCTGCCCGGCGATCACCGCGGGATCGTCGAACGGGTGAATGAAGGTGTAGCCGTGCTTTTCGCGCAACAGGCCGGCATGGGCCGCCGCGTCGTCGAAGGAATCCCCGTGCAGCACCGCGCGCGCGCCGAAGCGGCGCACCGAGTCGATCTTGATGCGCGGCGTCGTCACCGGCATCACGATCACCGCCTTGATGCCCAGCCGCGACGCCGCCAGCGCCACGCCCTGAGCGTGATTGCCCGCGGAAGCCGCGATCACCCCGCGCTGGCGTTCGTCCTCGGACAGCTGCGAGATGCGGTTGTAGGCGCCGCGCAGCTTGAACGAGAACACCGGCTGGAGATCCTCCCGCTTCAGCCACACCGACGAGCCCAGGCGCTGGGAAAGCGTCGGCATCGGTTCCAGCGGCGTCTCGCGGGCCACGTCGTAGACGCGCGCGGTCAGGATCTTTTCCAGGTACGGGTAGGTCATCCGCGCAAGATATCACGCTCCGCCCGGCAGCCCCCATACCGAAGCACTCGACGCCCTTGGACACCTGCCTTTCGGCTGGGTATCCTCATCCGGTTACGACCACGGGAAAAACGAACATGACGCAGGACGAAATGAAGAAGGCCGTCGCCGAAGCGGCCCTGGAATACGTGCAGAGCGGTTGGGTGGTCGGTGTCGGCACCGGATCCACCGCCAACCACTTCATCGATGCCCTGGCCCGCATCAAGACCCGGATCGACGGCGCGGTCGCCTCGAGCGAGGCATCGGCCGAACGCCTGCGGGGGCACGGCATCCAGGTACTGGACCTGAACAGCACGGGACCCTTGCCGGTCTACGTCGACGGCGCCGACGAAGCAACCGCGAACCTGCACCTGACCAAGGGTGGCGGCGGGGCACTCACCCGCGAAAAGATCGTCGCGGCGGCCTCCGAGCAGTTCGTCTGCGTGATCGACGAAACCAAGCAGGTCGACTACCTCGGCGCCTTTCCGCTGCCGGTCGAGGTCATTCCAATGGCCCGCAGCCACGTCGCCCGGGCACTGGTCGCGATGGGCGGCAGCCCGGTCCTGCGGGAAGGCTTCCGCACCGACAACGGCAACCTGATTCTGGACGTGCACGACCTGCGCATCCTGAATCCGGTGGAACTCGAGAGCGATATCGATCACGTCGCCGGGGTGGTCACCAACGGCCTGTTTGCGCGCCGTCCCGCCGACGTGATGCTCTTGGGTACGCCAGGCGGGGTGACCCGGATCGTTCGCTGAGGCGACCCACCGACAGGTTGCTCGGGTCCCCTGCCTTCCCGAGGCGAGGCCCGTGCAGGACGGCATCGGGGCACGACACGCTTCCACCTGAATGCGCGCCAAAAAAAAGGGTGCCCCGAAGGGCACCCCATGTTCCGGCAACCGGGGTTGCTTAGAACTTGTGACGCACGCCCAGACCGAAGTCGGTGGTCTCGTTGTCGTCACGGGTCACGACGTTGACGTAGGTCTCGGTGCGCTTGCTGAACTTGTACTGCGCGCCCAGAGCGAAGTCCGTGGCATCGTCGCCGGCATCGGGATCATCCATCTGAACCGCGCCACGCAGCGTCCAGTTGCTGTTCAGGTCGTAGGTTACGGGGATGAGCCAGCGCGCGGTTTCTTCGTTGGTGCTCTGGGTTTCCTTCTGCTCGTACATCACGCCGGCGGTCAGGCCGCCGATCTTGTAGGTACCACCCACGAGCGCGGTTTCGTAGTCCAGACCGGCGTCTTCCATGTCTTCGTAGGCCAGGGTCAGGTACACCGGACCCTGCTTGTAGGTCGCGGCGAGGGAGAACGGGGTCTGGCCGTCGCCGTTGTCATCCGTGAACGGAACCACGGCAGCCAGAACCTGGAAGCCGCTCATGCTCGGGCTGACGTACGCGACGACGCCGGAGGAACGCAGGAACGACTGGGCGCGGAAATTGCCACCCTTGGAACCGGAACCGGCGGTGCTGTCGACCAGGGTATCGCCGAAGTTACGGAAAGGCAGGCTGGCGATCTTGTAGGGGTGGTCGTAACGGCCGCCCAGCACGGTACCGAAGCCACCGTTCAGACCGACGAAGGTGTTACGGTTCCAGTTGGCGTCGCTGGACTCGGCGAGGGTGACACTCCCTTCGACCTGCCAGATGCCCTTCACGCCGCCACCCAGATCCTCGGAACCCTTGATGCCGACGCGGCTACCGTAGGAACCGGTATCGATGTCGCCGTCCAGGCTCTGGACTTCGAAATTCACCTGAC
>Ga0207796_1000654_pt1 | contig 13283 bp, 9 predicted proteins | sample Pon1CUnioCityCA_6_FD_187274 | JGI IMG/M metagenome (GOLD analysis project Ga0207796, IMG submission 187274) | Marine sediment microbial community from Union City, CA, USA - Pond 1C Sediment 1 (SPAdes) | ecosystem: Environmental > Aquatic > Marine > Intertidal zone > Salt pond sediment ...
CTCGCGGCTTGAGCGAATCGCTCTCGGCAGATCCCCAGAAAGTCCAGCGCTCTTCCCGCATCGCGTTCAAGCAGGTCTGGCAGTTGTTTAGCATCCCCAGTTTACGTTTCTTATTTTTACAGGGCTTCATCGGTGTCATCCCCTGGCAGGTGATCACATTCTGGTCATTCAGATACCTTGAAGTTGAACGGGATTACGGCCCCTCAACTGTGGCTTCGATCATGATACCCGCGGTGTTAATGATTGGGGCCGGTTACTTCTTTGGTGGATTCATTGGTGATGCGGCCTATAAGAAATCCATCAATGGTCGAATTATCGTTTCCATTCTCAGCATCATTATGGGAGCCGTTTTTCTAGCATTAACGCTTTTCCAACCGCTTGAAAAAGTCTTCTCTTTCAGGATTTTGCTTGTGATCACATCCTTTTTTATCCCCCTGGCATCTCCGAACATCGCCACTTCAGTCTATGATGTTGTGCTGCCAGAAATACGCAGTTCAGCGACATCAATCCAGTATTTCCTGGGTAATATTGGATCAGCATTTGCGCCTTTGCTGGCAGGCGCGATCAGCCAGGAGTACTCGCTCCAAACCGCGATATTGATCATCAGCCTCGCTGCCTGGGCAATGACCGCACTCTTCCTGGCGCTTAGTCTGCGATATTTCAAGACCGATTGGGAAAATATGCACCAAGAATTAAGCCTGCGAAGCCAAAATCCCTCTCAGGGATGAGTTTTTTTCTTCCGGATTGCTACATATACCGCCGCCATGATCAGGCTAAAAGCCGAAATCAAGCTCCCCCAAACCACTGAGGCTGGCTTGTAAATGAATTCAACCTGCTGCGCATCACTTGGGATCGGAGCTGCCTGGAAAAGATAGTTTGCCTGGAAAGTTCCCACCCTTTTATTTCCATCAACTCGATAAGTCCAGCCGGGGTACCAGGTTTGAGACCAAAATAACCATGCGTCTTGTTCTAATTCCAATTCCAATTGCAGATATCCATTTTTCCACTCAATAATTTCAACTCTTCCCATGCCCCCCGGGCTGCATGGCATCTCACTCTGCGCGGTTATAAGGATGTTTTCTAGTAAATTTTGATTACTGCTTAATATGTCATTAACCTGGATTTCTCCTTGGTTGGCGATGTCCCCACACCCAACCACACTGACGGGCGAGATCTCCTGATCTAGAGAATGCCGATTTATCCCCAGGTCCCCATCTATGCCAATGATCGTGCTGACATTCATCATTGCCAGGATTTGAGGACTGGGGTATGCCAGGTTAATGGCGTCCATCCATTCCTGGTAATAACCAGGAACGATAGGGTCAAAATTATTAACCATTGCCTGTCCTCTGAGAATTGGCAGATTTGGCAATTGGGCCTGCTTGAGTTCCTGCCAATCAAAGCCAGGTGTAAAAGTATCAAATCTAAAATACTTGCCGAATTTCAAGTCATATTCCACATCATCTGGCATCCAAATCCTGTTCTGAAAATCCCGGGGGTCAGAAATCTGGTAGAAGTCTTTTGCCACCCCCGGATTCAATCCCCAACCAGCACTGAGCAGGTCCAAACTGATTAAGCTGATCAATAAGAAATTCCATGTCCGGGTTTTCTTTTGGGCGATTCTTCCCGGTTTTGCCAAGAATAAAACAGCAGCAGCTAATCCTAATAGTCCTACCTTTCCGGCAGAATAAAGAAAAGAAAACTGGATATCATTTAAATATATCCCAGCCAGGACAGCTGCAGCGATCACAGCAACGCATCCCGCCACAGCCAGCCTGGTAAAATACAAACCCCTTCCAACGGGCTTGTCCAACCGATTGACACCTAAACCAGCCAGCAAAGCCAGTGATAGTATTGCCACGATTGTGTATCGGGTGGGCGCTTGGAACAAATTCATGCCAGGTATGTTGTGATACAAGAAAGGAAATATTGGTGTGTTATCACCCAGGGCCAGCAAAAAACTTACCAGCACCATCGCTCCAAGAAAAATACCCAATCTGGCATATGGCGGTCTTGCATCCCTTACCCCGCTCCCTCGCTTGGCTGCGATGGATTTCCACAGGAAACCTAATCCGATCAGGATAGGGAGCAGGCCAATGTAGACTGCATCTTCCCAGTAATTGCCATACCCCCAATAAGAATTTGCGGCGGGATTGCCGAACAAATCAGGCACGAAGAATGTCAAGAACCGCCAGGGCCAAAATGAATAGGTCATTGCGGTTTCATACCCATATTCTCCAGCCCGCTGAGATAATATCAGGTATTCGGCAGTTGGAAGGAGCTGAATTGCGCTGATGCCAACAGCCAATACACCCGCCCATAAATAACCAGCGGCTGCCCTGCCAAGATTGACCAGGCCGCGATTATCTTCTCTTTTTTCAATAGCCCAGTATATCAACCAAAGTCCACCAAACGTCACCGCATACCAGGCAGTTTGAGCATGTCCAGCCAGCAGCAGCATGCTGATCACTGCTGTGAGTTTTCCTTGGGTCCCTGGTTCTCTATCTGCGAGACGGTATAAAAACAACAACAACCAGGGTAACCAGGCGGCAGCTGCATTGATACTTAAGAAACCTGCCCGAGCAACCAGGTAACCAGAAAGGGAAAATGCTAAGCCCCCGATGGTCTGACCAAACTTACCGACATCCAACTCCCGCAGCAGATTGGCCGTGCCAAACCCACTCCAAATCAAATGCCCGGCTACTCCCAGTGAAATTGACCAGGCCATCCACTCGATTCCGCCGAACAGATAAACCACAAAGTACACCCAGGTAACAGGATAGAATAAGGCCGTCTGGTAATTGGCTGCTAAGGGCGCTCCCATGCCTAAAAGGGGATTCCAGAAAGGGAATTCCCCAACCAGGATAGACTGCCAGGCGAAATTCCACCAGGGCACAAACTGGGTTGATGGAGTTCCCCAAAATAAGGCTTTTCCAGTCAAGTAAACTGGTGAAAGCAATACCAGCGGTCCAATAAACAGGAACAGGCGTGGATCCTGGATATATTTCTTGATCTTGGTCATCTGTTTACCCGCTCTACTCCTTTACCTGGTAAATCATGTATCCCTCTGCATTATAAACCTGCTTTAAACATTTTTTGATTGCAGGATCCCAGGCCCAGCGTTCTTTTTCAGTCGGCCCCCAGAATAAGTAATCAATGCCAGTTTCCATGAAAAAATCGCCGCAAGCAGCCTGGCCCCGATTTTCCTCCATGTAGGCGTCTACCCGATTTTGCCAGTCATTCAGATGGACAGTTTCTGGACCATGACCCAGCACAACCGTTGCTGGTACCCAGGCGGGGAGACTGTTTCCGGTATTATAAGCAGTCAGCACGACATCTTGATCAGCAACCAAATCCTTTAAAGCCTGATAAGCTGCTACTTTTTCAGTGGGAAGAAAGAGCGGCGGAGATGGCAGGCGGGCTCTGGAAAAAGCGCCCCAGAACAGAAAAATAGTGGTTGGGAACAAGAAGCCTATAACTATCTTCCCATAGAAAGGTAGGATTTTTTTATTCTTGAAATAGGCAAAAAAACCAGTGATCAACACCACCCAGATCCCCTCAGCCAGTCTGCGCTGGGTTGATATCGGAATATTTACCAAAACTGGTAATGCGATCATCCAGCTTGCCAGGAATGAACCCCGGTCAGGGGATTCTCTGAATAACCTGAAAACACCTCCGATCGCCAAGGGCAGCACCAATCCATAGCCAATCAGGTAATGAGCTATATGAGGTGAAACCAGGTTGTTCTGTGCATTCCAGGCTGCTAAATAAGGGTCCAGCATAAAAGATACAGCTGTATAGATAACCAGCGGAGAGGAAATCAACCCCGCAACCAGCGCTTTTTTCAAATAGGATTCTCTAAAGCGCCATCTTTGCTTTCCAGGGACCTGATAAAAGTGTTTCCTTGCCAGTTCGGCAGATCCGTGAAGTCCAATGACCACCCAGATGATCACCCCGTACAAAGGTTGCCAAAAACCCATCAAGGACCAAAATACACCCGCCCGGATACCGTTATCATCTTTAAGATAGCATGCCGCTCCCCAGAACAATAGCGCTCGAGCAAGCGCTAAATGTGGTAAGCCAAAAAGACCTAATAAACCAAAACTTTCTGGTGAAAGGAAATCCAGCGGGATGGATCCTAGATAATGCTTCATGCCCAGCAAGGCGACCACCCATCCCATTCCGCCGCCAATCAGGATTACGATCAGAGCCCACAACCGCCGCTTGCTTTCTTTGATGAATAAGACCAAGAAGTCATTGAGGGCCAGGGCTGCCAGGATGCCAGCTAAAAACCTGTAGGTGTGGAAAATCGCAACAAGCTGTTCATGCTGGGCGCTTCCACCGGATAATTTCCCCAGGACCAGATAGGGTAAAAAGGCAATCACACCTCGTTGGGGTTCCGCGCTAAAAGGGGATCTAAACAGCCACGCCCCTTCCGCTCCGGTTAACATTTTGGCGATATAGGAATTCCCATCTTCAACACCAATCAGGAATCCAGTGAAACGCCACTCCTCTCCCTGGCTCGCGTAGCCAGCCAGATAGGGAACCGCTGTCACCAGCATGATGATTGCCCCGATAAATATGACCTGTCTTCTATCTCGCAGATATGTCTTCAAATCGATCCCCAAACCTTATCCATACCAGGAATATCCATCCCAGTCCACAGATCACCAATCCAATCATCACCGATATCGGCCTGAACTTAAATTGGACCTGATGTTGCCCTTCAGGTAGACTGACACTCCGTAAAATCTCATAAGCTGTGTCGATCTCTTGCCTTTCGCCATCTACATAGACCTGCCAGCCAGGGTACTGGATTTCTGATAAGACCACACGACCAGGTCCTTCTACTGTCAGATTGATGTTATTGGCAGTTTTCGATAAGATCTCCACCTGGGCTGGATCAGGGCGACTGTCCAACTCCCGATCGCCCACAGCATATTCAATCCAGGCTCGAGGGAGGTAGTGAACATTCTCATATATGTATAAGCCATTGCCACCATTGAAGGTCGATAAACCCGGCTCAGAAATTGAAAATTCCGAGACAACGTATTTCACATTCAGTAAACCCAACAAGCGGCTATCAATCTGAGCGCCTTCGTTGTCGTGTGATGGGTCGCCTGTACTGAAGGGCGGGATGGTCACAGAGTAGTCTTCCTGCGGCACACCTGTGGCTTCCTGTATGAAATCCACATAGTTTGCAATCTGCATGGGGTCAACACCATCCGCCAGTTCCAGTCCGTATTCTGCCGCCAGGTATTGGTCCACAGTGTAGGATGGAGAATATATCCGGAAATAATCTGCGTCGTTGATCACAGTCAACAGTTCTGGATCTGGGTCCCTGGTGTTTTGATTTACGATTTCATAGGCATAAAGGCTGGCACCCGCCAGGTCCAAGACCAATACTCCCACAACTATCCACTTGAGATCTATTCTTATAATTTTAAGTTGACCGATGAACAACAACAAACCACTCAGCGCAAAGAAGGTAAATCCCCAAAAGATCATCAAGGGTTGGCCGGGAGCAAGGAAAGCAGCGCCAGCCATCATCAACAGGCCAAACCCAAGGATTCCGACCGCGGCCAGTTTTTTCCTGCTATCGCTATCTTTTTCATTGAAAAGCTTTTCGATGGCTGTACCTGCGATCACAGCCGCACAAATCCCAGCCAAGAATAAGCTGCGAGCTGGCACGCGCAGCAAATTGAAAATCGGGATTCTGTTGATCCAGCCCTGGGGGATAATCGAGGTTCCCAAAGCCAATAAAATGCTCAATCCGCCCCAAATGTACCAGAAGCGGTTTTGCTTGCGCAGTTCTGGAACGAATAGTTGGCTGATGACCAATCCTATTATTGCCCCCCCAGCGTAGAAATACCATTCCAGATTGCCGCCGCTGGCCGGGATGATGATATTGATCAAATTTTGGACGGGTAAACTGCCAGTTAACATATCTGCTGCGCTGAGTCCCGCTCTGGTTGACAGCTGGACATATTCAACCAGCGGCAGGATCAATGGCGCGCTAATGACCAGCGCTGTTCCAGCAGCCCGTAAATAGAATCCCAGTCTTTTCTTTATGGATAATTGCCTATGCGCAATATGGTAGGTCAACCAGAGGGTCCCGGCATAAATTGACCAGCGGGGGTCTGCCAGAAAAAGGGCTCCGGCTATCACCCCTGTCGTCCATCCCTGCCGATCGGTATGACTGCAGTACAACAACCAGGGTGTCCAGGCCAGCGCGTACAGCAATGTGATGTGCCCTGCCCCAAAATGCGCCCCAAATTTTGGCATCAACCCGAATCCCAAAGCACCCGCGATCCTGCCTGCCTGACTGACTTCCCGCTGACCTAGAAATTTATACATCCCCCAGGTGCCAAAGACCGCGTGGGCTGCCACCATCAGGCTCAAACCGGCAGGGAGAGGAAAAAGCATGGCTAACCAACCCGGCAGGTAGAACAGGCCCGCCAGGGGGTTGGCTGCAAAGGGCGATCCGGATTGGATCATGGTCGACCAGAGCGGTATCTGGTGGTCGACCAGGATCGATTTGCGCAGGTAGAGCAGATTCGGGTAATGGGTGATCAATAAGTCAGAGTAAGCCTCTTCTCCTGGCGGGGTGGCTGTATTTCCCCCAAATGTTGGGGCGTAAACCAGGACAGGGATCAGGATCAGCGCCATCAGCAAAATGGACTGGTGAAGTGCCCGTTGACCGTTTTCCCGAGAATGCTGTTCTTGCTTCATTCTATCTGCCCGGAATAGATCATGATTTCATTGGATTGAAAGACGAGATCCCGGTTATCCACCAGCCAACGATTGAAATCCTGGGCTTGACTACTATCAAGCATCACATAATCAAAGCTTCGTGTTTTCAACGCGCGTTGATAGAAATCCGCTTTGTGTTGGCCGTAAAAAACCTCTTCCAGGAAGGCTGCTTCATCCTCAGCCTGTACAGTCTCAAAAGGATGCCCATAAACCACCCTTCTTCCGGTTAATGACGGAATGGTTAAACCGTGTTCTGGATCAGCAAGGACCAAATCCTTCTGACCGCTATTGCTATTGATCCATGCCAGTCCTTGCAGCAGATCGCGGTCAAGGAATATACTGGGATTCCGGCTTGCTATCGCTTGCAGCCCAGAAGCAAGCACAATCAAGTTGGTGGGGATCGCGAAAAATAGAGTCGCAATCACCCAATGCCTGAACTTGATGGATGTACGCTGGACTAACGCCAGCACCCCAAATACGCTTAACCCTGCTAGCGGAAAGTAGATCCCCGTTAAAAATCTCCTCTGTAATCTCCAGGGTATAAACACCAAGATCAAGCTGATCCCAGCCCACAGAACAAGCATTCTTCCCTCATCCTCTTTCCAGGCTTTACGGACGCCAATGCCACCCAAAATCAAAGCTGGAGACAAAGAAATCAATAAGTCCAGCACACCTGGATTGGGAGTGATGTTCTGTTGATGCCACAGCGACAAGACCGGATCACTGAGTATGGCCCAGTACTGATAAATCAGTACCATGCCACCTGCGAGACAGAAACCAATTCGAGGCCAGAACCAGTCCGCCTCAAGGATCTCCTTGAAGGAAGACCGCTCCCGGAAAACCTTTATACCTGCATCGGAGAGCTTAACCAGGCTGATGATGACCACTGAAAAAGGCTGTATCAGGCCCAACAAGAGACCAGCGATCAAATTGGATCGCAGATTTTCCCGTCGATCAGGCAGCAAGGCATAGAGCATCAAGCCTAAGCCCACTGTGAAATGAGGATTGGTATACATGGCCAGAAAAGGATACGCCTCAGCCACCCAGAAATCTGATGTAAATCCACCGGAGAGAGCGGCCAGCCAACCTAAACCGGAACCAAACAGGGACAAGATCAGCCCAAACCAGATCGCTTTGGGGTCCTTGAACAAAGACCGGACCATTTGATGGATAACCCAGATCAACCAAACAGCAGATACCAACCTGGCGAGGTGAAAGACAGAGATCACAGGTAGGTTCATGACCCGGCTCAGATGTCCCAGGCCCAGATAGAACAAAAACACATAGGCCCCTTCGCCAGGTTCGGCGGTATAAGGAAGCCTGAATCTCCAATCCCCGCGCACGCCCTGCTGCATTTTTGCCAGATAGGAATGCCCATCCACTGGATTGATTAAAAATCCCCCAAACCGTGATAGCTGGCTGCCAGCTTGAAATCCCAGAAGATAAGGCAATGAGATGATGGCTAAGACTGCCAGGGTCAGGATCAACAGAGTACGTTTTTCAGACATGGATTAATTTTATCAGCTTTTAAATCTGCCCCTTGAAGACAATGGTCTCCACATCTATAATCACTGCAGATCAACTTCCAAGAGGATTTGCCGCATATGAACCGATCGTATTCATTATATGTTCTCCAGCAGCTGGATTCTGAATTGGATCGTGCCCAGAAGCGGATCCAGGATATTGAACTCATCCTGCAAGACACCTCCGCAATTGAAGTCACCCAAGAAACCCACCAGCGCCTTGAAAAAATACATGCGGAAAAATCCAAGCTGCTCAAAAAGGCCGAGGAAGAAGTGGCCAGCCAGAACTTAAAACTTGACCAAAATCAAAAGAAATTATATGGTGGGGCAATCACAAACCCCAAAGAGCTTGAGGACTTACAGCAGGAATCGACCGCACTAAATAATTATCTCCAGGTCCTGGAAGAGAGACAGCTTGAGGCAATGATCGCCGCCGATCAATCCCGGACAGCGCTTGAGGCTGCTGCTGATAACTTACAGGAGATCAGGCAAGCAACAGCGGCAAAACATGCGGAATTAAAAAACGAGAGGAACACCCTGGTCACGAAAATCAACCAGATTTCCGAGAAAAGAAATAAATACCTTGAAAGCGAGGAACTTCCTGATCTAGCTGCTTATGAATCGCTGCGAGAGAGATCAGGGGGCATCGCTGTGACAATCATGACGGAGAGCAGCTGCGGCGCCTGTGGAGCAAATATTCCCTCAGCAATTGAGCAATCGGCAAAATCACCAACCAAGCTGGCTTTTTGCCCAACCTGTAAGCGTATCCTTCATCCCGGATAAAAACAGCAGCAAGCGAAGGGTGAAATGACTCGATTCTTACCAAAGATTTACCTTGATATCAGTTCATTCTGGGCTGGTATCATACTCGTTGTCATCCTGGTGGTCCTGATCCTGATTTACCGCAAGCGCTTGACCTCCTTCCTCTCCCGGACATTGACAGCGTTCGCAAATTTTAGAGAGAGCTTATCGATCACATCCGATTCTGATTATGTGCAAGTGCTGTACAAACATGCCCAGGGTTTGCACCTGCTTTCTGATTTCTTTCCGCTGGAAAGCATCCTCGTCCCCACCAAATGCATTGCCCCACCCCCCTACCTCTTTCCCGGAAATCAGAGCCTGGACCCCAGCTTGAACCAGGAAGTCATCGGATTCGATCCCCTTCTCCCCCAGCTCAATTCCGAATTTTTTGGCCCAACATTTTCTCTGTTTGACGCCGTACAATCAGGTACCAGCATTTGCCTGGTTGGTTTTCCCGGCACCGGAAAAACGACAGCGATCGCGGAATGCATTGCCAGCCTTGTTAAAGCCACCCAATCCGAAGAGCCCCTTGAACCGCGCATTCCCTTTTATGTCACCGCCCACCAGCTCCTGGCTCAATTTCCTGGCCATGATTTGCTGGGAATCATCCTCAAAGCCCTCCAGCTTAACAAATCCTTCCTGGTCGTCCCTAATTTTCCCAAATATATGACCAGCGCCATCAACGATGATCGATCGATCTTATTCATTGACGATATGGACTCATTGACCCTGGAAGAGATCAACCAGTTGGCAAATTTCATCACTGCCTTGCGGACGCAAATCCCTGGCTTGCAAATCGTTGCCACAGCCTCCCCCTCCTGCCTGGGCAATCTGGCCCAAGCACCACTGGAGCAAATTTCCATCGCGCCCTGGGGGAGCAAAGAGAAATATCATTTCTTAACGAATTTATCCCAGCTTTGGCCCTCCATTCAGCCGGCAGAGAACCAAAGCAAATCAGCGGATTATGCAGTGACCAATTCCATGCTGGTGGTCAGCGGGCAGAACCTGACCCCCTTTGAATTCACACTGCGAGCGGTCAGCGCTTATGCTGGCGATCTCGCAGGCCCGGCCTCAATTCATGCCCTGGATGCATACCTCCAGCGTTTGCCTGCTTTGAGCCAGGAGGATATCAAAGCCCTGGCATTAATGGCCCTTCACTGCCTCGATGAAAACACCAGTTCATTCACCAGGAAAGGTTTTTCCCGCTGGTATGACAAGGTATACAAGAAAGGAAATAATCATCCTGCAATCATCAAATCTCCATCCAACCAATCTGCTCTTCAAGCAGCTGTCGACCTGAACATCCTCAAAGCAGATCCTGAAGGCAAATACTATTTTACGCATTCATCCCTGGCAGGCTTTCTGGCCGCGCAGGGGATAGCGACCGCCCACCGGGAGATCATTCGCAGGGTCCTGGAAAGCCCTGATTGGGGTCCGCTGCACGAATGCATGCGCTACCTGCCAGCCTATAACGATTTCAAATCCTTTCTCAAACCATTCCTCACTGATAAAAGCCTCTTGAAACACAAGCTATTACGGGCAGCTCAGTGGCTGGAATACGCCAATGAGAACTCCCCGGAAGAAACCGCTTTGCTGAAACAGGTCACAAGGGAAATCCACACCAATCCTTATTATCTAATCAAGATCCGCTTGACCTGTGCTCTGGTAAAATCCAACAGCCCCCAGGCCAAAAGCATCCTGCAGCACTTAGCAAAATCCAAGGATTTAGAGACCAGGCGCGCTGCTGCTGTGGGCCTGGGGCTTCTTCAAGATCTCTCTGCTGTGCCCTTACTGATCAACCAGCTCAATGACTATCATCCCTCCTCTACAGCAGCCTGCTATGCCCTGGGTAAAATTAGCTCACCCCGATCCCTGGAAGCCATTGCGGAAGCGCTGCTCCACGGAAGCGAGCTTTTAAGGCGGGCTGCAGCTGAGTGCCTGGCTCACAACCGCAGTGAAGGACACGCGGCTCTCCGCGAAGGGGCAACCAGGGAAGACCTGCTTGTTCGATACGCCGTTGTTCACGGCCTGGGCCTGATCGATGAATCCTGGTCGCTTGAGATACTTGATGAAATGCGCATTGATGAAAAAGAATGGGTTGTGCGGGATCTTGCCCAACAAACCCATGAAATTTTAAAATCCGGGTCACCATACATACCTCAAGACACTCCACCGCCCCATCAAGCCTTCTGGCTGACCGAATTCACCGCGGTGCAGGATTTACCTCAACCGACACCTGAAAACGCCTTAGATTTACTCCTGAAAGCCCTTGAGCTGGGCACTTACGAGCAGAAACAAAATGCCCTCGGGCATATCCTACGCACGGGCAAAGAGGAACTCATCCCCGCAATACTGGAATTAGCTGACTACGAAGCATTTGAGATGGCCCACCAAGCCATGCTGGTTATCTGGTATTGTGCCAGGCAGCGATACAAGGTACTTCATGAAGCTGGGGACTTAAAAACAAAATCCTCCTGACAAATCAGGAGGATTTCTCTTCCTGCAGCAATCAATCAGGCTATCTTCTCTAAAATCATTTTCTGGATCTGTTTGGGCTTCATGTCAATGACGGATATCAACTTCTTGTTCCCGTCTTCTCCAGCGATGATCTGAATGCGGCCTTTGGCAATCTTGAGTTCCCGGGCCAGAAAGGTGACCAATCTGGCATTGATCTCGTTCTCGCCCGCTGCTAGCTTGAGAACGATCGTGCCATCTTTAAGCACTTTGGAGAATCCGCTCTTCCCTTTGCTTCTCTTAACCCGGATCGCGATCGCTGCCCCTTTTTCCCCATCGTGAAAATTGAATTTTCTAGCGCCCATCTACAACTCCCAGGAAAACCTGCTCTTAGATCAAAGTAAGTAAAATGCTGGTGATCACCTCTACGATCAATATCAAGATCAGCGGACTGAAATCAAAGCGTCCAAAAGTAGGCACGACTTGCTGGATGGGCCTTAATAACGGATCGACCAATCTGTCCACTGTTTGCCGTAAGGGGTGAAATGGATCCATGAAGTATGACAGGATGATTTTGATTAACACGATCAGATAAATGACTTGTCTTATTACTTGCACCAAGATTACGAACATATGCCTTCCTGTTTTAGCGCGGGCCAACCAGAGCAGACCCGATTCTCAATACCGTTGCTCCTTCCTCAATCGCCACCTGGTAATCTCCACTCATTCCCATCGATAACTCCGAGATCGCTGACCCTGGTATTTCCGCCAGCAGGGCATCACGAAAGCTGCGCATCTTTTTGAAATAGGGCCTGGCATCCTCCGGGTTATCAGAATAAGGCGCCATGGTCATCAATCCCATAACCTTTAATGCCGGATAATCGAGGATCTCTTCGAATACTGGCAGCAGCTGATCAAGATCCTTTCTTTCCTGAACGTCCCAGCCCTGCTTTGTGCTCTCTCCACTGACATTGAGTTCCAAATAGACAGGCAGGGTGATTTCCAGGGGCTGGGCGTATTTGTTCAATTCGCGGGCAGTTCTTTTGGATCCAACTGAATGCACTACCTGGAACAGCCGGGGGATGTGTTTTTCCTTGCCTTTCTGGATGTTGCCGATCATATGCCACTCAATATCAAAATCTTTGAGCAGATCGATCTTGAAAGAGGCTTCCTGGAGGTAGCTTTCCCCAATTTTATTGACATTATTTTCAGCAAGCGTTTTGACGATCGGGGCTGATTTTTCTTTTGTTACCGCAACCAGGGTGATCTCACCCGGGTCCCTTCCAGCGCGCTTGGCCGCCTGCTGGATATTTGCATTGACCCGTTCAATATTCTCCTTGATCGTTAATACCTGCTCTTCATCCATATGATGTTTTCCCCCGCAATCCGATCACAGCAGCAAAGCGTCCCGTGCTGCCTTCTTCGGCTCGATGCGAGTACCAATGTTCAAGATCGCAGCCTGTGCACAACCCGGCTGTATCAATCTGCTCCACGCCAGCCTTTCTTAAATGGAGTTCGTTCGCTTTCCACAAATCTAATTTTACCCCATCTTCTTCTTCTCTCAGCAGCTGCGGGTATTGCTTGGGAAAGGCAGACTTTGTCTGTTCAATCACATCATGGCCAATGAAATAGTGATCCGGCCCAATGGAGGGACCGATACCAGCAATGATTTCGCCCGGGGAGGAATTGAATTGTCCCCCCATCAGGCGCACGACTTCTGCCACCACCCCTTTTAATGTCCCCTTCCACCCG
>Ga0207796_1000655_pt1 | contig 13278 bp, 11 predicted proteins | sample Pon1CUnioCityCA_6_FD_187274 | JGI IMG/M metagenome (GOLD analysis project Ga0207796, IMG submission 187274) | Marine sediment microbial community from Union City, CA, USA - Pond 1C Sediment 1 (SPAdes) | ecosystem: Environmental > Aquatic > Marine > Intertidal zone > Salt pond sediment ...
TACGGGGTGAACAGGTTCTTCATGCCCGCCGATTTCGTCTGAAACAGCTTCCAGGTCGGCAAGCAGGTCATCAAGGCCTTTAGCGTACGGCAGCATGTCGAAGGCTTCCCTTGCCAGGACCACCGCTTTGGCGGGTTCTCCGGACTCCAGCTTCTTCCTGGCTATCTGGACCAGGTTCTCTGATTTGATCCTGGTCTTGAGCAGTTCAATGCGTTCGAGGACCTCGGGACTTTCCGGCGCCAGCTTCCTGGCCTTTCTGAGATATGCTATTGCCTTCTGCTGATGGCCGTTCTCATACTCCATGTCGGAAGCTTCAAACAGTTTCTGAAGCGTTTCCTCTGGGGCCATTGATGGTTTCCTTTCATGTTGCTGTTCCGGTTCCGCCTCTTCGGCAACTTCCTCCACGGTCTCCGCATCCTGTTCCGGACCGATGTCCATGACATCCTCGGACCCGGCCTCCTCCAGGTTCCCGGCAGCCGCTTCCTCCGCGTCGTCCACGGAGTACTCCTGACCGTCCTCTTCCTCGTAGTCCGTCTTTATCTTCTTCTTGCCGATTACCTTTATGACCTGGATCAGTACCCCATTGTTGTCGTCTATGTTCACGGCCTTGCGCATGAGCTCCAGGGCCTCGTCCCGCTTGCCCTGGTAGAGCTTCTTCTTGGCCTTTCTGACCAGGCTGGCAATGACCTTGACGTTCTTCTTCAAATCCGCCTCCGGAAATCAACTGGGCTGAGGTCCAAAGATAATACAACATCCATCATGCTGGGAGTTGTTGCAGTATATCCACAAAACCCGGGGTTCACAAGAGCCCGGGAAATTGCGGATACCGCAGCATTGACGGCTGTGGTATATATTGTATCATTACATGCCGTGGAATGATTTGGGGTGTATTGCAACCACGTTAAAAAAAGTGCTAAAAAGCCGATAGCTCACCTCAGGCCGCCGGCTGGCGGCTTTTCTTTTTCGGCCGAGTAACATTGAGAGGTTGTAGACATCATGACCATGTTCACCAGCGAGTCCGTTTCGGAAGGACATCCGGACAAGATATGCGATCAGATCTCCGATGCGGTGCTTGACGCTCACCTGAAGGAGGACCCTGACGCCCATGTGGCCTGCGAGACCCTTGTGACAACGAATTTCTGCCTTCTGGCGGGAGAGGTCAAGAGCCATACGGAAGTGGATTACGAGCAGGTGGCAAGGGATACGATCAGATCCATCGGTTACGATATCCCCGACCTGGGCTTCCATTTCAGCGAGAACACCTACCGCATAAGGATACACTCTCAGTCACCTGACATCGATCACGGCGTGGTCGACAACGAGGGTGCCGGGGACCAGGGGCTCATGTTCGGCTTCGCCTGCAGCGAGACCGAGGCTCTCATGCCGTACCCTATTCAGCTTGCCCACAGGCTCCTCGAGAGACTGAGGGAGGAGCGGAAGTCCGGAAGCCTTCCCTGGGCCAGGCCTGACGCCAAGAGCCAGGTGACCGTTGAGTACAGGGGCTACCAGCCCATATCCGTCGAAGAGATACTGCTCTCCATACACCACTCTCCGGATGCCCTGGTCCCCGAAATGACCCGGGACGTGCGGGAGAAGGTCATAGAACCGGTCCTGGAGAATTGCCTGCCCACTCTCCCATGGAACGGCAGGATACTGTTCAATCCTTCCGGAAGGTTCGCCATAGGCGGGCCCCACGGCGACGCCGGCCTCACCGGCAGGAAGATAATCGTGGACACCTACGGTGGTACCGGAAGGCACGGTGGCGGAGCGTTCTCGGGCAAGGACAGCACGAAGGTCGACCGTTCAGCCGCCTACATGGCCAGGCACATTGCCAAGAACGTGGTAAGTGCCGGCATAGCCGACAGGTGCGAGATCCAGCTGGCATACGCCATCGGAAAGCCTGAACCGGTATCTGTCATGGTGGAGACCTTCGGAACGGAAAAGGTCAGTGACATAGGTGAGGTGGAGAAAGCCATAAGGGATATCTTCCCCCTTCGCCCCTACCGGATAATCGAGTATCTTGGGCTCAGGAAACCCATTTTTTCCAGGACCTCTTCCTTCGGCCATTTCGGCAGGGAGCCGGAGGATGATGGAGCCTTCTCATGGGAAAGGACCGACAGGGCCGAGGAGCTTGCTTCCAGGCTTCTCTGAGGATAGCGACGGGAGGGTCCATTGACCGCGTTCCTGCTGATCGCAGCGATGATGTCCGCAGGCTCGCTGGACAGCCTGGATGCCTGCCTGCAGGAGATGCAGCAGGAGATCACCCGGCTCGAGGAGGAGGAAGCCACCCTTTCCACGATACTCGACGCCATTCACGTCCACCTGATAACCTCCAGGGAGTACTACAACGAGCTGGCACTGGAGGAGGCGCGCATATTGCAGCAGCTGAACCGGGTATCAAGGGTGTTCACCGAGGAGGACTCCCTGCGCGAGGCCCTCGTGGAGAGCCTTTCCTCCTATATGCTATATCTGTACTCCCACCGTAACCTCGGTGGTGTGGGCAGTTTTTTCGTAGAAGGAGGCTTCAGGCGGATGCTGCACCGGCAGGCGTATGTCGACTACCTGGCATCCAAGGCAGCCGGAGAGGTGTACATGCTGTCCATGAGCCAGGACTCCCTGGGAAGCTATCGTGACTCACTGGAGGTGCTGCTGCTGAACGTGCAGGAACTGCGCCACCAGATGGAGGATATCCAGGAGGGCATCTACGAGGAGGAAGCCAGGCAGGCTGCGATGCGGAGTCAGGTAATGGGAAGGATAGCGGCTGCACGGGAGTCCCTTGAAGTTATGGAGGACAGGAGGATAGCACGTTCCAGCTTCGTTACGGAACTGAGCGTAAGGTCCACTTCCTCCCCATCATCCTCAATGCTGCCGCAGCCCGGGTCCGACGCCTACATGGAGAGGCAGAGGGGAGGCATCAACTGGCCTGCTGAAGGTCAGGTGGTGCGCGGGTTCGGTCTCGAGACACACCGTGAGTACGGCACTCAGACCACAAGCGACGGTATCACGGTGGTAACCCAGCCATCACAGGACGTAATGGCCACAGCGCCCGGAGTGGTCATGTACGCCGGGGAGTTCCTGAGCATGGGACAGATGGTGGTACTGGACCATCAGGACGGATATTTCACCGTATACGGCTATCTGGGACAGCTCATGGTCAGTCCCAACGATATCCTCGATACCGGGACACCGATAGGAAGGGCGGGGCCGGTACCCGGCGGCCAGCCCGGCTACTATTTCGAGATAAGGAGGGGAGGGGAGCCGGTGAACCCCGAGGAGTACCTTGAGTAGCATGCCTCTATTCAGAAAGGTGAAGGGACAGGAAAGGGCCGAAGAGCTTCTCGGCCGCTCCTACAGGAGCGGAAGGCTGGCCCACGCATACCTCCTCGCCGGACCTTCCGGGGTCGGAAGGCTGACCGCCGCACTGGAGCTGGCGGCCGCCTGGATGTGCCGGCGTCTGGAAGACGGCTACTGCGGTGAGTGCAGGGACTGCACCAGGATATTCCGCTTTCAGCATCCCGATGTCAGGGTGACTATACCGATGATGGGTTCCACCACTCCCGAGGAAGTTGCGGAACTCTTCCAGGCAAGGGTCGATGACGGCATGACCCCGCTCAGCCTTCCGGGCAACACCAGGATAAGCATCGACCAGATCAGGGAACTGGAAGAGAGGTTGTCCAGGAAGGCCTACGAGGACAGGGGACACATAGAGATACTCCTGGATGCGGACAGAATGGGTGTGGAAGCCGCCAACGCCCTTCTGAAGACACTGGAGGAGCCGCCTGACGACACCGTCATCATCCTTGTGAGCTCGAGGTGGTCGGCCCTTCTTCCGACGGTCAGGTCCAGGGCGCACCTGGTGCGTTTCAGGAGGCTGGAAGAGGAAATGGTGCGGAATATTCTGACCGGGAGACTGGATTTGAGCCCCGCTGAGGCGGAAGGGCTCGCCAGAGCCGCCGATGGCAGACCCGGACTTGCGCTGAAGAGAGCGGGAGAGTCCCTGCCGGAAACTGATGAACTCGGTCCGGGCAGGGTGCTGAGGAAGCTCGGGGAATGCGATTCTGCCTCCTGTGCATTATCATTGGCATCCAAGGTGTCTACGAAGCTTCGCAGGGAAGGATCGCCGGAGTTCTGCAGGCTCATGCAGTCACTTCTTCACGACCTGCGGCGGAAGGACGCCGGAATGCGGCCCCTGAGCCACTCCAGCGGCGCCATGGAGGGGCTGTCCCTCGAGGGAGATGTCTGCGACCTGGGAAGGGAACTCTTCAGCCGGGCTGAGACCCGGCTTGCGGGCAACGGGAAGGTCTCGATAGTCCTGGGAGCGGCATTCATAGCGATGTGGGACGCCATGAGGAAGACGGGAAAGGAAGCGTTTTGACCGGAAGGAACGGTTCGGGCGGCGGCTCGTACGAGAAGGAGAGGGCCGAGGCTACGGAGCTCTTCAGGCTGCTGTTCAGCTCCAAGCGGCTGGAGACCTATATCAACCTCACAGAAAGGCCAGTCTCAGTTGGCGAGATGGTGGTGGTTTCCGTCGACAGGGGAGAGGACCTGGGTACCGTCGTGGCCAAGTACAGCCCGAGGGACCCGGTGGCTTCCATAGACGGGCATTTTCTCAGGAGCGCCGCGCCGGAGGATATCAGGAAGTACGATGAGAACCGCGACTTCGAGGACAAGGTGCTGAAGTTCTGCAGGAAGAGGATAGCAACGAGGGGCATGGAAATGCGGCTGACCGGATGCGAGGCTCAGCTGGACAGGAGGAAGATCCGCGTTTACTTCACCGCCGACCAGAGGAAGGACTTTCGGGGGCTGGTCAGGGACCTGGCCAGCAAGTTCCATGCAAGGATAGAGATGCGGCAGATAGGGGTCAGGGACGATGCCAGGCAGAAGGACGGCATGGGTATATGCGGAAGAAGGCTATGCTGCGCCGCCTACCTTTCCCATTTCAGGTCCATAACCCTGAAGGCGGCCAGGGAACAGGACCTTGCCCCGAACCCGTCCAAGGTATCCGGCGTCTGCGGAAGGCTGATGTGCTGCCTCAACTACGAGACCGATTTCTACAGGAAGGCACAGAAACTCTATCCCCAGCTCGGTTCCCGAACGATGATAGGGAAGCACGAGGGCAAGGTCAGCGCTGTCGACATCTTCACGGAGACAGTGACCCTCGAGATGGACGACGGCGAGGAGAAGGTCATGGAGATAGAGAAGTTCCACAGGAGGAGGAAGCCCCCTGTCAGGACCGGTAAAGATGAACGGGAAAAGCGGGAATGAGCCGCCGGCCCTTCGGGATTTGGAGTGAACATGCCTAGATATCTGGTAACCAGCGCTCTGCCATACGCCAACGGACCCCTGCACCTGGGTCACCTTGCCGGGGCGTACCTCCCGGCCGACATCTTCGTCCGGTTCCTGAGGATGAACGGCGAGGATGTCATCTATATGTGCGGCACCGATGAGCACGGTGTTCCCATAACCATCAAGGCGGAGCAGATGGGTATCACCCCGAGGGAAGCCGTGGACAGGTTCCACAAGGTGATAAGCAGGGACTTCAAGCAGTTCGGCATCTCCTTCGACAATTTCTCCAGAACGGAGAAGCCGGAGCACTACGCCTTCGCCAGGGAGGTCTTCCTGGAACTGCTTAACAAGGGTTACATCGTCGAGAAGACCATGAAGCAGTTCTACTGCAGGGAATGTGCCAGGTTCCTGCCGGACCGCTATGTCGGAGGCACATGCCCCCAGTGCGGATCGGCAAAAGCCAGGGGTGACCAGTGCGATGACTGCGGCACATGGCTGGATGCCCTCGAGCTGGTGGAACCGGTCTGCTCCATCTGCGGCTCCAAGCCCGGTCCCAGGGACACAACTCACTGGTTCCTGCGGCTGGACGCTTTCCAGGACTGGCTGCAGGAGTGGCTCGGCGGTCATTCAGACTGGAAGGGCAACGTACTGAACTACTGCCGCGGCTGGCTGGATGAGGGCCTCAGGGAGAGGGCGATAACCAGGGACCTGGACTGGGGAGTTCCCGTACCCGTGGAAGGTGCAGGGGGGAAGGTGCTCTACGTATGGTTCGAAGCGCTTCTGGGCTATATCAGCAGCACCAGGGAGTATTTCGTCCGGCAGGGCGATCCCGAAGGCTGGAGGAAGTACTGGCAGGACCCGGAAACCAGACTGGTCCAGTTCATAGGCAAGGACAACATAGTCTTCCATGCCGTGATACAGCCCGCGGTCCTGCATGGACTCGGCGAATACATACTTCCCTGGAACATCCCGGCCAACGAGTACCTGAACATAAAGGGAGAGAAGTTCTCCACCAGCAGAGGAACGGCCATCTGGATGCAGGACTACCTGGCACATTTCCCACCCGACCCGATGAGGTACGCACTGGCGATAAACGCCCCGGAGAACAGGGACACGGATTTCTCCTGGGACGAGTTCAGGGCCAGGAACAACGAGCTTGCGGATGTATTCGGCAACTTCATCAACAGGACTATGAAGTTCGCCCAGAAGACCTTCGACGGCCGCGTGCCGGAACCCGCCGAGCCTGGGCAGGCCGAGAGGGAGCTTATGGCTTCCGCGGCATCCACAAGGGACGAGATGGCCGGGCTGATAAGGAGCTTCAACCTGAAGACCGCCTGCCTCAGGGCAATGGAGCTGGCCCGTGAGGGCAACAGGTATTTCGACCAGAGCCAGCCCTGGAAGACGGCCAAGAGCGACATCGGCAGCTGCGCCACGACCATCTACTACAGCCTTCAGTTCGCCGACGCCCTGCGCATACTCTTCGCCCCCTACATACCCTTCACCTGCGAAAGGACAGGGAGGATGCTCGGGAGGCAGGAGCTCACCTGGAGCGATGCCGGGAAGGAGAACCTGACACCCGGTTCAGAGCTGGGAAGGCCGGAGATACTTCTTAAGAAGCTGGATGAGGGCTTCGAGAAGGTGATGGCCGAAACCCGGGAGGAGACTCCATCGGAAGAGGCCCGGCCGGCGATCAGGGAGACCGTGTCCTTCGACACCTTCATGAAGATGGACATGAGGGTAGGAGTAGTAAGGGAAGTGCATGACATAAAGGGCGCCGACAAGCTCTACAGGCTTATCGTGGACATGGGAGACCATGCCCGCCAGCTGGTTGCTGGGATGAAACCCTTCTACACCGTGGAGGAACTCACCGGACGAAAGGTAGTGGTCCTGGTGAACCTTGCACCGGTCAAGCTGATGGGTGTGGAAAGCAACGGCATGGTACTTGCGTCAGATGACGGAAAGGGCCGCGTGAGGCTCATAGAACCTGACGATGAGGCGATGCCCGGAGACGGTATTCACTGAACATCCCTGCGAGGGTTCCATGCGCATACTTGATGTGAACAGCTCATATTCCCCTTCCGGAGGGGGAATAAGGGTCTATCACCAGAGGAAGCTCGACTATTTCGCCTCTTCCCGTTCCAGGCATTCCCCGGCGCTGGCAGTACCCGGAACAGAGGATAGGCTTGACACATCCGGACCTGGAAGGGTCTATCACCTGAAGTCGATGCCCCTGATGAACTCAGGGTACCGGATGCTTGTCGACTCGGGAGGAATAAGCTCGGTCCTGCTGGACTACAGACCGGACATCGTGGAGGTGGGAAGTCCCTATCTGCTCCCACATCTGGTCCGATCGGCCATGGGTGCCCTGGAGGTGCCCCTGGTAGGTTTCTACCACACCGACTTTCCCGACAGTTACGTCGCCCCCTACGCCTGCATGCTGTTCCCCCGACGTATCGCATCCCTCTTTCTGAGAGCAGCGAGGAGACACGCCAGTCAAGTCTACGGAAGCATGACCGCCGTCTTCGCGGCTTCGGGATGCATGCTGGCCAAGCTCAGGGACCTTGGGGTGAGAAGGCTGTTCAGGACTCCTCTTGGAGTGGATGCCGAACTGTTCTCTCCCTCGGCGCGTTCCGAGGACTTCCGCAGATCCATGGGAGTTCCAGAGGGGGGTGCACTGGTCCTGTATCTTGCAAGGCTCCACTGGGAGAAGGGCCTTGATATGCTCATGGAATCCTATCCGCTGTTCAGGGACACGGGACGGATAAGGCTCGTGATCGGGGGCAGGGGCCCCCACTCCAGGCTGGTTGATGAATTCATTGCCCGCTATCCCGAGGTTCGAAGACTCAGCTTCATGAAGGACCGGCAGGCGGTAGCCACGGCAATGGCCTCTTCCGACGTCTTCCTGGCCCTGGGAAGGTACGAGACCTTCGGCCTGGCCGGGCTGGAGGCCATATCCTGCGGCACCATCCCCGTGTTCCCGGACATGGGGGCCTCAGGGGAGATGGCAGCTTCACTGGACCTTCTCCCTCCATTTTCCTCGAACAGTCCGGCGGGTCTCGCCGAATCCGTCCTCGAAGCCATCGACGCCTCCGGTCAGGACCATACGGCACACTTCAGGGAGTTTGCCCGAGCATACACATGGGAAAGGGCCTTCAGCAGGATGGAGGGCTACTACGAGATGATACTCGACGCATTCCGGGAAGGTGACCTGGACAGGCTTGCTCCGTCCGGGGACTGGTGGGAATAGCATGGGAAGCCTTCATCTGGCAGTGCATGACGTGACGCCGGCGCACGAGAAGGACCTGCGGACACTGACCGGTCTCATCGAGGAGGCCGGAATCCAGCGGTACAGTCTTCTAGTGGTCCCCGATTATCACGGCCGGTGGAACCTTCTTGATCATCCCGAGTTCTGCCGATGGCTCTCACACCTCCGGAACAGCGGCGCCGAGATATTACTGCATGGTTTCACGCATCTCGGCCGCCGTGATGCCAGCGGCCCGGGGGACAGGATAAGGTCCGCCCTGTTCACAAGGGGCGAGGGTGAGTTCATGTGCCTTGACGTGAACGAGGCTTCAGAGCTCCTCGCAAATGGCAGAGACCTATTGAGGGAAGCCCTTGGCGTATCTGTCAGAGGGTTCGTGGCACCATCCTGGCTTTACGGCAGGGGAACCCTGGACGCACTGTCGGAAACTGGCTTCAGGCTGGCCGAGAGCAGATGGAGGGTGTGGGACCCCGTGGAGGGTGTGACCCTTCTGAGGGTGCCGGTGGCGAACTACGCCGGAGGCGGATGGCTCAAAAGGCTCTCGGCGGCCGGCTGGGTTTCACTTTACGGGACGCTTCTCTCAGGGAGTCCCGTACTGAGGTTCGCCCTTCATCCGACTGACGTCCAGGGAGAATGTGGTACCCGGAGGATACTCAGGAGACTGGATCGGCTGTCCGAGGGGAGGGATCCGGTTCATCTCGGGGACCTCCTGAGCGCGTCATAATGCCACGCCTCCGGGAACGGTACTTTTCAGCCCCCTCGGTATGCGCATCGCCGCGGGGAATCAATCTTGCTTATATTTGTTGTTGATCATGAAATGATACCGCGGCAGATATGCCGGGCGAAACGATATCGAAGAGGATGAAGAGATGTATCTAGGCTTCGTGGACATGAACGCTGGTTTCCTTATCATCATAGCGGCAATGGTACTCGGCCTGATCGCAAGGTCCAGGGTTACCGGGACCTACAGGCGTTTCAGCCAGGTTCCCACAGGCAAGGGGGTCACCGGGGCCGGGACCGCCAGGGAGATACTGGACAGCTACGGTCTGGCCAACATAGACATACAGCAGACCGGCGGACAGCTGACGGACCACTACGATCCCAGGAACGGTGTGCTCAGGCTCTCGCCCGGAGTATTCTCAGGCACCTCGATTGCCGCTGTGGGAGTTGCGGCCCACGAGGCGGGGCACGCGGTTCAGGACGCCATGGGCTACAGCCCCTTCCAGATCAGGCAGAAGCTCGTTCCGGTGGCCAACCTGGGCTCGCAGATGCTCTTTCCCCTCATTCTCGGAGGTCTCTTCTTCAGGATAACCGAGCTTTACTACATAGGCGCCGCCCTCTACGGCGCCGCGCTCCTCTTCCAGCTGGTCACGCTTCCCGTTGAGTTCGACGCCAGCAGAAGAGCGGTGGTATACCTGAGGAAGAGCGGAAGCATGTCCTCCAGGGAGCTCAACGGGGTCAAGAAGGTTCTCACGGCCGCATCCCTCACCTACGTGGCGGCTGCCCTGGCTTCCCTGGGCCAGATGATATGGCTCCTGCTGGCCGGCAGGAGAAGGTAAATGGGAGTAGAGACACCTTTCATAATCGTTCTCGTCTTCTTCAGCGTGGTCTGTCACGAGATCGCCCATGGCTACGTGGCCCTGAGGTTAGGTGATCCCACCGCCTACAGGGCGGGAAGGCTCACCTTCAACCCTGCGTCGCACATTGATCCGGTGGGCACCATACTCCTTCCGGCGCTCTTTCTCATTACCAACAGCCCGATAATGCTGGCATGGGCAAAGCCGGTCCCCGTCAATCCGGCTTTCTTCAGGAATCCCAGGTCCGGCATGATGTGGGTCGCCGCCTCGGGTCCCGCCACCAATTTCACCCTGGCCCTGCTGCTCACCGGACTGCTGCATGTCGCAGGGAGCATGATGCCCGTCTTCCTTATGCACAGCCTTGCCATGGCGGCTCTGATGAACGTTGTCCTGATGGTATTCAACCTTCTTCCCATCCCTCCCCTGGACGGAAGCAGGATAGTGGCCCGGTTCCTCTCGAGGCAGGCCCTGGTCAGCTACCAGAAGCTGGAGAGGTTCGGACTGCTGATAGTCTTCGGTCTTCTGTGGCTGGGAGTCATAGGTGACATTCTGATGCCGGCCCTGAACTTCGCCGTCCGACATCTCGACCTTTACGCCTACCTCCCCCGCCTCTAGGGTCAGGTCTTGCATTTTAGCATATTAGTACTATTAAAATATACATATATAATTAATTTAGAAATATGAATTTCCGGACACTTTCTATCACCGGTTCACTGTGATATGATATTTCCATGACACGGCCACTCAGGATCAGATTGCCCGGAGGAATGTACCATATCTATTCCAGAGGAATAGGTAAGATGGACATCTTTGCAGATGACGCTGACAGAGAGAAGTTCATGTCTATCCTGGCGGACACAATAAGAATATCCGATTGGAAGTGTTACGCCTACTGTCTTATGGGGAATCACTACCATCTCCTTATCGAGACCGCCGATGGAGACACTTCGAAAGGTATGAAAAGGTTGAATGGTACCTACGCGCAGTATTTCAACTGGAAGCACGAGAGAGTTGGCTCTCTGTTCCAGGGAAGGTATAAGGCCATACTTATAGACAGGGACAGTTACTTCCTTGAACTGAGCAGGTACATAGTCCTCAATCCCGTAAGACAGAACTGGGTCGCCGATCCGGAGGAATATTCCTGGAGCAGTTACAGAGTGGTCGCAGGCCATGATAGGGATGGGGGGCTGATCGACAGGAATTCACTCCTTTCCAGATTCAGTGCAGGCGATGATGACCCGGAAGGGGTCAGGGGATATGTCGATTTTGTCAGGGACGGTATTGATGATAGAGATCACACGGAGGATATCCGAGGTGGGATAGTACTAGGGGACAGGAAATTCCTGGACCGGGTCAAGCACAGTATTGCCAAACACAAGGACGACAGGAATATTCCGAAGTACCAGAGACAGGTCTGCAGACCGGAGCTTGATGAACTGCTGGACCCTCTCACTGTTTCACTGAAGAGTACGAGAGACGAAGCGATCAGGATAGCGTACTTCGATCACGGTTTCACTCAATCCGAAATTGCAGATCATCTTGGCGTACATAACTCAACGGTATTCAGAATAGTAAGAAGAAATATCAGTAAAAATGAATAATAAATAGATAGGAATGCTAAAATGCAAGACCTGACCCTGATATTGGTTATACTGTTCGGGGGCGTTTACGACGAGACGCCCATGACGGTCAACCCGGACCCGGACTACCGTATGGGGACCTACGGGGAGTGGATGGCGGGGCAGCCTGATCCCCAGCCCTTCAAGGCCACGACCATCTCCGGGACCGACGGGGCAGAGTTCCTCCTTATCTTCGAGGAGGGACTCACCGACAGCCTGACCCCCGGCCTGCTGGACCAGTGGACCACCGATATACAATCAGGCGGCCTCAGCACAGAGGTGGTGGAGGTCACGTACAGCCAGGCCGAGGACCTGAAGGCATTTCTCCTTGAAAAGTATGGACAGGGGATGGAGGGAGCCGTGCTGGTGGGAGACCTGCCCACCATATGGTGTGCCCTGGAGGACGCCAAGGACTATCAGAGCGGGGAGACGTTCCCCGCCGACTATTTCTTCATGGATCTCGACGGAGTATGGGCGGACAACTGGATCGGCTACCCTTTCATGGGCAACCCCGGCAGCGACGGTCTGTACGACACCTTCACCGGGAACCTCGACCCGGAGATATACATAGGCAGGATCAAGGTAGACAATCTCGGTGCCCTGGGAGACCCAACGGAGATACTGTGCGACTATCTGGAGCGGAACCATGAGTGGAGACTGAACGGTGATCCGGAGCCTCTCAACGCACTCTGCTACGTTGATGATGACTGGGTGCCCTGGGCGCCCGGCTACCAGGCTTCCATGCAGTACCTCTATCCGAACACCGTACTGGTCTCCGACCAGGCTGCCACCAACGGCACAGACTATCTCGAGAACAGGCTTCCGGCGGACTATGTATGGATAAGCCCGTTCGTCCATTCGAACCCCGGGGCCCACTACTGGTCCCCAGGTCCCAACACCGACTGGTACGAGCTTGTACCCGCACTTCCACAGGCGCATTTCTACAACCTCTTCGCCTGTTCTAACTGCAGGTTCACCACCGTTCACTGCATGGGATCGGTCTACGCCCTCTGCACCGGGAGCGGACTTGCCTCGGTGGGAAGCACGAAGAGCGGGGCGATGCTGAATTTCAGCCCTTTCTACAATCCCATGGGACAGGGAAGCTCGATCGGCCAGGCATACAGGGACTGGTGGGACTACATCGCGTCCGGAGGCCTTACTCCAGGCGAGAAATCCTGGCACCTGGGCATGGTTGTGCTGGGAGACCCAACCCTGATGCCGGCAATGCACATGCTGGGCATAGACGATCCACAGTCAGCTCCGGCTCCGTTACTGGAGCTTTCGGGCAACCCCTGTACGGGCTCGGTTACGGTATCATGCCCGGGGTCCGCCGGCAGCGTGGGACTCTATGACCTTACGGGCCGTCTCGCCGCGCGAGGTCAGCTGGATGCGTCAAGCTGCACCATGGACCTTCAAGGTCTGGCAAGCGGATGCTATATCGTGAGGGTGGTCACCGAAGGAGGCAGCGCCTCGGCGGTGATGACGGTACTGGAATAGCAGTTTCCCGAAAGGGAAAGAGGGGGGAGCGGTCAGG
>Ga0207796_1000656_pt1 | contig 13273 bp, 13 predicted proteins | sample Pon1CUnioCityCA_6_FD_187274 | JGI IMG/M metagenome (GOLD analysis project Ga0207796, IMG submission 187274) | Marine sediment microbial community from Union City, CA, USA - Pond 1C Sediment 1 (SPAdes) | ecosystem: Environmental > Aquatic > Marine > Intertidal zone > Salt pond sediment ...
GGTATGCTATAATTCGCCCATGCGCTTGACCCATCTCTCTCTGCACAATTTCCGCAACTATGTCCGCCTGGACCTCGATATGCCTCTTGGCGTCAGCATCTTGCAGGGCGACAATGCACAGGGCAAGACCAATCTATTGGAAGCCGTCTACTACCTGGCAACCAGCCGATCGCCCCACGCCGGCTCTGATCGGGAGTTGGTCAACTGGCTGGCGGTCGAGCAAGAGCCCCTGCCCTACGCGCGCCTGGTGGGTCACGTGACCAAGGCAGCCTCTGAGAGCACCATCGAGATCACGCTCACCCAGCAGGCGAACAACGACGCACGCTACCGCAAGCAGATCCGGCTCAACGGTGTCCCCAGGCGGGTCATGGACCTATTAGGGCAGCTCAACGTCGTCCTATTTCTGCCCGAGGACATTGGCCTGGTGACCGGCTCGCCGGGTGGGCGGCGTCGCTACCTGGACGCCGCGCTCTGCCAGATCGACTCTGTCTATTGCCGCTCCCTGTCGCGCTACAACCGGATCACCACCCAGCGCAACGCTTTGCTGCGCGATCTGCGCGAGAGAGGCGGCGACAGCGCCCAACTGGCGTTCTGGGATGAGAGGCTGGTCGAAAATGGCGCCTACCTGATCAGCCGCCGGTGGGATGCGCTGCTGGCCCTGGACGAACTAGCACACGACGTACATGGCCAACTCACCGGTTCAGCGGAGCAACTCCGGCTGCGCTATGTGCCGAGTGTGGAGATGAAGAGTCCCGCAGCCACAAGTGAGGCTGGCGAGGCGTTTCGGACACAACTTCAGGCCATGCGCCGACGCGACATTGCTGCCGGAATAACCCTCGTCGGGCCGCACAGGGACGATTTGCTCTTCTTGATCAACGGGGTGGACTCTGGGGTCTATGGCTCCCGGGGACAGCAACGGACGGCAGCCCTTTCCCTGAAACTGGCCGAAGTCAAACTGATGCGCCGCGAGACGGGCGAACAGCCGGTCCTGCTCCTCGACGACGTCCTGTCAGAGCTCGACGAGCACCGTCGCGGTTTTTTGATGCACACCCTGGAGAATGGCGCTGAGCAAGCGATCATCACCACGACCGACCTGCATACCCTGCCCCAGGCATTCCTGCAGAGTTCTCAATTGTGGCGGGTCGAGATGGGGCGGCTCAGCAACCTTGAGCCGGGAAAAGTTAGTGCCAGTGAATAGAAAAGGGACTGCCGGGCACCGGACACCAGCCCAGGCAGTCCCCTTTGGCGCGGTGGAGACTTGTGTCCCCTAGCCCCACTTGCCCTTTTTCATGTGATTCATGAGCTCAACCTTGATTGACTGTATCAAGACCTCGGACTGATCTGCAGCCTTGGTAAAGATTTTGACGCATTGCGGGTCAAGGTTGTCGTCCATGCCCTCCTCGGCCAGGTCCAGCACCTGTTCCAAGAGCCCATACAAGTGGAAGTACAGGCTGTTGGTGTAGCGCGAGCGCTCAATCAATTCAATGGCCTGGGCCTCCAGCTTGGCGAACTTTTCCTTCCGGGCATTGCATTTGGGACACCTGTCAGGTGGTTCTTCCTCTTCCCAGACATACCCACATGTTCCACATTCCAGCATTTTGCCACCTCCTTGCAGCGTGAATTATGCCTCCCCCCGTGCAGGGGTGAGGATTGCATCTAGTATGCCCCTTCGCCGGTGATCATCTTTGGCAGAGTCCTGAGCAAGATCTGCAAGTCCAAGACCGGGGACCAGTGCTCGATATAGTACAGGTCCAGCAGGACCATCTCGTCAAAGCTTAGCTCACTTCGCCCGGAAACCTGCCACAGGCCCGACATCCCGGGCGCAACCTCCAGGCGTCGCTTGTGCCAGGATTGGTAGCGCTGTACCTCCGATGGCGGTGCAGGCCGGGGTCCCACCAGGCTCATGTGCCCCATCAACACGTTAAAGAGCTGCGGCAGCTCGTCCAGGCTTGTGCGCCGCAGAATGCGCCCTGTCCGCGTGATGCGGGGATCATCACGCATCTTGAAGATAGGACCGTCTGCCTCGTTGTACGTGCGGAGCTCCTCTATTTCCGCCTCTGCTCCCTGGCGCATGGATCGGAATTTGTAGCAGGCAAAGAGGTTTTCATCCTTGCCTACGCGGATCTGCGTGAAAAAGACCGGGCCATCCGAGTCGAGCTTGATCAGCAAAGCCATCAGGGCGAAAAAAGGCAGCAGAAGTACGAGTCCAACAAGTGAGACGATCACATCCATGGCTCGCTTGATCATCATCTGCGTGCGCCCTATGGAGATATCCCTCATCCCGATCATAGGGATCCCGCCCAGATCCTCGACATCCAGGTGGCTCAAGGTCATCTGGAACATGTCGGGCACGATCCGCACCCGTACCTGTTCGCGCTCGCATTGGGCGATGATGCTCACGATCTTGCGATGGTACATCCACGGCAGCGTGATGATCACCTCATCTACCACCATCTCTTTGATCAGCCGCGGAATACTGGCAGTGTTGCCCAGCGCCCTGAAGCGTCCTATATCTGTGCTGGCCTTTTCAGGGTCATCGTCCACAAAGCCTACAACGTGGTAGCCAAGCACTGGTTGGGCCACAACGTGGCGCATGACCGTCCGGCCCACCTCGCCAGCCCCGACGATGAGCAATCGGTCGACCCCCAACCCCCTTCGTCGCAAGCGATGACGCAAAAAGCGCCTTGCCAGGCGGCTAGCCGACAGAAAGATCGTTACCAGGACACCAGCGTAGAGAAAGATGAGCCGGGAGTACAAGAGGGGGCGGAATAGAAAGACGATAACAAAAACCATCAAGATGATGCCGGTTGCCGTGCCGGTCAACAGGCTGTAAACCTCGTCGAACCAGGAGGCGCCCCGCGGCTGATCGTAGACCCCGTTCAGCTTGTAGATGCCCAGCAGCACCACGGTCAAGGTTAGCGAGACGGGGATGAAGGCTCCATACCGAACAAAGTTGGCCTCGTCTACCGCGGCAAACCATTGCAGATCGTAGCGCAACCAGTAGGCGATGGCGAACGCCAAGTTGATCAGCAACACGTCCGTGATAATGACTGCGATGGCAAGGTACCTGCGGTATCGCTCAAACACTGTGTATCTCCTCCGCAGGTGTCAGGGCGCGCCGATAACTGTCGACAGTCTGCCGTGCAGTGTTCTCCCAGGAAAAGCCCGATGCCTGTGCGAGGCCGTCAGATTGCATCTGCTCCCGCAGATCACCGTTGTCCAGCACGCGGGCCATGGCGCTTGCCAGCGCTTCGCCGTCGGTTGGGTCTACCAGTTGCCCTGCATCCCCCACCACCTCGGGCAGGGATGATGCGGTGGAAGTGATCACCGCGGTGCCGCAGGCCATGGCTTCCAGAGGGGGAAGGCCAAAACCCTCGCAGATGGAGGGATAGACAAAGAGGTCGGCTGAATTGTACCACAGCCGCAGCTCCTCCGTGGGGACAAAGCCGGCAAAGTGTACCTCGCCCGTCAGTCCCAGGGCTTCCACCCGGGCAAAGATCTCGTCGTAGAACCATCCCTTGCCCCCGACGAGTACGAGCGGCGGGCGCTCCTTGGGCAACTTGGCATAGGCTTCGATCAGGCCAACGACATTCTTGCGCGGCTCCAGTGTGCCGACGAACAACACAAACCGATCGGGAAGGCCTTTTTGCTGCCTGAATGCAGCAACCTGATCGGCCGGCAATGGCTGGAAGCTGGCGTCGACGCCGTTGTGGACCACGTCTATCTTTGCCGGTGAGATGCCATAGATCTTGACCAGATCCTGCTTGGTACTCTCCGATACGGCGATTACCCGCCGTGCCTGGCGCACCGACATCCGCGCAAATATCTGCAAATAGCTCCGTCGCAGCCACCGGAAGCTTTCCGGGAAGTAGAGAAAACTCAGATCGTGAACGGTGACCACTGTGGGACAACCACTCGCCAGCGGCCCCACAAAGGCCGTATTGTGCAGTAGATCGATCCCCTCGCGCCGCGCCACCCATGGCAGGAGAGCTTGCTCCCAGAAGATTCGCACCGGTGGAAGGCTCGTAGGCAGCCGGGAGAGCTGTAGCTGCAATCCCGGCGCGCCACCATAGCGCCTCTCGCTGAGAAAGACAGTGTATTCCATCTCCATGGCTGCCGCCGGGAGAGCGCGGAGCAGGTTAAAGATATACGCAGAAATGCCCGCGCTCCGGTAGCCTTCCGCCAGGGACAACAGATGGGCATTGACGCCAACGTGAGTCGCCTGCCAAGTGCTCTCTCTCACAGCGCCCATTATACCATAGAACCATGCGGCGTCAAAGCAGGCTCAGAGAAGCTTCTCAGCCTGCTGTGCACCAGGACCGCCCGATCGACGTGCGGACATGGGAGGGAGCCAACCCTACTGCTGCCGGGCAAACAGGGCAATTGATTCCACATGATATGTCTGCGGAAAGAGGTCCACAGGCTGGACCTCTTGCAACACAAAGCCGCTCTCAGTCAGGCGGCGCGCGTCGCGGGCCAGGGTAGCAGGGTCGCACGAAACGTAGGCGACTCGTCGCGGTTTCAGGCGCGCAAGCTGCTCGATAACCTCCTGCCCCGCGCCCGATCGGGGCGGATCCAGCACGACCAGATCCACCGGTTCCTCGATCTGCGGCAGCACTGACTGTGCCTTGCCTTCGATTAACTCGACGTGCTCCAGCCCCCGCGCGTTGTACCGGAAATCAGCTATGGCGCTGGGATCTGCCTCCACCCCGAGCACGTGCCCCACCCGGTCCGCCAGGGACAGTCCAAAGAGCCCCACCCCGCAGTAGAGGTCCAGCAATCGGTCGCTGCTCGTGGGAGCCAGAGCATCGTGCACCAGTGTCACCAGCGCCTCGGCACCGGCACTGTTCACTTGGAAAAAGCTATTGGCCGAGATGCGGTAGCTCCGACCGGCAACTTGCTCCTCCAGATAGGGGTTGCCCATGAGCACCACCACTTCGCCATCAGCCAATAGGATCACGCACGACACGGCAAAGTCCACCTCAATGTCAAAATCCTCATAGTGGTCCAGCTCAAAGATGGCCATCCTGTCGCCCGATGCCGAACCACAGCGCAGGCTCAACCGGTGCAGTTGTGGCCACTCCATGTCCAATGCTTCCCACAGCTCGTCCAGCAGCGGATCGAGGATCAGGCATTCCTCAACGGGGACTACGTGGTTGGTATCGGCTGTGAGGAAGCCAAGCTGGCCCTGGGGCGTCGTGCTGAATTGGGCGTGGTTGCGGTACGCCCACGGATCCGCCGCGCCAATGATCTCCAGGACCTTGGCGTCGCGCAAGCCGCCCAGGCGCGCCAACTGATCGATCATCACCTCGCGCTTGTACTCGGCCTGGGCCTCATAGCCAATGTGCTGGAACTGGCATCCGCCGCACTTTTCCGCGCCAAAGTAGGGACAGGGGGGCTCGACGCGATAGGGCGATGGCTCCAGAATCTCCAGCAGGCGACCGCGCCCCCACCGCTTGCGTTCCTCCACCAGCTCTACCCGCACCGTCTCGCCGGGGATGGTATACGGCACAAAGATCACGCGCCCCTCGTGGCGGCCTAACGCCGATCCACCGTGGGCCATGGCTGTCAGTTCGAGCTCAAAGGGTTGCGTCATGGTGTGCGATCTTCTGTCCAGGTTCCGGCTCACGCCAGCGGGGGCCGCCAGAGCCTCTCTGCCAGAGCAATGCCCGGCGAGCGTGATGCGGCGAAAGCCCATACACGGTTGGGCATCTTTTCGATGCCGCCGAACAGCACGTACATCTGGCTGCGATAGTAGCTCAGCGCGGAGACTTTGGCAGCAAGGTCCCCCGGGCTGAGGGTCAAGATATCCGTCTGCCACTCCTGAGCGCCGGCGACAGTCACGGCCTGTTCCGTTGCACCCGGCGTCTGGGCGTAGGGATAGTCCTCGTAGAAAACCAGCCAGTATCCTCTCTCCATCAGTGTCCGCGCCACCGCGTGCACAATCTGGTGATCCACATGATGGCCGACACCCAACGGCGCGTAGATCAAAGTCTGGCCTTGCGATGGGAGCAAGGACTCCAAGCGGTCCGCCAGCGCCCCCGTCCCATCCCCGGCCAGTGGATCAGCATCGCTGACCCTACTCCACAGTGCTTCCTCATCATCATACAGCCACTTGCCACCGGGTGCGGTGCGGTAAACGGCGTCCAGATAGTCCAGGTGCCGTGCATCCGCACCCAGCAGGGCCAGGGCCGCGGCATCTTCGGCACGGCGAAGGGGCATAGGATGCGGCGGGTCGCCCCAGTAGCCGTGCTGCACCAGGGCAAAGGGCGACAGATCGCCTCCCTCGTATTCCCCGGCAAAGACGGTGATCACCTGCACCAGGTCTTCTCCGGTCGCCTGCTGGTGGATGATGCCGCCACAGGACATCACCGCATCGTCGAGGTGCGGCGAGAGGTACAGATGGTTCATTGCCCCAGTTCCAAGAGCAGTTCGGCCAAAAGCGCGGCCCGGCGCGGCAGCGAGCCGACATCCACCCACTCGGTCGCAGCGTGCGCATCATTGCCCACAATACCCAGCCCGTCCAGGGTTGGGATACCGAGCGCCGCGGTAAAGTTACCGTCCGAGCCGCCTCCCGTGCCCGCAGGCCACAACTCCATCCCCAGCTTTGCGCCCACATCTCTCGCGCGCTCGAATAGCTCCTGGCCTGCTGGCGAGATTTCCCATGGAGGGCGGTTCATCTGCCCGGTCACCATCAGTGAGGCATTGCGGTTCCGCGGACGGAGGCCACGGATGGCCTGGGTCATGCGCTGTCCCTCCTCAGCAGTCGTGACCCTCAGATCGATCTCGGCCCATGCCGATGCCGGACGGACGTTCACCTTGGATCCGCCCTGTACCACACCCACATTCACTGTGGTTCCTCGCTTGTAGTCAGTCAACCTCTCCAGCCGCAGGATCTGGTGGGCCAACTCTTTGACCGCACTGACTCCGCGCTCGTGAGCTGCGCCAGAGTGGGAAGCCATACCCTGAATCTCCAGTTCAAAGCGGCCTACCCCCTTGCGCCAGGTAACCAGGGCGTCTTCACGGCTGGGCTCCAGCACCAGCACAAAGTCGCTGCGCCGTGCCTCTTGCTCGATATGGCGCCGGGAGGTTGGGCTGCCGCACTCTTCGTCAGAGTTAAAGAGGAACACCAACTGGTGAGCTGGAACCAATCCCAACTCCCGCAGCGCTGTCAGGGCGTACAGGCCGACGACCAGCCCCCCCTTCATATCAAAGGTGCCCGGTCCTGTGGCCCTGGTCAGGCCGGTTTTGTTGTCTCTTTTGACCTCGAACGGCCGCTCCTCGATCTCGCCCAGAGGCCAGACAGTGTCCATGTGACCCAACAACAGAATTTGGCGGGAGCCAGAGCCCCACGACACGCGCAGGTGATCGCCAAAGGCAGCCTGTGGTATCCGTTCCACGTCCGCACCCAAGTCGCCAAAGGCTCGAGCCAGGTACTCGGCGACGGTGTTGACCGCCACCCGCTCATGGCTGGGCGATTCCAGCAGGACCAGCTCCCTGAGTGCCTCGGTCATTGCTTCTTGGCGAGCGACTAGATCGTTTAGCAACTGGCTCATGATCGCATCTCCTGAACCTGCGTAGAAGGAATCAGGGTTCCCTTCATGCCCCCGTCGGTAGATCGAGAAAGACCGTTTCCAGGCCGAAACGGTCCGACAGGTGCTTGGCAAGGGACTTGAGACCGGCGGTCTCTGTGGCATAGTGACCGCCAAAGATCACATTCACACCCAGCTCCCGGGCCTCGTGATAGGCTTCGTGACTCACTTCGCCAGTGAGGTAGACATCCGCGCCTGCACTGGCTGCTTGGCTCACCAGGCCAGCCCCTCCACCCGAAACGATCGCCACCTTCTGGACCTCACTGGATCCAAAGGGCCATGTCCTGAGGAGCGGCTCTCTCAACACTTGCTCCACTTGCGCCGCGAATTGCTCCAGAGAACAAGGTTCCGGCAAGCTGCCGGCGGCCCCCGCAGGGATGCCCTTGTACTCCCCAAAGGTTTCCACCCCGTCTAGATCAAGCCAGCGAGCCAGGGTCGCATTGTTGCCCACCTCGCTGTGAAAATCCAGCGGAAGGTGCGCGGCATACAGCGCGAGACCAGCATCAAGGAGGGTCTGGACTCGACGGAGATGGATGCCGGTGATCATGATCGGCGCACCCCAAAAGAGCCCATGATGGACAATGAGCATCTGTGCCCCGGCATCGCGTGCGGCCTCAAAGGTGGCCTGGCTTGCGTCCACGGCAAAGGCCAGACGGGTCACCCGATCAGCACATCCAACCTGCAGGCCGTTGTTGGAGACATCCTCCATCTCCCTGACCCGCAAATACTCGTCAAGATAGCTAGCCAGTTCATCCTGGTTCATACTGTTTTCTCCAATGATGTCATGGGCTCTGAATCCAGTATATCACCTTTTGGGCCGCGGTGCAACCCGATTAGGGGATACAAAATCCGCGCCCCCTGGATCGCAGTGAGGGCGCGGCACATCGTGCAGACAGATCTTGTTATGGGCTGTTCAGATCCCACCTACGGCATCGGCGTCATCGCCTCCATCGTCTCAATGATCGTGGAAAAGACGTTGCCAACCTCTGGACCGAGCAGCACGGGGAAAAGCAGCAATGAGGCCAGGAAGCAGATACAACAGATTACGATAAGAGCAGCGACGACGATCAGCGCGATCTGCCATCCAGTCAGCCCCCTCTTGGGCTCGGGCTCTGAGTACAGCACTTCCTGATGCGATTCTTCCATGCGTGTCCTCCTTCTCTTATGCTACCATTCGGCGGCAAACCGTTCGCGACGACGCCTCCGCCAGCGGATGAACCATATGATCGCGACCGCAAGGATCAACAGGGCCAGGAGAGGTACCACGATAGCTACGACCGACACCACGAGGGACACGATATCCTCCAGAACGCTCACTACTGGGTTGAGCGTGCCAGCTGTGGTACCCGTGACCACGGGCCGGGCGGTAGTCTTGGCTGCGTGTACGCCACCCGCGATCAACAGCCCGCAGACCAGGGACAGGACAGGGCTGGCATCATTTATGATCCCGGCACTCGCCGCAAACAGAACCGCACCCGCCACTGGCCTGATGAAGGTCTGGATCGCATCGTTGACTGAATCGACGGCTGGCACCTTGTCTACCAGCATTTCGATGACCAACAGCACAGCTAGCACCCCGATGACCCACCAACTTTCCAGGGTGTCCCATGGTGGCTCAAGCGTGAGTAGATCGGTAAAACGGGCCAGCAAGGCGACTACCAGGAGCGGCAGGTAGGCATTGAGGCCCGCTGCTGTGGCCAATCCAAAGGCGGTGATAACGCTCATCGGGCCGCCCGCCGGCGCATCATTCCTCTACTGGGCACAACCGCATCCCGCCGCTAGAATCCCACGCTAGAGCGAGATACAGTGACGAAAAAGCACAGACCCACTGCGCCGAGGATCAGGCCCACCACGCTGAGTCCTATCATGAGCCAGCCCAGCACCAGGCCTGCTATCGCCAGTCCATCTCCCGTCAATTGCTCGGGCTGCCTGCGGATCTCCCTTCGCGCTGCATAGCCAAAGACAACCGCCAGGATGCTGCCCAGGAACGGAAACAATGTCCACCCCGCGATGCCCATGACCAGCGACGCGATCGCCATCCCACTCGTCTCTGGTGTAGACGCACGGTAGAAGGCCGGTGGTGGCTCTGATGGCGCCGGCACTGTGGAGGGCTCATCTACGTCAAGAGCCTCCTCTGCATCCGGGGCCTCCTCGGGACCCTGCTCTGGGGCGTCCATATCGGGCGCTTTGACAGATTCCGCCTCGGGCGCCTCATCCGCTGCCATGGCTGGTGGCGCGTCAGGGTCCAAGGGAGCGCCACAGTTGCCGCAATACACCGAGTCGTCGTCGTTTGGCGCGCCGCACTCTGGACAGAACATGGTCTCCAACCTCCTTGCCACAGACGCAAGGGGCGGCCTGGGGTAGCAGCCCCAGACTGCCCCTCGGAAACGAACCTATTCGGCGAGCTCCTCAAGGTCAGCTTGCGACGCCGCCGCAGTACTCGCCAGATACGCCTGCCCATAGAGGTGTCCGGTGACCATATACCCGTACGGCCCCGTGATAAATGCCCCAACGCCGCAGACAATGCTGCCCAGACCCCCGATAAAGCTGGCAACCCAACTCATGATAAAGGTAATCAGGTAGGTCGAGAGGTTGTTACGGACGAGGGCAAACACCTCGCCGAAACGAAAGGCGGCAGCCAGATCGTTGGTCGCGGCAAAGATTGCGGTGGCTGCCGGCAGCAGGATCGATACCACGATGGCCCACAGCAGGATCAGACAGCTCATGACCACCGACAGGAATACAACTAGCCCCTCGCCATTGTTTCCAGCGGCCGTCATGGCGATGGACAGACACAGGCCCACGATGATCGCGGGCAGGGCGTACACGATCTGAATGACGATGACTTTGAGGCCATCGACGATCAGATCACCCCAATTGTCCCATTCGGGAAGCTCGTCGAGTTGCCCACGCAGAACGTTGCGGATGATCTCCACCATGTAGCCGTTGATCAGGGCAGCCGCCACGATGGCGGGGATCAACACCAGCCAGGAGAAAAAGACGCCCAGGAACAGAATGGCTGCCATGATGAGAATTTTGGTCAGCCAAGCTTCATCCTCAAAGACAAACGTGAACGATTTTCCGATATCCATTTTCACCCTCCCTTGAAGTTTGTACCTGCTAGTATACCATTGTCGGGGCTTTTGAGCAATCACACCCCTCTACGCGCGAGTTCCTGCAAGGTTGCAGCTTTGGATCAAACTCGCACCGACGGATCGAATAGGCGAGCATACTCGTCCAGCGCAAAGCGATCGGTCATACCCGCCACATAATCGCAGACCAGGCGCTCCATCGCATCATCAGAAGCGGCGATTCGAGACTGGACGGTGTCGGGCAGTTGCGCGGGCTCTATCAGGTAGGCCTCGAACAGCGCCCGCAACACCCGTTCGGCTTTCGCCGCCATCCGCACTACGCGCCAGTGGCGGTAGAGCTGCTCATAGAGAAAGACTTTTAGCTCGCTGAGCTGGGCTTCGGCTGGAGCCGAGAAGCCAATGACCGGCTTGGCCCTGGCACGTAGCTTTTCCTCCGAATCAATCCCCTCGTCACGAATGCGCTGGTCTACCGTGTGGACTGCGTCTGTCACCCCCCAGCCGATCAGCGCACGGATGATCCGGTGGCGATCCAGCTTGTCCAACTCGACGCAAGGATCGATCTCAAGCCCCTCGATTAACCGCTGCCATAGGGTTACCTCCTGAAGTGCGAGCGGGTTCAGCAACCCAGAGCGCAATCCGTCATCGAGGTCGTGGGCCGTGTAGGCCAGCTCATCGGCTGCATTGGCAATCTGGCCCTCCAGCGAGCAGGAAAGTTCCGGATCGTAGCCACTCGCGTCACTGACGTCGTACTCTGTCTCGTGCTTTACCAATCCCTCCCGAACTTCCCAGGTCAGATTCAGCCCGGGCCATCCGGGATAGCGCCTCTCCAGTTGTTCGACGATGCGCAGCGTCTGCCGGTTGTGGTCAAACCCGCCATGAGCAGCCATCAATTCGTCAAGAGTCCGCTCGCCCGAGTGCCCAAAGGCCGGATGCCCAAGGTCGTGCCCCAGGCAGATCGCCTCGGTCAGGTCCTCGTTCACGCCCAGCGCCCGGGCCAGCGTTCGCCCGATCTGTGCCACCTCCAGAGTATGGGTCAGCCGGTTGCGGTAGTAATCGCCTTCCGAGATGACAAAGACCTGTGTCTTGTACTCCAGGCGGCGAAAAGCCGTCGTATGGATGATCCGGTCCCGGTCGCGCTGGAACGCCGTCCGGTAGGCGGGCTCGTGGTCCGAATACAGCCGCCCGCGCGAGTTGGCGCTGCGCTGGGCATAGGGCGCCAGACTATCTACTTCCAGCTGCTCCAGTCGTTCGCGGTCGTACAACATGTCATTACCCCCAATTCCTCACTTCGAGCGTAGCGCTACAGATCGACCCACCGGACCCGACGTTCCTCGAACGTGGCGATGGCCCGGAAACCGGCTTCCCGCGCCAACGCGTGCGCCTGGACGATGCCACTGCCAAGATCGTCGGCGTGGTGGGCATCCGAGCCGACGGTGAGTATCTCGCCGCCCAGCTCTCGGAACCAGCGCAGTACAACCAGCGCCGGATAGGTCTCGCCCGGCGACTGGCGTAGCCCCGACGTGTTGATCTCCAATCCCATGCCCTGCTGCGCGGCAGCCCCCAACACCTCGCGGATCTCTTCCTCGAACGCCGCCGGGTCCAGAGGACCATACTGCCTGATCCCGTACCGTTTGACCAGGTCGAGGTGCCCCAACACATCCCCCAGCCCGCTCCGGGCCGCTCGCAACAGCTCGGCGAAATAGGGACCGTAGGCCTGGCGCTCGGTATGCGAGGCGAAATAGGCGCCCATCGCTTCGGGCTCGGAGATGATCGCCCAGCCATCTGCATAGTCCAGCAGGTGGACAGAGGCGATGACATAGTCCCATGGGTGTCCCGCCAGCCACGTCTCCAGCGCTGCCTCGAGCCTGCTTTGATACGTGATCTCAACTCCCTGCCGCAGCACGACGCCGCGCGCCGCTGCACGGGCAGCGGTCACCTCCCGGTCGTACCGATCTGGATCCAGATAGCCGTAGCCCCGGTCTCGCGGATCGAGATCTACGTGCTCGCAGAAGCCGACTTCGGCCAGTCCCAGACCCTCGGCCTGCGCGGCGTAATCCTCGATCGTCGATGCTCCGTCGATCGAGCAGGTCGAGTGAACGTGCAGGTCAACGAGGACCGCCGCGCCAGACGCGCCTCCAATTGGCATGCGTACCTGTCTCACGCAGCCAGTTGCGGGACGATAAAGAAGAAGAGGCTCACCAGGTCCAGGGAGATGAGTAACAGGTAAGGGCATGCCTGGACCAAGGGGTCCAGACGTCGCGGCAGGAACCAGCGCACCGCCAATACCATCGCCGTGACGGCTACCATAAGCAAAGGCCAGTTGGGGAGCCACCCGGCCAGCCGCAACGCGGCAGCGACCATGAGCAGGATCACCACCAGGAGCCAGGATCGCTCGTGGCGCAGGCTCTCCCTCCAGCCCAGCGCCACCGCTAGGCCGATCGGTACCAGAGCGGTGAATAGGTAGCGACCTTGGTGCTGCACAAACTGGGTATTGTACCAGAGGTACGCAGCCAGGCTCAGAAGCCCGGACACCACCAGCAGGCCTCCGCCCGCCCACTGCCACCTCGGGCGGGTCGCCCGTTTCGGCCA
>Ga0207796_1000657_pt1 | contig 13272 bp, 10 predicted proteins | sample Pon1CUnioCityCA_6_FD_187274 | JGI IMG/M metagenome (GOLD analysis project Ga0207796, IMG submission 187274) | Marine sediment microbial community from Union City, CA, USA - Pond 1C Sediment 1 (SPAdes) | ecosystem: Environmental > Aquatic > Marine > Intertidal zone > Salt pond sediment ...
CGCCATATTGAAAAAGCCAATAAACAGGATCACCCAACAATGGTTGCCTATGGCCAAATGAGCTGGGATAAAATTTGGTCAAGACCTGTCAACCTGCAAGTTGTTGAAGAGTTTGCATTTTATAGAGAACGATTTGATATGGTCCTTGATGATCTGGTCTGCTATGAAACCAAAGAGGCAATCATAATGGAAGGTGCTGCTTTCCTTCCATCATTAATTCATTCCTGGAAAGTCCCGGCTAATAAAGCATTCTTCTTAATTCCAACGAAAGCCTTTCAAATTGAACATTATTCACAGCGACCCTGGATAAAATCAATTCTGGAGTCGTGCAAAAACCCACAACAAGCTTTTGAAAACTGGATGGAACGGGACCATTTGTTTGGGCAGGAAATCATCCGACAGGCAAAAATATATAATTATCAATATGCCATCGTTGATCAGGATTCAGATAAAGATGTGCTTTATGCAATGGTTAAAAAGCATTTTGGTTTGGTTTAGAAATGATGGGTTAACAAAAAAAGTCTTCTATCTAAGTATCAAAGCAAGGACCTTCACCAAACCACATTTTTATTGCTTTCAATGGATGGAACCTGATGCAGATATGAATTTTCCAATAATTAAACAAGGATATGAAAATTCAATACAATATCTAAAAAATATAGGGGGCTTCAAAGTTCAACGAAATTCCCAAACTGAATAATGCTAATTACTTTGTATCTTTCACCAAGAACCATCGGCTTTCGTGAGGAGCAAGTTGAACTTTAAAGAAGCCCTGGTCGAGGAAAAAATCACTTTTAGAATCCACACAAATCAATGACTTCCCGGATATCAATCCCAAATTTTGTATAGGAACTGATCTGAACAACGGTTTGTCAGAAGTATTCAGTAAAAAAAAATGTTCAGAAAGGCCCGAGTTTTGATTCTTACGAACTTGAATAATCAGAGGATCCCTGGGATTACCGAGATTAAGAAAATAACCAGGTTCGTTGTTCAACAACGATATTTTCTTAAAGCGATCCATACGAGTGGGTGGTATTTCGTCCATTTTATCACTTGTCATAAGTGTTCCACCTGTTAATCCCGCTAACGCACAAAGCGCATCAACCTCTTTGTCATTGAAATAATGGAACTTGTCTCGCAATAAAACACAATCCGGGTCTGTTTGATAGAGGATACCATTGATGTAGCTCCTGTTTGGGATGGTTTCCAAAGGAGATTTAATCAGATTTGCAGGCATCCATTCCACCCCCGTATCACGCCCGATCCTGACGCTGTCAAATATCCCAACAGCTGCCCACAAAGGAACGCCGCACCCTGCCAGGAATGCTTCTCTGATTGCATCACGGATTAACTCACATCCTTTGCGAAAAAAATCTATCCGCGTAAAACCTGGTTCATGATATGAGACTTTGTCAGGACCATTTTCTGCTGCAAGATACAAAAAGTCTGTTTTGAAATACTCTACTCCCCATTCATCATGCCATGTTCGCAAAACATCAAATAAATATTCTGCTGCTGGTGGATAAGTAATATCCAGAAGATAGTATTCTTCGCTTCGTTTATGCCAGCGAAACTCCCCAAAAAATCTCATACAGGCAAATGGAAGACCTGTGGATTTATCTTTGACAACCCATTCAGGATGTTTCTGAAACAGCTTACTCCGATTGCCTACTAAAAAAGGTGCAATCCAGAGTCCGGGTATCAAGCCAGCATCTTTAATTTTTTGAATTATTGGGGCAATACCACTAGGAAATTGCGGTTTAAACTCAAGCCAATCGCCCATTTCTGGCGTAAAGCCGTCATCAATAAGGAATACTTCAAGAGGAATCATTTCTCGATCCCTGGTCTTAACAACAGCTGTTAGGTTTTCAAGGAGATTTTCCTCGTTTATTGATGCATAGAGGTTATACCAGGAACACCAGCCGATAACCCTTTTATCCGGGATTCTTGGTTTGATAGGTGCATTTTCAGCAACCATCTTTGCCCATTTCCTAAGTCCTTGTTCAACAGACTCGGTTTCGTAAACCTGGATTAATTCTGAGGACAGTGCCTGATCACCCGTTGCCTTTCTATCCCAGTAAGTTATGGACTGGATGGAGCGATTTTCATTAGTTTTTTTATGAACAAAACATTGCTGATACCGATCATGACGGTCAAATCCAATTGTCAGGATATTCTCATGATCTTCAGACATCAATTGAGTCATAGAAAAAGATTCATATTGTCCCCCATTTTCAAGTGATTCTTCACCGAGGTAAATGCTGCCATCCCAACTGTAATAACCATTTTTTAGAAAAGTACTGACCCCTGTGACACATTTAAAGTAAATTCCGAATTTATTTATTAACTGGGGTTTGGCACAACCTTCCAAGTAATATCTAATCATCACTCGATCATTACCAGTAGAAATCTCAATGACAAAATATTCAGCTTCATAACGATTCAAACGATAAATCAATAGATAGCAGCCAGATTGCCTGACTTTAAGGTCAGGCAGTAAACCTGGAAAGGTTCTGTCATTGAGCATCGGATACAGACCAGAAAATTCTATATTTCCGCATGCCATCAAGAATAAGTTGTTATTGACATTTATGGTTATCATAGATTTTTTCGTTGGGATAAATGTTTAAATAATTGCATTTTGGTCTTTATGAATGGGAATTCAAAAATATTTCCTGATGGGTTGAGGCTGATTCATTCGCAGCCAATGCCATATCCAGAGAAAGTGCACCTTCCCTGATGGGAATCCGTGTTTGGGAATTGTTTTTAATGGCTTGAATCAGGTCGAACATTTCTTGAAAATGAATATCTCGATTGCCATTAATAACTTCTGATTGAACCCGGTCCTGATCGGTATAAAACAATTCGGCCTGGTTAGCGCTTGAGAAATCAGCTGTAAGTTTTTCACTGACTAAATGATACTCATTAATCCAACGATTGGGTATCGCACCATTAGTAGCGTAGATGACCCCTAAAGCGTCATCAAGGAAAGTATAGGTCGTGATACTCACATCCTCAACTGTGTAATCAATAACATCTTTATGGAACACATTCTCCTGGCGGCTTAATACGCTAAGGGGCTCTCCCATCAGATAGCGCATCAGATCAATCAGGTGAATGACTTGTTCAACTAATTGTCCACCCGACTTCTTTTTATCCCGCCACCAATCCGTGTGTAAAGAATTACAGAAATATCTGGCGCTCATCAATCCAGGGCGTCCTATGGATTTTGAGTCAATCAATCCTCTAACTTTTTCGACGGCTTCTCCAAAGCGATATTTAAATCCCACCTGAGATTTTATACCAGCCATTTCCACTGCATCGACCATCTCCCAGGCGCGGCCAGATTCCAGTGCAATAGGTTTCTCCAAAAACAAGTGAATCCCCCGGGAAGCAGCCATTTCAACTTCTTTTTTGTGGGCAAAGGGGGGCAATGCAACAACCAGTAAATCCAATCCAGCATTTTCGATTAAATCCTGATAATCCTCATAAATCGCTGCTTTCCCTTGTGTAAATTTTTTCTGAAATTCAATGGCATTAATAATATGACGGTCACAAAAAGCGACCAGGGACACATCCTCACCTAAACGGGATAGATTCTGAGCATGAAGATGACCAATATTCCCACATCCCAGAATGGCCGTACGCAGTCCATTCATCATGACCCCTTAAATTGAAGTACAACTTGCAACGCTTCATCGGGTTTCTCATCAAGCAGCTTATACGCAGCTTGTGCCTGATGGAAGGGTTTTATATGGGTGATTAAAGGCATCAAATCTAATTTTCCACTTTCCTGAAGACCTAAGACGGTTTGAATCAACCGAATACGATCCCATCGTGACGATAATTGTGGGGCTACGCCACCAATTTGTGAACAGATCAATTGGATGCGATTATGGTGAAATTCATCTCCTAAATACAGCTTATCTGCACCGCCTTGATTAAAGCCTAACACCACAACACGTGAAGCGTACGAGGTAGAACGAATTGCCTCATGTAAAGCAGCGGTTGAACCAGATGCTTCAATCACAACATCAGCGCCCCGGTTAGAAGTCTTATCTTTTATGACTTCAGCCGGGTTGGCTTCCTTTGGGTTAATTGCATAATCAATTGCATTGATTTCCTTTGCTGTTTTCAGCCTTCTTGGAAAAAGGTCTGCACCAAAAACAAATGCGCCGGAGAGCTTGGCTAAACGAGCCGCAATCTGCCCAACTACCCCCAGACCAAAAACGGCAACAGATTCACCAATATGAATATTTGCATCAAGGATACCATTTAATGCAATTGGCCCCATATGGGTGAAAATACCAAGGATAGGATCCAAATTCTTTGGAATAAGCCGGGGCAAAACTACCATCTCTGATTCTATGTGATGGGTCTTATGTCCCCAGGTTCCACCGACAATATCCCCTACCTTAACTTCTGTGACATCTTTTCCAACTTCAATAATTTTTCCGACCTCTTCATACCCCCACCCCACCAATGGATACGGCATACTTGGTTGAAGGCTTTCGAGGAAAAGCTTTCGATTCGAATCCCATTCCTTCCGGGTATATACATTTGTGCCCCGATACGCTGTCAGTTCTGTTCCAGCGCTAATACCAGAATACAAAGTCTTGATTCTAACTTCCTTTGCCTGTAATTCTGAAGTTTCAATAAAATTAAAAGTTATTGTTTTTGGTTTTGAAATAACAAGTACAATACCTGATTCCATGCGATTCCTTTATGATGCGACATTTTTTAGCCAAAAATATTGATAGGGTTTGAGTTGAAGTGTCAGATCTTGATGAGTTAAAGGAAAACGTTCTGAGCTAATTAGATCCACGATATTTTGTGTTTGATTTAAACAGGTTTGTTCAGCTTCCAATTTTAATTCAACCAACTCAGGGCTTGTATTCACAAGAGTCAAAATTGACGACGAATTGTCAGGTGTATATCTCTCTAAAGCAAAAATGCGATCATCCAACCGGAGGACTTTTTGCCTTCCTTCCGGATTAAAAGCTGTTTGCCTTGTTCTTATTGAAAGAAGATGGCGGAACCTATTAAAAATTTGGGTATGTATATTTCCCGGTTTATTAAGAATTGCTTTGAGTTCATTCCAGGAGAATTTTTTCCGATTAATAGACCGGGCACGACCCGTTTTCTTAACATTATCCTCAGCATTGCGTGATCCAAACAGGCTGTGATAATAAATTCCTGGAACGCCAGCCAAGGATATCAATATTACCTGAGAGGCCAGAAAACGTTCCATATCAACTGGTGGGTCAGGGGCTTCAGGATTATTTAAGGCGTCATAAAGAGTTGTGTTGAGCTCATAAACGGTTTTTGAGCCATCCGGATTTGAACGATGTGATAATAAACCGCCATTGCGTTGGACCTGGTTGATCACTTCTTGTAGTTGTTCTTCACTAAGAATTCCTTTTGCCGGTAATACTCCAATACCATCATGGGAAGCAATAAAATTGAAGAAAACGCCTTTAGACTCCAATCCAGCTACCCATTCTGTCAAATTTTTCGTGCTGCCGGAAATCATTGTGTGCAAAATAAGCGGTGCTAATGGAAATTGGTAAACCATATCTGCTTCATCTGAAAATCCGGTGTCCGGGTCAAACTCACCAAAATAACTGATATTTTCATCATGAGGAACATTTGTTTCGGTGATTAAAACGACCTCAGGTGATGCAGATTCTAAAACGATCCGTAGAAGCTTAACCACCCTGTGCGTTTGTGGAAGATGGATGCAGGTTGTGCCAGATTCCTTCCAAAGGTAAGCAATTGCATCCAGGCGAATGATCGTAGCCCCTTGATGGATGTAAAATAAGAGGATGTCAATAATTTCTAATAAAACTTCTGGATTAGCAAAATTCAAATCAATCTGGTCTGCACTGAAAGTTGTCCAAACCTTTACCGGACCATTGACAGTTTCCACTTCAGTTAATAAAGGTGATGTCCGGGGTCTGACAACTTTTGATAAATCCCAACTATCATCAGGCTGAATAAAATAATCCTGATACTTGGGGTCTCCTTCTAGAAAACATTGAAACCATTGGCTCTCCCTGGATATATGGTTAATCACAGCATCAACCATAATTTTCCTCGATTTTGCAAATTGGCGAAAATCTTCCCATGTGCCAAATTTTGGATCGATTTTTCGATAATCAATCACAGAAAAACCATCATCGGATGAGTATGGAAAAAAAGGCAAAATGTGAACGGTATTAATTTGTTCATCAAGATAAGTATCAACAAGTTTTCTTAAGCTTTCTAGGGCTGGCTGTGAAGAATTCTGAATGATATCCGCATAGGTGATTAATATGACATCATTTTCATCAAATTGATTCCCTACCTTTGAGATCTTTGGTTTTTCAGAAACTTTGTTGTGCCTTTCAAGTAATCTCAAAATCCTTTTATATATGCCCAAAACTCTATTCTTTCCATAGAGAAATTCGAGATGTTCCCACAGCTTATCTTTCACTCGGCCTCTCATAATTAAACCTTTAAATTAATACTAAAAACATTTTTCAAGTTGAGCTTTTAATTCATCCATTGAATAATACTTTTTAGCAATTGAATAATTTTTATTGACCATTTTCTCCCGTGCAGCCTGGCTGGTCAAAAACGTTACACATTCATTTGCAGCTTGTTGGATTGTTTCGTCGGAGATTAGAACCAGGGAAAGTTGATCTCTACCGATCATTTCTGAACCAAGAGAAATCACATCAAAACCTTTTTTCTTAATATCCTGTAAATATACTGGATATTCAAACATCACAATCGGCAACTTTGCCTTAAAGGCTTCCAACAGTTGGTTTCCCCATCCTTCCCATATACTGGGATAAGTAATCAAATCAGCAATAGCATAAGTGTCCCATAAAGCGTATTTTTTTTCACCATTTTCCACCTTACGCTCTGAACTAACAATTGAATCAATATGTCGAAGGTCAATACCCAAATTCTCGGCTTTGGCTTTCAATTTCTTCAGATAAACGCCCGAAGGGTCATCCCGATCATAACCAGCCAATACAAGCACAATTTTATTATTGGAATTGAATTCACACCCATTATAAAGGCCTCGCTGTTCTAAGACCGCTCGCCTGTGCGGCTCATTCAGAGCTTTTACCACCTCAATCGCCATTTCAATTCCCTTACGTGGGACAATTCGGGTGGCTTGCAGGATACAAATATCTCCTTCACGTAAACCTATCCTTTGACGTAAATCTTGATTATAGTGATCAATGACCCAATCCTCTCCGTCAAAATCAAACACATTGGGAACAACTTTGGAGGTAAGGCCTTTGAATTCTTGTAAACTTGATTGTGCAATACTGTTGATGACAAAGTTTTTAATTTTTGGATCCCTGGGAGGCTGGTATTTTTCCAGGATATGATTGATCCCTTTCCTGTTCAAAACTCGATTGATGATTCTTTCCCAATAGAAATCATGATGATGGGCAAAGGCTTTTAGATCAAGTTCCTTTCTGACATTTTCCAGGGCAATCGCCGCCGGGATGTTCAGTGCAACACTCCATATATTATTCACCAGCAGTATTTCAATTTTGTTTTCTATGATGATATCTTTTAACCCACGCTCTAAATTGACTATCTGTTCTTGAACCAGTTTCTCCAGAGTAGGTGTGGGTAAATCATCGCGCAGACCCAGGAGATTCTGGTTGACCATTACACATTCGGGCCGATGATGATAAAGCTCTGGCAATTGGATACCCTCCTGGCTACCAAATCGACCGGCACATAATAGAACCCGATGTCCCATACTTTCCAGGACTTCTTTCCATTTGTCCACCTCCAGCGAAACGCCGTCGGTAAATCCTAACTGATAATGGAAAATTCCAATCGTGTTATTTTTTTTCATAGACTTTTACCTGGAAAGAATATCAACATACCATATCAAACGCATGAATCCACAGTCAAAGAATGGACTTTGTTTATTGTTCAAAGATATATTTTTTGGCAGCAGGTCAATTATCCCTTAACACCACCAGCTGTCAATCCCTCAGCCAGGTACTTTTCTAAGGATAAGAAAAGAATGATGATCGGAACTGTCATAATCGTGGAGGCTGCCATGACGACATTTGGTCTTGGGGTGGGATCATTAAATATCGTATTAATTTTGATTGGCATCGTAAACATATCCCTTTCATTCAAGAAAATCAGGGCATATAAAAATTCGTTCCAGGCAATCATAAAAGTATAAATGCCAACAGAAATTAAAGCTGGAATTGACAATGGTAATGTCACCCGCCAAATGACCTCCAACCGATTACAGCCATCTATCAAAGCCGCCTGTTCAATTTCATCCGGTATGGTGCGAAAGTAGTTGGTTAACATGTAAAGGGCAACAGGTAGTGTTTGTGATAAGTAGGTGAAAACCAAAACACCAAGATTGTCCTGCACCCTGAAACCCAGCGCATCACCAATTTTGGCAAGCATTGCAAATAATGGAATGATCAAAAGCACACCAGGGAACAAATAAACCATCAGGATCCCGTTGAGAAGAATATTCTTACCCTTAAATTGAAATCGAGCGATAGCATAGGAACCCAGCACAGCCAGAATAACAGCGATAATAGATGTGGGTATGGATACTTTCAATGTGTTAAGTATATTTCTGCCAAAATTCTGATAGCTGGGGTGATTTGGATCGAACAACTCGCGATAAGCATCCAATCGTAACCCACCCGGGATATATACAGGCTCACGTCCACCAATTTCAGCCCTGGTCTTAAATGACGAGCTGACCATCCAATAAAAGGGAAAGATGATACTGGTCAGGAAGAATATTAGCAGTACGGAAAAGAGGAATCTTTTCCAATTTATCCAGTCTGCCAGGTGACCAATGAGGTTCTTCTTTTCATTTTTCATGGCTAATCCTCAACATTCTTCATAACAACTGACACATATAAGGTCATGAACAAAACCAAAATCGCCAACAAAATCATAGCTGTGGCTGCTCCACGACCAAAATCATATAGTTTGAAACTAAATTCATAGGTCAGCACTGGTAATACTTTTGTCCCGAAACCGCCTCCTGTGTACAGGAAAATATCGTCAAACTTATTAAACGTCCACATTAAGCGCAAGAGGAAAGTCGCCCCCAGAACATAGCGAAGTTCAGGGAGGGTTATCGCAAAAAATTGTTGAACTGCATTTGCGCCATCAACTTTTGCAGCTTCATAAAGCGTGTTATCAATTGCCTGTAAACGCGCTAATATCATCAACATACAAAATGGGAAGTATCGCCATGCATCCAACAAAATGACAATAGCCAATGCAAGACCTCGGGTTGCTAAATAAGCTTTTGGGAGATCAATCAAATTGAGACTCATTAAAATATCATTGACGACACCTGAAGGCCTTGGATCCAAAATCCAACGCCAAACAAAGGCTATACTCACAATAGGGGCGACATAGGGGAAGAGAAAAATTGCCCTGGCGATCCCCCTGCCCTTAAAAGGGCGATTTAATAATAATGAGGCAATTAATCCAACCAAAACTGCCATAGTTGTGGACGCAAAAGAATAGACAATCGTTGTTACAGCAGCCCCCCAATTATCTAAACCTTGGAATTTAAAAGCATAATCATTAATAACTTCCCTATAATTTTCAAAACCCACAAAAGGCGCGTGAAAAACATCATTAAGATTATCCAAACCAACATCATGAAAACTAACCCAAACGCTGAAAATTGCTGGAAAAATAACCAGCCCAAAAACAATAAGAGCCGTGGGTGAGATCAGTGTCCAGGCCAGCTGCGCTTCCTTCTTTTTCCTGCTAATCCCTTTTTTCGTACCGGCAACAGACATGACAACTCCTAATCAGTTTTGCAGGGGTGTGGAATAACCACACCCCTACTGAGATTTATAATCTACTCGCTTCGTTCCGCCAGGAGCCCTTCAACTTGTTCTTGCAGCCATTCTGCGGCTGCTTCAGGCGTCATTGTCCCTTCAAGGACAACATAGCTGATCGCCTGAGGGATGAACAAACGTCCCTCAATATCACCGATAACAGCACGTTGTACGCTGTCATAATCGGGGCGCAAGAGCCAGCGCTGCATGGTCTCGTAACCATTGGCAATTTGAGCGATAGTATCCTCGCTGTAATAGCCAAAATAATCACTCAAGCCACGCCAACCATCAACAGCGCTTTTCAGAACTGGCACCTTACCCATGGGTGCTAAAGCAAGCACATCCAGGTAATTTTCGTCAGTCATAAAGAATTTCACAACCTCTTGAGCCATCGGATCCGCTCCTGTGAGGATTCCAAGTGCCACCAACTGACCGTATGAAGCAGAACCATTGGGACCCTGCATCATGGGTGCGAAACCAGAATTAGCAGCCAAATCTTCGACCACTTCGATATTGCCACCCTCTTCTGTTCCTGACCCTTCAACCAGGTCATCCATGATGTAAGTGCTGTAGAACAACATACCTGACAAGCCTAACTCGTATGATTCTCGGGCACCTCTCCAATACTGTGGGCCGGGCATGGCACAACGCTGCAGTCCTGCGTACCAATCCAACGCCTCGATCATTTCAGGCGTATTCATTGTTACATTACCTTCTTCATCGAATGGCCAGGCGTCATTGGAAATCGCGACCTGTTCAAATACCTGATGTGGATAATTTTGACCAGGATCTGTTCCCAGTGTCAGCGCATAAACCAATTCTCCTGTGCCCGGTAATTCATCGCATGCCGCATTGATATCCTCCCATGAGATGGGTGCTGGTAATCCCACATCGCTGAAAATATCCTCACGGTACCACAGCGCCTGAACCCAACCGTCAAATGGTACACCGGCATATTTTCCTGTTTCGGGGTCTGTAACCATGGCTAAGGGACCAGCCTGGAAATCGTCTACACCAATGCTTTCGATTGTTGCAGTGGCAGCATCAAGGTCAAGGATGCCGTCAGCCGTGAAGGAGGACACACGCTCCACACCCATCCGGATAATGTCAGGCAAACGATTGGCAGCCTGGGCAGTAGCAATCCGTTGAGCAATCCCTGCCTCCTCAATTGGAACGATTCGCAAATCGATTTCCGGATGTTCCTCCATAAAAGCAGCTGCGACCGCTTCATAGGTATTGACGCGTTCTTCCTCGTTATCCGTTGTCCAGAATTCGATGACTGTTTTCTCGCTGGGCTCTGCAGGAACCTCTACAATGACTTCCTGGGTTTCAACAACAGTTTCTACAACAGTGCGCTCAACAGGAACCTCAACAGTCTCAACAACGGTTGTGGTACAGGCACTAAGAGCAGCAGTCAACAACATGGTAACCAACATCAATATTGAAAACTTCTTCATTCTTCCAACTCCTTTCATATTTTTTTAATTAATACATTTGAGAGAGAACAATTCGATTTTTTCTGATAAACCTCCTTACCTAAACTAATTTTTGAATATTAATCCCGGTAGACTGCCTGATGACCAGTTTGGGTTTCAGCAAAACTTGTTTTTGTTCCCCGTGCCCATTTTGTATTATCTTTACAAGCATTTCACAGACTCTTCTACCAATTTGATACACTGGTTGGTGAACTGTTGTAAGCGGCGGATGTGAAAATTCAGACATTGGGATATCATCAAAGCCGGTCACAGAAATATCCTCACCAACCAGAAGACCTCGTTCCTGAACCGCACTCATTACGCCAAAAGCCATCAAGTCATTGCAGGCAATAATGGCTGTTGGCTTTACTGGTAAATCTAAAAGCTCTTTCCCTAATTCATAGCCACTCTTTTGGGTCAAGTCGCCTGATTTTATGTATTTTTCATTAAGTTTTAAATTGAATTTTGCCAACCCATCTTTTAATCCCCCCAGTCGTTTTTCGGTAAATGCCAGGTCAGGATGAGGTGTGATACAACCAATTATTTTATGATCCAGGCTCGCGATGTGTTCAGCAACCAATTGCATTCCAAAATAACCATCTTCATCGACAAAAGAAAACCGGTCACAATCATCTGTCCTGCCGAAAGCAACAAATGGGAAGTCTCGAGACAGTAAATATTCAATTCTGGCATCCTGATTTCGTGTTCGCACCACAATAAAACCATCAACCCGTTCCCCTTCAATTAATTTTTTATAAGCTTCAATCTCTTCAGGTCCTGGTGAACGCGTTGAAACCAAAAGGTCAAAACCCAGGTCGGCAGCCATATTACCTATCCCCGCCAGGAGCTCGCTAAAATAAGGATCAGAAAAACGGGGACTGAAGGTTGGAAGAATTAATCCGATGGTATCCGATTGCTGCTTCTGTAATCTCTGGGCGAATGTGTTGGGAGAATAGCCCATCTCTTTGGCTGTCTTGAGAATGAGCTGTTTTGTTTCAGGGCTGACGTCGTCATAATCGTTAAGTGCCCTGGAGACAGTCGTAATGGAGCGATTGACTCGTTTAGCAATATCTTTAATACTGACGCTCATACTGCCGCTCCATTTTCCAAAACGTTTTGGATGTAATCCTAGTATAGACCAAAACGTTTTGGATGTCAATAAATTATTAATAAATTGTTTTCATGATTTTAACAAACCAATTTTTTTATCTCAAGTTTCGCTTTTGTGACAGGGATTGGACAACTTAGTCTAGATAAAACTACCAAAACATTCAAAAATTAATTAGGATTTGGTCTATTATGATGTAAAACCAAAATACTTTATTCGGATTAGGGAACAGGCAAAACGAAAGGCTATCAGAAGCGTTATACTATTAGTAGACAAGGGTATCAAAATGAGAAAACAAATTTCAATAAAAGCCAATCATCACCTGGCATGGCAAGGGTTGGGTTTGTTTTTTGTGTCAGCGGGAACATTAGCCTTTGAAATCAACCTGACCCGCCTTTTCTCCGTATCACAGTTTTATCATTTCGCCTTTATGGTGGTCAGCATGGCATTGTTGGGTTACGGCGTCAGTGGAACGGTTCTTTCACTGATTCAAAATTGGGGAGACAAAAGAAATGAGGGTGATTTCTCTTTCTTATCTGTTTGCTCAGCTTTGAGTATGCTGGTTTCTTTTCTATTGGTTAATAAACTCCCATTTGATTCATTCAGTATATTTGCCGACCCAACACAACTGGGTATTCTTTTCCTCCACTACCTCATGCTGGCAACTCCCTTCTTTTTCAGCGGGATGATTATCAGCCTGATGTTAAGTAAATACGAATCACAAAGTGGGACTGTGTATGGTCTAAACCTGGCAGGTTCTGCGATGGGCTGTTTACTGGCAGTGGTTTCCCCAGTTTTTGTCGATGGTGAAGGAGTTGTCGCATTT
>Ga0207796_1000658_pt1 | contig 13267 bp, 12 predicted proteins | sample Pon1CUnioCityCA_6_FD_187274 | JGI IMG/M metagenome (GOLD analysis project Ga0207796, IMG submission 187274) | Marine sediment microbial community from Union City, CA, USA - Pond 1C Sediment 1 (SPAdes) | ecosystem: Environmental > Aquatic > Marine > Intertidal zone > Salt pond sediment ...
AGGGGGGGCGCCCATGGCAACACCGGCGCGATTTCCGGCATCCCGTTCACGTCCTGGCTCCTCGCACCGGCCCCGGACCGCGAGTGGGTTCTGCCACCCGGTCACGCAGGTAGACCGGCTGCGCCCGTTCCGGGCTCACCGCTTCACCGCGCAGGAACGCCGCCGCCCCGAGCACGGCAACTTCGCGCGCCCGTGGCAACGCGGCCGCGTCCATCTCCGCGGCGGCGAGACCCGCAGCCTCCAGGATCGCCGCGCACGGTGGCACGCCACTTCCGAGGGCCGAACGGCGCCCCGTGCTCCAGTGCGCGTCGACCTCTTCCGGGCGGCTCAGGCGCTCCTGCCCCCACTGCACGCGACCCTCGAGATCCCGCGTGTTCAGCGACCAGTACACCTCGCCCATGCGCGCATCCAGCAACGCCAGTACCTGATCGGTATCCCGATCGAATGCCTGTTGCGCGAGTGCCGCCAGCGTCGAAACCGGCACCACCGGGCACCCGACCGCGAATGCCAGTCCCTGCGCGACCCCGAGACCCAGCCGGACCCCGGTGAACGCACCCGGGCCACGGCCTGCCGCCACCGCATCCAGATCTCCAGGCTTCAGGCCGGCCTCGGCGAGAAGCTGGTCGACCTGCCGCAGGATCAGCTCCCCGTGGCGGCGCGCCGCCTCGCGCTCCATCCGAAAACGGATTTCCCCGTCCACCCAGAGCGCGGCCGAGCAGGCCTCGGTCGCGGTCTCCAGCGCGATCAGGCGCATCGTTCCTCTCCTGTGCGCCCGCGCGCCTCGTTCAGAAAATCGAGCGCCGCCAGCGGGTCGCGGGACTCGTGAAAATGGGGCAGGCTGGCCAGGAACTTTCGTCCGTAGGGCTTCTGCGTGAGTCTCGGATCACACAAGGCCAGAATCCCGGTATCGCGGGTATCGCGAATCAGCCGACCCACTCCCTGCTTCAGCGCCAGAACCGCCTGGGGCAGTTGAAACTCCATGAACGGGCTGCCCCCGGCGGCCTCGATCGCGGCGGTCCGTGCCTGCAGCACCGGATCGTTGGGCGCGGCAAACGGCAACCGGTCGATGATCACCACCGACAGCGCGTCACCACGGATGTCCACACCTTCCCAGAAACTGTGCGCGCCGAGCAGCCAGGCGCGTCCGGACTCTCGAAAGCGCGCGAGCAGTTCGGCCCGCGGCCGCTCGCCCTGGACCAGCAGGGGGCGGTCCTCGGGAAGGCGGTCGCGCAGCAGCGCCGCGGCCTGCTGCAGCGCGCGATGGCTCGTGAACAGAAAGAAACCGCCGCCCGGGCTCCCGACCAGAAGCGGCCATGCCCAGTCGATGCAGGCGCGCGTGTAGTCGCCGGTGTTCGGATTCGGCAAGGCCCGCTGCGGCAGTGCGAGGCAGGCCTGGCGCGAGAAATCGAACGGACTGTCCAGCCGTTCGGCGCGAACATCCGCTGGCAGACCCAGGCGCCGCGAGGCATGACTGAAGTCTTCTCCCACCGCGAGCGTCGCCGAAGTGAAAATCCAGCTGGCGGGCCGGGCCGCACGGCTCTCGGCCAGCGGCCGCGAAGCGTCGAGCGGCGTCCGGTGCAGAACCAGGCTCTGCCGAAAACGTTCGACCCATGCTACCGTGTCGGGACGATCCTCGGTCCACTCGAAAAGACGCTGACGCAGCGTACCGCAACGGGTGTGGGCCTGCTCCAGCCCGGCGCTGCGCCCGGCCGCGGCCTCGAGGCCCGATTCCAGGGTTTCCAGGGCACGGTCCACACCGTCGAGCGCCGCGTCCAACCCGGGTGAATCCGCAACCTCGTTCCAGCCTGCGCGCGCGGGCCAGGCCATCGTGCAATGCAGCAACGACGCGACCGCATCCTGAAGACCCGCCACCGGCTCACGCAGATCCACCAGGTCGGGGGCGTTGCGGTCCAGCTCCCGGGTAATGTCGCGACCCAGGTCGCGCAACGGGCGGGTCCCGAACGCCAGCCCGAAGAAGGCACCGGCGATTTCCGGAAGCTGGTGGGCCTCGTCGACGATCACCGCATCGACCTGTGGCAACAACTCCCCGAAACCCTCGTCCTTCAGCGCGAGATCGGCGAGCAGGAGGTGATGATTCACCACGATCACGTCGGCGTCCTGGGCCCGACGCCGCGCCCGCACCACGAAACACTCGTTGAAGCCCGGGCATTCGTTGCCCAGGCAGTTGTCGACGGTCGAGGTCACCTGCGGCCACAGCGGTGCGTCCTCGGCGAGAATCTGGCCCTGCGTCAGATCCCCGGTGTCGGAAAGCCGCCCGTAGCGGCGCAACGCTTCCAGGGTCGCCGCCTGGCGCCCACGTCCCGCCGCGTCCTGCGCGTTCAATTCCAGCCGGTACAGGCAGAGGTAGTTGGAGCGACCCTTCAGCAGCGCCAGCCGCGGGTTCACACCCAGCGCCCGGCACACCACCGGGAGATCCCTTTCGAAGAGCTGGTCCTGCAGGGTCTTGGTGCCCGTCGAGATCACGACCCGCCGCCCGGAGAGCAGGGCCGGGACCAGGTAGGCGAAGGTCTTGCCCACGCCGGTGGCCGCCTCGACCAGGAGCGACGACGGTACCTGTTCGAGCGTCTCGGCTACCGCCTCGGCCATGACCTGCTGCTGCAGCCGCGGCTGGAAACCCGGCACGGCGTCGGCCAGCATGCCCCCGGGTTCCAGCGCCTCCCGCGCCCGCGTCGCCGTCTCAACCAAGCGCCGACTCCAGCCTGCGGACTTCGTCCCAGGCTCTCCGGGCACCCTCGGTGTCACCCATCGCGTCGCGCGCCTGTGCGATGATCCGCCAGTTGTCCAGCGCAAGACGGCGATCGCCGGCGTTCAGCTGCAGGGAACGCTCGGCCATCCGCTCCGCCTGCTGGAATTCGCGTTGCGCAAGGCGCACAGCTGCCAACCGATGCCAGAGGTCCGCGTCCCGCGGGGCGATGCGCAGCGCGCGTTCAAGGTGCAGCGCCGCCAGCCTCAGGTCGCCGGCGGCCATGGCCGCATCGGATTGCTGGGCGAGGGTCAGTGCCGCCGGTGCACTCGGCGGCGGCGCCGGAGGCACCGGATCCGTGATCACCTCGAGTTCCGGCGGGCTCGGTACGGGCAACGGCTGAACGACCGGAGCATCCGGAAGCGGCTGAGGCGGGGCCGAGGATCGGGGGACCGGCGTTGCACAGGCGGCCAGGATCAGCGGCAGCAGCAGAACCGGCCACCAACCGGGAAAAACCGCGCCTGCCGGCGTGCCGGTCGCTTTGACGTTCATCGAAACCATCGTTCACTCCATCCCCCGTCCTGCCCGTCGACCGCATCGGTATCCACGTCGCAGGCGGCCCGGGTACGCGGAACCGAATCGCGCCAGAACGGCAGCCGCAAACGGTCCGGGCAGGCCTCGGTGTCGGCGCGCAGACCGGAACGCCGATCCACCTGCACGATGCGGATCTCCGGATGATACCCCAGGGTGAGCGAGCTCTCGGGCAGGGCGGACATCGTCCGGATCCAGAGCGGAAGCGCACCGGTCGCCCCCGTCAACCCGGTCGGCTGATTGTCGTCCAGTCCCACCCACACCACGAGCAGATGGCGGTCGTCGAAGCCCGCGAACCAGCTGTCCCGCTGGTCGTTGGACGTACCCGTCTTCCCGGCCAGGATACGGCCGGGGAGTCGCTGGGCAACCTGGCGCGCGGTTCCGCGGGTGGTGACGTCGTGCAAAGCGTGGTTCAGCACCTGCACCGCGCCATCCGGAACGGCTCCGCGCAGCTCGAGACTGTAGTGGGAAAGCCCCCGGTCCTCCGCGTCCAGCACGTCGCGGATAGCCCGTCCCCGGGTCGCATAGCCCCCGTTGGCGAGCGCCTGGTAGAGGGTCGCAACCTCCAGCGGGGACAGGTCCAGTGCCCCGAGCGCCAGCGACGGCAGCGCGGCGGGCTGGCGTTCCAGCCCCAGCGTCTGCAACAGGCGAATCACCTGGGGTATGCCGATCTGCTGTGACAGGCGCACCGTCGCCACGTTGTAGGACAACACCAGCGCTTCCCAGGCGGTGACCGGTCCGTGGAACTCGCGGTCGAAGTTCTGGGGTGACCACGGCCCGCTGCCCGGCATCTCGATGGTCAGGGGACTGTCGTCCAGCAGCGTGGCCAGCGTGTAGCGGGAAGGACTGGACAACGCGGCAAGAAAAACGAACGGCTTCACCAGGGAACCGATCGGGCGTCGCGCCTCAACGGCCCGGTTGAAGCCCCGGAAACGCGGATCACGATCGCCGAGCATCGCCAGTACCTCACCGGTCAACGGGTCGGTCATCACCGCCGCCACCTGCAGCGGTTCCCGGATGTTCCGTGTCCGCATGAGCTCGTCGAGCCCTTTCACCACCTCCCGTTCGAGGGTCAGCTGCAGCCCGGGATCGAGCGTGGTGAAGATGCGCAGACCCTCGGTGCGCAAATCCTCTTCCCGGTATTCGGCGCGCAATTGCCGGCGCACGAGGTCGAGGAAGGCCGGGAACTGACTGTCCCCGCGCGGGATGCGGGGCGTGACCCGCAGCGGCTTGGCCTTCGCGGCCGCAACATCGTCGGCCCGCGCCAATGCCTCGCGCTGCATGCGGTCCAGCACGAGGTTCCGCCGCGCCAGCGCGCGCTCCGGAAAGCGCCGGGGATCGTAGTAACTGGCACCGCGGGCCAGACCGACCAGCAGCGCCAACTGATCGAGCTCGAGTTCCCGCAATGGCCTCTGGAAGTAGAACTCGGCCGCAAGCCCGAACCCGTGAATCGCACGCGCGCCCGACTGCCCGAGAAAGACCTCGTTCAGGTAGGCTTCCAGGATCTCCTGCTTGGAGTACCGGTACTCGAGCAGTACGGCCATCACCGCCTCGGTCGCCTTGCGCTGGAGGCTCTGTTCCCGGGTCAGGTAGAAATTCTTGACCAGCTGCTGGGTCAGGGTACTTCCCCCCTGCACGGTCCTTCCGGCGCGCAGGTTGGCCCAGGCGGCACGGGCGATACCGATCGGATCGACGCCGCGATGGGTCAGAAAGCGCCGGTCTTCGGTCGCCAGCAGCGCGGCCACCAGACCCGGTGGCACCTCGTCCAGCGTCACCAGCACGCGGTCCTCACCGTGGGTCGGATAGATGCTGCCGATCAGCATCGGTTCGACGCGCATCAATTCCACCCGGCCCCCGTCCTGGCCAGCGAGATCGGCCACCATGCCATCCCGGATGCGCAGGCGCACCGCGCGGGCGGGCTCCGGTCCGTCGCTGAACACGAAGGGCCGGGTGGTCAGCGTGACCGTGCCGTCGCGTATCGAGAAACTTCCCGGCCCGGAGCCGTCTTCGCGATAGTTGAGTGCGGCGAGTTCGGTGCGCAGCAGTTCAACGTTGAGCGGGCGCCCGACGTAAAGCTCGAGAGGCCGGGCGAACACCCGTGCCGGCAACGCCCAGCGCTTGCCCTCGAATCGGGACTGGATTTCCCGGTCGAGCTCGTGCACGTACCACGCACCCAGTCCGGACAGGACCACCAGCAAGCCCAGCGAGAACCAGAACACGGCCGCAAGCGCGCGCCGAAAGCGCGAGGAGGAGGCGGTACGTTGGGTTCTTCTGGTGGGCATGGACATCGATTTCGGCGAAAGTGCAATGGTAACCTGATGCGGCCGCATCGACGTAGGCGGTGCCCTCGCCCTTCATTCGCCCCCCGGAGCCGAAACCCGGATGGATCCCCTGGAACGCCAACAGCAGATGCTTCGTGTCTTGTCGGAGCCCGGCCGGTTTCCGCATCCTGCGCCCACGGTCGAGCGGATCGAAACCCACATTTCCACGGTGCTGCTGGCGGGAGACCACGCCTACAAGATCAAGAAACCGCTGAACCTCGGGTTTCTCGACTTTTCCACGTTGGAAAAACGACGCGCGTGCTGCGCCGCCGAACTCGAGATCAACCGGGCGCTCGCACCGGGAATCTACCGGGACGTGATGACGATCCGCGGGACCCGGGACGATCCACATCTCGGCGGCGCGGGTCCGGTGCTCGACTACGCGGTGCATATGCAGCGTTTCGACCCTGAGCAGCAGCTGGACCGCCTGCTTGCGCGGGATCAGCTGCCGCTGGACGCGATGGATGAGCTTGCCGCGAAGGTCGCCCACTTCCACGAAAGCGCCCCGCCTGCCGACCAGGAATCCGGTTACGGCGCTCCCGATCGGGCACTGGCGCCGATGCTGGCCAATTTCGAGGTGCTGGAGCGCTACGCCGACCGGTTCAACGAGGGACCCCGCCGGCTTGCGGCCCTCGAATCGTGGACCCGCGAGACCGGCGCGCGGCTGGCGCCGGTACTGCACGAGCGTCGCGAGCGGGGGTTCATCCGTGCCTGCCACGGCGACATGCACCTGGGCAACATGGTGTACGTCGATGCCGAAGGTTCCGGCCGGCGCCTGGTGATCTTCGACGGAATCGAATTCAGCCCGGAGCTGCGCTGGATCGACGTCATGTCCGAGGTCGCCTTCCTGACCATGGACCTGCACGCCCGGAACGCTCCGGCGCACGCGCACCGGTTTCTGAATCTGTACCTGGAGCGCCGTGGCGACTTCGACGGACTCGAGGTACTCGCCTTCTATCAGGTCTACCGAGCACTGGTGCGCGCCAAGGTCCACGCGATCCATGCGGCCGAGCCCGGCCTGAGTGGGGCGGAACGGGCATCGTGCGAGGCTGAAGTCGACCATTACCTGGCGTTGGCCACGAGGCTGTGCGCACGGGGGCAACCCGGGCTGGTCTTGATGCACGGAGTCTCGGGCAGTGGCAAAACCCACATCAGTACCGAGATCCTGCAGCGCCTCGGGGGAATCCGCCTGCGCACGGACGTCGAGCGCAAGCGGATGATCGGCCTGGCCCCGGATGCGCGCCCCACCCGCGAGCAGGAAGCCGCGCTTTATGGCGCAGAGGGCATCGGGCACGTGTACGACTGGCTGCTTCAACAGACCGAGGCTCTGCTCCGGCAAGGCCGGCGGGTCATCGTGGACGGCACGTTCCTGACCCGCGAGCGGCGCCGGCCCTTCCAGGCACTCGCCCGGAAGCTGGAGGTGCCCTGCGCAGTCGTGGTCTGCACCGCGGATCCCGACATTCTGCGCCGACGCCTGACGGCCAGAACGCAGTCGGACGTCGATGCCTCGGACGCCGGAATCGCCGTGATGCGGCGCCAGCTGGGGCAGGTGGAAGCACCCGGGGCCGACGAAACCCGCGTAGTCAGCGATCCCGCGCGGCCCTTCGACTGGGGGTTGCTGGAAACGATACTGGACGCAGGCAGCGACGACGCAGCATCCATGTGAACCCCAGGGTGCGCGTGGCCGCCCCGAAACCTGAAGACAGTCGGGCCGCGGAAGCCACGGAAAAGCGAAGCCCATTCAATGCGTTTTCGATGTCTTTCCGTGTTTTCCGTGGCTGCTCTTTCACGTTAAGCTGGGATTCGATGTCATCCAGGCCCATCGCCTCCGTCGCGGCGGATGCGGCTACCGGTGTTTCGGATGAGTCCTTTCGGAGTCGAACTTCATGTCGTTACGTACGTGGCTGGTGCTTTCCCTCACGCTGTCCCTGCTGGCCGTGGGGCCGGGCCATGCCGACGCGCTGCTGCGCTTCATCGACAGCCACGACCAGCCATCGGAGATCCTGGTCAAGGGTCCCTATGCGCGCATGGACATCACCAACGGCGGGACCGGACGCACGGGCTTCATGCTGTTCCATGCCGGAGAGCGCACGCTCTACATGGTCGACGAGGCCAGCGCCACCTACATGCTCTTCGACGAGAGCGTGGTCGATGCGCAGATGCAGGCGATGGCCCAGATGATCGAGCAGATGCGCGAGGAGATCCGTCAGCTGCCTCCCGAGGTTCGCGCCGAACTGGAAGCGCAAATGGGTCTGGGCGTGCGCTCCGAGCCGGTGGTGATCCAGACCCGCGCCACCGGGCGCCAGGCCGAGAGCGGGGGCATCCCCTGCGAGGAGAAAGAGATCCTGGTCGGGGGGCGGGTGCAGAGTATTGCCTGCGTGGCCGATGCCGGGGCACTCGGCCTGACGCCCGTCGATTTCAACACCGTGAACGAACTGATGGGGCGGCTGTTCGACCTCTCGCGCCGGGCGCTGGAGGCGGGTGGCCCGATGGCCCGTGCGATGGGCCCCAACGTGATGCCGCGACTGGACGGGATCCCACTGGAAGTGCGCGATCTGGAGAACGCCGTCACCACCCGCCTCGTGGGCCTCTCGACCGACACCCTGAGCCCCGAACTCTTCCGCATCCCGGCGAGCTTCCGTGAGGAATCGCCGTTCTGAGTTCCCGAACACCCGACCCCGACGACCGAGGACCCACCTGATGAACATGCTTCGAATCGCCCTGATCCTGTTGCCGGCCCTGCTGCTCTCGCTGCCCCCCGCCCTCGCGCAGGAGGTCGTGCTGGAAACCGATGAAAGGCGCATCTACAGCATCGAGGGAGAATTCGACTTCTATCGCGAGATGCTCGAGAGCGCGATCACGAACGAAGGACTGGTGATCAATGCGGTCGGCCACATCGCCACGATGCTGGAACGCACGGGTGGAGACCTGGGTGCCGGTGAGCGCATGTACCGCAACGGCGAGTCGCTGGAATTCTGCAGCGCGGTGTACTCGCGACGGATGATGGAAGCCGACCTGCACAGCATCGTCTTCTGCCCCTACGTGATCGCGATCTACGAACTCGAGGCCGAGCCGGGAACGATCTACCTGGGCTACCAACGCATGCCGATCGTCGGCGACGAGACCTCGCGCAAGGCGCTACAGGATGTCGAGGACCTGGTCGATCGCATCGTCAACAACGCGATGGCTTTCTGAAGCGGCTCGCGGCACGGCTCATTCAAGGGACGCGTGCAGTTCGAGGTATTCCCGTGTCACCTTGTGGCGAGGATCGAGGTGAATCATCGGGCGTGACTGCTCGTGGGACTCCCGGATTCTCACCGAGGCCGACAGGTAGGGCTTCCGCACCGGCAAGCCCTCGCGGGTGAGGTCTTCGACCACCCGCCGGGGCAGCGTCGCGCGGGACTGGAACTGGTTGACGACAATGCCCTCCACCGAAAGACCGCGGTTGTGATCGAGGCGGATCTCCTCCACGTTCTCGAGCAGCGTGTAGAGCGCCCTGCGCGAGAAATCGTCGCAATCGAACGGAATCAGGCATCGATCTGCAGCAATCAACGCAGAACGTGTATAAAAATTCAGCGCTGGCGGCGTATCGATCCAGACCCGGTCATAGTCCCGCGACAGGTTCTCCAGTGCCTCGCGCAGCTTGTAGATCTTGTACCGTGATTCCAGCTTGCCCTGCAGATCCTCGAGCCTGGGGTGCGACGGCATCACGTCCAGCGCGGGGAACGGGCTCGGCACGACGAACTCGCCCGCCGCACGCGGATTCAGCTTGAAATCGAGCACCTGGTCGAAGAAATCGGCGAGGGTGAGGCCGGCCGAAGACTCGCCACCGAGAAGGTACTGGGTCGAGTTCCCCTGCGGATCGAGATCCAGCACGAGCGTCCGCGCGCCCCGGTGCGCTCCGATCGCGGCGAGATTGCAGGCGATCGTCGATTTGCCCACCCCACCCTTCTGGTTGAAAACCACCCTGCGCATCTGCGAATCCCTGGCTGCGGTATGCGGCGATTGTGCCAAAAAACCGCCGGGCAAGAGACGGCTGCGGAAAAACATCATGCAAAGACCGTGGATGCGATCCCGCGCGATGTGGCTTGCTACGATCGATCGTGAACACAACCGGACCGGACGATGCTGACACTGGACGAAGTGGTCGATACCTTCGAGTTGCTGGGCGACTGGGACCAACGCTATCAGTACCTGGTGGAACTGGGGCGGAAGCTGCCGCCGCTGCCGGAAGCGACCCGGACCGAGGACAATCGCGTGAAGGGCTGCATGAGCCAGGTCTGGGTACAGGCCTACCGGGACCCTGGCGCAACGGAACGTCTGCGCTACCACGGCGACTGCGACACCACCATCATCAAGGGCGTGCTGACGCTGCTGATCCAGATGGCTGAAGGCCGTACGACCGCGGAAATCGAAGCGCTCGACGTCGACGAATTCTTCGAGCGCCTGCAACTGGACGAACACCTCTCCCCCAACCGTCACGTCGGGGTCTACGCGATCGTCGAACTCATGAAGAAGCAGGCCCGCGAGCTCGCTGGCTGAGGGACCGCCGGACACGCCTCTGCGGGAGGGTGCGAAGCGGCGTGATAAAGCGGTACGCTTGCAGGGACTCCAGCACGCTGGCGGTGACATGAACCCCGATGACGACCGCATGACGGTTCGACTGACCCAGCCGGGTTGGCTGCGGGACTGGCTGCGGCGCCCATCGCCCGCCGCCGACGATCGGGCACGACTCGCCGAGGTGATCGCGCTGGCCGGCGAAAACGTCGACCACGACCTTGGGGGTCCCTTCGCCGCCGCGGTCTACACGCTGGACGACGGCCGGCGGCTCAGCGCCGCCGTCAACACCACTATCGCGAGCCACTGCTCCGCAGCGCATGCCGAACTCCAGGCCCTGTCGCTCGCCCAGCAGGCCATGGGCACGCACACGCTCGAGAGCCGCCCCTGCGTGCTGGTCAGTTCCAGCGCGCCCTGCACCATGTGCCTGGGGGCCATTGCCTGGAGCGGCGTGCGGGGCCTGGTCTTCGCCACCACACGGGTGGATGTGGAGGGCATCGGCTTCGACGAAGGCCCCCCCACTCCGCGCTGGCGCCGCGAACTCTCCCGCCGCGGCATCGCCGTGCGGGGTCCGCTAGTGCGGCGCGCAGGCCGCGCGGTACTCGCTCGCTACCGGGATCTGGGCGGGGTGATCTACAACCCGTATGCAGCCCCCGGGGCGTGACCCGCCAGCACCGCCCACGCCTGCGGAAGCGGGAGCCGGAGAGGTAGAATGGAGGCTTCGTCAACCGGAGCACCGCCATGGCCGTGATTCGCGAACAGGATCTCATCCAGTCCGTTGCCGACGCGTTCCAGTACATCAGCTACTACCACCCGCTCGACTACGTCCAGGCGCTGGGTGACGCCTGGGCGCGCGAAGAGAATCCCGCCGCCCGCGATGCGATCGCGCAGATTCTGACGAATTCACGGATGTGCGCGGAAGGCCATCGCCCCATCTGCCAGGACACGGGCATTGCCGTGGTGTTCCTGAAGGTGGGGATGGACGTGCGCTGGGATGCCACCATGAGCGTGCAGGAGATGATCGACGCCGGTGTGCGCCAGGCCTACACCGATCCGGACAACACGCTGCGCGCGTCCGTGCTGCTGGACCCGGCCGGAACGCGCCGCAACAGCCGCGACAACACCCCTGCGGTCGTACACTACGAGATCGTGCCGGGTGACGGCGTAGAGGTGATCTGTGCCGCCAAGGGGGGCGGCTCCGAGAACAAGGCGAAGATGGCGATGCTGAACCCGTCGGATTCCATCGTCGACTGGGTCCTGCGCACCCTGCCCACGATGGGCGCGGGCTGGTGCCCGCCCGGCATCCTCGGTCTCGGCATCGGGGGCACGCCGGAAAAGGCGATGCTGATGGCCAAGGAGGCCCTGATGGCGCCGGTGGACATCCACGAACTGAAATCCAGAGCCGCGGCCGGCAGCCCCCTTTCACGCGTCGAGGAACTGCGTCTGGAACTGATGGACAAGGTCAACGCGCTGGGCATCGGCGCCCAGGGACTGGGTGGGCTGACCACCGTGCTCGACGTGAAGATCCTGGACTATCCCACGCACGCCGCGAGCCTTCCCGTTGCGATGATCCCGAACTGCGCCGCGACCCGGCACGTGCATTTCCACCTGGACGGCACGGGTCCCGCGATCCTCCCCGTCCCGCGACTCGAGGACTGGCCCGAGGTCACCTGGCAGGCGGACGCCGAGGTCGCGACCCGGGTCGATCTGGACACCCTCACCCGCGAACAGGTGGCGACCTGGAAGCCCGGGCAGGTCCTGCTGCTGAACGGCCGCATGCTCACCGGCCGGGATGCCGCTCACAAGCGCATCCAGGAAATGCTCGCGCGGGGCGAAGCCCTGCCGGTGGACTTCACCAACCGGGTGATCTACTACGTCGGGCCGGTAGACCCGGTACGCGACGAAGCGGTCGGGCCCGCCGGCCCCACCACCTCGACGCGCATGGACAAGTTCACCCGCATGATGCTGGAGCAGACCGGCCTGATCGCCATGGTGGGCAAGGGCGAGCGCGGCCCGGTGGCGATCGAGGCCATCCGCGACAACCGTTCCGCCTACCTGATGGCGGTGGGCGGCGCAGCCTACCTCGTCGCGAAAGCGATCCGCTCGGCACGCGTACTGGCCTTCGAGGATCTCGGCATGGAAGCGATCTACGAGTTCGAGGTAGCCGACATGCCGGTCACCGTTGCGGTCGACGCCGAAGGGACCAGCGTGCACGAAACCGGTCCGCGCGAGTGGCGCGCGCGCATTGGCGGAATCCCAGTCGCGGTGGCCTGAACCGGCCACCGGGATTCAAGCGGCCGGGCCGGCGTTGTCCGGGGCCTCGACATCCGGCGGAGCGCCCTCGTCGCACTTCCTGCAGGCGAGACGCCGACCCAAGGCGTCCCGGCGCCCCTCGATCGTGATCACCCAGGGGCGCTCGATCCAGGGTGGCCGATGACGCACATGCTGGAAGTGGCCGCAGTCGAGTTCCGCCACCCAGTCGCCCGCTTCGTCCCGGTGGAAGCCGATGATCGCCCGGTCCATGCGTCCACGCCGCTCAGCCGCGCCCGCGCAGGCGCGGGTGGGAGCCCAGCAACGCGTCGACGCGGCTCCTGACATCGTCCCGGATCGACCCGTGCACCGGCGGGTCGACACGGCTCGTGTACAGCCACTCGCGATCCGCATCCTCCTCGTCGGGGTCATCGAGATCCCATTCGACGGCGCGCAGGAGGGCCTCCCCTTCACTTGGGACGGCCTCGGGCAGGCTTTGTCCCGAGAGCACACCCCAGACGCCGGTCCAGCAACGCGCCAGGGACAGCGGATGGTACCCACCGCCGCCGAGGACCAGCAGGCGCGGCGTGCCGTCCGGATGTCGCGGAGCTTCGGTCATCACGCGCTCGACGATCTCGAGGAACAGCTGCGTCGTGACGCGGAACCGCCCAAGCGGATCCGGCCCCAGAATGTCGGTGCCGGCCTGCACCACCACGGCGTCGGGCCGGAATGCCCAGAGTGCCGCAGGCCACACGCGGTCGAACGCAAACCGGTACTCGGCATCGTGGATCGCGCCCGGCAACGGCAGGTTCACGGCGTTGTTCAGCGGCCCGGTGTCCTCGAT
>Ga0207796_1000659_pt1 | contig 13242 bp, 9 predicted proteins | sample Pon1CUnioCityCA_6_FD_187274 | JGI IMG/M metagenome (GOLD analysis project Ga0207796, IMG submission 187274) | Marine sediment microbial community from Union City, CA, USA - Pond 1C Sediment 1 (SPAdes) | ecosystem: Environmental > Aquatic > Marine > Intertidal zone > Salt pond sediment ...
TCCAGACCACCCACCGTGACCACGGCCCTGTAGCCCCTCTGTCCGGGTGTCCTCTCCTCTTCCGCGTTCTCCTCGACCGCAGAGAAGGGCGCGATATCCTCCATAGTCTCTCCGGAAGGCGTCAGGCTCTTCTCCTTCATCTCGATTATCTCGGCCTCCAGTATGAACGCGTCATCCCTCAGGCCTTTCATGGAGCCTCCGTTTATCAGGTCGGTCCCCAGCAGTATGGCCTCTCCGACCCTGAAGTGGTTGATGGCTGACGGAACCTGGCCTTCCAGGAGAAAGGGAAGCACCACGCTGGAGCCGGCGGATATCAACGGCAGGTTCTTCTCGAACTTGAGCTCCAGCAGTTCCCGGTAGAGTATCAGCTGCATCATCTGGTCCACTGACGGAACCGTTCCGGAGAAGCAGCCCAGGTTTGCCCCTATGCCCAGGATATCGATGTTATCCAGCTGGAATACCTCGTTGTAGAGTTTAACCAGGGCGCCCGGAAGTATGCCCTCCCTCAGGTCACCCAGCTCTATCATAAGAATGACCTTGTGTACCTTCTGTCTGCTCTTTGCCACATCGTTGAGTTTCTTGACGGTTCCCAGCTCGGTGTTCAGCGACACGTCCGTCAGCTCCACCACCTCTTCCAGCTGGGACTGTGATGGGGGGCGAAGGAACCATTTCTCGAATCCAAGCCCCTGTTCGGACATCTCCTGCACATTCTGGAGTCTCGAATCAGCTATCGAGGAGACACCCATCCCGGACAGGGCTCTCAATGTCTCGAGATGGCCGCACAGGGCTTTGGTCACCACGGTAAGGGAGGCCCCGTGATCGTTCACCCAGCCCTTCACCGTGAGGTAGTTATCCCTTATGGCGCTGCTGTCTATGATGATGCGGTTCATCTACTGTACCGCATCTCCGCGTATTTGGATTCGAAGCCCATCCGTTCGTAGAGCCTCTTCGCAGGATTGTCGTATTCAACATGCAGCTTGATATCACCGTCGGTCTTCTCGAAGGCCTTCCTGATGAGGCTTCCGCCTATCCCCTGCCCTCGGCACTGGGGCTTCACGGCGATATACAGCAGGATATTGGGGGGCACGTAGCCCGACATGCCGGTTTTCAGCATTACCAGGGCACCCACGGTCGATCCTTCCTGTCTGGCGAGAAGCACGAAACCGCCCTTGCCCTCGGCGTTGGAGAACGCGTAGTCCAGACCGTCCATGATCTCCTCTATCGGGTCATCGAAGGGAATCAGGGATGAATGGAGGAACTGGGCCAGTTCCTCGGGGGAAGTGTATTCCTGAAGGTCTGAGAGCCTGTCGACATAGATATAGTTCGTCATTTTCTTCTTTCCTTATAGGTTTGATGTCCATCGAGTGAAAGGGTGGGCGGCATCCTGAAGCAGCGTTGCCCTGGATTTGCTAACCCTTTTCATAATTGCATATTAGCGCATCATGTCAACCCCCTTTCCCGGAAGTACCCTCAGGAAGGAGACATCATCAGGAGACGAGAGATACTGAGGTCCGACCTGCTTCTGCTGCTGACAGCCGCCATATGGGGATTCGCCTTCGTAGCCCAGAGGGCCGGTATGGAGCATATAGGGCCCTTCCTCTTCAACGGCCTGAGGTTCGCCCTGGGAGGAATGCTGCTGCTCCCGGTAATAGTGTTCAGAAGGCGCAGCGGAAAATACCCGGGAGGCGCTCTTCCTCTCAGGCAGGGGTTGCTCGCGGGTACAGTGCTCTTCGCCGGCGCGTCCCTTCAGCAGGTCGGCCTTGTCTATACAACCGCGGGCAATGCCGGTTTCGTAACCGGCCTGTATGTTGTGATCGTACCGCTGATGGGGATATTCATGGGTCAGTCGGCCGGCTGGCGCACCTGGACCGGCTCACTGATTGCGGCCGGAGGAATGTTCCTGCTGACGGCGGCGGGTTCACCGAGGATGGCTGCCGGTGACATGATAGTGCTTGCGGGTGCAGTGTTCTGGGCCGCCCACATTCAGCTGATATCCAGGTTCATGCGCAGGCAGAGGGCGCTTCCCCTGGCTGCGGTGCAGTTCTTTCTGTGCTCCCTTCTGAGCCTGCTCACGGCCTTCATTCTGGAGGAAGTATCTCCCGCCGCCGTAGCACGCGCCCTGGTCCCCCTCCTTTACGGAGGACTGGTCTCCGTGGGTATCGCGTATACCCTGCAGGTGGTGGCGCAGAAGAACGCGCATCCCGCCCATGCCGCCATCATCATGAGCCTGGAAACGGTTTTCGCCATGCTCGGAGGGTGGCTGATACTGGATGAAACGGTCAGTCTGCAGGGGGCCGCCGGAGGCCTGCTCATGCTGTCAGCCATGATCCTGTCCGCCCTTGGCCAGTATGGAAGAAGGATTGCACGAAGGGTTGTAAACAGTCGGCGCGGAATGGTATAGTAAACTCTGAAACACATTGCCGGGAGAACCTATGCCTTCAGACAGAGATACCCGACACGAACCAGCCAGGGAAAGTGAGCCGGAAGACCCTTCCGGACAGCTCGAACTGATCAGGTCCAAGCTCAGGACCATTCTCAGGTTGACCGAAGATATCGTGATAGTCCTGGACCGCTACGGTGTTGTGATAGACGTGAGCTCCCAGGCGGAAGAAGTCCTGGGAATAAGCCTTGACACGGTCATCGGCAAGAAGAGGTGGGAAGATTTCGTGCCGGATGACGAGAAGGAAAGGCTCGCGGGTTACTTCAACGACAGGGCCAGCGGCACAGGGAACCCTCCTTCCACATATACCCTCAGGGTCCTGGTTCCCTGGGGTCAGCGCTTCATGCGGGCGAACGTGGATTTCATCCCCGGTACCGAGGACAGGGTTGTCATACTGAAGGATCTCTCGGAGGTACTGAGAGAGCAGAAGCGGACTGCGGAGAGCGAGGAGCGGTACCGAACCGTCATCGAGAACACCAAGGACGGTATACTGATCTGTACCCTGGACAGGATACTCTTCGTCAACACCAGTTTCTGCAGCATGACCGGAATGCAGAGGGAAGAGATATACACGATGTCTCCCATGCGTTTCTTCCACGAATCCGACAGGAGAAGGCTGGAGAACATGTTCGTTGCCGGCAGCGGAGAGGACAAGGTAACGCAGGTCCTGGAAACCTCTCTGCGCAAGAGCAAGGGCTTTCTTCCAGCTGAGCTTTCCGCAACTCCAATGGTCTACAGGAACACCTCCGCCATGCTTATCTCCATAAGGGACCTGACTCAGAGGAAGAGAACGGAGAAGCAGCTGAAGGAACAGCACAAGCTTCTCAAGGCCATTGTCGACAACTCCCCTGTGGGGGTCTCCGTCCATGACAGGTACGGGACCCTGCTTCTGGCAAACGCATCCTGGAGGGCCATATGGGGGAAGACGCCCGAGGACCTCAAGGAGAAGATGGTTCCAAGGAAGGAACTGCGAATGGACAGCAGGGACACCTACCTCGGAGACTATACCGACGATGTGGAGAGGATCTACAGAAAGGGAGGGGAACTGTACATTCCTATACTGAAGGTATCGAAACCCGTTCCGGGTGCCGCCAGTTATATCTCCCATCATTTCTACGCCCTCATGGACGATATGGGGGAAGTGGACAAGGTCGTGATCCTCACCCTCGACCTTACCGGATCCCTGAGAATGAAGGACGAGCTGCAGGAAACCAGGGAACTCTATCAGGACCTCTTCAGCAACATTCCCGTGGCCGTCTACCGGACCACGCTGGAGACCGGGGGCAGGATAGTATCCGCCAATCCCGAAATGATAAGGATGTTCCATGGAGACCGGGGGTCCAGTTTCGACAACATAACGGTCAAGGACCTCTATGTGGACTCCTCCAGGAGGAAGGAGCTGATGAGGAGGCTGGCCGACGATGAGGAGGTCCAGGGATTCGAGGCCGAGCTCAGGCGTATCGACGGGTCCACTTTCCTGGGGTCCATCTCCGCCAGGAAGGTGACCGGCAGGACGGGGGAGCCTAGCTACATAGAGGGAATTATCCGCGATATAACCGACCAGAGGAGAATGGAGGAGGAGCTGCTCAACATAGAGCACCTGGAATCGATAGGGACCCTTGCAGGGGGTATAGCCCACGACTTCAACAATCTCCTGATGGCAATACAGGGGTGCATATCCCTTGCCAGGGAGGAGGATGACCCCCGGGAATGCAGGCGGCATCTCGATTCCACGGAAAAGGCCATTGGGGAAGCCACCGTCCTGACCAGGCAGCTTCTTACATTCGCGAAGGGCGGGGTCCCGGTCAAGGAGTCGGTGGACGTCGAGTCCTGCGTCAGGGAGGCGGTGCTTTTCAGCCTCAGGGGATCCGACGCGGAGGCCGAGTTCGATTTCCAGGACGACATCGACATGATAAGCGCCGACAGGGAGCAGATAGCCCAGGTTCTGCAGAACATGACGCTCAACTCCCTGCAGGCCATGTCCGGCGGAGGGACCATCACCGTCTCGTGTTCCGCAGTCCAGTTCGACAGGGACAACGAGAACGAGCTCAACCCGGGGAGTTACATAGAAATATCCCTCAGGGACAACGGCAGGGGCATCCCCGCCAGGGACCTCAAGAAGATATTCAACCCCTACTTCACCACGAAGCCCGACGGCACGGGCCTCGGCCTGGCGACCAGCTATTCTATAATCAGGAGGCACGCCGGCGCCATCAGGGTCTACTCCACCGAAGGGGAGGGAACCGAATTCATCATCTACCTTCCTACCTGCAAGGACACTGCCGCCGACCCCGGAAAGGGACCTGCGGAAAGGGAGGGTGGAGAAGGCACAGGCGCCTGCCGCCTGCTGATCATGGACGACGACCCGAAAGTAAGGGAAGTGCTGGGTTCGATGCTCAAGGTGCTGGGCCATCAGGTGACCGAATGTACCGACGGCGTGGAGGCGGTGGAATTATACCGAATGGGAATTTCCTCCGGCAGGCCGTTCGATGCGGTGATCATGGACCTTACGGTGCCTGGCGGGATGGGAGGAGAAAAGGCCATCGACCACCTGAGGAAGCTGGATCCCAGGGTGAAGGCGATAGTCTCCAGCGGTTACGCCAACAACCCGGTGCTTTCCAGCTATATCGAATACGGCTTCTCCGGGAGCCTGGTGAAGCCCTTCAGCATCGCCGTGCTGAGGGAAGAGCTGGATTCCGTGCTGTCACAGGAGTGAAATACTCCAAGAAGCGGGAGAGATGATAGGATGAAGGCTTTCAAGGCCTACGACATAAGGGGGGTGTGGGGCAGGGACCTGGACGGGGAAACGGTCTACAGGACAGGCTTCCATATTCCGCGGCTGCTCCACGCGGACAAGGTCCTTGTTGGCTACGACTGCAGGGAGTCGACCCCGGAGGCGTTCGAGCATCTTGCCAGGGGGATCATGGATTCGGGCTCCGATGTATTCGATATGGGACTCGCCACGACGCCGATGGTCTACTACGCCACCGCAGCGCACGGATTCCGCGCCTCTGTACAGATTACGGCATCGCACAATCCCAGGGAGTACAACGGCCTCAAGATATCCAGGACCGGAGCGCTGCCGGTGGGCTACGATACGGGCCTGTCCAGGCTGGAGGAAATGGTGGAGAGCGCCGGCGTTCAACCGGCGGCCTTCCGTGGCAGGATAGTAGAGCTTCCCGGCATCAGGGATGAGTACATCTCCTTCCTTCTGGGTTTCATGGAGGATATATCGAACCTGCGTATAGGGATGGACTGTTCCAACGGAATGGCATCACTGATCGCACGGGATGTCTTCGGCGATGGACCGGAATACATATACGACACAATGGACGGAACCTTCCCCAACCATCCCCCGAACCCGCTGGAGGAGGAGAACACCTCCGACCTCAGGGAACTGGTGGCAGGCCATGGATCGGACGCTGGCGTCATCTTCGACGGTGACGGCGACAGGGTGATGTTCATAGACGAGAAGGGGAATTTCATCCGTCCGGACATTCTGACGGCGGTCCTGGGGATGCACTTCCTGGAGGTGGAAAAGGGAAGGGTCGTCCACGACGTAAGGACTTCCAGGGGCGTCATAGAGTCAATTCGAAGCATGGGGGGAAAGCCCTGCATGTGGAAGGTGGGCCATTCCCACGCGAAAATGAAGATGAGGGAGCTTGGTGCCATATACGGAGGAGAGCTGGCGGGCCACTACTATTTCAGGGACTTCTTCTGCTGCGATTCGGGAATGCTTGCCGCAATACACGCTCTGAACATACTCTCACGTGCCGTAGCCGGAGGCAGTAGCTTCTCGGACATCGTATCATCCATAGATATCTACGCGAATTCCGGTGAGATGAACTTCAGGGTCGAGGACAAGCTGGCCGCCATGAACGCTCTGAGGGATCATTTCACCTCCATGGAGACACCGGAGGCCATGTACGATTTCGACGGCTACAGGCTGGAATTTCCCCTCTGGTGGTTCAACATAAGGCCCTCCAATACGGAACCCTATCTCAGACTGGTGGCCGAGGCGGAGAACGAAGGCATGCTAGCGAAGAAGCTGGAGGAGATAAGGTCCATCATCCTGGAGTTCGGAAGCGAGTAGGAGGCCCTCCCGGAATGGAACTCCGGGAGGGCTTCCGTGCAAGGCCTATCGGGCCAGGATGACCCTCCTGGTCACAGCCGCGTCGGCTGTGGATATCCTCATGAAGTATATGCCCGAACCCATTGTCTCTCCGCCGTCGCCGACACCGTTCCAGACAACCGTGTGAGCTCCCGCCGCCATCTCCCCGGCTGAAAGTGACCTCACCGCCCTTCCGGCCAGGTCGTATACGGTCACGCTCACCCTTCCCGCGGCATCTATGGAGAAGGGAACGCTCACATGTGAGCTGAAGGGGTTGGGATAGGCGGGATCGACCGTCAGGGGTCCGGCGGGTCCGCCGCTGCCCTCCACTCCCTCGTGGGGCACCGCAAGTATCTCCACGTCGTCGATGTTCCAGCCGCAGTAGGTCCATCCGCCGTCGGTGGAACCCATCGTCCACCTTATGTAGACCTGTGTCTGGTCATCGGCTACCGAGGATATGTCGTAGGAGACCTGGTTCCAGCTGCCTCCTGCCATCTCATCCTCGTTCGCCCATATGTCCACCCAGTCCTGGCCGTTGTTGCTGATCCTGACGTAGGCGTGGTCGTACTCGGGGGATTCCACTCCCAGCCATCTCCAGAATACCAGCTGCGAGCTGTACATGCCGTAGAAGTTCAGAGGTCCCGCCGTGAGGTGGGTCTCCGGAAGGTTGTTGGGATAGTCGCCCTCGAGGTTGTACCCGTACACGTTCGAGCCGGTGTATCCGGAAGTTGGATCGGGGTTTCCGTAGGCGCCTCCCTGTCCGGTGGGCACCCCGAACTCCCAGTCTCCCCCCGCAACCCAGCCGGGATCGCTGGAGAAGTCCCAGCTGTAGAGCACGGCAGGCTCTCCAATTACGAGGACGATGTCCCTGTGAGTGTCACCCTGATGCGTGGTGACGTTGGTGAAATAGACCCTCTCGGTGTAGGCTCCCTCCGGCAGGGAAACGGCGTCTCCCCCTATGGAGAGGGTTATCTGTGTTGGATCGTAGGGGGACAGGACTCCGGTGGTGTCGGATATCTCCAGCCAGCTGGCCCCTCCCTCGGTGGTTATCTCGTACTCGATGCTCCCCTCTCCGTTGTACTGGATGGCGTAGTCGCAGCCGGAGGGGTCGAAGGGTCCTCCCATGTCCCCGGTGGATGTGAAACCGGCCTCGGGGGTCACGTAAAGTCCCGCGGGATTGGTAAGGGCCTTCATGCAGAAATTGGCCGTGGTATCCACCGTCTGGAGGTCTTCCCAGGAGCCGTTCCAGAAGTAGCTCTCGCCGGGATCTGCCCGTGACTCAACAATGGTCCTGTAGTTGGCCCCCAGCAGGACGGGTACGTCGGAGGTGCAGTCGTAGGGGTGACCCCCATCGTTGAGATAGAGGTATATGTAGAAATCGTCTCCCTCCTCCAGCTCAACTGGGACAGCCAGGTCCACCGTGTGGAAACCCGCCACGGAGGCAGTTCCGGATATCGTTGAAAGGATACCGGAGAGTTCCCCTCCGGAGAACTGGTCGTACACGGTCGCGGTATAGGCAACGTCGTCGTTCACGGTGAAGAAGCTCACCGCCTCCAGCATCTCGTCCTGCTGGCACACGAAGGCGTTGAACGCCTGCGAAGCGCTGGTCAGGGTATCCCTCCATCCGTGGTAGTCATGGTAATAGACGTTGGTGTACCTCATGAACTCCACTTCCCTGTGGGAGATGGCGCCCATGGTGGGGTTCTGGCAGGCGTGCTTGTCGTAGTAGGAGATCCAGAAGTACCCGTCATTGCCCCAGCCGGTTCCCCAGCTGTTCTTGCAGAGCCAGGCTCCGGGGAGAGGCGCGTCGGTCACCCTGCCGTCGTCCCAGCCCACTATGGAGATGGCGTGGTTGGGGTCGAGAGAACTGGAAGGAGGCTGGTAATGCTCGTACTCGTTGTTTATGAAGCTTCCGTCGTAGCACATGCAGGTCCCCATCACTCCGTAGTCCATGATGGCCTGCTTTATGACGTCGATGTTTTCCAGCCCCGCACCGGCGGTGTACCAGGCTATCTCCCTTGGATAGTAGAAATGGTACGAGTCCGAGAACCTTTCGGGAGGAGAGGTGTACGACTGGCCGTCGATGTCCCTGACAGCCCCCTCGCCCCTGGACAGGTAGGCGGATGCCACAAGGTAGTCACCTCCCTGGTGAACGGTGAGCCCGCTTCCTGTGGGCGGGTCAAGATCGTCGTTGTTGTGCTGGTTGAAACCGTTCCACCAGTCCAGGTGGTACTCGGCCAGGTTGGGCTCCCCGGTCTCGCCGACCTCTGCCCAGACACCGGTCATGAGGAGGTTGCCCTCCATGGAGGCCATGACACCGTGGGTCCAGCAGGTCCCTCCCTGCTGGCTCTTGACGGAGGTTACGTAGTTCTCGCCTCCGACGTCACGAAGGTCGTATGTGGAAGGAGGCTGGGCGCCGGCGGCTATGGTGAGCAATAGTGCGAGTACTGACATCATCTTCATGGAAGCCTCCGATTTGAATTTGTGCACTGGAGTAACAGGGAATTCTACATTTCGTTCCTGGAAAATGCGCGCCCGGTCGCCCAAGGTCAACGGCAAACACATGAAGAATATGTCATATCTTCGTGACGGAAACCTGAAATCACATATATTGCAGAGGCTGAATATCATCCAGATCTACATTCCCAGCAGGCCGTGAAGGGAGCTTGGCAATGCTAGACAGACTCAGGTCGATGATCGAGGGGGTGGAGGCTGACTTCATTGACATACGATATGAGGTCAAGACCGAGACCCTGGTCGATTTCGTCGGAAAAGAGATCAAGAGCGTGGGTTCCAACAGAACCGACGGTTACGTTATACGGGTCGGAAGACAGGGTGGCTTCTCCTCGGCAACGGTGACCAGGGAGGAGGACGTTCCCAGGGCCGTGAAACTTGCGGTGGAGGGCGCCGACACCATAGTCGCCACAGGGGGCAAGAGGACCGAACTGGCAGAAGTGCCCGTGGTTAACGAAACCGTCAGGCTTCAGCTGGACGGAGACCCGAGGACCGTAGGCATAGACGAGAAGATACGTCTTACAAGGAAGTACAACGACCTCATGCTGCAGCAGCCCTCGATAGAGACCACCAGCCTCAGCTACAGGGAGGTGGGCAGGGAGAAGTACTACGTCAGTTCCGAGGGGACCTCGGTTTCCGAGGAACTGGTCACCACTAACATCATCGGAGAGGCGATAGCCAAGAGGGACAGCCTGGTGCAGAACGTCCGCATCGCAATAGGGGGCGCTGACGGCTGGAACAGGCTCCTGAACAGGGACGATGTATTCGTGGATAGGGCCCGCATAGCCGCCGAACTCCTTGACGCCCAGCCTGTCAAGGCAGGGACCTATGATGTAGTCCTGAACCCCAACCTCGCCGGAGTCTTCACACACGAAGCCTTCGGCCATTTCAGCGAGGCCGACATCATAGAGGACAACCCGAGCCTGAGGTCGAAGATGTCCCTGGGCGAGAAGCTGGGTTCCGAAGCGGTAACCATCGTGGCCGATTCGACCATTCCGGGACAGATAGGATACTACAGGTTCGATGACGAGGGAGTGGAAGTGAAACCGGTGACACTGATGGACGGCGGCGTCCTTACCGGAAGGCTTCACTCGCGAAGCACCTCCAGCGGTTTCGGTGAACCGGTCAGCGGACACGCCGTGGCCGAGGACATGCGCTTCGAGCCCATCGTGAGAATGGGCACCATCTACATCAAGCCCGCCGATAACAGCCTGGAGGACCTCCTCGAGAGGCTGGGGGACGGCCTTTATCTCCTCGACGGCAAGGGGGGGCAGACAAGCGGAGAGAACTTCACATTCGGCGCCCAGTACGGTTACGTGGTCAGGGACGGGAAGATAGGCCCCATGGTCAGGGACATAAATATCATGGGCAATCTCTTCACGACCCTTCAGAGCATAGAGACCGTAGGGAACGAAATGGAGCTTTCGGAACGCGGAGGGTGCGGAAAGGGCCAGCTGAATATCAAGTCCGCCCTTGGAGGTCCCAGTGTACTGATACGCAATATGGTAGTTGGAGGTGCCTGATGAGCGGTCTGACGGAAATGAAGGAACTGCTGGAGCTCGCGTCCGGAGTATCCGACGAAGCCGAGGTCTATCATGTCAGAGATGATTCCAGCTCCCTTTCAATGAGGAACGGAAAGGCGACGGACATGTCCGCCTCGATACAGTCCGGTTATGCCCTTCGAATACTGAAGGACGGTAAGCTCGGGACCGCCTACACCAAGAATCTCCTGGACAAGAAGGAGCTGGTCAGCAACGCCATGGCATCCCTCAAGGGAGATGTGGAGGCCGGGTTCTCCCTTCCGGGACCTTCGGACATACCTGACGCACCCGTCCACGACGGGACGGTTGCCTCCATGGGCTTTCATGACCTGCACCGCCGCTCCGAGAGGGTCCTTCAGCATCTCGAGGGGAAGATTGAGGGACAGCTGGACGTAAGCGCGGCAAGAGGAGTCTCCATTACCAGCATCGTCAACACATCCGGTCTTGAAGTGACCAGCACCAGGCCCAGCATGTACCTGTTCACATCGCTGCTGTTCCCCAACACGGAGACCGGTATGAGGAAACTTCACCTTTCCAGGACCGCCAGCGACTTTCCCGAGGAGGAACTCGACGAACTGGTGGATCTGTACACGGCAGGTCTTCCGGTAGTCGACATACCTTCGGGCAAGATGAAGGTCATCTTCACTCCGGACACCATGTTCACCATCCTCTGGAGGCTCTCGGCGGCGGTTTCAGGGAGGTCGTTCCACAACAGGATATCACCTCTCCTGGATAAGCGCGGACAGAGGGTGGTCTCTAAGGAACTAACCATCTACGGGGATCCCACCGACGAGAAAGAGGTCGACCGCAGGTTCTTCGACGACGAGGGAGTGCCGACTCGCAGGCACGTTGTCTTCCAGGAAGGCGTATTCAGGAACCTTGTGCTGAACCTGGACTACGCCGACAAGCTGGGGGAAGAACCCACGGGAACAGGCTACAGGGGAGGGATGTGGGGCGGAGAGACCGTCGCCATCCAGCCTACGCCGGCCCTGAACTCCGCCAGGATAAGCCCGGGAAGCACCTCCTTCGACGAAATGGTGTCAGGGATCGACCGGGGAGTGATAGTCCTGGGCGTACTGGGCGCGCATTCTGGGAACATCCTGAACGGTGACTTCTCGGTCGGGCTCAACCCCGGTCTCTACGTGGAGAACGGAGAGATAAGGGGGCGGGTCAGGGACGGAATGGTAGCCGGCAACGTCTATCAGGCCCTTCAGAGGGTCCTTGCCGTTGAGGACAGGCTTCACAGCTCCACAATGGGCGGCAGACTTCCTTCCATCCTCCTTGATGAAGTGAGCGTGTCAGCCAAATAAGCCGCGTCATATTGGCGCTAATTGCTCAAGGCCCGGGCCGGGCAGGTGGGACCACCACCTGTCCGGCCTTTTATATTACTGGTCTACGGCTATTTACCATGTGATACCTTCTGGAAAGCGTCTTGCTCATCTATAAGGCGGAAGCTGAAAAGAACGCTCTGAAAGGAGGAGTGAACATGAGAGATGAAGAGAGCAGAGTAACAAGAAGGGGACGCTACATGTCGCCCATGGAGGTAGTCCTCAGAAGCATCGCTCCTGAGTTCGACGTCTTCAACGGTCAGCGTGAATGGGCTCCCGAAGTAGACATAACCGAGGACGCGGATACCATTACGGTAAAGACCGAGCTTCCCGGGATGGAAAGGGATGACATCGAGATCGACGTGGCCAACGGAGTTCTTTCCATAAAGGGAGAGAAGAAGGAGGAGAAGGAAGAAAAGAAGAAGACCTGGCACCGAAGGGAAGTCAGGTACGGAAGCTTCACCCGCTCCTTCACACTTCCCACCGACGTCAAGAGCGACGAGGCCAAGGCTTCCTACGAGAACGGTGTGCTCAAGATCGTCCTTCCCAAGGAGGAGAAGGCGCTTCACAGGAAGATACAGATAGAAGGATAACCTTCATAATCTACCACGCAGCGGGGAAGGGCTCGTCGAGCCCTTCCCCGCTTACCTTTCACGGCGTCTTTCCTCAGATGTCCCTTCGAACACCGGGCACCATTATTACTATATTCTTCGGGGAAGGGAGTCCGCATTCATGACGATACAGCAACTTGCAGCCGAGAACAGGTCCGTGAGGCGTTACAGGCAGGAGGTCAGGCTCTCCCGCCGGCAGCTCCTGGAATTCATCGACACCGCAAGGCTCGCTCCAAGCGGGGCGAATCTCCAGCTTCTCCGATTCACTCCCGTATGGGAGGAGGATCTCTGCTCGAAGTTATTCCCCCATCTTAACTGGGCCGGCTATCTCCGTGACTGGGACGGCCCCTCGGAAGGCGAGAGGCCGGCAGCATACATAGTCCTCCAGATGCCGGATGAGGAACGGAAGCACCTGCCAGTGGATGCCGGCATAGCAGCAGCCTACATCGTCCTTGCCGCCAGGGAGTCCGGCTACGGTTCCTGCATGCTGATGAGCTTCGACGGAGAGGGAGTCATCCGGGCCTCGGATCCGCCCGAAGGGTACTCGCCATTCCTCGTCATAGCCCTGGGCGTGCCGTCGGAGACCGTAATCCTGGAAAGGGCCGGGGGAAGCATAGAGTACTACCGCGACAGCCGGGGCGCGCATCATGTCCCCAAGCTGGACCTGGAGGACCTTGTCACAAGATAGGAACACCAA
>Ga0207796_1000660_pt1 | contig 13202 bp, 8 predicted proteins | sample Pon1CUnioCityCA_6_FD_187274 | JGI IMG/M metagenome (GOLD analysis project Ga0207796, IMG submission 187274) | Marine sediment microbial community from Union City, CA, USA - Pond 1C Sediment 1 (SPAdes) | ecosystem: Environmental > Aquatic > Marine > Intertidal zone > Salt pond sediment ...
TAAGAACTGCTGCACAAATAAGCCGTCTTTGACTGCATGCGGCTTGAGCATGGTGAAGTTAACATACCGCTCCTCCCCTGGCTGGAAAGCTTTTATCTGCAGTGTATGCTCATCTTCTCCGATCAACTCAAGGAGTTGATAGCTGCCTATCGATTTTCCTATTTGATCTGTCATGAGAGATCCTTTCTCAGATTAAATGCCAAACCCCCAGCACTTAATCAATCTGGTAATTAATAATATCTGGGTGAATTGAAATTCAACAGAACGTATACTATCCATGCAAAGACCCAGATGCCTTTTTAGGAGGATAATGAAAACCATACGGTTTGTCGTCAGTGAAATGTTGAAATTTTGATCAACAAACGTAGCATATTGTTTATTGGTTCTCAGGCATTATCAGCCTAAGCCGCCTTAATAACTGACTTTTATCAGGATGATAACCTCAAATTTAAATTAGATTAATCAGTAATATCTTCAAAAACAATTCTAATTGAGGTTCCTTCACCTGGTTTCGAATCAATCTCAATTTTCCCCCCGATGATTTCAACCCGATCAATGATATTTTTCAAACCTCTCCCCATCATATGTTTTAATCTTGCTGGATCGAATCCAACACCATCATCGTGTAAAATAATGGAGGTCCGTATCTCTGAAAATTCAAAACGCAAGGATACATGTTTTGCTCTGGCGTGCTTGAGAACATTGCTCAGCAATTCATACACCACCCAATAAAGCTGGGTTTCAACCTCCTGGGGAAGGTTGGGTTCTCCCACGACTGAGAGCTCGGCTTGAATTCCTGCCCGATTTTCAACCATCTCAACGCGTTTTTGAAGTGCGCCGATCAATCCTAATTCCTCCAAAACCGGCGGTCGCAGCTCGAAAATCAGCAGGCGTAAATTGCTCATCCCGTCCCTGGCAATGGTCGTCAGCTGTTCCAAGTTTTTCTCAGCTGCCAGGAGCTTGCCGGATTTTAGTGCCGATCGAATTGCCTCAGCGTACAAGCGTACGCTGTACAACGATTGTGTGACTGAATCGTGCAGCTCCCGCGCCAGTCGATCTCGTTCGGTTGCAGTGGCCAGCAACTGCGCCTGCGCATATAGACGGTTATTTTCAAAAACAAGCGCAATTTGATTGGCAAAGGCCTGCATCAATTCGCTTATTTCATGTGTGAAGTAATCCTCTTGGGCGGTGTGCGCGCTCAGCACACCTATCAATGAATTTCTGCTATTAATCGGTATGCCGATCCAGGAGATCATTTCATTTGGGACCGAACCGAATAACGCTTCTGTCAGATTGAAAAACTCACGTTCTTGCGGTGCCTGCCCCCTGATATTTGGAAAAATCAGGCTATCTCCATCCATGAATTGTGGATCAAATTGCCCCTTCCCCTTAAAGGGCTGTATCAATTTCTCCAAAATTTCCTCAGGAACCGCTAATTTGAATGTATCTGTAATCAACTGTTTCTCTTCATACAGCAAAACTGATGCACCATCGTATTTGATCAAATGCTTGAGTTCTTGCAGAATGATCTTCACCTGGTCTTCAATTGTGAGAGAACTCACAACAATCCGGGATACTTTCATCAGGGATGAAATCACCCGGGTTCTTTCTTGCATCCTATCATCGAGTCTCTGATGGGTTTCGACCTGTTCAGTGATATCGGAGATTACGGCAATGGATTGCTGGAACTTTCCGTTTTCATCCAAAACCACTGCTGGGGCAACCAGGGTATGAAGATCGGTGCCGTCCTTACGGCGGAAGGTGACTGTATAGGATTGTTCCTGTCCTGTTCTGCGCTTCTCAAATTGAGCAGCGACGGTGTTAAAATTAGCCTGGTCAAAGAAATTATTGACATGTGATCCGATCATTTCAACCTGGGTATAGCCCAGCATTTCAGGTAGGCGGGGGTTAACATAGGTCAGTATCAGGTTTTCATCCACGATCGCCAGCCCTTCGTTCATTGTTTCGATCAGTTTTTGATACTGAATTCGGCTTTCTTCTAGTTCTTTTTCTGCCTGTTTTTGCTCGGTGATGTCCATCACAATACCAACCATACGGACTGCGTGTTCTTTGCCAAATTTCTCCTCGTAGATGATGTTCCCCCTGGTAGAGATCCATCGTACCTGGTCATCATGGTTAATAATGCGGAATTCGTCTTTATAGGTTCCTTCAGAAATTTCTGACGTTGCTTTATCAAAGGCTTGTTGAGCTCGCCAGTGGTCTTCCGGGTGAACAAGGCTTAGTCCATGGTCGTAAGTGATCGGCTCATCGGAAGCCAGACCGTAAATTTCTCTTGTTCGGGAATCCCATATCATTTCTTCACTGACCAAATCATACATCCATGTACCAATACTGGACCCCTTTAATATTTTTTGCCGAAACTCCTCGCTCTTGCGTAATAAATCTTCTTGAAGCAGACGGTCTTGAATGTTTTGAAAGGCAATCACTATCCCGATGGTTTCCCCGGAGCTATCCACCATAGGGTTACACCACACCTCCAATGGGATACTTTGATCACCCAGATTAATTTCAAGGTCGTCAATGTATACAGGCTTCTTTTGCTGGATCGCCTGCATGGTTGGAAGCTCCTCGATGGGATAAGGTTTGTCCGTTTTTAGCTTTTTGAAGTCCAAAAATTCTCTAGCTTCATCAATGGAACTTTGGATGATCTGATCAAAGGACAGCTCATCGCCAAACGTCTTCAGCATTTGCTTTGACTGCTGATTGATATAACGCAGTTGGAAATCAGCATCATAGACCGCTACACCGAAAGGCATCGAATCCAAATACTCTGCCAGACGCTGCTCGCTTTCCTCTATTTGACGCCGTGAGGTTTCCGCCTCATCTCTGAGATTGTGGACCCGGTCAGCCATCGCCAAAGACCAGAATGAGACCATCCAGATCAGGCTAAGCCGTTGGAATTCTTCCGTGATGAAATTGCTGGGGATCAATCCTAACCGAACCTGGTTGATCAAAAAAGCGCTGATTAAGTAAAACATCAGGGAGATAATGATAAATCTCGCTTCGCGATTCTTATATTTTATTAGAAGATAGAGGTTCAATAAGAGTATCAAAAATGCGACAACAGTCCCGAGTGGCAGCAGTATTCTTGCAACAGCATTATATGGAAGAACTAATCCAGTGAAACCTGTAATTACGAACAATACAGAAAGCAGGTTGGCGATTGTGTGGATTTTTGGTAAGTACTTCTTGAGTTTTATAAATTCATCAATAAATTTAACAAAAGCACAATTTTGAACACCAATGGCAATTAGGATCAGGTTTTTTGCAACACTGGTGGGTACCGCTGGGATAATCATGGCGATCAATGCGTCGTAACAAAAATACAATACTAAGGTTCCGGCATTGAAAAGGGCAAGAAATAAGTATTCTTTCTCCCGGAGATTGAGATAAAGGGTTGCATTATATAACCCATGGATTATTAACACACCAAAAAAAGCCCCTAACCCTAAAATGGTCAAGAATTGGTGCCAGTCATATGCTCCTTGAGACCAGAGCTTCAATGAGAGGGTCATCGATGCATCACTATGAAGACGTAAATAATAGGTTTGTTCAATACCGGCTGGTATAGAGATATTAAAGGAGAGATAGCCAAGAGGGTTGTTAAAAATTTCTTTTCCGCTAAATATACCATTCCGGGTTAGGGAGAAATTTTCTCCACTTGGATCAGGTGTGTAAAGATCCATGTAATGCATGTTCTTGAAGCCCAAAGCCAGAACCCATTGCTGATCTTGCTCAGATTCATTTCTAATACGAAATCTGACCCAATAGGGGATGGTTTGAAACCCAAAGTTGGGGGTTTCAACAGGAGATGTGAACCATTCATCCTGATAAGCCTGACTGGCTACTTCCTGGATGGTTAATACGCCACTTGTGTCCTTTAAGATTTCAAGATAGGGTCCCAGGGGATATTTTTCTTGACTTTCACTTAGCACCAAAATATCTGCAGATTGATCATCTTCTTCTTGGGCAGAGACCGGTGATGTGATAACCAAAAATGCGATTAATGAAATGAATAGCGTGCGAGGAAAAGCTTTCACAAATAAATCTCCCTATCCCGTTTGATTGTCGCCAGGAATTCTTCCTGCCTTGAGTTTTGATTAGAGAACGGTCTTAAAGTCTAGGTCCATTATAAGTATTGACTGACTTTTTATCAATGGTAAGCATATTGAAAAATCTATGGTTGATGCGTAATCAATCAGAATGGATAAAAATTCTTAACAAGAGAAAATCTCACATTTTGTTGATTGGAAATCAACAACCTAACGATGACAATCAGCAACATTTGATGTTAAATTTGTAAATGTATGGTTTAGGCCTCAGCGAAAGAATGCATTATAGATGTCAGGACCGAAAAAGGTAAAATCAGGTGCACTACCTACCGTCGCAAAAGCCATCATTGCCACTTTGGGATTGGGTGCGTTGGCTGTGTGGATTTACCAACTGATCCACCGTTGGCGTGTTCAGAAAAGGCCATCCTCTCTTGAACCTATAGATTTCAAGCTCTCTCATCAGGGATTAAGCACAGCCGAGGTTGAAGCCCGTCAGACTGATGAGGTTTTTCAGGCGCGGTTATCAGCGGAAAAAGAGGCCAGGAAAGAACGTATTCGGAAAAATGTCTTTTCCGTGTTTAATGTGACCATCCTTGTACTTGCCATCTCACTGGTTTTCTTAAATGACCCGCTGGGTGCCCTGGCAACCATTGGAACACTGGTGCTGAGTGTAGTGGTGAATGTTTTTCAGGAGACACGGGCTGCTAAACAGGTAGGGATGTTGGTCAGCCGCACACGGCCTATGGCTCCTGTTATCCGGGATGGTAGATTGCAGAGCATCAATCTGGAAGACCTTGTGGTGGGTGATGTACTGGTTGCTGGCAGGGGGGATGAAATTTTGGCCGATGGCGTTTTACTGGAATCGGCGAATTTGATTATTAATGAATCGAAAAATGGAAAAGGTGGCGAGTCGTCGATAAAAGAACCTGGTGATGTGTTAACTGCTGGGACCTACTGTGGGAACGGCTGGGTAGTATATCAGATCAGCCGGTTGAATATTCAGGTCCCAGAGGAAGAGGATCCTGCCAGCCTGGTTGCCTCAATCCGGGTCAAGACGCCCTTACAAAAAATCATCGAGCGGGTTTTATATGTTTTGTTAGTGATTGTGGCAATATTTTACATTTTCTTTTTCCTCGAGGTGGTTCGCATAGACCTGCTCCCCCCTGAATTGATGACAACCTATCGAGAGGTGATGTCAATTATTTTTAGCATTCTACCCAGCGGGTTGCTTTTGATGATTGTCATCAACTATGCTGTGGGAAGTGCGGATATTGCTCGATCGGATGTCCTGGTGCATAACAGCCAAACCATCGAATCGCTGGCCCAGGTGTCAACAGTAGGTTTTATCCGGCACGGTGGTGCAATGGGTTTGACGATTGAGCTTGAGATGCTTCCACTACCGGAAGACACCCAAAAATTATCCGAACGGCGGGTCAGGTTGGCATTGGGGAATTACGTTCACAGCATCCCTGGGGAGAATTATCCACTATCCATTATCAAAGATAATCTTGATGGCGAACCGCGGCAAGTCCATCAGCAAGCCCGTTATCTTTCGCTGTATGGATGGGAAGCGATGACCTTTTCATCAGCAGACATGCCGGGTTCATTTGTGATTGGGTACCCAGAGACATTAGCGCCATATCTGCTGCAGCCTCAACCCCCTCCGGAAGTCTCTACAGAACCATCTCAAAATAAAACAGGTGGATTAAAAGCTCGCCTGGGAAAACTCTTCAATAAGGAGCAATCCGACAAGAAGAAACCCGTTGATAAACCTTCTGCTGGTCCTGTCAACCAGGCGGTCGAGTGGAATATTTCCGAGGTCGATATTGATGAAAAAGAACAATCCGATGAGAAGGGATTCTTGAAGGGTTTCCGCCAACGTATAGGAGGCGTTTTTCGCCGAAAAGAAAAAGAAGAAGAGCCCACAGAGATCAGCAAAGGTCCGGAAAAGATCAGAAGATTACTATTTGCCTATTCACCTATAAAACAGGCGATATACGAAGAAGATTTCACTCCCCAGTGCCCCAATGACCTGACGCCCTTGTGCAATATCAAATTTGTTGATGAAGTTCGACCTGAGGTTAAGCGAGCTGTTGAAATCTTCAAAGAAGAGGATATTTCAATCAAGATCTTTACTCAAAGTGACGCAAATAATTCACTTGTCCTTGCAAATCAGCTGGGTATTACCGAAACAGACAGTGATGATTCTTCAGTGGTAAGTGGGGGTGTGATCCTTAAGCTTGCTGAGGAAGAGCTTTGGGCAGAAGCGAAAGATAAAACCATTTTTGCAGAGATGAATTCTGACCAGCAAATCCGGGTGATTCAGGCGCTGCAAGCCCAGGGTGAACATGTGGCGGTTTTAGGCACATCTATTAACGACATAGATGTTATGCAAGCTGCCAATCTTAGCATTACGAATAAAGGCGGCGGGGAAACGATCCTGGATCAGGCAGATTTGATCATGCTGAAGAACTCTTTCAAGGCCTTGACTGAATCACTACAAAAAGGACAGCGGATTGTCAACAGCGTGATGGATGTGCTTAAACTCAACCTGTCCCGTATAGGCTATACTTTGATTCTTGTCCTGGTAATGTATGCATTGGGTGAGCGAACATTTTTTTATCATCCAGCTCAAGGCGGAATTGTTAACTTGTTCACAGTTGTGCTGCCTTCGATTGCTCTGAGCCTTTGGGCGTCTCCTAAGACCGTGGATGGGAAAAACATTTCCCGGTTATTATTTCATTTCATTTCTCCAGCAGCTTTATTAACCGCACTTGCTGTTATTTTGATCCGTTTTATTTTTTCAAGATTTGGCGCTGATGTACTTTATACTCAACTTGCCGTCACTCATGGCCTGGTGTTAATGGGATTGTTATTAGTGCTTTTTGCACAACCGCCCATTCATTTCCTGGTGGCGGGGGATGATTTCAGCGGCAATTGGCAGCCACCATTGGCAGCCCTGGTTTTTTTAGTTCTCTTTCATCTCATGACACTGATTCCCCTGGCTCAGCGCTGGTTTAGGATTGGGCCGTTGGAGTCCTTACGTGATTACCTGCTGGTCTTGTTAGTATCACTGGTTTGGGCTTTGCTGATGGTTGGCATTTGGCGCCTGCTGTGGCCTGAACGATTTGGACGTGCCCACCCAAGATCAGATATTGGCATGATTAGATCCAAAAAAGAGTCATTAGAATGACCATTGGCATTATTACCAAACCTATCTCTAATCGAATCGGGATTTCATGGAGCATCCTTAGCGGCAAGCAGACCAACCATCGTAAGATCGTTGATAATACAAATGAATAAATCGCTTTTTTCATGTATAATAATTGGTATAGAGGGATATCTGCGAATATTCTTTCCCGACTGTTTTTCTGTAGATGACCTCGTTTCTCGTCTTTATCCCTGTTGAAATAATATCATTGAGGTATGAATTTTGTTATATCAACAATCGTTGAGGAAAAATCATCAGTGTGCTGTTTACATAAGAAATGAAATTTGATGAAATAAGTTAGGATTATGTGTTATTGGTTAAACAGGGGTTGGAGCAGAGAAAAAAAGGAATTTGATAAGCAGTAATGAGCAAAACGAGACTTTGAATAAGCATATTTTCTACCCTGCGGAAGGATGAAATGTCCATGAGCGAACAACCCATACGAGTGTTAGTGGTTGACGACCATCCCATTGTCATTGGCGGTACCCGCGCGCTTCTGGCGGAAGTTGAGGACATTGAGGTTGTTGGTGAAGCATACAACGGGCTGATGGCTATAGAGCAGAATAAAAAACTAAACCCTGATGTCATTTTAATGGATCTTATCATGCCGGAAATGGATGGCATTGAAGCCATCGGGTTGATCACTGAAGACCAACCGGAGGCAAAAATCCTGGTTCTAACCAGTTTCATAACCGATGATAAGGTCTTTCCCGCCATCAAAGCCGGTGCCATGGGTTTTATGCTGAAGGATTCTGAACCACAAGAATTAATTGAGGGAATCCGCAATGTCTACAAGGGGGAACCAACTCTGCATCCCAATATCGCCCGGAAAGTGCTGCAAGAGCTTGGTCGTCCGGGCTCGGAAAGAGCTGTCCCTGACCCCCTGACAGATCGAGAAACAGAAGTTCTGAAACTATTGTCGAAAGGTCATGATAATCAGCAAATCGCAGAAGAATTATTTATTGCAGAAGTAACCGTTCGGACACATATAAGTCGAATTTTGCGAAAGCTGCAGCTTAACAATCGGGTTCAGGCAACCCTTTATGCGCTTAAAAAGGGTTTAACCTCCATTGATGATGAGTCGCAAAGTTGACTTTGCTTAAAAATCGAATAATGTCAAAAGAAGTACTAAGAAAGGATATTGTTCCTTTTGTCAGAATCTTCTTGGTTTGATGAAAATTTTTGTTTTGTGCGTTTTTTTTCACGAACCTAAAATCAAATTTGTCCTTATGAAAGATTGGCATATCATATTAAGACCTCGGTCATGCTTTAAAGGATATAGGAACCTTCTTTTAGAATTGCAATTTAAAGGAATTTAACACCGTGGAAAAAGTTGATGTGTTGATTGCTGAGCACCAAAGGAACACTCGCCAGGGATTAAAAGCTTTGCTGCAGCTTTCACCGATTATTAACCAAATTTGGGAAGCGGGGGATGGCGAAAATGCAATTATGATGATCGAGTCTTTGAACCCCGATCTCGTGATCACAGCAGCAGAGATGCCCATGATTGGGGGGGTAACCATCACCCGGTGGATCAAACAGAACCGGCCCGAGATTAAAGTGATCCTATTGACCATGTACCCATATTACGAGGATGAAGCACTGGCCGCAGGAGTGAACCGCTTTCTGGTAAAAGGTAAGGAGGATACTTCCATTGAGGAAGAAATTCGTTTGCTGTTCAATATTGAATCAGGGGATATCAAATAATTCATAAGTATAGATCTCATTATTTTTAAGGGCAAATAGTTTCAACCCATCCTGTTTTGGAAATTATTCAGCATGGTTTATAAGTTATATTTCTTGATCAGGTGCTTCTGGGCTGGTCAACTGCAAGTTGATAGGATGATGTCTTGCACGGCTTTAGGGTGATTGAGGCGGTGAGATCAACACCGGGATTTCCTCGATTGAAAGCTGTATGGCTTCTCAAACAAGCCCGTTGTTTTTGAGTATGAAGTTGAAAGTAGTGCTGCTTCCTGCTGTAACCGATAATTGGTCGGATTCGAATTCCATGCTAATCCCTGGGGGAACGCTTTCTTTCTCGATAACCAGCATCATTTCAACTTCAGCAAATTGGTTGGGATACTTTTGGCTGGTCGTGTGAACGATCATGCTAAGATCATCCTGTTCCACTTCACCTAATGCCGATGTCATGAAAACTAATTCAATTTCCTTTTCTTCACCGGATCCTGGTCAAACCAAAGATCCTGAGGGTGATACCCAGGAAGAAGGGATATCGATGATTGCCAGGGTAAAATTATCATCCTCTAAACCATGGTTGTTCTTGATTACTTTAAACCTTTTGTTTCCCGTGGAGACAATTCTGTATTTCTATCTATCAAGCTGAATACCAATCCGATCCTGTGGTTCTATAGGATTTTCACTTACGAAAACATTTTTCTCTGAATTAGATCGCGTCCCATCAGATCACGGCAAACTTGCCATGATCTGATGGGACAGAGTTGCCATAATTATTGAATGGTGATTTGCATGCTGGCTGTAGCAGTCTGATTGTTGGAATCCGTGATGGTAAGGACCACATCATAGGTTCCGGCTTCCTGATAGGCATGCGCCACTGCTTCACCTTCTGCGAGGTCGCTGCCATCCCCAAAATCCCATTGGTAGGAAACAATTTCCACATCGGATGTTGATCCTGAACCGTCAAAGGTGATTAGCTCGCCCAGGGAACCTTCGCTAGGCGCATTGATCACAACTATGATCGGTAAAGGTTGAGCGGGGGTTGGACCACTGCTGAAGTATAAGGTTTCCAGGTTGGTTGTAATCCGCAGCGTGTTTCCTTCGATCCAAACGCCATTCGCGTTTTGTAATACATTGAAATAAGCGGCTTCTTGCTCCATGATGCCTTCAGGTGTATCGCACAAAGCCACCGAAGAATTGATAGGTCCTAGCGAGAAGACCCCTGTAATTTCACCACTGTAGGTGTTACAGCCCCCGGAACCACTGACCGTACCTGTCTCTCCATCTGGATTGATCGTAAAAGCAATTGTGCTTTCACTGCCGGGAACTGCCACGAAAGTATCGATAGAAGTCAGCCACCACATCGTACCATCCAGGATTGTCAAGGGGCCTTGTTCTGTTTCCGGGTAGCTTCCCTCAAAGATGAGTACGGCCCCATCATAGAAAACCTGCATCTCATTCCCCAGTATTCGGTAATTACGAGCAGCATTCAATCCCAGGAAGAAACCTTGTTCCGTTTCCATTTGGGTATCCGAACACTCATTTTGGCTGGTTTGCGGCAAGTTAACCTTGATCTTGTCAGTACCGGCGAAATAAGTTGAAGCATAATCTCGGCAGCCCGTGCCACCCGCTTGGATCCCCGAAGGCATTCCGAACTGGCGACCAAAAGCGGCGCTGAACATAGTGCCTTCGGTGGGCGGCTGGGGATTATCGAGCGTGCCTTGTCCCGTCAGAACCCATTGGGGGCCTTCCAAGGGCATGCGGTCGGCATATAACAGCAATGCCCCGGTTTCGGTGTTGATGATTAACTGATTAAGGATAATCTGGTAGTTTTGAGCGCTTTCGAGAGCGGCCAAAAAGGCTTGCTCAACCTGCATGGCTGCATCTTCGCACATCATTTGGGTCAGACCAAAAGGTCCGGTGCTGAGGGCATCTCCCTCGATGGTGTAACTACCAAAGAAGGTGTTGCACCCGGCGTTGCCATTAACGGCGTTCTCCTCGCTTTGGATAGCAGGACTGCTCCCGGGTGTGAAGAGCACATTCGCATTCAATTCTTCAGGGACAGCTTCCCCATTAATTGAGGCTAGGAGCCAACGTACGTTCTCCAGCGGCAGGTGTTGGGCGCTGAAACGTAAGACAGAACCATCTGCCGTTACGATTTCTAGGGCTTTATAGCCGAGGCGGTAATTTTGAGCCGCTTCGAGCAGTTGTAAATAAGCGGATTCCTGCGCCATCCCTTTTTCGCAGGCCATCAAGTTCATTGCTGGCAAACTGATCGAGAGTTGCCCCTCTTCAATCTGATACTCCGTCGCATAATTATTGCAGCCGGTGTTACCGCTCAGGGCGCCTTCTACAGAGAAAATGGCGGTGGTGACCACGCCTGGCTCGTTGGAGATCAGGTTGTTGGGATCGCCGTAATCCGTCAGCACCCATACCGTGTCTGCCAATGTTATTTCTGGCATGAAGGTCATTTGTTCAGCGTAGCCCTCGCCACTATCGTAATCAAGCAACAAATAACCTTCTTCGGTAACGTTGTAGCCCATCACGGTTTCCAGGGCACCCAAAAACATAGTTTCCTGGTCCATCCCTTTTTCGCAGGCCATCATCGTGGATCCCACCGGGCCGTTGATTGTCAGGTTGAAATCATCATCGGCGGTGTAGGTGGTGAAGAAATTATTACACCCCCCCGATCCATTAACCTGATCATCAACAGCGCTGAAATTGATGGATACATACGTGTCAGGTTCTACCACGGTAGGATTAAGGGTATCACCATAACCAACCAGCACCCAATTTCCGCGCTCACTAACACTGTTCCAGCGCGCAATTGGCTGGCTGATTTCGGGCACCTCTGCTTCTATCTCAGTTTCCCCAGGCGGAGCGGTAGCTTCGGGCTGTTCAGGCAGTGATTGCTCAGCAACTGGCGTTTCGCTGCTGCATGCAGCCAGTAATAATACGAACACCAATAAAGCTATGATCCATTTCAAATCATGTTTTTTAGATTTCATCATCTTCTCCTTGTATTGTTAATTTTTTAAAGATGTACATTGTAATGGAATAATGTACATTTCGATATTTTCAAGCCACGGTCATTAATTACTGGCCATCTGATCCAAGGCAACATTGGGTGCGATCTCAACTCCAAAGGCATTATGCACCCGGAACCATTTCTTGGAAACCGGGGCCATCTTGTGACGACCTTCCTTGATCTCATATTGGTGATCCATAGAATCACAACCAGAAACAATAAGGTCAGAAGGGCGAGGCCCAGGACAATCATCAGCACTGATCGGGTCCCTAGATTGATCTCCAATCTATGCTGATGATCCTAATGAAATCTACAAACTTCAGGCATTTTCCGCGCGTTTGCCTAATTCCATTGCTAATGGGACGAGGATTATCATACCGATCAGCGAAAAGACCACCACCATCACGATCTCATCATTTCCAAAATTCGTTGAGGCGACCACCATCGCCGCAGCGATATTTCGCTGGCCTGCTCCCAGGGCTTGCAACCATCCATCGACCTTACCCAGGCGGCCAAGCAGGAAACCGCCTGCTGTGGTCAGGATGATCAGGATCAGGCTGGCCAACAGCCCGCCAGTCCCCAGCAGCCCAACGACATCATTGAAATTCAGCACAACCATCAACACCATCAGGATTAGAAGACTCAGGTTGGAAGCCTGGGCAAACATGGGTTGGATCGAGGATGCCACATCAGGATAACGGGCCCGTATGAACAGGCTGACCGCCAGGGGGATCAGAATCAGGTAAACCAACCCGGAGGCAATGTCCCAGAATGTCACTGCGATGCCGGTCAGGAACAGGGGTAGGAGGATCGGCATTACGATGATTGTCACGACGACCAGCAGCACCATCAAGGCGGTGGCTGGTGCAGTATCGATCTTGGCGAAAACAGCCGTTTTTGGTAAGGCAGGCGCGCCTGCAGCCAGGGAAACCAGCAGCAAGCCGACGGCTAGAGGTTCATCCAAAGAAAAGATTTGTATGAGGACCAATGCCAGGATGACTGGAAGGACGAAATTTGCCAGCAGAGCGATGATCACAAACCGAGCATTGCGCAGCGGCCCGGTGATCTGCTTCATTGTCAGGCTCAAGCCCATCGAACAAATCGTGCCCAGCACAAAGACCAGACTCATAAGGTTATATAAGGTGTTTAAGAGTTCCATAATTGCATTTCCTTTGATTATGGTTCCCAGCGAAGG
>Ga0207796_1000661_pt1 | contig 13170 bp, 11 predicted proteins | sample Pon1CUnioCityCA_6_FD_187274 | JGI IMG/M metagenome (GOLD analysis project Ga0207796, IMG submission 187274) | Marine sediment microbial community from Union City, CA, USA - Pond 1C Sediment 1 (SPAdes) | ecosystem: Environmental > Aquatic > Marine > Intertidal zone > Salt pond sediment ...
CTGTGCGTTCCCGGTCATGTATATGAAGGTAACATCCGGATACTCCGACTCCAGAACCGACATGGAGTCGAGATAGGCCTGGACCTGTGCCTCGGAGTAGTAATCCACCTGGGTGCACCAGCTCCACATCGAAGCGCGTATCCCGGGGTTGTTGTCCAGCACGGCCCTTGTCATGTCCATGCCGCCGCCTGTCTCCCAGTAGAGGTCCGGCGTGATGTAGGTGGCCGTCTCCTGGCCGTCGAATATGCACCATGCCCCCGGGACCGATGGCAGGTAGGAGCTTCCTGTCTCGTGATCGTAGAGGTCGTCTTCATCCTCTATGAACGTCAGTCCCCAGGTCAGCTGCGAGCCGTGGGATGTGTGGGCGTAATGTGAGGGCCAGCTGTCCTGCACCTCCTCTATCCAGGAGGCCGGGACATCCTCCAGGACCGCGCAGCTGTGGTCGGCGATGAACTGGGCTTCGGATGTACTCGCCAGGAGCGCCCCCGTCAGAATCGCAAATGCGAACAACTTCCCCATATTCGATCCCTCCCCTTCGGGTCATCGGATACCCTGGTCCATACGGTCGACCCTTAAGCTAACGACAGATGCCTATGTCCGGAAGCCCCTGGATGTTGACCGGGAGTCGGGAAGGTCGTATTCCTAGCGATGATGTCAGGGATCGGACCCCGGGGAGATCTGAAGGGAAAGGGACAATGAAATACACTTGTTTTCGTCTCATGTTTCTGGTCGCTGCAGCCTCGGTTCGCGGACAGGCATATCCCGAGATAGTCTGGTGGACGGACCTTGACGCTCCCTCACTGGGCTCGGCCGCTGCCGCCGACCTGGACGGCGACGGTCTGCCGGAGATCGTTTTCGGGACCTATTTCAATGACGAGGCCATACACTGCCTCAACGGTGAGGACGGCAGTCATCTCTGGACCTATGTGACCGGTGGATGCAACGATGCGTCGCCGGTGATCTGCGATGTGGACATGGACGGTGACCTGGAGGTGGTAGTTCCGGGATCCTCCACCCAGACAGTCTACTGCCTGGACGGATCCACCGGGGATCTGGAGTGGTCCACGGACGAGGGCTACTGTATCGATTCTCCTCCCGCCATTGCCGACATCGATGACGACGGGGACCTGGAAGTACTGAACGGGACCTTCAACGGGCACGTATTCTGCCTTGACGCCGACAGTGGACACGTGCAGTGGGAGAAGGCTCTTGGAAGCGACAGCTACATCCAGTCATGTCCCAACGTCCATGACTTCGACGGCGACGGTGAGCTGGAGGTGGTGGTGGCTCAGTGGATGGGCGACTGCCGGGTATACTGCCTGAGCGGTTCCGATGGAGAGGTGGAGTGGTTCAGCGACGCTCCCGGCGACTGGATGTATCACGGGGGCTCCTTCGCCGACGTTGACGGTGACGGCCTCCCCGAGATAGCCATAGGCTGCTACGACAGCAATATCTATCTGCTCAACGGTGAGGACGGATCCACCGAATGGACATACACCGCAACTGCCTATGCCTGCGGTCCAACCAGCATAGCGGACCTGGACAGTGACGGCCAGCTGGAGGTGGTCTACTCCACAGGCTCCGGCATAGGCGCGCTGGGAAGCAACGGCTCGAGCCTGTGGTTCTTCGGCAGCAGCGGAAGCATCTTCAGGGGGGCCTGCATCACCAACATGGACGGGGATACAATACCCGACGTAATATACGGCACGTCCGGAGGTGATCTGACCGCCAGACGGGGTTCCGCCGGTGAGCTTCTGTGGGAGCTGGACCTCGAGGCCCACTACGGAATGACCTATGACATCGACCACGCTCCGGTGACCGGTGACTTCGACGGCGACGGAGATATGGACGTGTTCGTCACGGGAGGCTACGCGACCTCATCCTCCCCAACCGAGAACCACGGTCGGGCGTACATGATATCGGCGGGCGCCGGAACAGGAGCGGTCTGGCCCATGTTCAGACATGACCAGACCCGAAGCGGGTTCTTCCAGGAGAGCGGCACCGGTGCAGGCGGAGATGTCACGGTCACTAATGAGCCTCGGCTGATATGCAGCCCGAACCCGAGTACCGGGAGCACCATCCTCAGATATTCACTTCCTTCTGCCGGCCCTGTGGATGTATCGGTCTACGACCTGACCGGCAGGATGGTCCGGCAGGTCAGCTCCGCTTTTGTTGAGCCTGCCGGTTCCGGCAGCATTCTGTTAGACGTGTCGGGACTGGGTCCTGGTATCTACCTCCTCAGGCTGGATACCGAATGTGGAAGCTGCTGCGCAAGACTTGTGGTGATGGACTGATTGATCTCAGGTGATTCAGGAACAGCCTGGGAAGGACAGTCCCTGTACCGGCACTTGATCTCTCGGAAGCATCGTACAAGATCGCAGAGTTATAATGCTGTATTAATGTAAAATATTGTACATATTTGAATGCAAATGCTAAAATGCAAGACCTGACCCCATGAGGGGTAATAAGCGAACCGGGAAGGGCTGGGCCCTTCCCGGTTTCTTGATCGTATTCCAGCTAGGCTAGAATATGGTCTTGATATTCGCCCAGGTGGATCTCTCCAGTGTAAGGGCGTCATCGAATATCAGCTCGAAGGCGGCGTCGGTAGTCTGCGGGGTCCACCATACGGTGCCCAGGCCGTCGAAGCCCTGGACGCAGGGGGCCATGGTAACAGGCTCGGCCTGTATCCAGCCGTACTGGCCCAGAGGAGTGAAGGGGAATGCCTTCCTGATCTCGATCCAGTAGGTCTGGTCGGGATCGAATACCACCCAGCTGGGGAACTCGTACTCGCACATCCAGTCGGCTCCATCGGCCACCTCGGTGTAATCACCGGGGGCGATGAACCAGCTGTCGATGGCGGACGAGTGCTGAGGAAGCGTGGGTGATGTTCCAGTGCCGTCGTCGAGATAGAGATAGATCTCAACGTCGGAGTCAACCGGTACTCCGCCTGTTCCATTCCAGTAGCCGCCCCACCAGCGGATCTTGTTGATGGTGGTGGCTTCGGCGAACTCGAAGTCGTCGGCCACGCCGGCATCGTAGTCAGGATACATGTCGGTGAAGTACTGCGAACCCATGGCGTATCCAGTGGGAAGCTGGGACCAGTAGACGGTCTCCGCCTCGCTGCCCTGGTAGCTGCTGCCTGTGCTCTCCACGTCGCCGATCGCCGTGATGCGGCCGGCCATGCTGAGAGAAACGGCAAGTACAAGAACCATAAGGACAAACCTCATACTTCTCTCCTTCCTTTAATTGTTACATCTACGTTCGCTAGCAAATTCTCAATCGTAATCTATGAACTTCCGGTTCCCCGTGTCAATGCTGGTCGAGATCGGCAAACCTGGAGCACCATGTCGCCGGCGCCTTCCATCGGCTATAATAGTGCACATTGCTCCGCCGGAACAACTCGGACCTGAAGAGGCCATATGATGTCATGGAGAGTCCTTCCCGCCCTTGTCCTGATGACATCGGTCACTGCCTGCGCAGCTGCCGCTCCCGGCTGGTCGCCCACCGTGGGCGTTCAGCTGACCACCCCTCAGAAGCTGAACGTCTCCGTCGGCATCACCACCATACCCCTGGGAGGGGTCTTGAGCAGTGACGGCGGGCTGCTGGTCCGCCTGGAACCGGGACTTTCCGGAGGCAAGGTCCATGCCGGGCTCAGAACCTCCCTGAGCATGGTGTTCATACCGATGGTGTCCGCCGACATGTGCGCTTCTCTCCTCTACACATGGAACGATCCATGGGGCGGGCTCGAGAACGACCAGACCTATCTTGGGGCCGAGTTAAGGGCCTGTGCGGTCCCCGTCATCGTCTCCGGCGGGATATACCGTCATGTGGCCGGTGACGACACTGAGAACGAATGGGTCTTCTCCATGGGAGCTGGAGTCGGTATCTAGGGCCCCGAACCCTCCACTTCAGCCCAGGATGGCCTCATGGGCGGCTCTTCACCGCCCAGCATATCTCTCCAGGCCCGGTCCGTGAGCCTGTCCGACATTGGCCACGTGAACTCATAATAGCTGAGGACGGGACCCACCGCAGCCTCGACCAGTCCGTCGGGCCTCCTGTAGATGACTATGCATAAGTCCAGGTCGCCGGATGCCGCTTCCAGGACAAGGCCGCTGTTCTGGTCGGTGTGCACGTCGGCTATGAGCGAAGTTTCCAGGCCCTCGGTGGTCTCGCCGCCCCAGCAGATGGTGGCTTCCAGGCGGAATGCGAAGTCCTTCAGGAATTCGGCGTCCTCCCGGCTCATTGGCACCTCCGCCAGCTCACCTTCCGCTATGGCCTCCAGCCTGGCCATGACGGAGCAGGCGTTGCGGAACCTTCCCTCAATCTCCCCGTCGAGGACGCCGTACTCCTCCAGTCCCCGTCTGGCCATCTCCAGTGTTGCGTTCAGCTCTGCATAGACACGGGGCACTGGCTCGACGAAATCCGCGAAGAAAGCCGTCAGCTCGTATATCCGTTTCCACTTCCCCAGGAGGGCCTCGCCCTCCGGTCCCGCATCTTCAAGGTCCGAGACCGTCAGCAGAGCCGAGACGGTCATGAGCCTTGCCCGCTCCTCGCTTACGAGGCAGGTCTCCGATGGTCCGTCGGGCTCTCCCCCGTTGAGCAGGAAGGTGAGCCTTCCCAGCCACATCATGGCCCTGAAGTAGTCCTCCAGCCGCCGGCTGGCGGTGTAGTGCCCTCTGGGCACGTACTGGGAATAGTCCTCCCTGTATCCCATCAACGGGCTCTCCGCGAAGCCTTCGCGGGCCTCGATGAACCTGAGCTCCTCCTCGAGGTTCTGCAGCACCTGGTCGAAGAATATGTGGAGCATGTGCAGCGGAATGCCGGAGGAGACGTATACGGGCTGGTCCCGGTCCTCCACCATGGCGAAGGCGCGGATGGGGTCATCGGTGGTGTTCCGGGGACGTTAAACAATGAAACCGTTCTCGAGCAGGTTTTCCGGAACACCGGTGAACCCCGTCAGGCGGACCATCCGTTCCAGGTTCATCACATCACCCGGGTCCACCGGGAGACCCACCGGCTGCATGCCGGCCATGGCGGTCTCCGGGACGGCCCGGTAGAACCTTTCCGCGAATGACACCGCTACATCGATATCCTCCCGGAATTCCAGGATCTCGCCCTCCGCCGATGCCGCAATGTTACCTTCCTCCCCTTCGGTGCCGTCGCTGCCGGTACCTCCGCAGCAGGGCGCCAGAAGTAGAGAGACCGCGAACGAAAGCAACGTCCCCTTCCTCATCACAGGCTCCTTACGGTTCTGTATCTATCACGCCCGGTGATATATCGGCCATGCTGCGCCCACTGGCAATGAGCGTCATCCGCAGTTCCCCTGAACTCGTCGTGCAACGCCGGGGAGCATCGCTACGAGGTGAACACTGGCATGCGGGACCTGCGGAACGCTATATTACGACTTTCGGGCAAAGTCCTGCGGGACTTTGTCCTTTTCTTCATCGGGAGGAGGGAAGCATGGGTCTTCGCGACGAGTTCAAGGATTACATCGGAATAATGGCCGGGTCGGTCCTGTTCGGCATGGCATACTCCTGGTTCCTTTTTCCCTTCAGGGTCTCTCCCGGAGGCATTGGCGGACTCGCCCAGGTGCTCTACAGCTGGACCGGACTGCCGGAGGCACTGTGGATGTTCGGGTTCAACATACCGCTTTTCATCGTCGGATACATCGTGGTGGGACGCCAGTTCGGAGTTAGAAGCCTGGCGGGCATGATGATGTCCAACGCCATGTGCTGGGTCTTCCAGCCCGCCCACCTTTCGTTCCTGGGAAGCTACGGGACCCTGGTCCACAATGTGGCGGGACCGAACGAGCTTCCGAGGCTGGCCGTGTTCCTCACCGGGAATTCGGAGATGGACATTCTTCTGGCTTCGGTTGCCGGTTCGTCACTTCTGGGGATCGGCCTCGGTCTCATCTTCAAGTTCAGGGGATCCACCGGAGGAACCGACATTCCGGTGGCCATACTCAAGAAATACGCAGGTGTATCCATAAGCACCGGATACTGGATGGTGGAATCCCTGATAATCCTTGCCGTGGGCTTCGTTTTCAAGAATCCCGCTATAGTTATATGGGCGTACCTCAACCTGTTCCTGACCAGCAGGATGACTGATTTCGCTGCCGAGGGGATGCCCTACGTGAAGGCGGTCATGATCGTGACGGACCGGCCGGATGATGTGAGGGACGCCATCTTCGACAGGCTGAACAGGGGCGTGACCTTCCTGAAGGCCAGGGGCGGGTACACCAGGGAGGAGAAGGAAGTCATCTACGTATGCATCCACAGGCGGCAGGTCATGCTGCTGAGGAAGCTCCTGAGGGAGATAGACCCAGACGCGTTCATGGTTCTGCATGACGCCCATGACGTGATGGGCTACGGTTTCAAGGAGAGGACCCTCACCTACTGACCGGGGCCCGGGGCTTTACAGCGGAACCTTCGGTGGCAATATCTCGCATCGGTCGAACAAGTACACTTGAGAGGGGTAACATTATGAAGGCATTTCTCGCCTTTCTGGCCGTGGCGATATCGATAGCCCTTGCGGCCTGCGGCGGCAGCGGCAGTCCTTCGGGACCGGCCACGGGCAACGATTCCGAGTTCTACCCGCTTGCCGTGGGCAACACCTGGAACTACCAGCGGACCGGCACCATCTCCCTCGGAGGGGTTTCCATAGGAACGGTAGCCGGTGAGGCAACCATCGAGATAAGCGGTACCGCCGACCATTCCGAGGGTTTCCAGGTCTTCGTGCAGGACGTGCATGTCATTGACACTACCACCGTATACGGACAGACGTTCTACGTTGATTCGACCTTCACCGAATACCTCCGGCTGACCGGCTCGGGACTCTACGGGTACCGGCACCTCACCGATACTGATTCATCCTTCGTGGTACCGTTCCCCCTTCAGCAGGGGGCTGCATGGACCTTCATGGAGGAACCGCCCACCACCGCCGAGATCGTCTCCATGTCCTCCACGGTCAGCGTTCCGGCAGGCACCTTCTCCAGCTGCATGGAGATGCAGATGGTCTGGATCGACTCCGGGCTCGTAGTGATGAACACCGCCAGTTTCGCCCGGAACGTGGGCGAGATAAGGAACGAGTTCACGAACAACGCGGATTCACTGATAGTCACCAGCGTGGTGAACAGTCTCGAATCCTGCACGCTCTACTGACGGCCGGGATACGCGATGCCGTGTGAAGGCGGACCCCCGTGCTGATAGATTCGCACTGTCATCTTTTCATGGAACCCCTCAGCCTTGATCTGGATGGTGTGCTGGCAAGAGCTGCTGAAGCCGGGGTGGGGAGGGTCGTCGTGCCGGCATTCGACAGTGCTTCATGGGAGGATGTGGCCCTGCTTTCGCGAAGGCCCGGAGTTTACCCCGCCCTGGGGCTGCATCCATGGAAAGCCGACGAGGGACTGGAAGTGTCCGTCCTGGCCGATCGCATCGGGGAATGCGGAGCCGTGGCCGTAGGGGAGGTAGGTCTCGATGGCAAGTCGGGCCCTCCGGGCCTCGAGGTGCAGGTTCCGCTGCTCCTTCGACAGCTGGACCTTGCCCTGGAGCTGGACCTTCCGGTCATACTGCACTGCCGGGGAGCTTTCCAGGAGATGTTCTCCATCCTTTCGCAGGACAGGTATTCCGGAAGTTTGAGGGGAGTTCTTCACGCCTTCACCAGGGGCACCGAAGTGGCCCGGCGTTTCCTCGATCTCGGTATGCACCTGGGGTTCGGAGGCGGCGTGACCAGGCCACGGGCGGTCAGGGCGAGGAAGTCGGCTGTCATGGTCCCCATTGACAGGCTCCTTCTGGAGACCGACGCGCCATCAATCGGCATGGACGGTCTGGAGCCGGAGATGGTGGAACCCGCCCATGTGTCCAGGGTAGCCGCAGCTGTTGCCGAACTCAGGGGATTGGACACGGATGAGCTGTCCAGGGCCACCGCTTCCAACGCGGAAAGGCTGTTCGGCATCGATGGCGGCTGACAGGAGGTTCCACAGGGTAATGGACTTCCTCGGTGGAGCGGGCTTCGCCAGGGTCCGGGGCGCCTCGGTCACGGTAGTGGGACTGGGTGGCGTGGGATGCCACGCGGCGCTGGCCCTTGCCAGGAGCGGCATCGGCGGTCTCATGCTGGTGGATTTCGACATCCTCACCGGGACTTCTCTCAACAGGAATCCCATCGCAGGCCCGCAGGACGTGGGCCGTTACAAGGTGGATGTGATGGCCGGGCACATCCGGACCACATGCCCCGACACCAGTGTCACCGTCCGGAAGGCCTTCTATCATGAAGACACATCAGAAGAACTGCTGAGCAGTGAAAAGGATGCCCTGGTGGACGCCATCGACAGCCTCGGTCCAAAGGCCGCGCTATTGGAGAGCTGCGTGAGGCTGGGCCTGCCGGTGTTCAGCAGCATGGGAGCCTCCGGCAGGAGGGACCCCAGCCTGGTCAGGGTCTCGGACATATCCGACACCAGTGCATGTCCACTGGCCAGACAGCTCAGGAAGTACCTGCGGAAAAGGGGTATAGAGAGCGGGATTCAGTGCGTCTACTCCCTGGAACCCGCCGGAGACCACTCTCTTCCGCCGGATCTGGAAGATATCACAATGAACAGGGGGAGGGTCAGGAACCGCATCCCGAGCCTCATCACCATGCCGGGAATATTCGGCTACTCGCTGGCCGGCCTGGTCCTGGAACACCTGGCAGGAGAAGAGGGATAAAAAGATGGCGGGAACGTGTGGGAATCGAACCCACCCAGGGTGGTTCTAGCACCCAGCACCGGATTTGAAGTCCGGGAGGGACACCAGTCCCCTTGCGCTCCCGCGTCGCATGGAACAAATGCACCTGGGCGAGGCCCCTGTCAAGTGTCCGCCGCCCGGTAAAAGGAAAGGGGCCGGACAGGCCGGCCCCTTTCTGCAGAAACGTCGAAGTAGAGTCTACTGCATTATGGTCTTGATGTTGCCCCAGGTGGTGTGCTGCAGAGCTATCTCTGTCTGCACCAGTTCCAGGTCGTCCCAGTAGATGGGGCTTCCACCGTCCGAGAAGAGGTCCAGCGCCGCTATCATGTTGGACCCTCCGTTCTGCCAGACGTTGGAGGCGAGGAACGTGTCGTTGTAGTAGATGTCGTAGGTGTTGAGGTCCAGATATATCTCGACCCTGACCTCCACCCACTGGTCGTTCAATATCGGCGTGGAGGAAGAGCTGTAGTAGTCCACAACGTTGCCTGCATCGGAGTCGAACTCCAGCTGGACGGACCAGTTGTTCGTGTCCGGCCAGTACTGGTTGAGCATGATGAAGTACTGCTGACCTATGGAGCCTGAGGGTACCCAGCACCATGCGGTCATCTCGAACTCGCCTGTGGAATCCGAGAAGGTCTGCACAACGTCGGAGGTCTCGATGATGGCCAATGCATGGGGTGCCGAGTATGCCTGTGCGTCGGTCACGTAGGCGTCCAGGGCGGGATCTCCCTGCCAGCCGTCCCATCCGCCCTGGCCTATGATGCCGCTGCCGAGGGCGTAGGAGTCGAAGTTCTCCGACCAGTCAGCGCTTGCCGCCGGTGCAAGCACCAGCAGAGCAGCGCATGCCGAAAGAAGGATATTTCTCATGTTTTCCCCTTTGTCTGAAGTTAATGGAACTATCCGGTGTTCTTAGTACCATACTGAGAATACGATGGCGGGTTCCTCAGGTCAAGGTCGTCAGGGCCCCGGGACTACTCCCACCAGCTGACCATGTTGGGCTCGATAATCCGGCCGAAACCCCCGTGGAAGGGCAGTATCCTGACGGTCAGCCCCTGATGCCCCGAGTGGCTGCACCGGAAGGAGCCGCCAAAGACGTAGCATCCATCTGCCTCCTCCTTGAGATCCAGCCTCACGGCTTCCCGGTGGGTCAGCCATCCGTCATGCTCTATCTTGCCGTGCTGGACCTCCACCAGCAGGTCCTCCGGCCTGAGCCCCTCGACCCTGACCCTGACGGTCACAGGGAGGGGGTCCCCCACGGAGCAGGTGCCGTTGGTTATCTCCGCTTCCACGGACTCGATCCTGACCGAATGCCAGTTCTGCCTTATGGTCTCCATCCAGCCCGCCAGCTCCCTGGCGGCTGCGTAGCCGTCATCCATCAGCTTGAGAGTGCTCTTGTAGGCCGGTATGTAGAACCTGGAAACGTATTCCGCCAGCATCCTGTTGCTGCTGAATACAGGACATATGGCCTTCATGGACTCCTTCACTATTCTCAGCCAGTTCACGGGTATGTCGTTCCTGTCCCGGTCGTAGAAGATGGGAATGATCTGGTTCTCGATGATGTTGTAGAGAGCCTTGGCCTCCAGCCTGTCCTGGAGTTCGGGGTCGTCGTACTCCTCCCCCGATCCTATGGACCAGCCGATGCCGGGACGGTAGGCCTCCGCCCACCATCCGTCGGGGACACTGCAGTGTATGACACCGTTGAAGCAGGCCTTCATTCCGCTGGTGCCGCAGGCCTCCATGGGAAGCCGGGGTGTATTGAGCCATACGTCGACCCCCTGCACCATGTGCCTTGCCATGTCCATGCTGTAGTCCTCCAGGAATATCACCTTCCCGTAGAACTCCTCCCTCATGCAGAGGTGGACTATATCACGGATGAGCTCCTTTCCCGCCGCGTCATGGGGATGAGCCTTTCCGGCGAAGATGAGCTGGACCGGATACTGTGGATTGTTGACTATCCTGGACAGCCTCTCCCGGTCCCGAAGCAGTAGGGTGGCCCTCTTGTAGGAGGCGAACCTCCTGGCGAAACCGATGGTTGGGACCTCCGGGTCCAGCACCGGCATGTCCTCCAGGTGTGGCTTGAGGAGGCCCATCCTGGATATCTGGCTCTCCCATCGGTCCCTGGCCCATGAGATGAGCCGCTCCCTCATCCTGGTATGGGCGGGCCATAGTTCGGAGTCCGGTATCCTGTCCACCTTTTCCCATTCGGTCATGTCCGTCCTGTTGCTGGACCAGCGGGGACCGACGTATCTCGAGAAGAGCTTCTCCATCTCGTCGGATACCCAGGATTCCGGGTGTATGCCGTTGGTCACATGGGTGAGGGGTGTATCCGCCGCCGGCAGCCGGGGCCAGACGTCCTTCCATATCTCCCTTGATATCTCGCCGTGGAGCTTGCTTACGCCGTTCCTGTACCTTGAGAAGCGCAGCCCGAAGACGGTCATGGAGAAGTTGGGGTTGTCATCGTAGTGACCGAATTCCAGGAACTCCTCCTCGGTAAGGCCTATGGCGGCTATCATGGGTCTCAGGTACTTTATCACAAGCTCAGGGGCGAACTCCTCGTTACCGGCGGGCACAGGTGTATGGGTGGTGAAGACGTTGCCGGCCACCACCAGCTCCCTGGCTTCGGGGAAGGAGAGTCCCTCCTCCATGAGCTGCCTTATCCGCTCCAGGATGAGGAACGCCGAGTGACCCTCGTTGATGTGCCTGACGCTGGGGCGAAGGTCCATGGCGTCCAGGGCCCGCAGTCCTCCGATGCCCAGGATTATCTCCTGTTTTATCCTCATCTCCCTGTCGCCGCCGTAGAGCTGGCCCGTGATGGACCTGTCCGAAGGCTGGTTCTCCGCCAGGTTCGTGTCAAGAAGGTAGAGGGAGGACCTTCCGACCTTTACCTGCCAGACGGCGGCCCTGACCTTCCTTTCGGCCAGGGGAACCTCCACTTCCACCTGTCTGCCGTCGCTGCCGTAGACCGGGTCCACGGGCATGTTGGAGTAGTCGTTGACGAAATAGCGTTCCTGCTGCCAGCCGTCGCTGTTCAGGTACTGGCTGAAGTAGCCGTGGCGGTAAAGGAGAGAAACCCCCACCGATGGCAGGCCGAGTTCGCTGCAGCTCTTTATCGTGTCCCCGGCGAGGACGCCCAGTCCGCCGGAGTAGATGGGAATGCTCTCGTGAAGACCGAACTCCGCGGAGAACGTGGCCACCAGGAAGTCATCCCCCGGTATGTCCTGCTGCTGTCTCTGGATGTCGAACCAGGTCTTCCTGGTCAGGTAGTCGTCCAGCCTCTCCGCGGTCTTTTCCAGATGGGAGAGATAGACGGTATCCGCGGAGAGCTCCTCCAGCCGCTCCTGGCTCACGTGTCCGAGTAGTCTGACGGGGTTGTGATAACTGCTTTCCCACAGGTCGGAGTCTATCCAGCGGAACAGTTCTATCGCCTGCGTGTTCCATGTCCACCACGTGTTGTAGGCTATCTTCTTCAAAGCGTCGAGCTGTTCGGGTATTCTGGGAACCACCCTGAAATTCTTCGTCTTCAATGTATCACCTTCCAGTGCTCCCGGTCCGTCGGGAACGAATGTTCAACAGATGTAATATATTCATAGCGAACCAGAGGTAAGGGAGTGACAGATTTTGAGGATCATCCTGCATTCATTGTTTCTGATTGTTCCCCTTTGTGTTATGGGCGGGACTACCGTGCGTAGCGTAGAGTACCGTCCCGCCGACTTCGCCTTCGGCACCATCGGTCGCTGGTCGGTGGTGGAAGCCGACGGGTTCCAGCAGAGGGGAAGACCGGGCACACCTCTCCTGCCCGCGGCACCCGAGGTCTTCGTTCTGCCAGGGGGCGCCGAGAACGTAACTTTCACCGCCCGTATAACCGGCACCGTCGAGATCGTTGGATCCGGTCTCCGGGTCCTTCCCGCATCCCAGCTCAGGCCCTTCAGCGGCGGCGGCAGCCCCTCCGTCCGCATGGAGGACCCGGATGTATACGGATCCCCGGAGCCCTGGCCCGCGGACCCGATCGTAAGCTACCATACCGGCAGCCTCTCCGGGACCACGGTGGCCTCATGCCTCGTCCAGCCCTGGCGGTACATTCCCGCCACCGGCTCCCTCAGCCTGGTCACCGGCATCGAGATAGAAGTATCCTGGGACCAGGGCCCGACTCTCCCTCTGACCCCGGGCCAGAGGGATGTCGCAGGGGCAAGGTCAGCAGCGCTTCAGGGTCTTCGGGGTTCGGTCCCTCTCCCGGAGGGTCCCGCGCTCCAGGGAGGCGGCTCCCAGTACCTCATCGTCTGCGACAGCACCTACAGCGGCATCATGGAACCCCTGGCCCTTTTCCACCAGTCCAGGGGGCTAACCGTGGAGACGGCGTTCGTTCAGGACATCCTGTCATCCTTTCCCGGTTCCGACGATGCCGAGAGGCTCAGGAACTTCATAAGGGACAGGTTCGAGAACCACGGCACGGTTT
>Ga0207796_1000662_pt1 | contig 13158 bp, 4 predicted proteins | sample Pon1CUnioCityCA_6_FD_187274 | JGI IMG/M metagenome (GOLD analysis project Ga0207796, IMG submission 187274) | Marine sediment microbial community from Union City, CA, USA - Pond 1C Sediment 1 (SPAdes) | ecosystem: Environmental > Aquatic > Marine > Intertidal zone > Salt pond sediment ...
AGGACGTCAACGCTCTCCCAGTACCCGCTCCACTCACTACCCGTGCCGAATCCAAAGCGCAGGCGGTGCTCCACCACGCTGCCGCCTGTATCCCTCACGTCCACCCGCTGCAGCGTCGGATAGCCGTCCGCCTGGCCGCTCTCGTACCCCAGGATCCCCTGCGGCTCCCACAACTCGCAGCGGTCGGTGAAGTACTGGTGGAACTCAAGGCACTGGTCGTTGGTATAGGGCCTGGGATAGATCCAGGCGCTGATCGTGAAGCGGCCGTTGCTCAGGTCCAGGCTCGGGTACGGGCCGACGCTGAAGAACTGCTCGCCGTTGAAATCGCTGGCCTTCCCCACGATGCCCGCGCTGACGCGGGGCCTGGTGGCTAGACCGGATGAACCATCGTTCTCGAACATGGAATCATCGACGAGGGGATCGGGCCGGTCGAACGACATGTGGAGCACCGGCTGCCGGAACAGTGCCTCGACCTCCGGAGCCTCCAGTGCGTCGTCATAGACCCGCAGCTCGTCGAGGAGCCCGTTTAGGGTCGTCGTCACACTGGGACAGCGGCCGATGCTGAGCCCGGCCTGGCTGGGATAGTCCTCCGCGGTCCCGCCGCCGCTCGCCACCAGGGCGCCGTCGGCGTAGAGCCGCTGGCCGGTGCTCCCGTCATTGAAGGTCCCCAGGGTGTGCACCACGTGATGCCATGCCTCGTCGCCGTAGTCTGTCCCGGCGCTGCAGACCTCCTCCCACTGCCTGGCCGAGCCGTCCCAGTAGCGGACCTTCGCGCAGACGTTCCCGCTGTCCAGATAGACCTGGACCCCATCAGCGGCGTCGACGGCCAGGAGGCCGCCGTCGTCCTCTGCCGTCTTGAACCAGAAGGATCCACCGTAAGCGGTCTCCGGGACGTCCAGCGCGGACGTGACGTAGCCGCTGGCATTCAGTTTCAGGGCGCCTCCGTAGCGACCGTCATCCTTCACGGTGGTGCAGTCACCCGCAGCACAGAAACCATCGTGCGGGGGCAGGCTGCCGGAGCGATCGGTGTAGATCGTGGACGTGATCGGGTCCTCGAACGGGAGCCAGAGCACGGCGTCACCCGCCAGCGTTGACCAGTCCACGATGACGGCCCCCGCCACCTGGGTGAAGCTGTAGACCCCGCTGGGCGCCGTGCCTTTCACCGCTACCTCACCTGAAAGCGTCTCCTCCTCCTCTGGCTGGAGGACGAATGCCTGGGGCGGAAGCCTGGTGTCGGTAGCCGACGCAGGGAACGCCGTATCCAGCAGCCCCTGCGCGTAGCGGTTGTTCAGCTCGTTCTTCACCGTGGCCTCGTAGAAGAACGTGTCTCCGGGCTTGACGAACCCGTCCGACGTGGTGTAGACGCCGCCCGCCGCGATCTCCTTCACCTGCGACTCGAGGGTCAGCACCTGCGAGTTGGACGGAACCCGCGGGTTGAAGCCGTAGGTCTTCTCCAGAACGTCGATCAGCATGTCCTGATCCGCGTCGACGCTCAGGGGATCGGACGTCACCCAGGTGACGAGCGCTGACCCATCCTCGCCATAGTCGTACACGAGGCTCCATCCGCCCACCCACTCGGCCTTGTCGCCGTCGCTGTCCTGGTCGAAAGCGTCTCGATGGAGCACCTCCTCGCCGTCCATCAGGCCGTCGCCGTCTGTGTCCGGTCGGGTGGGGCTGGTGCCCTTTCGCACCTCCTCATAGTCTCCCAGGCCGTCACCGTCGCTGTCGCCGCTGTCCGGATTGCTGCCGATCTGCCGTTCGTAGAGGTCCGAGAGGCCGTCGCCGTCGCTGTCCCAGCGCGTATCGTTGGGATCGGCGCCGAAGGGCAGTCCGTCGCTGTCCGCATCCCGCAGCGTGGGCAGCTTCAGGTCCCCGCTCTGGCCCCAGGACTGGCGGCAGCCGTCCCGATCACAGTCCAGAGCGTAGAATTCGTCGAGACTCGCGGGGAAGACGTCCAGCTTGATGCTATCGCTCAGCTCGTAGTGACGCGTGGCTCGCTCGGTCCAGATGGTGCAGACCCCGAGGATACAGTTCTGCGACGGGATGGCGAAGGCCTCGGAGAGGTACAGCTCCGTCGGTTGATTGACCCCGGCATGCGACAGGCGGACGGCGTCGTCCACGTAGGGCGAGCGCGTCACGTAGACCGGCTCGCCGGCGCGCCACGTATGCCCGACGTCCCCCCACTCAGGTCCGTCGCCGTCCTCGTAGGCCCACTCACTCGACATGTCCCCCCGATCCAGGCCGTCGTGGAAGTCCGTCTCCCCGGTCTCCAGCCTGTACTCGAACGTCGAGCTGCGCAGGTTCTTGTCGTTGTACTGGTAGCGGTAGGCGGCGCCTATGTTGTCCGGCAGGCCCACCAGATCGATCGTGTTCGTGAAGGCGACACCGTAGCGGATCTCCTGGCCCACGCTGAATCCTCTCTCTGGGTAGACGAGGTCGTCCGAATCGATCGAGGAGAATTGGAGGCGCGGAGATTCGCCGCCCTCGAGGTCCCGCTCCTTGAGGTCGACCATCACCGTCGCGCTGAAGATCAGCACCTCCAGCACCTTGGACACCACGCCCTGGATGCCCCCGCAGAGCCAGGAGGCGGCCTTGCTCTCCTGCATATCCTTGGGCAGCACGCCGCAGATCGCGCTCACCAGGGCGTCAATCAGGCTGATCACAGCGCTGATGATCGCCCCGACGATGGGAATGGCATTGATGACAAACATAATGATCTGCACGATGGTGGAGGCGATCGCGGCAGCGATCGCCGTGCCAAGCTGCTGGCGGGTCATGTTGCTGAGGGCCATGGTGACAATCGCCATGGCCCAGGTGGCCACCACGCCGAGGATCAGGCCGACAACCGCGATGGACTTGAAGGCGTCCTTGATCGCCTGGGTGGTGCCCTGAAGGGCTTGCTTAATCGTCTTCGTTGCCTCCACCGCCGCTTTGACGGCGGAGAGCAGCCCCTTGAGCGCAAGCACGATTCCAACCCCTGAGATGACCTTGGCAGCGATGTCCCAGCCAGATTCGCCCTTGGCAGCCGCCCACACGGTGAGGGCCACGGCGGCCAGCGCCACGCCGACCATCACGCCCAGGCCCACCTTCCCGAAGGCCCCCAATTGGCCGAAAGTGTTCGCCGGGTGGAAGTTGTAGAGCCAGGAGGTGCCGATCCCCTTGAAGCCCGCCCCCACGATCTTGAGGAAGGACTCCCCACCCCCGACAGGGCGCGTGATGTCGTAGATGCTCAGCACCGCCATCATCTTATCTGCCTGCTCGGCAAACGACTGCACGAAGTCCATGATGATGCCGTACTGCCCCGTCATGAGCGACAGCGTGAGTTTGGCGAGGTTGATGTCGGCGGTCCCGACGCTCACCTCATCCGACCAGGAGAGAGCCCCCTGGACGCGCACACGCTCGCAGAGCCCGGAGTAGAACGAGACGTAGATGCTCCGCGCGACGACCATCGCACCCGTCACGTAGTCCTCGTCGTCGGCGCGCGGGTCGCCCTGCGCCTCCAGGTAGTCGGCCAGCCCCTCCATGTACCGCGACTCCAGGACATCCCAGTACTCGGCCATGGCGTAGGGCTCCCAGCCGATCACGTTGCCATCCAGGTCTGTGTCGCTGTTGTAGCGGTACGGTGCCCACTTCAGCGCAGCCATGGTGTCGAGCGCCAGGGAGCCGAAGTCGAACGTCAGGGCCTCGTCGCCTCCGCCCGTGGCGGAAGCCAGGTTGACGCTGCGGTACGTATCCTCGCGCGCAAAAAGCAGTGTCGGCGTGGTCTCGGCCTGGTAGGCGTCGAAGACCTCGCTGAGGATACGGGGCGTCTCCTCCATCATCATCTTCGCCACGTAGTCCTCGTGGTCGTAGGAGAAGGTCGCCACGCCCAGGGCATTCTGGGGGATACCCCACCGCCGGTCGTCCCCGTCCGCCAGAAGTCCCGGGTTGCCGAACCGCTCTGCTAGCGTCAGGTTCCCGTCGTTTCGCTCGGCGACGACGATATCCCGCTGCCCGTCAGCGTGGCACAGCGCCGGCGTGGCATCCGGGTCGTAGTCGGGGTCGTTGCTGTCGCTCTCGTCGTCGCAGTCCCGGCCCGGCACGAAGCTATCCGCCAGACCGCTCGCCAGGTGCCACAAGTTGGCATCCGCTTGAAGGTCTGCGTCGTTGGTTGGATCCTCCCAGACGATGGACACATCCAGGCCGTGATCCTCCCGCGCGCCCATGCCCGTCAGGATCCACGCCTCCGGGTAGGTGTGCACAATCTCGGTGGCATCCGCGGTCCTGTGGGCCGGATCCATGCACCAGGCGTCCAGCTCCTCGCTGCGCTTCGCCGCGTCGTTCTCCGCCTCCTCCGAGGGCTCGAAGCCCGTCGGGTCGCACACGTCCGTCAGCACCTGCACCAGCCAGACGACCCGCGCGTTCTGCGGCTGCTGCCAGGCGCCGTCGGAGCCGGGCCAGTAGATCATGCGGGCCGAAAAGGCCGCCTTGCCGCCTCCCGTCTCGTCCGCCATCACGCTGAGTGGGACGTAGGCCAGCAGCGTTCCGTCGTCGTCAGCCTCCCGAACCGAGATGCCGTAGGGCGCCAGGGGCTCCGGATCGATCATGCGGTCGCTATACGCCCCGTTGACCACGTTCGGGATCGGAGCACATTCGGTCCCGTCAATCGTCTCCGCCGTGAGGAAGTGGTCCCCATCGGCCAGATCCAGCAGCGGGCCGGCGAACGTTTTCTCCTGCCCCTCGGTGACCTCGTACTCGGCCACCAGGCTGCCGGGCTCCGCGCAGGTGCCCTCATATATCGTGACGATGGCGCCATCAGCCGATCCCAGGTCGAACGCCAGCGTGGTCTGGTCCGGGTCCGACGCATCCGGCGTCAGCATCACCGTGGCCGAGACCGCGCCGCGAACCGCCACCGCCGACTCCAGGCTCGTCAGCTTGAACGGCACCTGGTAGCCGCTGGCATTCCCCGTGATCTCCAGCTCCAGCATGGGTACCAGCCGCATGTCGCCGTTCTGGCTGGTAGGGTTCGCCTTGACCTCCTCTTTCGTCATTCCGTCGGCGAACGTCGTCGCCTTCACGCGCTGGATCTGGCCCTCCACGTCTCCGCCGGGCCAGTCGAGCACGCTCATGGCATAGCCCAGGTGATCCGGATTGGCGGGGCGGAGCTGAAAGTCCACCAGAACCGGGTAGCCGGTCTCCAGGTTGTCGATCTGGAAGCTGAAGGGGTTGTCGCCGTCGAAGGGTGTCACCCCGTCCGCGTTGCTTCGCCGTCCGTCCTGCGCCACCACAACGTTGGGCGCCAGGTCAACTGCGTCGTGCACGCCGTCTCCGTCGTCATCGAGGTCGAAGATGTCCGGCACGTCATCTCCGTCCGCATCGCACTGGCTTAGATCGTCAGGCACGCTCGACACCCCCGCCAGGTCCAGGCATTCCAGTCCGTCTGGAAGGGTGTCGCCGTTGGTGTCCGGGTCCTTGGGATTGGGGTACCAGTGCTGCCCGGCATACTCGAACCCCTGCACCTCGATCTGATCCAGGATCGAATCCCCATCCGTGTCTGCATTCTTGGGATCCGTGCCGAGCTGGTAGAACTCAACCCAGTCACTCAGCGTGTCCCCGTCCGTGTCAACAGCGGCGGGGTCCGTGCCCATACGGTTTTCTTGCTCGTCGGGGATCCCGTCGCCGTCCAGGTCCACCGTGCTCGTCGTCGCCGTCGAGCTGGCGATCGCCGGGAGGCTTCCCATCATCCAGGAGCGCGCACCGCTGGGCCGCAGCGGCGATGTGTCGGCGGACGAAGGAGCGCGGTCGAGCCCTAGCTCGCCCTGGACCGCGTTCGGCAGGGGATCGACGTTCTGGCCCTGTCGGCCCGTCGCGAGCGGGTCGCGATGGGGATCCCAGGCGGGCTTCAGCGAGGTCTCCGCCTCGCGCACGACCGCCGCCCGCCGCCGCTGTTCCTCCTGCGCTGCCCGCTCCGCCGCGAGATCCTGCGAAAAGGCGTGAATCCGCTGACTCTCCAGCACAGGCCCGATGACCATCGAGAGAACCACCAGGAGCACCACCGTGGCGTAGACGCGCCGGGAGCGGCGGTGGGTGACCAGCAAGGCGGTCATGCCGAAGCAGGCTGAAAGGAAGGCCAGCCGGGTGAACGCCCCGCGGACCTCAGCCGCCGTGCGCGGGAGCTCGGCGGTCAGGGAGCGGACCGCGGTCGGCAGCCATGAGCCGCCGGACGTCGCAGCGTACGGCGCGGAAAAGGCAGAGAAATCCGTCGTGATGTCCGCCTCGACCCGCTCGCCATCGTTCTCCTCGGGGTAGGCCAGGTGCATGGTCAGACGGAGGGGCAGTCCGCGGTCGTCCACCCAGAGCTCACCTTCGCCCGTCGTGTTCTGATACGTGCGGGAGGAATCCAGCGTGAGGCCCAGCGGCAGCTCGCCCCGCTCCCGGAGGTAGCCCTGCAGCTGGTCGCGCATGTGCTGGGCAAAGGCCAGCCCGTCCAGCTCGAAGGCGTAGCGCGTATACCGGTAGACGATGTCGCCCTGCTCACTGGTCGACGATTCGCCCTGAACGTCGGAAAGGGGGATGGAACGGGTCTCTGTGCCTACGGTGCGCACGTTCTTGGCGCCGGCCAGGTACGCCAGATGGTCGCTCCCGGGGGCAAAGGCGGCGGAGAACTCCTCGACCTCCTGCCACGCCCCGCCCACCGGTCGGCCAAAGGCGCGATCCCCTTCGATGCGCAGCTCGATGCCGCTGCGCGGGTCGGTCACTCCGCCCGCGCCCTGCCACAGGCCCATCTCCAGCGTGCGCGCGGGCAGGTCCACCTCTCCCTCCAGGTAGATCGTCTCCTCGCTCGGGCTGCGGCCGACGTTGACCACAGCCGGAGCCGGGAAGGTCGTCTGAACGATCTCGGTGGCGAAGTTGTAGGTGCCTGCCTCCTGGGCCTGCTGCCAGGCCTGCTGCACCGCCCGGGCTGCCGGTGGATCATCACCGGCGTGCGCGAACCCGGGGGTGGCGACAATCCCGAGCAGAACTGCAAAAGCGATGCAAATCAGCATCCACGAGAACCGTCGGCATGATCGCATCATACCGTCCCTCCCTGGGTCATCTCAGTACTGGCAGTCCTCAGCGAACCGCCCGGTCTCAAAAAAGGCGCAGCTGGCACGCCGGCCCTCCGTGGCTCTCGGCCCCAGAGCCACCACCGCAGCGGTAGAGGGACCGTCGGTCCTCCCTCGCGCGGTACTGAAGAGGGCCTCTGGGTCGGCCAGACAAAGCTGTCCCTGATTCTTCCCTACACTCCCTGGGGCTCGGTGCAACGTGGGCCCGGGGTTCCATGGACGTTCATCTCTTGTCTGGCTCATTCCGCCAGGCGAGAACATGTGGTCCATCGTGTAGATCAGCCGACCCCACACGCCACTGCAGGCAGCCCGGCGCTATTCACCGCGCTCGAGCTCATCGGCCCTTGGCTCTCGTGGGCTCCAGCTTGCAGTATCAATCGTGTTGAGCGTTCCGCTCGGCTTGCGCAGCCCGGTTTGCGCCGCCTTCTGGTGAATCACGTTCGCGAGATCGTCCATGTTGAGCGCCTCGTGGCAGCGGCGCGACAGGACCACCAGCTCATCGCTGTTTGCGTCGACGCCGATCAGCAACATGCCCCGACGCTTGCACATCAGTACGGCCTCAAGACCGGGCTCCGTGCCGCTCATATCAAAAGCGATCACGGTCGGCTTCAGCTCTTTCACCATCTGACGGGCGCCAGGGACGCGCGGGTCGACGCAGATGACCTCCAGGTTCGCGTCCGCCTTCAAACTGGCGGCAATGCCTGCCAGGTGAAGCGAGTTCCCGTAGACGACTACCCTTGTTCGTGTCTCCAATGCGCAAGCCCTCCGTGGGCGATAGCCACATGCTACAAGGCCGGGACGCAAACTGGAAGGTACGAAGGTGCAGTCTACGTCGCGTGGGGGTACAGTGCTTGGGCTGAGACTGTACTTTGGTGCAATTCGTTGGGGAGTAGGAGCCGCATCCGCCTTGGGGAAGTCAGTGAGAGTGACCCGTTGGAAGGCCGCTGGGATGCCGCCCGATTGGGAAGAAACAGGTTGAACGACTTGTCAGGAAGGGCGGCCGCGAATCACGCTAGCCCGCGGTCGGGGTCGGTGTGGCAGATGCGTGCGCGCCCCCCCGGTCCTGCGGGCGCCTCTAGCGTGAGGGTTTGCTCCGGTCGATCGGTTGATGAATGGGAGGACGAAAAGATGGGGTGTGCGTGGCGAGAGACACCGGTCTTTCCCGCGTCTCCTGGAGGGACGGCTAGGAATCGGTGCGGACCAGGCCCGCGCGCGCGGCGTAGGCAATCACCTGCGCCCGGTTTTCCAGGTGCAGCGTCTCGAGGATCTTTGCCATGTGATACTTGACGGTCCGCTCCGCGATGCCAATCGTCTCACCCACCTGCCGGTAGGTATGCCCCTGCGCAACCAGCGTGAGAATCTGCATCTGGCGGGGGGACAGAGCGCCCACCGCCGCGCTGCCGGGAGGAGGAGCGTCGGCTGGCCCACCGTCCGCCCGGGCGGAGGGACGATTACGTGGCGCGGGCGGCCGTTCCGTTTCGCGCACCTGCCGCGAGAACTCCCGCAGAACCCTCTCCGCCAGCCCGGGTGAGAAGGGCACGTGCCCTGCCTCCAGCTCGGCAAGGTACCTGAAGAACTCCGCCGCGTCGAGCTGTTTCAGCAGGTAGCCCGATGCACCACTCTTGACGGCCTCGAAGAGGTCCTCATCATCGTCCGACATCGTCAGCATGACGATTCGACATTCGGGCATCTCAGCCTTGATCAGGCGCGTGGCGGTCAGACCATCGCACCTCGGCATCTGAACGTCCATCAGGATCACATCGGGACGGAGACGACGGGCCTTCTCCAGGGCCTCGAATCCATCGTGCGCCAGGCCGACCACGTTGATGCCCTCCGCCACCAACAGGTTGCGCAGGCCCTCGAGGAAGAGAGAGTGGTCGTCGACGAGGAGAACGCGCGACAATCCCGACGGGTGGTTGAGACCGGCTCGAGCGTCGTCAGTCATGGCCCTCTCTTCCTCGGCCAACTTTCGGTGAGGTCCGGGGGACGGTAAGCGGCATCACGAGATCACAGCCCCCTTCGCATTCCCCGACGGATGCCAGAATGGCGGTGCTGAAACAAGGTTCCGGATACCCACTCACGTGGCACGCCTCCCCGCGAGGACAGGGGCTCCGAGCACTTCCTTCAGAGCAGCCAAGAATCGACCGTCCCCCCGGTTGCTTTTCCCAGCCTCATGCTCCACTCCTTCCTCCTTTTCCCTCTGTGCCCCGATTCCCGGACGCCTCAGGCTCTCTACCACGCTCCGACCCCGCCGCGGCTGTGCCCTCTTTCCGTCTCATCGGCACTCGGACCTCCATCCTTGTGCCGCGACCCGGTTCCGAGTGCAGCCTGAGACTGCCTCCGACCTCTTCGGCGCGCTCGCGCATCACGCGCAGCCCAACGTGGTCGCCGGACCGGTCGCTGTCCGCCCGCGGATCAAACCCCTGCCCGTCATCCCGGATGACGACACGGGCCCATCCCTCCTCGGCGGCAAACGTGATCCGCACACTGTGGGCATCTGCGTGCTTTCGGACATTCGTCAGTGCCTCCTGGAGGATGCGCAGAAGCTGGACCTCCACCAGGGGTTCAAGAGCATCATCCCGGAGGGCTTCCGGCCCCTGGAGCTCCGTCTCGATGCCGTAGTTCTTCTCGAACTGTGTCACATACTCGTCCAGGGCGGCAAACAGCCCCTGCTCAACGCAGGTGGCGCGCAGGGCCCGGATCGAGTCTCGGATATCCACATCCGCATCGCGCGCCGCATCGACCAGCTGGTCGAGGAGTGCGTCCGCGGTTGAGACATCACCGCGCTTGAGCAAGCGACGGACGGTCTGGCCCTGGAGGTTCACGAACGCAAACACCTGCCCCAGGTTGTCGTGCAGCTCCCGCGAAAGGTGCTCCCGTTCCCGAAGCATGGCCCGGGCGCGCTGCTGCTCCACCAGCTGCGCCTCCGCCTGTCTTTGCTCGGTCACATCGCGGAGCAGCACCAGCTGCCCGACCTCCAGGCCGCGCCAGTCCGTCAGCGAAGAACAGTCCACGGTGTAGACGCGCGCCTCCGCTCCCGTGCCCTTCGTGAGTTCAGCCCCGTCCAGGGCCGGAATTGTGTCGGGGGCGTGTGGATCCGCACACGTAGGCAGCAACTCCCGTATCTGGCGACCGAGCGCGCGCTTTTCTGGCACGCCCAGAATCCTCCGCGCGGCCGGGTTCAGACTCGCGATCCGCCCCTCGGTATCGAGCACCAGCAGGCCGTCTCGCATCTGCGCGATCACGGTCCTGCGTGCCAGGGGAATGGGGTCAAAGATGCGGAACCCGAACAGAGCGACCGCATAGATGACGAAGAGAAACGCAATCATCAGTGCTTCGAGGGAAAGTTGCGACCGAACAAGGCCAAGAGTATCCAGCCCGTAGATCGTGCGAGCCCCAATCTGGCCTATGAGGACCACGACCACGGGCCAGCGCAGCTGGGGTGAACGGACGAACAGCCACACCAGGACAACGATGTTGACGATGCCCAGGCCGTAGCCGTACGCGTGAAGAATCCAGTTCGCTATGCCGCGCACCGGCGTCAGGGATACGCCCGTCTCGAATCTGATCCACATCAGGTGATGGAGATCACTGGTCAGGGTCAGGACCAGCACCGCCAGCGGGGGAAGGGACAGCAGGATCAGATTGCGACGGGTGAGCCAGCGCCCGGGCCAGGTGTACTGCAGAAGAAAGCAGGTTATGGCCGTGGACGCAGGGAGCTGCCAGATGCCCTGAAACTTCACCCAGAAGATCTCTGTCGGGACAGCCGCAGCGGCAGACTCCATACCGGAGCCGGCTGCCCAGAGCGCCGCAAACAAGCAGCCGATGGCGAGACCCAGCGCTCCCGGGACTCCACGCCGGCGCCATGCAGAGACGGAGAGCGCCAGCAGTAGCACGGTGGTAGCGACAGAGGGCCATATTAGGGGCGTATAAGCGTAGTTCCAGGTCATGGATGGCCATCCCCTGGCCAGTGGCAGGCCACTAGCAGGTCCTACACACTTCCCCGACGACGATGTCGGCGAAGAACGGAGGTGCCCAGACGATCAGATTCTACATCACGACGGCCACGTCGTCAACGATCTGCCTTGACCGGGCCTACGGACGACTCGCGAGGCGAAGTCAACGCGGAGGCGTACGCAGCCCCCTGGCGGTGTCCAGGGCCCAGAGCTGCCCTCGCTTCGCCTGGAACACTCATGTAACGTTGGTTCAGGGCTGCCGTTCCATAGGGTAGAACAGGCACGTCTGGCCGGACATCCCCGTTCCGTGCCCAACGCTCCCAGCCGCAGGCACCCGGCCGCACGAACCGCGGAACAGGCCCTGGCGTCAGGCCACCTGTCACGACGCTGCCTGTCACGACGCTGCCTGTCACGACGCTGCCTGTCACGACGCTGCCTGCGTCGTGACTATCCGGCGACAGCGGACCGGGGTACCGCACATCGCAGGTTCATCGCCATTCCACACCACAGCGCCTGCGCATTCCCACCGCGGGCCCGCATGGACACGACGAGCGACTCGACCGTATGCCTCCGAGGCGGAAATCTCATCATCGTTCACATCACCGCCCTCGATATCAGGGAAAGGCGTCGCATGCGTCCCTGGCCGCCGACCATACGCTGCCGGGTGTAACGGGATGGACGGGCATGAGCCAGGCGTCGCCCTGGTGCAACAATGTCGCACCGCGAATAGGAGCCAGGAGTGTCCGCCTGTCCAGGTCGGAGAGAGCGGCTGCACGAACGAGGCCGGAAGGGAGGCGTCCCGGGAGATCATTCAGAGAATATCGATCGGAACCCGCCTGCCGTGGATTCTGAGCAGCAACCATCAGGGGACCAGTACTGCGCGCTGGCCGGGCACGGCCCCTGCAAGCACGGCGGTCTCGGCGCAGAGCCGACGGCTGTCCTACCACAAGGAGAGATGAAAATGAACGAGCATGAGACCCAGGGAACGACGATCGTGGTGAACGTCGACCTGACGAGACGGTTGATCGCTTGCTTGACGCTGGGCGTGGCTGCGGCTGCCCTGCTGGGCTATCTCGCCTGGGGTCCGGGCCCGGCCTCGGCCTCCGGGCCGGCCTCCGGTTCCCTCACCGCCTCTTCGGACACACCACGCCGCTACTACTTGACGGAGGCGTTTGTCACTGGGCCGAATGCGCCAACCGCCTGTGCCAACGGGTATCACTTCGCGTCCATGTGGGAGATTCTGGATCCCTCCAACCTGGAATACAATGAAGTGCTCGGCCGGACCCGGGACGACAGTGGGGGCGGGCCGCCCACCTACGACGGCTGGATCCGCACAGGCTATTCGAGCAACAACGGCAGCACGGCCGGGCAGGCGAACTGCAACGCCTGGTCCACGACCAGCGGCAACGGAACGAGGGCGCGCATGACCAGCGACTGGACCGGCACCAAGCATCTGCACGTCTGGTTCGTGGGCACGATGGCCTGCAGCAGCACCCGCTACGTCTGGTGCGTGGAGGACCTTCCCGATGGGTAGAAGACTCCGTCTCAGCATCCGCTGCCGGCGCCCTTCCGACGTGACCCCACTCGTGATCGCGATCCTGCTGGCCGCCGCCTTTCTGGGATCAATGGCGTGGGGACAGGGGCGCGCTGCTGCCGCGCCCGGCGTTCGACGGGCCGTCGCCCCCGAGCTGCCGCGGTACTATCTGACCAGGGGCACCTATGGCGGGGCAAACGCGCGCTTCGCCTGCGCGAGCGGGTACCATTTCGCCGCCCTCTGGGAGCTCCTCGACCCCTCCGAGCTCGCCTACGACTCCAGCCTGGGCTATGACTATGCGATGGGCAGCGATAGCGGCGAGGGTCCCCCGGCCATCGGCGGCTGGATCCGCACAGGCTACAGCGCCAGCGGCGACGCGGTCGCCGGACAGGCGAACTGCAGCAACTGGTCCACAACGACCGGCTACGGTACGACAGCCATCCTGGCCAGCGACTGGGCCGCGGCCCAGGACATGCACGTGTGGGACGTGTACGCCGCGTCATGTTCGGGCGTCGCCGGCGTCTGGTGCGTGGCGGACAAGGTGCGTTCGAGCATCCACCTTCCTGCGGTGATGCGGACGTCC